>ERZ773018.1870-NODE-1870-length-10947-cov-2.201891_pt1 | contig 10947 bp, 8 predicted proteins | sample MGYA00580840_ERZ773018 | MGnify/ENA primary metagenome ERZ773018 (study PRJEB29015, sample SAMEA2738125) | human oral metagenome | biome: human oral; feature: human-associated habitat; material: saliva | place: China | collected 2256 ... | reverse complement strand
CCCGGCCACCGAATCTTCAAACATGTGCTCCGGAACCACCGGCTTTGGTACGTTCTTGGCGGGATGCTCTTTAGTTGCTGGCTCGTAGGGGCCCGCCGACGTGTCGTATTTTTCAAGTTTCGCCTCCCCGCTGTAGTCCTTAGCAGCAGACGTAGGGGAGGCGCTTGGTGGTGCCGTCTCATCACTCTCAGGTGTGGTGCTCTCGGCCGCCGAGGGGTTCTCCGCTAGGGCTGGCTTGGCGGGCGCTGACACTATAGCGCCGGAGCACCCGCTGGTAAAAAGCACACCAGCGACCGAAAACATGCCCAAAACCGTGCGGCGAGTAATGGAAGAGGCCAACGTAGCCATCCTTTCCGGCCTGAACCGACCGTGAGGGGCGGAAGGTGTGTGGACACCTAGAAACAATTAGATGAAGTTGCCGCCACCTGATGATGAGGAAGAGGAAGAACTTTCGGATGGTGATGGGCTGCTAGAGGAAGACGAGGAGCTGCTGCTCGACGACGGGCTGCGGGTTGGCGAAGAGCTGCTGGAACTACGCGAATGCCAGATGATCGTCCAGTGCCCACCCTCGTATGTGCACACAGCCATTTGGCGTGATTCACCATACCGGCTGTATGAAGATAGTGACCTGTACTCACCATCTTTCACAATGAAAGGCCCCTGATCCGTCTTAGCGGTAAACGGCCACATATACTTATCGCCGCTCTTGGTCGGCTCGGGGCTATTGAGGTAAATCTTCACATCGGGAGAACCGTACCAGCTTCGTTTCTCCCGGATGGGCGCACCTTTGCTTTCATACTCCGGCAATGTGTCTTCCGACAGACGTACCTCACGCAAAAACTCGGTTTCCCCGGTCAAATAGTAGTATTTCAAAGCCGCCGAAAGGTACCCTAACGCCGCTTTTAGGCCCTCGGTTGAGTTCTCGCTCATCTTCTCGGGCTTAACCGGTTTAGGTACGTTTCTTGCCGGGTGTTCCTTCGTGGCTGCTTCAAAGTTGCCCGCTGATGTGTCATATTTATCAATCTTGGCTTCGGAAGAATAGTCAGAACTACTCGACGAAGATGAAGATGATGATGAGGGAGAAGCCGAGGTAGACGAGGCCGAAGAGGAGCTGGGGGAGGCCTCGGAACTCGTTGTCGCAGGCTCGGAAGAATCACTCGAGGAAGGGGTGTGCGTCTTAACGGAAGTAGAAGAAAAAATAGAATTGGAACACCCTGAGACAGCAGCTATACCGGCTACGGTGAAAAAACCTAAAGCTGTGCGGCGCGTCAAGTCGGAAGTCATATACCCAATCTTTCACTCGGCGAGGTTGAGATACATCAACTATACCGCCCGCACATCTGCCTGTGGGGGTGCGCCACCTTATAGCTTACGGCGAAAATCCTGGGAACCAATATCAGGCAGGCTCGTGTGAAGGTTATGCCGGGGCAGTGGTGCCAGCGGTAGCCTCTGGAACCTTACCGCGTGTCTCGGGCAGCACGTCGTACGTCATGCGCCACGAACCCTGGTCATACACTACAAACAGCGGATCGGTATCGACCGCGAAATTAGATTTAAAATCTTCGTAAATAGTGTTTGCAGCCCCCACCATCCGGGCCTGCGGGTCAAACCCCGGTGTGCACTTCCAGATGTAGGTGTTCTCGCTCTCGCCTTTTGTCGGTTGCTCAGTATCCAACGACAGGGTAAACGGGTGTGCCGTGGAGCTACGCAGCCATGCACCCTTCGCGTACAGTTCCCCCAGCTCCTTCGCATCCTCCTGGGACTGGGCGTCAGTGACCTTATTGAGCGCTGAAGCATCACCGGTTAATAGCAGATAATTATGCGCGGCAACCCAGAACCCAATGAAGTTATACAGCCCCTCAACATTTGGTTCGGTCATGCCGTGAGGCTCCTGCGGGGCGGGCACATTCTTGGCTTTCGCATTGTCATTCCCAAGAACCACAGCCTCCACATCCCCAGAGTATGAGGTGAATTTCACGTCTCCCCGGTACCCCGGCGACTGTGTGGGCGCGGGGGTGAGGGACTGCGAACCTGCCTGCGGCCGCTGCTCGTTAGCTGAGGTGGAGTTAATCGTATCCAGCAGGAAAGCGCCTCCCACTCCCACCGACGTCAGCCCCGCAGCAGCTATTGCAGTTCTACGGGTGAGTGCAGCGCGGGACATAGCGACGGCTCCTTTCAACGGGAATAATCCTCATTATTCTATACCTACTCTAGCGTGCCCACCCCTGTCATTTTGACGCCGCAAACCGGTGACTGCGCAGGCGCTTGTCTCACGCTGTTTTACCCCAACCTGCGCTGATGCACACAAGGTGTTCCCGGGATTGTAAAACCCGGGGGATACGTTCAAAAAAATATATCTGGAACATCACATAGGTTGCAGCCCACCGTACCTGAGGCACATTATGGGTTATGCGCTACTGGCCCTAGAGCAGACGCACACTATTGTGGGTCTAGCGAGAGGCAGGAACGGTCACAACTTTCGCAGGAACCGTTGGGGTCACCTGGGGCAGGGCTGTGCGTCGGGGACTGGCTGACGGGTCGTACTGCTCAGCTGAAATAATCCACCACTGTTCACCCTCCCACATGCCGTACAGTTTACGCATTGCGCGGGCTTCCTCCGTGGGTAGGGCAGTATTCGTGTTAGCGGCAGCATTAACCAGCACACCGCTCTCTTGCTTCACTGAGCAGGCCCAAGCGTACTTATAGCCCTTATCATCCGGTTGTTTCTCGGTGAGGGAGACTGTCCACGAACCACCCACAATCCACTGCGTTGCACTCATGTACAACTGCTCATACCCCTGCAACTGTGCAATAGCGGGCTGGTTCTGCGGATGCACCACCTTCAATGCTGGTTTCATATCGCCTGTAGCTCGCGCATAATTGAGTGCCGCAATATAGTAAGCGAACGTGAATCTTAGTCCCGAGGTGTCCTCATCACGCATATAGTCGTACTCGGTGGGTACGGGAACATCTGTGGCTTTTGACTGCAGCGATGCAGGGTTGCCGGTAGGTGCCGCCGTTGACCCGGCTGAAGGCTGAGGGCCAGCGGATCTGTAATGCTGCCACAGCAGCTCCCCGGAGAGGTTCTCCCGGGTATCCGCGGTGGTGGCTTGAACACTGGAACCGCCTGCCGGTACACCTGCATTGCCTGCGGCGCGGGAAGAAGAACTAGAGCCGCAGGCGGAGAGCGCCGCAGCACCCAGCGAAGAGGCTGCTCCAACCAAAAAAATACGGCGTGAGGCAACAGCAGATCGAATCATGGTGGACTATCCCTTCTAAGAACACCGCAACTTGTATACAAAGCCTATGCGGTGCAGGGTAAAACCACAAACGAATACGTCGCCAGTTCTAGAGCTGTTACTCACATCCAGCTGCCCCGGGAAGGGGCGGTGTCAGCGGCAGTGCTCATTATGCGGCTGCTACCGGGAAGACGGGGACGCAGCGGATGCTGAGGGGGCCAGCGACTCCTTCGCCGCCGAAACCTCCGCATCATCCATCATCTGCCAACCGTTGTCACCGTATTTGACGAACACATCCGCCCGGCGGGTTGTACCGTACATATCGGTAAAAGACACGTTACGTTGTGCCTTGAGCAGGTATAGGTGAGCTTTACTATCGACCGTGTACATGGACTCCCAGCGGAATACCTCTGAAGATCCGATCCGTACGGGCCTGTCAGTATTGAGAGTAATGCCGGTGGGGCGTTCAGTATCACACACAACCCACCCCTCATCACGAGAGTAAAGCTTCGAATAAATACCGATATTTGTGCTGTACTTATCGTTGCCTGGCAGAGCCTCAAAGAGAGAAATATCACCGGTAAGGTACATGTAGTTCTGCGCCGCGCACCAGTACTGCAGGAAGCTTAGAATGCCCTGTTCAGAAAGCTCACGCATATTTTCAGGTTCTTTAGGCTTAGCCACATTCCGGGGGCCGTGCTCCAATGTGCCAGCCTCAAACGGTCCATTTGCTGTTTCATAGTACTGGGCTGGCAGAATCACCGGACCGCGCACCTGCGAGCCTGAGGCGGAATCTACCTGGGGAGAAGCTGCAACTGGTGAAGGCGCCGCCGAAGAAGCGGCAGCAGGACGTTTATTCGCGGTAGAAATAGAAGAACCCGCGCACGCACTCAAAAGGGAGCCAGCTCCTACGATGGCAGTCTGCGTCAGGAGCGCGCGACGAGCAAAACTATGGTGCATTTATGGGGTCCCATCCTTATCGGTGATGCGGCCAGCTAATCGGGCCATAAACACTCGCGGCTAGCACTTACTACCGTAGCAGAAGGCACCCCGCACACGCATATTGGGAAGGTGCCTGAACCAGTCGGAGTATCATTGCACACACAAATCAGGATAAACTGTTTGCGTGCAACACACCGATTATACGCACCTTATGCGTGTGCGCGAACTACTCGCCCACTGTGATGTTCCCTTAGAAACTCTCAACGCGGACTTAGCCCGTGAACGTATTCGTGCGGCCAATAAACAACTTGATGACTATATTCTGCCGCGTGCTGGCAGCCTGGATGCTCCACTCACCGTGGTTGTGGGCGGCTCCACTGGTGCCGGTAAATCCACGCTGGTGAATTCGCTCCTTGGCGAGCCCCTCACCCGTGCCGGGGCAATCCGCCCCACCACCCGCCAGCCTGTTCTGCTGCACCGCGCCGAAGATGCACCCTACCTGGGATCCGAGCACTACCTGCCGAGCATGAGGCATCATAGCGTTGCCGCGGGAGAAACAGTGCCGGGAGCTGACGCACACACTGAAGCCGATGTGCTGGTGACACTACAGACCCAGACGGTACCGCCCGGCATCGCTCTTATTGATGCCCCAGATATTGATTCCGTCTCTGAACAGAACCGGCGGTTAGCTAAAGATTTGCTCTCTGCCGCCGACCTGTGGCTTTTTGTGACCACCGCTAACCGGTATGCGGACGCCGTGCCGTGGGAATTACTGCACCGGGCGGCCACACGCAATATTACGGTGGCGGTGGTGCTCAACCGAGTACCAGAAGGCGCTGAGCACGAAATAGAAGAAGACCTGCAACAGATGCTCAGTGAAGCTGGGATCACCCCGGCGCTGCTGGTGTGTATCCCCGAGCAGAAGCGCGATAATCGTGGCCTGCTGCCGCCTGCTGCCATAGACCAAGTGCGGAACTGGCTAGAGCAGCTGGGGGCAGACGCACCGGCACGCGCGGCAATCGCCCGCCGCACCCTCAGCGGCGCTATTAACGGGCTGGGCGAAGATCTGCAGGTTATTGCCGCAGAACAAAAATCCCAGCACGAGACGCTCACCCGGCTCAGCGCCGCAGTTGATGACGCCTACGACACCGCATTGGAGAACATCCGTGAGGCAGCCTCCGACGGTACGCTACTGCGTGGTGAGGTGCTGATGCGCTGGCAAGATTTTGTGGGCACCGGAGAGTTCTTCCGCTCACTAGAATCTGGAATCGGGCGCCTGCGGGACCGGCTGGTTGGGATCATGCGGGGCACCCCCGCCCAAGCCGCAAAAGTGGAACAGGCGTTAGAGCACGGGCTGCACGCAGTGGCCGTGGACGCTGCCGCTCGTGCCGCCGAACAGGTGCGGCGCTCGTGGGGCTCAGAACGCCCGGGTGCGCTTCTTCTTGAGGAACACGATGCGGGCGTCACCGCCGAACAGGTGCAGACCGAGCAGAGCACATTCGAGACGCAGGTTGCGGAGCAGATCCGCGCCTGGCAGCAGGGAATCCTTGAGACAATCCGCGCCGAAGGCGCCGGTAAACGCCAGCGTGCACGCGTGCTCTCGATGGGTGTTAACGCTGCAGCCGTGCTACTGATGGTCGCTGTGTTTTCCGCAACCGGTGGGCTGACCGGGCTGGAAATCGGCATCGCAGGCGGCTCCGGCGTGGTGGGATCTAAGCTTCTGGAATCGGTATTCGGTGAGGACGCCGCCCGCCGAATGGCCCAGCGTGCCCGCATCGACCTCATCGAGCGGATGCAAAACCTGCTGGATGCACACCGGCAGTGGTTCACCGATTCCCTCAACACCATTAATGCGGGGCCTGAGCCAGCCCAGGTTCTTGAGGCCGCACAGCAGACACACCGTATTGGTCATGAACTAGCCGTGGACGGCAGCCCCGCCAGCAAAGAAATAAGGGGGTAGCATGAGCGACGAACTCGTTCCTTCGAGCATCACCATGGCCCGCCAGCGAGGCGGCACACTCACAGAGCGTGCAGACTCGCTCAACGCCGCGCTTGAGGCAGGCCGTGGGCGTATCGAAACAACCCTTATAGAGCGTAGCGCCACGACCATCAGCCGTGCCCGTGAGCGCCTTAGCCTCTCAGCCGAGCACACTATCGTGGGGTTTTTCGGGGCGACTGGCAGCGGTAAATCTTCCCTTTTTAACGCTGTGGCGGGCCAAAGAATTGCCCGCGCCGCCCATACCCGCCCCACCACGGTCGCCGCGCAGGCCGCCGTATGGGGTAGGGAAGGCAGCGAAGAGGTCCTTGACTGGCTTGGAGTCTCTGAACGGGTGTACCCGCTGGAAGACCCAGCCGAAGCACCTATAACACCTGAAATGCTGGTACCTGAGACACCCAGCGCTGCCCTGAATGAGACTAGGGTGCCCGCCCCCGGGCTGTGGAACCGCACCATGGTTGGTAAAGGGCAGACCCACACCCGCTCCGGCGGGCTAATCCTGCTGGACCTACCCGATTTCGACTCGGTACGCCGCGATAACCGTGAACTGGTAGAACGCATGGTGGGGTATGTGGATGTGCTCGTATGGGTGGTAGATCCGCAGAAATACGCGGATGCGGTGCTGCACCACGAGTTTATCGAGCCCCTAGCCGCACACGGCGGCACGATGCTGTGCGTACTTAACCAGTCAGATCTGCTGGATGCACACGACCTTCCCCAGGTACTGGACTCCCTGCGGCAGCTGCTGGTTCAGGACGGTATTAGCCACCACCTGCTGGCTGAGCCGATCGCGGTTTCAGCCCGCACAGGTGCCGGGCTGGACTCCCTCAAATCGTTACTGGGGCAGGTGGCTGCCGCGAAAAGTGCCGCTTTGCAGCGGGTTACTGCCGACCTGGATGCTATCCACGGTGAGCTTTCAGACCGTAACGGCGGCCCGGTGGAGGCCTCTATTAGCGAAGAGTCGGTGGATACACTCACCGCCTCATGTTTCACAGCCAGCGGCGCGGGTACCGTGCTGGATGCAGCGGTTAGCTCCTACAAGCGCCGTGCCGGGGCGCGCACCGGGTGGATAGCGACCCGCTGGGTTGCTAAATTCCGGCCCGACCCGCTGAAGCGCCTGCACCTGGGGTACACGGACGGCTCTGATACGCGACAGGACACCGCCGTTAATGAGCTGTTTGATGCGGAACCGGGGCAGCCTTCAGCGGCTCCCGCGCACCTGGTGGCCTCGTCATTACCCCCGCTGAGCCCAGCGCAGCGGGCATCCGTGGCGAACTCGGTACGTGCATTTGGCGCCGAAACCGCACACGGTATTGAAGAGCCCTGGAACAGCAGCATTCGTAACGCCGCCCTAGAACACGAACAGCAGCTGCCTGCCGCATTTGAACGCGCTATAGCGGGTGTTGACTACCGCACGGACCGGCGTCAGTGGTGGTGGGCGCTCCTGAATAGTGTGCAGTGGGTGGCGTTGCTGAGCGCCCTAGCGGGGGTACTGTGGCTCACCGGCATGGCGGCAGCAGCATACCTTCAGGTGCCGCTTCCGCCACCGCCCACACCGGACGGCTCACCCGTGCCGGTGCCCACTCTGCTGCTGCTCTTAGGGGTGCTATTGGGGATTGTGGCTGCGGGGGCAGGGCGGGCGCTTACCGCCATGGGCGCGCGAATATACCGTCAAAGGATACAGCGCGCCCTCACCCGGGGCCTTGAGGCCGCTCTCAACGAGCAGGTTGTGCACCCCGTCGAGAACGAAATAATGCGCCTGGAAACTTACCGTAACCACCTGCGGTAGCATCATGCGGTACGGAGAATACTCCGAACCGGGGCGTGCCGGGTTGGTGGTCTGCGTCGCCGCGTGCTAGCTGGCTCGTAATGCTGCGGTGAGCGCGGCGGCGGCCTCAAGAACGGCCTCGGCGTACATGCGCCCGGGCTGGCGGCTCATACGGTCAATAGAGCCAGCGATCGAAACTGCGGCGATAACCTTCCCAGTGGGGGAGTACACCGGGGCCGATACCGATGCGGTACCGCGCTCGCGCTCACCCACGGACTGCGCCCAGCCAATACGCCGCACCGAGGCGAGCATTGCGGCGCTAAAATGAGCATTGCGCAGCCCTCAATAATGCGGCCTTGGTCTTCCCAAGCCAGAAGAACCTGCGCTGCCGAGCCGGCTTTCATTGATAGCTGGGTACCCACGGGAATGGTTTCGCGCATACCCACGGGGCGTTCCGCGGAGGCCACGCAGACACGCCAGTCACCCTGACGGCGGTAAATCTGTGCCGACTCGTTGGTGGCGTGCCGTAACTTATCAAGTACCGGCGCGGCGGCAGCCAGCAGCTGGTCTTCGGCGGTGGCGGAAGCAAGCTCCGACAGACGCGGCCCCAGCATAAAACGTCCCTGCACATCCCGCGCCACAAGACGATGGTGGGTGAGTGCAACAGCGAGACGGTGTGCGGTGGGCCGGGCAAGGCCCGTGGCGTTCACCAACTGTCCAAGGGTTACCGGCCCCGCCTCAAGGCAGTCTAGAATGAGGGTGGCTTTGTCAAGCACACCCACGCCGGAGGAGCTGACCGGCTCAACCTCAACCACCCGCTGATCGTCCCTGAGCGTCTGCGGCGCCTTAAGCGGCGCCGTGACCGGAGGAACACTCCTGGTGGCATGATGAGACCCGGTAGGTTTACGAGATGAAGATGATGTGTGATTGTGTGCGGATACGGTCATACTTTCAGTGTATCTCAGAATGTGGAAGATGCGTTGTACTGTGTAGACTCCCCATCAAAACAAAATCATGATGAGTACACCCCAAGCACCAATAGGAGGAAAAATGGCGACTCACCCCGGTCCGCGAACTCTCGCGGAAAAAGTGTGGGACAGCCACGTGGTGGTACCCGGCGAAAACGGCAAACCCGATTTGCTGTACATCGACCTGCATCTCGTCCACGAAGTCACCTCACCCCAGGCGTTTGAAGGGCTGCGCATTGAGAACAGGCCCCTGCGCAGGCTGGATCTGACAATTGCCACCGAGGATCACAACACCCCCACCGAGAATATCTTTTCAACTATTGCGGATATCACCTCACGTACTCAGATTGAGACTCTGCGCCGTAACGCCGCTGAGTTTGGGATGCGAATCCACCCCCTTGGAGATAAAGAACAGGGAATTGTGCATGTGGTTGGCCCGCAGCTGGGGCTGACCATGCCCGGGCTGACCGTGGTGTGCGGCGATTCGCACACCTCAACCCACGGTGCTTTCGGAGCTCTGGCCTTTGGTATTGGTACCTCTGAGGTTGAGCACGTGATGGCCACCCACACCCTGCCGCTGGCGCGTTTTAAAACCATGGCCATTAACGTTGAAGGCACCCTCAAACCGGGGGTGACTGCTAAGGACATTATTCTGGCTGTGATTGCCCAGATCGGAACCGGGGGCGGTCAAGGCTACGTACTTGAATACCGTGGCTCGGCCATCCGTTCTCTGTCGATGGAAGGGCGCATGACCATCTGCAATATGTCGATTGAGGCAGGTGCCCGTGCCGGCATGGTTGCGCCCGACGAAACCACCTTTGAGTACGTCAAAGGACGACCGCATGCACCCACGGGGCAGGACTGGGATGAGGCGGTGGCCTACTGGAAGACCCTGCCCACCGATGAGGGGGCCGTCTTCGATCAAGAAATCTACATTAATGCGGATGAGCTGGAGCCTTTCGTCACCTGGGGCACTAACCCGGGACAGGGTATTCCCCTGAGCCAGGCCGTGCCGTCCCCCGATGACTTTGAGGACGAGAACGAAAAAGCCGCCGCCGCCCGTGCCTTAGAGTACATGAACCTCACCGCCGGAACTCCAATGAAGGACATCCCGGTAGACGTGGTTTTCTTAGGCTCCTGCACCAATTCACGTATTGAAGATCTGCGGGCCGCCGCCAATATTATTCGCGGCCGTACCATGGCACCGGGGGTGCGGATGATGGTCGTTCCCGGCTCACAGAAAGTTCGCGCACAGGCCGAAGAAGAAGGCCTCGATAAGGTTTTTAAAGATTTTGGCGCAGACTGGCGGTTTGCCGGATGCTCCATGTGCCTGGGAATGAACCCCGACCAGCTGGCCCCGGGGGAGCGGTGCGCCTCCACCTCAAACCGCAACTTTGAAGGGCGGCAAGGCAAAGGCGGACGTACCCACCTTGTCTCACCCCTAGTCGCCGCCGCCACGGCGGTGCGCGGGACCCTTTCCTCCCCATCTGATTTGTCTGACTACCAGCCTGCGGCGGCCTAAGGAGAACACCGTGGAACCGATTATTGAGCACACCGGAATTGGTGTTCCCCTGCGCACCTCGAACGTGGACACCGACCAGATCCTCCCAGCCGTGTACCTCAAACGCGTCACCAAAACCGGCTTCGACGATGCTCTCTTCGCTAACTGGCGTAAAGACCCCGAATTCATCCTCAACACAGAGCCTTACCGTCACGGCTCTGTGCTGGTGGCCGGGCCTGATTTTGGAACCGGATCGTCCCGTGAGCACGCCGTGTGGGCCCTTAAAGACTACGGGTTTAGGGTGGTTATCTCGGCACGATTCGGCGATATTTTCCGGGGTAACGCGGGTAAACAGGGGCTGGTCACCGCCCAAGTTGCCCAAGACGATATTGAACTCATCTGGAAAGCTATTGAGGATGAGCCTGGAACTGAAATCACTGTAAACCTCAAAGAAAAAACCGTTGCAGTGGGGGCGCTGACGGTTCCGTTCCAGCTAGACGACTATGTGTGTTGGCGCCTCATGGAAGGTCTCG
>ERZ773018.1869-NODE-1869-length-10947-cov-25.534521_pt1 | contig 10947 bp, 9 predicted proteins | sample MGYA00580840_ERZ773018 | MGnify/ENA primary metagenome ERZ773018 (study PRJEB29015, sample SAMEA2738125) | human oral metagenome | biome: human oral; feature: human-associated habitat; material: saliva | place: China | collected 2256 ... | reverse complement strand
TCTTAAGGATAAGGTCGTGGGTTCGAATCCCACCCCGCCCAAGGCTAAATAACAAGGATGACTGCAAATGCAGTTTTTTTCTTTTCTCTCGCTTTTGAAAAATAAATATGTATAGTGAAGAGATTATTTTGTTCTGTGTATAATGATGCCAAAGGTTTTATTTCTTGTTCTTTTTCTCTTCTTTTTTGTTTTTAATGCGGGATTTGGGTTTCCATTTTTTTCTCCAAAACCCTTTCCTATTATCAATTTTTCAAGTGCTGACTGCTCAGATTATCAGAGAGTTGAAGATAAAATTTTCTTAGATCCCGTTTGTGTTTTGAATTGACGCTTGCCAAACTTCTCACTTAAAGATCGTGCAGATATTGTTTGAACAAGGATTCTTTCTTTTTCTAAAGGTTATGATAGTCAAGCTGAAGTGATCCTTTACAGACCAGCAGAAATTGCTTTGAGTAAGGCAGATAATCTCTATCCTCTTACAGAAAAAAGAAGACAACAGCTTGTTCTTGCTCATCAAAAAGGAAAAAAAATCTGATTTCCTCTTTCGTTTTTTGCTTCCTTAGTAGTGCCAAATTTAGCCTTTTATATTTCAGAAAAAGATATTTCTCAGTTAAAACCTTGTACAAGACATAATTATCTCCTTGCTTTTGAGACTTTAGATGGAAAGCTTATTAAGGCTGGCTCTGATTTTAGTTTTAATCGTCATCTTTTTGGATTAAGAGGTTATTGTCAGGGAAATGCTGGTCTAGACTTGAAGTTTTACTGAGGGGTATGTGGGGCTGCTTCTCAGCTTTTTAGAGCGTCATTAACAAATCCCATGTTAGAAATTCCCAAAAGATGGGGGCATAATGACTGGTATAGTGCTTATTATGGGGAAAAAGTACAGGGAGATGATGCTTCAGTCTATGAAACGAGTAAACAATTGATTATCAAAAATGCTTCAGCGAGTGATGTGGTTATAAAAACCTTTCAACAAGGAGATAAGACTTATCTTGTTTTAGTAACAGATAAAAAATCAGTTCAAGATAAGCGAGTTGAGATTCAAAAGGTTTATCTTGGTTCTTTACAAGTAAAACTTTTTAGGGAAGTGTATCAAAAATCACTTGTATCTGGTAAAAAAGTAATCAAAAGTTTAAAATCAGAATTTTTCTTTTCAAAATATTTGAGTATTAATTCCGAGAGTCGTTAATATTTGAATTAAAAAAACCTGAAAGCTGATGGCGATCAGGATTTTTCTTTTCTTCCTTAGATTTGATACCCATTTATAGTTCTTGCTTGATTCGTCTGCTGTCCATATCTTTGTTTATGAACAGAATTTAGATAGTTAACAAGCATTTTTGCAAGCTCCTTATCTTGCATTCCAAGAGCTTCTGCATAAGTTTTAAGACTAGAAACCTTTAAAACCGTTGTATCTCTAAAGCCATTTTCAATTTCAATCCTTTGTTTAAATATATTGTTAAAATCTAGGTCTCCATCATTTCATGTAAAACCTTCACTGCGGATCAAACTTTTATCAATATGATAAGGAGCAAAGTTATCAGCTGATTTTTTACTAATTGTTGATCCGAGTTGTAAAGCTCTATTGATGATATTCATTACTCCAAAAATAGCTTTCATCTTTTTTGCATTGTATTCGCTGTTCATAAGAATTTTTCCCTCTTCTTTTTCTTTTCCCAAAAGAAATTTTTGAGGAAGTGCTTGATTGCCTACATACACTTGTCCTGTTTTGGGATTGAAATTTACACTATTATTGTAAGAAGAAAGCTGAATAATTCCCTTATTGATCTTCAGTCCAAGATTTCTCTCCATTCTAAGGTCAGTATTTTCTTTACTTCCTTGTTCTAGGTTTGCTTGAAAGTCTAGAAAATTCCCTTTGATCCAGGTTTCTAGAGCTTTATTTTCATTTATTTCTTTTGATTTTCCGGTTTTCTCCTGCTCAAAAGTTCGGCTTTTTTGCATTTCTTTTTTATTTCAGGAGCTCAGGATTTGTTCTTTTTTTGGAGCACTAAGAATTTCTGCTTTTAAGCTTGATAATTTTTCTTTAGTTCATGTTTTTGCTTCTTGAAGGAGTTCTAATTGTTTTCTCTCTTCTCTTCTGTTTCCCTCTTCTTTTTTAGTGATTTGATTGAATTGTTCTAATGACATGGTGTTATTGGTTAAAAAATAAAAAACACCCTTATATGTGGTGCTTATAAACTCAAATACTCAGCAGAGACCGCTTCATGTATTCTAGTTTCCACACATAAGAGTGTCTTTTCTAGAATTGCACAAAATGGTCTCTTGCTAAAGTATTGCTCCTGAGTTTTTTCTATTTGAGTTTATAAGCAAATTAAGTATAGCAAAATTTCTGAACTTTGCAAATTTTTTATGACTTTTTTCAAACATAAAGCTTACTTGATTTTTGAGTCAGCTTTTTTATACTCCTTGTGTTTTACTTTACAAGAGCGATTTGTTCAAAAAGCAGCAGAGATTACAAGGGAAAGAAGTGAGATTTCTCACTAAGAAAAGGCAGGTATTTGCTCGCTGACTTTTTACGATTTTTTTCGTAGAACAGTATCCCAACCGTCCTTTTCATCAGCTTTCTTTCCATATTCCTTTGCTGGTGTCCAAAAGAGCAGTTGTGAGGCATAAAATCAAAAGAATGCTGATCCATGCCTCAGAAACTTTCCTCGCTCAAAAAGGACAAGCTCCTTACTATAAAGCTTTTGTGACCTTACATAAAATGAAATTAGCGCCCTTGCTTTCTCTCCTTGAAGCCAAAAAGTGGGAGGAAGTAGAAACGATGCTTAGCCAGCAGCGAACCCAAGTTTTTAGTTCTTTCCTCCACTATGATGCTAAATCCTCCTCTCAAAAAAAGTCCTACTTCGCCAAGTCCTCAAGCTCATCGCAATAGAAGGCCACTTTCAAGTTCTAGTATGTTTTCTACCAAAATGATCGTCAGATTTTGGCTGATTGGAGCGCTTTTTGTGTGTTTGGGCTATCGGTTTTATCAGTCGCTAGAAGTGGTATATCTGATTATTTCTGCATTGATTATCGCAATTTCTGCTGAGGGGATGATTCTTGCTTTTCAGAGGAAGCTTAAGAGCAGGTGAGTTGCGATCGGAATGAGCTATTTTGTGCTTATGCTTTTTGTCTTTTCTGGAGTTTTCTTTGTGGTTCCTTTCTTGGTTTCTCAGATTTCGCTTTTGGTGTCTTGGGTATCCAAGGTGATCATAGGGATTAAAGATTTCGTACTGAGCAATGCCCGACCTGATGCGATCTATCAGCTTTCTTTTCTTCCTGATCTTGCTAAAGATTATCTCGTGACGCATTGGGAGGATTTTAATTGGTCAAATGCTGATTTTCAGGCTTCGGTTTTGTCGGTTCTCAATGCGATTTTAGAATCTTCAACAAGCTATCTCAAGCAGTTTTCTTCAAGTATTTTCTCGGTGATTGGTGGGTTTTTTGGGATACTTGCAAATCTTGCGATAGTTTTTACGATGGCGATTTTTTTCTCTATTGAAAAGGATTATCTCGTTTCTCTGCTTGCGAAGCCCTTTGCGAAGCATCGTAAATCTGAGGTCAAGGCTAAAATTGATGATGTCTATCGTAAGCTTTCGCTTTGGCTTAAGGCGAGGGTTTATCTTTCGCTCTTTATTTTCTTGGCAATTTACCTTGCTTTTTGGGTAATGAAGTGGCTAGGATTCGCTTTGCCAAATATGTTTTCTCTCGCTTTGATTACGGGGCTGTTGGATATTATTCCGTATGTTGGACCGCTGTTTGCGATGATCCCGATTGTGATTTTGGCATGGATTCATCACGGAATTTGGGGAATGCTAATCGTAGGTGGAGTCTATCTTTTGCTACAATGGGTTCAAAATAATGTGATTCTTCCTTTACTCATGGAGAAGCAATTAGGTGTAAATTCAGTTTTGGTCTTGCTTTCAGCGCTTCTTGGTGCAACGGTGATGGGCTTTTGGGGAATCGTACTTTCTGTGCCATTAGCGGTAATTGTTAGCCTCTGGATTGATGAAAAAGAAGATTAAAAGTCTGATTTTAGCCCTTTTTTCTCCTAATGTCAGAGATAGAAAAGATTAGAACTGAGCTCTTGGCTCTTCAAGATCAAAAAAATCAAAAATTCGTCGCTAAGCTGCTTCCTACGCTTCCTCTAGAACAGATTCTTGGCACGAAAATTCCCCTTTTGAGGAGCTTTGCCAAGCAGCTTTTCAAGCAAGATAAAGCTGATGAGTTTTTAAAGGTACTTCCTCATTACTATTTGGAAGAAAATTTGCTTCATGGCTTTTTGATTGAGCAGGTCAAGGATTTTGCTTTTGCAATGGAGCTGACGGAGGCTTTTCTCCCTTATATTGATAACCGAATGGTTTGTGATACTTTTTCTCCAAAGATCTTTAAAAAGTTTCCAGCTCTTGTGTATCAAAAGATTAAAATCTGGCTTAGTTCCTCAGATCTCTATACTCTCAGATATACTATCGGACTGCTTCTTTCTAATTTTCTAGATGAAGAGTTTAAGCCTGAAATGCTCAATCTTGTTGCTTCGGTGCAGAGTGAGGAATATTATGTGCAGATGATGCAGGCATGGTATTTTGCGACTGCCCTTGCCAAGCAGCTGAATGCAACGCTTCCTCTCATTCAAAGTCAGACTTTAAGTCCTTTTGTGCAGAATAAAACGATTCAAAAAGCGAGGGAAAGTAGGAGGATTTCTCCTGAGATGAAAGAGGATTTGCTCGCTTGGAAGTTGTAAAGTAGCTAAGAAAAGCTTGTTTTTCTAGGAAAAAATCCTATCTTTAAGGTAAATTTTTACTCTCCTACTTTTTTTATGAAAACCAAACTCCTTTTTCAATATTACCGCTTTCTTGGGCGATGTGCGAGGCATTACCTGCAAAAATATCAGATTTTTACTATTGGAATCAATGGAAGTGTAGGGAAAACCTCTTGCCGTATGATTATTCATCAGACTTTGCAAAAAGCACTTCCAGAGCAGAGAATCTATACCTCTCCCAAAAACTTTAATGGAGAACTCTGAATGTCGCTCTCTATTTTGCAGGTGGAAAGCCGAGAACCTCAGATTTTTACTTTTCTGAAAATGGCACTTCTTGCACTCAAAAAAGCTTTTTTCTCAAAGAAGAACTATGATATCATTGTGCTAGAATACGGGATTGATAGGCCAAAGGAGATGGAGTTTCTTTTGACCATTAATAAGCCTCATTTCTGAGTATTTACGGCAATTGATGCCGTGCATTCTGAGCAGTTTTGAAATCCTGCAGAAATCGCTAGAGAAGAAGCGAAAATGGTTAAATCCACTAGAGAAATTGCTTTCCTCAATGCTGATGATGCCTATGCTCAAGAGGTGATGGGGGCTTTGGAGATTGATGTTTTCAGTTATCAGACTTTGGGCTATGAAAGCAGTGCTGATCTGCATTTCTCTGATGAAAAAATAGAAATCTGAATGCAAAACGAGCATTTGGCGCTTACCAATCTCAAGCTTCATCTCAAATCGCAGTCCTATTCTCTAAAAACTAACCTCCTCGGTAAACCCAACTACGGATATTTGAGTGTTGCTTTGGTAATGGCTCAGATTTTGGTGCTTAAGATTAAGGGGGAAGAGCTTGATATGCAGAGTTTCCTTGCTGAACCTTTGATTTTTCAGTTACAAGCAGGGAGATGTTCGCTCTTTAAGGGGAAAGAAGAGAGTATCCTTGTGGATTCTAGCTATAATGCTTCGCCGCTGAGTATGAGGAAGCTGATTGATACGACTTTGATGCTCAATAAGTCGCTTCCAGAGCAGAGAAAAGTGCTACTCGTGCTTGGAGATATGAGAGAGCTCGGTGATTTGACTGAAAAAGAGCATCGTTTCCTCGCGGCCTATGTCCAGCAAAGTGCGGATTTCGTTGTTCTGCTCTGAACTTCAATGCATCACTTCCTTGCTGATGAATTAGGGAAAATCTGATTCCCTTCATCGCAGTTTCAGCTCTGTCATTCAGCTTCTGAAGTCGGAAAATTTATCCTTGAATTTCTCAAGAAGTCTGATGAAAAATGGATCCTTCTTTTTAAAGGAAGTCAGAATACGATTTTCCTTGAAGAAGCAGTAAAGATGCTACTTAAAAATCCTTCGGATGCAAAGTTTCTTACGAGACAGTCTGAATGGTGGCTCCAGAAGAAAAAGTGATCTGTCCAAAAAAGAGGAGCGTAGTTTTTTTTCTATTTTATGTTGGAAAAGAAAAACTGGAATGATCATCCAGTTTTTTAGTTTGTTTTTCTTTTTCTTCTTTGGAGGATTTTAGCCGCATTTCTTTCTTGTTTTTCTTGGCGGGCATTCTGTTCTTTACGAAGCGTTTTAAGAGAAACTCATGGTGCAGATCTTTCTTCTTGTCCTTCTCCTCTTTCACGAAATCTTAGTACTAAAGGCACTCCGATAAATCAAAAATTTCTCCTCAATACATTTTCTATCCATTTTTTGAATGCAAAATTGACTCTGGCTTTGTGATTGACAAAGATCATAAAGGTTGGTGCATCTACTTCAATTTGTGTAGCATACATGATTTTGCAGATTCTATTTTTTGGGAAACGAGCAGGTTTTTGGACTTGTTCTTGGTTGAGAATACGATTGAGTTCAGTGGTTCAGATTCTTTTCTGGTTTTCTTTTTGTAGGAGAGCAACCATTTTGAGGAGATTTCAAATTCCTTCAGCATGCAGTGCAGAAATTGGAACAATAGGAATGTGCTTGGCAAAATCAAGATAGCTCTGAGCGCCTTTTATCATTGCATCAATTGCCTTTTTCTCTACCAAATCAGACTTATTCAGAGCAAAAATCGTAGGAAGTCAGAGTTGAACAATTTCTTGGAGTAAGGTCATATCTCTATGGGTGATGCCTTGCGTACAGTCTACTAGAAAAATTACGACGGGTCTCGTAAATTCCAGCATTTTAACAGTTTTGTCATAGGCAATCTTTTCTATTCCGTGAGTTTTCCCTTTTTTTCTAATCCCTGCAGTATCGTAGACGGTATATCGTTTTCCTTGAGATTTAAATTCTCAGACTAAGTAATCTCTCGTTGTACCTAGTTTGTCTTCTACTTTTGCAAGTTGTTTCCCGACAAAGGTATTGAGGAGGGTAGATTTTCATGAATTTGGTTTTCCTACAATTGCAATTCCGATTCCTTTTTGTTCAGGAAGTTCTTCTTTTTCTTCGTCGTGGATGGTGTTTCGTTTTCTAGCGTAGTCGAGAACTGCATCTTCTAGCTCTGCAAGGTTTCTCTCTTTTTTGGCACTAATTCAGATTACTTTTTCTAGTCCTAAACTGTAATAATCGCTGATTGCGAGGTCTCCTTCGTTTACTTTTCGCTTCACATCAAGTTTATTTACAATCAAGAAAGTCTGATTTTTTTTGTTATTTTCCATAATGAGAGAAAGAATATGCTGATCTTTAGCAGAGACTCCTACGGTATCATCAATCAAAAACAAGAGTAAGTCTGAATTTTTAACGATTTTTTCAATAAACGGCACTTCATCTGAAAAATCCAACAGTCCCGGACTATCAAAAAAGGTCAAATTTCCGACTCCATCAACCTGCATAGTATGAACGATAATATCTGTGGTCGTTCCATGAATGTCAGTTACAATTGCTCTAAACTGTCCGATAAGACGGTTGAAAAGCGTAGATTTCCCTGCGTTTGTCGCTCCAATAAGTCCTATTTTCATTGGTTTGCTCTCATAAAAAGAGTAAAAATAATCAAGAATTCAGAATATATTTTCTATTTCAAATTCAATATTCAGCATAGAGTATGGAGTATAGGGAAAAGTATTAACCTTTGCAAGAGAGATTTTTAGTATCTCTTGACATTATATTCAAAAAATATATTATCCCTTTTAAAACAAAAAATGGAAAAACATGAATAGAGAACAAATTTTAAAAAAACAAAAAAGAGCAAAAAAGATTTTTTTCTCGGTAATTGTGCTGTTTATCGGGGTCTTTATCTTTTTAATTATGTCCCAAGAATCAAAAGATTCTTTAACTCCAGAATTGCGTTTTCAAAGAGAGCAATTAAAAACACGATGTCATCAAATAGATCAAAAATCTTTCTATTTTGATGCATTTGATAAAGAGCTTTTTTGCCTTTTGAAGGCCTTTAAAAACCAGCATCCGGAACTCCAAATTGAAGGAGTATTCCGATCTGGAAATGGGTCTTTTGTTACTTTCTCTTGTAAAGAGAAAGAATAGAATTAATCAGCTCGAATTAGAGCTGATTTTTTTAATTTCCTGATCGGAATTTTCGCATCATTTCTGCTGCTCCAGTTGGTCGCATATGTCCTCCTTCTGTATATTTACAGAATACGACAGCTGCTCCGGGTAAACATTTTGTATAGCGTAAGCATTCCATACCGTGAGCGTTAGGGTATCTTTCAGTTTCTGGTCAGCATTGATTTTGTTTAAGGATTTTATCACGGATTTGTTCCCCTCATGTGAAAGAAGCTAAAGGATCTGATGGATTATGAAAAATGATCGTAGCAACTGGGGCAGTACATTGTGGGAAAAGCATGGGGCTTCCCGCCACAATTCCAATTCCATGTAATTGGCTTCCTCTCGAACATCCTAGCATGCTGGTAAACCATCCACCGAGTGAATGTCCAACGGCGTAGATTTCTCATGGATCAATACAATATTGTTCTGAAATCTCTTTTACAATTGCATCAAAAAACTGATAATCCCTTAGATTTGAAACCTTATCTCACGGATCTCTTCGGTTTCTTTGTGGTCCTTCTTCGGGTAAACCAGCAGGATAGACGGTAATAGTATTCCCATCACTAGCTCATTCTATACCATAATATCCAAGTCCATTATTTGAGCTGGTACGACCATGAAAGGCGATTATGAGTTTTGCAGGGCGAGAAGAAGAATAGTTTTTTCCAATGCTCGTCATAAAATGCCTTTCTATTCCGTTTACTAGTACGGTGTCTGGGGTAGAGGAGGCTTGATCTTTCCCACAGCCTGCCGAGTACATTTTACGTTGATAGTCCCGACTTCATGATTGTCATTCGAGGAGTTTTGCGGTGAGATGTGCCATCATGCCACGAGTGAGTTCCTGCTCTGGATAATAAGCATATTGAGAAAAAATTGAATTCTGATGCACAAAATGCAGATATTTCTCGTATCGAAAGTCAGATTTTTTTTCTTGTGTCTGAATTTTGAAGCCCTCAATAGCCATTTTTAGTCCTTCTACCAAGGAAACTTTTTGGTTTGGTTTAAAGGTCCCGTCATCATAGCCTTTTACGATTCCTAGGGCTTTTGCAGAACAAACAAAATTAAAAAATCGCTCCTCTTGAGGCACATCAGGGAAACATTGTTCATGTCATTCAACGAGATCAAGGTTCGCGGCGAGAATGATTATTTTTATCATTTCGGCACGAGTAATTCATTGATTCGGCTTGAAGGTCCCATCAGGATAGCCTTTTACGATGTCTTTTTTTACGAGCTCATTTATTGCTTCTTCATATTCGTTTCCGTTAGTGTCTGAAAATCCAGCCTGACTTATTCCTAATCCCAAGATGAGCCAGAATGAAAGAAAGAATGCGAGTTTTTTCATTATAATGTTGAGAGTAAATGGAAAAACTATACAGATTTTTTTTCTTTTTTCAATGAAGGTCATAGAATGATTTGAGTATATTTTTTATGTTGATTTTTTGAATGCTGTGTTAATCTTTTTTGGGAGATTGTCGTTCCTATTTGGTTTTTTAAAAATCTTTTGACATTCGTCTTGAGAATCGTACAATGTTTCTTCGTGTAAAATTTTGTTTTTGTATATTATCGCTTGAGTATACTGTTATACTTGAGAGATATTCCTTCCTACGAAGGGTTTTGGTGATTAAGAGTGCTTAAGCTTATCTTAGTGTTTTGTGAAAGTATTGGTCGTAGGGTGAGGATTTTTATTTTTTACCGATGATATGAAAAAATCATGAATTCTGATTCGGGCAATGGCAATTTTATTCTTTTCCATTCACGTTTCAGCATATAGTGATACTACAAATCAATTTATTGCTACTGTAGAAGAAAAGCTTACGTCGATGCCTCTTTCTCAGCAGCAGGGTTATTTGCAAACACTTGCAATAACAATGAATACTGGAGCTATTGGTTCGCTCACTGATGAAAATCAGATTTTCCATACTGAGATAAAGGATCGAATTTCTCAGAAAAGTTGAACTCTTGTTCAGATAGTAACTAATGAGAAAAAAAATGAAGTTTCTTATCAAGATATGCCAAATATTGATTTTGATAAGGTAAGGCAAGCTTGGCTTACTTGGCATAATGAACTTAGAATTCAGCAGGGATTGGACCCTTATACCTATCATAGTGATTTAGAAAAAACGGCTAAAAATTGGGCAGATTATTTGGTTTCTCTGAAAAGGTCTACTCATAAAAGAGCTTCAAGTGATGGTTACTATAATTATTGGGGAATTAAGAAATGGTTTGCAAATCTAGGTGTTTCTTTTCTTAAGGAAACGGCTTGAAAGAGTGCTTTCTCTGAGAGCATTGGGTATAGATTATATCGTTGTACTACCTGAGATTGTACGCAAGAGCTTATTAATTCGACGAAGAAAATTTTTGATACTTTTGTATCAGAAGGGAAATGAGGAGTTCATTATAAGGCAATGGTTATGCCTCACTTTAAGCAAATAGGATTGGGATTTCAGTTTGATCCAGAGAAAAAATATGTTTATACGGTGATCCATTATGCAGAAAAAGTGCTAGATGATTAGCTTTTGGATTGCTTTATGCTCATTTTAATGAGAAGAATAAGACTTTTTTTCACTTCCTCTTGAATATTATCTCCCAATCCCTATACTTACACAAAGTCGTTTTATCTTATTTGAAAAGCTTATGGCACACAAAAAAGCCGCTGGTTCGGTTAAAAATCTAAAGGACTCACAACCAAAATATCGTGGAGTCAAGGTCTTTGG
>ERZ773018.1867-NODE-1867-length-10948-cov-28.508675_pt1 | contig 10948 bp, 9 predicted proteins | sample MGYA00580840_ERZ773018 | MGnify/ENA primary metagenome ERZ773018 (study PRJEB29015, sample SAMEA2738125) | human oral metagenome | biome: human oral; feature: human-associated habitat; material: saliva | place: China | collected 2256 ... | reverse complement strand
CCTCGACCTCCTGCGTGACAGGCAGGCGTTCTAGCCGGCTGAACTACCACCCCAGCTCCGAATATCATCTAACTAATGGAGCCAGCTGTCGGAATTGAACCGACAACCTACCGCTTACAAGGCGGTTGCTCTACCAATTGAGCTAAGCTGGCATTTAAAGTCCCTAATGGACTATTTCTTAAGAGTATCAAAAGCTTTTGAAACTCTTGCTTTCTTTCTAGCAGCATTTCTTTTTTTAATGATTCCTACCTTAGCTGCTTTATCAATAGCCTTATATACCATACTCAAATCCTCAATTGTCAAAGCTTCTTTAGCTTCTACCCCTTTGAGGAATTTTTTCATTGCCATTTTCATCCTTAATTTGAAATCATAGTTTCTCTTTGCGAGAACTTGAGATCTATTCATAGCTTTGACTGCGGACTTCTTAATTGGCATTGAAAAAGAGATAATGAATAAAGTATAAACTCTCCGAGGGTGGGGATCGAACCCACGACCAAATGGTTAACAGCCATCTGCTCTACCGCTGAGCTACCTCGGATTGAGATTTACGAGAGCTACTATACAAAATTCAGACCCATTTTCAAGAGATTTTTCACTTTTTATGGAAGATATTTTAATTACAAGACAATAATATCAATCCAAAAGCTATAAAATCTGATTTTTTATTCTTGTTAATCAAACCAACTACCGGGAACAGGACTTGAACCTGCACACCGTAAGGCACTTGGTTCTAAGCCAAGCGTGTCTACCAGTTCCACCATCCCGGCAGAAGTTGATTTAATACTCGGGAGATAGGACTCGAACCTATAACCCCCAGATTCAGAGTCTGATGCTCTACCAATTAAGCTACTCCCGATTATTTGGTTGCGGAGGATGGAATTGAACCACCTATCTTCGGGTTATGAGCCCGACGAGATACCGTTTCTCTACTCCGCATTATTTATAAGACCTGGGGAACCAGGATTCGAACCTGGACAAACGGAGTCAAAGTCCGGTGTCCTACCATTAGACGATTCCCCAATCATCTCCAAATTCGCGCTTGAACTTATACTGTTTTACAAATAAAATGCAAGAGAAAATAAAAACGAAAAAATCACTTGTATTTTTTAAGCGAAATCATAGAAGGAAGCTGATTTTATTTCTTTTTTAAAGAGTATGAATTTAGAAAAAACACTTGTTATTTTTAAGCCTGATGCAGTTTCTCGTGGAATTGTTGGACAGGTTCTAACTCGTTTTGAGCAGATAGGACTTAAGATTGTAGGAATGAAAATGTTACAACCCGATAGAGATTTCTTCTATCATCACTATGAAACAATTGGAACGATGATTACCCGCCGTGGAGAAAAAGCTTTTAATCTCAACCTTGAAGCAATGCAAAGAAGTCCCGTAATTGCTATGGTACTTGAGGGTGTAGAGGCAGTAAGCTTAGTGAGAAAAATGGCTGGAGCCACAGAATCTAAGTCTGCTGCACCAGGAACAATTAGAGGAGATTTTTCCCATATGTCATTTGTGTATGCCGATGAAAAAGGAATAGGAGTTCCTAATGTAATCCACGCTTCTGGCGATCCTCAGGAAGCGGAACTTGAGATCAAGCATTGGTTCAAGGAAGAAGAAATTTTCAACTACAAAAGAGCTGATCAGAATTTTGTGAGTTAATATTTTCAGTCCGGTTCTTTAATGTTATTACACTTATATATGACAAAGATCCCCCTTGCTAATAATCGCCTTATTCTGAATTGACATAGAATCTTTAATAAAGAACAATTATTTTTTTATTTGAGTAAAAAATTCAAGACTGAAGTCAGCAAGGAGCAAGAAGTTCAGGAATTATTGAGTACGTATAACGAATTGAAGATCGCAATTTGGCATGGAGATACTTTTTTACAGGAAGAAAACTCGGAAACTCAAGATATGATCCTTAAGGTACTAAGAAATTGTGGTGAAGTGAAAATCACAGGACATCATCTAAAGAACTAATTGATTGATAATGCCTGAGAAGGTCTCTGGATCTAAAGGGAAAAACAAGCCTTTTTGAATACGAGCCATTTTAAAATTAGGAGAGGAAATCTGAATTCCAGTTCAGGTTTTGCTTATTTCTAGTTCAACAAGAAGAGGAAGATAGGTAGGGACTGTCTTCCTTTTTAATTCGTAATCATAAATATAATCAAATTGTTTCTTGGTAGCCTTCTTTCATCGATCCTGATCAAAAATAAAGTTCCCAAAAGAATAGAAAATAGGCTTTCCATTATAGATTTCATAGGATCAAGGGACGTGTGAATGTCCTCCGAGAAGAATGTCCGCCCCAGCATCTATCAGTTGATGGGCAAGTTCCCTCTGTAATGCATTAGGTTTAATACGATATTCTGCTCCTCGATGCAAACCTAGCACTTTCACATCACAGGCTTCTTGCTTCATCGTTTCTAAAATTCCTGTCATGAGAGCGATATTCAAAGGATTTCGAGCTAGTGGTGCTCCTCCATATTTTCCATGTCTTCCATCATAGGAAAAAGCCTGAAAGCAGAATTGGATTCAGTTTTTTTGAGTTTTATAGATTTTTTCTGCCTCTCAAGTAACATTTCCTGCTCAAAAATAACCGATTTCATGTGCTGAAAGCCATTGACGAGTAAGTGAGACTCCAGCAGCGCCAGCATTATTAGTATGATTATTAGCAAGCGAAAGGACCAATTCATTGTTAGCCTGAAGATCAAGTAAGGTTTGAATATTCCCTGTATTAGAACGGAATAGGAATCCTGCTTTAGGCTGATCATTATCTTTAGCAGAAAACATACTCTCTAAATTAAAATAGAGCAAACAAGTTCCGCTACTATAACATGGGAATTGTGAAAGTGGATTGTAGTTTTCTCAAGAAAACATGCGACCATAGCCCTCATTTTTTGCCCATCGCCCAATTCATCTTGAAAGCATGATATCTCCTCACACGACCAATTCAACCTTTTCTGGAGAAGTATAATCTGAAGATAAAACGTTCATCGCATCATCAAAAAGCTGTTTAGCAGGAAATGATTTCACAAAAAAAAGAAAAAATCATCATAAAAACAAAAGGGCAGTAATTGACAATCGTATTTTCTTTCTCATCTTCATAGAATACTTTAAAACAGTCAGATTTTAACAAACCCACTAGGAAAATCAACGAATTTCCCAAAATTTGCATCTTTTAAAAAAATTGATATACTTGGCATACTCTTTTATTTATCATTATTGTAAAATTAACTATGAGCATAAAACAAGTTCTTTTAATAGGAGCTACTGGGTTTTTAATTGATGCAGATTCACCCAAAACACCATATTCAAATCCAACAAGCAAAGAACTTGCGGAAACATTCTATACCCCATCGGAAAAACCGTTAGACCCTTTAACACTTTCACCCTCATTTAAAAATAATATTATCTGAGATCAAGCCCCTTCTTTTTTACAACAAACACTTCAAAAAGTTACTATACAAAATTTGGAAGGAACACCTTTTCGATGAAAAAAAAGAATGATTAACCCAAATTATTGAAATCTTCTTGGCTACTCTCAGGCAAAAGCGATTATGGAAGACTACAATAATCTATCTTCTGTCGACCCTAATCAAAAACTTCTCTGAAATGAAGAAATTACTTTTCCTTTGATTTATCCAGACTTAGAAGCTTTTTTTCCAAAAAGACTTGAAACCTTGTTATTATATCCGAGTTTTGAAAAATACAGCAATCAGATAATGAAGCACACGATAATTGTGAGTTGCTGTGAGAATGGCAAGACCGCACTTACTTACTATGAAAACTGAAAACTCAAACTAGCAACCTATGTTTCTGCATGAACCAAAAATCATAAAACCATAAAAGGTAAATACCCACTTAGTCATAGTTCAATCTATCGCAGATCCAGAAGATACAATAGAGCTCCTATGCCGTATTCTCTTAATATTAATTGAGGATATTTTCTTCATCAGTGACGAAGTAATGGAAATCCACAATCTCATGGCTGTATAAGAGTTCCTGGATTATATATTAAATGGCTCTATGAACACTTACCAAGAAGCCAAGGAGAAACTATTATCATTTTAGAAGATCTTTATACTCCAACGTTGAAGAAAATAGGAAATAAAAAATCTTCTAACTAATAGCGGATTTTTCTACTTCACTACTAATTTTTTTCCTTTGCCTTTTGATTATATAAAGAAAAAAATCAGATTTTAATTTTATGTATCATCAAAACAACGAGGAGAAAGAAAATAAAACATTTGTCCTTGTAAAATACTAAGGCATCTTTAAAAGGGAATTATCTCTTTAGATAAGATATTTTTTTATGAGCAAAATAAACACAAGCCCCTATCTTTCTATCGTTATTCCTTCAAGGGCAAATAATTTACAGCTTTTAGGGAAGATTCTGACCTGTCTTGCACTTCAGACTTTTCAAGATTTTGAGATTCTTATCGTTTGTGATAGGGAGTTTACAGAGCCTGAACGAAAAAATTTTCAAACAGCATGCAAAAGTTTAGCTTTTGAAGGCAATGAAGAAAAAATCAGATTACTTTCTCATCGAAATACCGATTTTGTTCCTCATCATCCGTGAGCTGCAAGTTACGTTAGGAACTTTTGAATCAAAACAGCGAAAGGAAGCTATATTCAGCTTTTTGATGATGATAATGAATTTGACGCTCATTACCTTGAAAAAGTTCTTGAGCTTCACAAAACGGCAACAAAAAAATATCAGAAAGAAGTTTTTATCACTCCAACTTTGATGTGGAGAAATAGCGATATTATCCAAAACCAATGATTTTCAGATTATAGTTATTTCCTAGCACGTCCTAAGATTCATTTTCTCAAGCCTGAGGAAAAGTTTGCTGAGATTAAAATGTTCAGTGGAAATGGGATTTTTGGGAAAGCGGAAATTATGAAAAAAGTACTCTATGATGAAGAAATTGCTTGGATCGCTGAAGATCTGGATTTTATCTATAGTGTGCGAGAGCAAGGGACGCCTATCCTTGTTTTTAAAGCATTAAAAATCAGACACCAAGAAAGAGATAAAACTTATCTTGAAGAGGCGCGAATTGGAAGCTCATCTTCTGCTCAACAAAAAATCAAAAACCTTTTCCTCTGGGTAAAGAAACATGGGAATTTACTCCAAACGCTAATTTTCTTCTTACGAAGCTCTCGAGGAATCTGCGGTCGACTTTGAGTAAAAGCGCTCCTCTACTGAAAAGAAGCGAGATGGAGCATTATAGGCGGTATTATCAAAGGCTATATCAGATGATGGGGATTATTTTTCAGGAAGGAAAAAGACTAAAATCAGAATTTTCAATTATTTCAATCCATAATTTTGTGGCCAAAAGAAAGGAGAATGTGAGCATCACTCTGTCTTGCACATAATTGAAGAAATCAGTGTTTTTTCATTGCGATCCACCAAGGTCATTTCCCAATCTTCTTGAAAACTTTGACCTGGTTGAATCGTATATTTAAGGACATAAGAATACTGTCTGGTATGTTTTTCTGTATTTGTGGAATTAGGAATAAGGAAAAGATCCTCAAGCACTACACTATCCGATAAATGTTTAGTAAAAATCTGAATATTCTTTTTATTCCAATGATTCGCTCGAACAATTGAATTTTTCAAGGGACGATCAACAAGTTCATTCATTTTGGTGATCTCATTATTCGCAAGATAGTCATAAAAACTCTGAATCAACTGTGTATCTTTTGTCATTTGATCTTTCTGAGAAGCTCAGGTTTCTATTTGATTTTCAGGAAATGACAATATTTCTCATGAGGAAAGTTCCGATTCGTCATAGAGAGAGGAAACATCGATACTTTCTGACTCATGATAGCCCTGACCATAAATAAAAGCCTTATACAAAGCGAAAAGGAAAAACACTAAAGAAAAGAGGAAAAGCACCATAATCCAAGCAGGGATTCTCTTGTCTTTATTGATCTCAATCTGATTTCTCTCTATTTTTCTAGTCTTTTTTGGAGCGAAGCTCACCTCAAGAGTTCTTTCTTCTTTTGGTTTAGAAGTTTTTTTTATTCTGGAAGAAGTCACCGTAGCTTTCTTTTTTTGTTCTGTCGCTCTAGAAACTTTTTGAGTTGAATGAGGTTTTGTGGCTTTTACGATTGGCTTATCTAATTTCTTTTCTACCATTTCAAAGAAGAAAGGGAATAAAAACTGAGTTCAGTTAAGATTTTTTTCAGTATAGAAAGTTTTTAGAGGAAATCAAGAGCTTCTCTCCGTAGAGCATTCTTACTTTTAAAGCTAAAACTAAGCTTATTTAAGGAATTTAACAAAATAGATCTAACTTGAACTTGCTTTAATTGCTTTTTGGAAAAAAGCACCTTTTTCTTCAAAATTTTTCCAGATACTATAGCTCGGTGAGGCAGTAGAAAGTAAACAAATTTTCCCTGGCTCCGTATACTGAAACGCAAAAGCCACTGCTGCCTGCATATCATCAGTATGCAAAACTTTTCCCTTAAAATCTGGAAGTAATCTTGCCATTTTCTCTCCTGATGGGGGGAAGAAAACCAAATTCTGAATTCAGTATTCTTGCACCTTTTCCATCAAAAGCCTAAAATCATAACCTCTATCGGTTCCTCCGAGGAAAAGTGTTCCTATCCTTTTTCAAAAGGTTTTTAGCGCTTCTAAAGTGCTTTCTGGAGTGGTAGAAATCGCATCATCATAGAAATGAATCCCCTGAAACTCACCTACAAACTGCAGTCTGTGCGGTAATCCGGTAAAATTTTTGATCGTATCATGAATAACTTCCATCGGAACGCCAATTTTGAGCGCAACCGCAATCGCAGCTGCGATATTCTGAGTATTATGCTCACCAAGAAGAAGTTTGTCTTCAGTCGGAAAGAGTTCTTGCATCTCATGGATAAAATAATCGTTTGCCCAAGAGGTCTTTCCTCAGATTCAATACGTTTCAATATTCTCATAAGCCGTTGCAAGCCCATATTCTTCCACGGTTTTTTGCAGTACAATATTAAATTCTGATCCCTTGAGAATGTTCAACTTTGCCTTCACATACTTCTCAAATCCTCCATGCCAATCCATATGTTCTGGGAAAATATTTCCAAGAACTGAGATATAGTTTTGCTTTTCTAAACGCTCCAACATATAGCTTGAAAGCTCACAAACCACAAAATCTAATTCCTCTGCAAAGTCAATTTCCTCCAAAACAGGATTCCCAATATTCCCAACGAGTTTAACTCTATAACTAGCATTTTTGAGGATAGAGAAAATAAGTGAAGTCATCGTTGATTTCCCTTTACTTCCTGTGATAGCAATAACTTTTCCTTGATAGTTCCTGAAAAAAAACTGCATCTGAGTTAGAATTTTATCTTGATAGCGGAGAAGTTCAGGGCTATACGGCACTCCAGCAGACTTAAAAATCACATCAAACTGATCCAAATGTTCCAGATAATGTTCCCCTGTCTCAAGGGCAATCCCCATCGTTTCTAGTCAAGGCTGGGCCTTCATATCAAGGACCGAGAGCTTATTGAAAGCAAAATTATTATTGAGCAAGAAATTGAGTGTTGACTTCCCCTCAAGTCAGAAGCCGAGAATCGCGATATTTTTGCCTTCAAATTGCTTGGTGTCCATCATTGTAGAAAAGAGGGTAAAAGCTAAGAAAATTTGAGATAGCTTACTTTTTCTTGGCTGAAGTCTTTTTGGCTGGAACTTTTTTTGGGCTAGCTTTTGTGGAGTCTTTCTTTAGTCCGATAAGAGCTAAACAATCTTCTAAAGTCAAATCGCTCACATCTTTTCAGCCTTTTGGAATTTTATAATTTTTCTTGGCATATTTAATATAAGGACCATAAGGACCGTTCAAAACCTGAATTTTCTCCTTTTCGTAGTCAAATTCATTGATATACTTATTTTTCTCAGCCTCCATTTTCTCCTGAATCATCGGAATCGCCTCTTCTAAAGTAATAGAAAAAGGATCTAAACCTGAATCTCTCTTGATAGATACAAAAAGGCTCTTGCATTTTACATAAGGTCCAAAACGACCTGTCGAAGCTAGAACTTCTTCTCCTTCTCGCTTTCCTAAGCTCCTTGGCAGAGCAAAAGCCTGAAAAGCCTCCTCAAGCGTAATCGTTTCAATCGTCTTCCCGGCAGGAAGTGAGGCGAATTTTTTCTCTGGATCATGCTGTTCTCCAATCTGAATCATTGGCCCATACCTTCCCATTCTTGCGATAACGGGTTTGCCGTTGTTTGGGTGCTGACCGAGGGCTCTTTCAGTATTTACTCTTTCTTTTCCTGTCGTTTCCATCACTTGAGCATGAAAAGGACCATAAAATTTCTCCATCATCTGCACTCGCTGAAGCTTTCCCTCTGCGATTTCATCAAATTCCTGCTCCACATTGGCAGTGAAACCATAATCCATAATATCAGCAAAATTCTGATCCAAAAAGTCAGTTACAATCATTCCAATATCGGTTGGGAACATTTTTTGCTTTTCAGCTCCCGTGATTTGTTCTCTTTCGGTTCTCGTGATTTTGCCCTCTAGGAGCGAAAGTTCTAGATAATTTCTCGTTCTTCCTGGGCGGTCTTCTTTGACAACATACCCCCTTTTCTGAATGGTGGAAATGGTTGGAGCGTAGGTTGAAGGTCTTCCGATTCCTTGCTCTTCAAGCTTCTTTACGAGGCTCGCTTCGGTATACCTCGGAGGATGTTGTTTGAATTTTTCTGTTGCTAAGATGCCGTTTTCTTCTAGATTTTCTCCGGCCTTCAAAAGAGGGAGCATGCCCTTGATTTCTTCATCATCCTCCTCAGTATCGCTGGATTCCATATAGACTTTCAAAAATCCATCAAATTTCAGCACTTCTCCACTTGCTATAAACTTAAACTTATCAGTCGTAGAAATCTGAATTGTTGCCTTGGTTTTTTCTAGCTCAGCAGGTGCCATTTGGGAAGCGATCGTTCTTTTCCAAATGAGCTGATAGAGCTTCTTTTCGCTCGGATCTGCCCCTGCAATGTGGTTCTCCATATGGGTTGGTCTGATACATTCATGGGCTTCTTGTGCTCCTTTTGCCTTGGTCGCATAATGGGTTGGTTTAGAGTAGTTTTCTCCATATTCACTGATGATCTGGGCTTTTGCTGCCTGTATCGCGAAATCAGAGAGATTTACTGCATCAGTTCTCATATAGGTAATATGTCCTGCTTCATAGAGCTTTTGAGCAACCTGCATCGTCCTTGCAACAGAAAATCCGAGTTTTCTACTCGCTTCTTGCTGGAGCGTAGAGGTCGTAAAAGGAGCTGATGGTGATTTTTTCCCAGGCTTCACCTCAATATCACTCACTTCATAGGTCGCTCCTGAAAGGGATTCCAAAAATTTTGTCGTTTCTGCTTCATTTTTGAGCTGTTTACTGAGCTCAGCAGTCAGATTTTTATTTTCATTGGTCAAAAACTGAGCTACGACCTTGAAAAAGGAATCAGCCTCAAAAGCCTGAATCTCCCTTTCTCTCTCTACAATCAATTTCACAGCCACAGACTGCACTCTTCCAGCAGAAAGTCAGGTTTTGATTTTCCTCCAAAGCACTGGCGAAAGCTCAAATCCCACCAATCTATCCAGCACCCTTCTCGCCTGCTGAGCATCAACGAGATGCATATCAATCGTTCTCGGGTTTTTAACTGCATTTTCTATCGCCGTTTTGGTAATCTCGTGAAAAACAATCCTCGGTGTCGTTTTTACATCTAATTTAAGCTGATTAGCAATATGCCATCCAATCGCCTCTCCCTCGCGGTCCTCATCGGTTGCGATCCAGGTTTTCTCTGCAGATTCAGAGAGTCTTTTGAGCTCAGAAAGCACCTTTCTCTTGTCAGGGGAAACGACATAGTCAGGTTTGAAGCCATTTTCAATATCAATTCCCATGCCTTTGGTCGGAAGATCTACTGTATGTCCGTAGGAAGCTTTTACTTCAAAATCAGGTCCGAGAAATTTCTTGATGGTCTGCGACTTCGCAGGCGACTCAACAATCACGAGGTTTTTTGCCATTAGTCTGTGGGGTATAAAAGTTTTCGCTTCTTTGTATAGGGAAATAAGTGGGAAGTTCAAGGAAAAGTAAAACCGTGAGGCAGTTTAGAAAAAAGTAAGAAGTTATTTTCCTTTTATGCAAAAGAAAATCGGTAAAAGCTTCTCTTGATTAAAACTTGGCTGGAAAAAAGAACGGCTTGTAAGTGCCGTTGATGGTCCTCCATCAAGGTTGATCGCATCGCTAAAGCCTTGCTTCTGAAGCCAAAGTGCCGTATCGTGTAAAGTACTCCCTTTACGAAAAAGGACAAGAAAAGTCTGACCTCCCTTTTTGGCAATAAGCGTCCTCCAAAAGCCAAAATTCCAATGAGAAATGAATTGTTCAAGTTCTGGGTTAATCTTTTCATTTTGAACAAGTCGCGGTCAAGCATTAAAAGTAATTGCTCAACTTCTACTTTTAGCTCTTGCTTGATCAAAGAAGAAGTCAGCTTTTTGAGTCTTTTGGTAAAAACGAATCGTATTGGTTAAGTTAGGATCAAAAGGGTGATTTTCTCGTGAGAAAGCTTGTTTACCATCGTCATACCAGATTCCTGCAGGATAAAAAGTTCCGGTTTCCTCGCCTCAGAAATAGCTTCCATTCACTACAAAATCACAGTTAAAGTTTTTTTGGACTTCTTTAGTCGTGCTTCCTTGAGGGAAGAAAAAAAGCTCGCTAGCATCTTTGAGAGGGATGGTAATGATCTCGGCTTGTTTGGTTTGCTGCCGTCAAAAGAAAAGCCCAGCTCCGATGAGAAGAATTATCATCAGTAAACTTCAGATTTTTAGCCCTTTTTTTATGCTTATCCTTGAGGAAATAAAAGAATCGTTCGTATTTTAACATTCTCAGAAAAAAAGAAAAAACGAAAGTTGATTTCCGTTTCTGATCTTCGGAAGATTAGGGATTCGAACCCTAGATACGGTTGCCCGTATACATGTACTCC
>ERZ773018.1860-NODE-1860-length-10971-cov-2.572829_pt1 | contig 10971 bp, 4 predicted proteins | sample MGYA00580840_ERZ773018 | MGnify/ENA primary metagenome ERZ773018 (study PRJEB29015, sample SAMEA2738125) | human oral metagenome | biome: human oral; feature: human-associated habitat; material: saliva | place: China | collected 2256 ... | reverse complement strand
CTTTTGAGGATTTTTTTCCAGAAGATTTGGAGCCCGCTTGAGAGAAATTCTAAGATGAAAACTCAGAAAATTATGATGAAGGGAATAATGATTCAAAATCTCATATTGAGTAGGTAGAGGAGTGATGCAACAATCCCCCCTAGTGCGAAAGCTCAGCTATCACCCATAAATACCTTTGCTGGATTGATATTGTAGAAGAGGAAAGCTACTAAAACTGAAATGAGAATAGAGATAATAGTTGTTGCGATATAGGTTCCATTGAGGAAGGTTGAGATACCAAGGCATCAGAGGACGATGATGATGAGGCCTCCTGCAAGTCCATCAAGCCCATCTGTGATATTGATGGCATTAACGATTCCAATTGTCGTAAGGAAGGTTAAAATTGGGAAGAAGATTCAGATTTCTATTTTTCATCAAAGGGGTCGTAGATTGATATAGTCGATACCTAGCTTTACATAAAACCAATAGGAGATGAATGCGGAAAAGAGGATCATCCCTGTCATTTTTGCCTTTGCGCTTAGTCACTTGATCTTTCAGAAGTTTTTGATATTAAGCCAGTCATCAACTAGTCCAATCAATCACATGCTAAAAAAACCAAAGAGAATAATATAGGTTTCTTTGCTATTTCGCAGTGAGTAGGTGATGATTCCCTTTTTTTGTAGGATAAAGGAAAGTCAGATCATGATTAGCATAATCACCATGAAGAGTCCTCATCCCATCGTTGGGGTTCCTGCTTTGTGGGAGTGGAGTTTTGCGAATATTTCGGATTTTTCTCCAGTGGCATTGTTTTCACGGATAGTTTTTCCTGCTTTGAGTTTTCTAAGGAGCTTGATATACAGGGGATAGAGGAGCATAGCGAGCCCAATACTGATCAAGGAATAGGTTAGAATTCAGATTATGTTTGCTAATGTTGACATTTTTCCTTAGGGAAATTAAATCACAAGAGTTTTCTTGAGTTTTTTGTTTAAAACTGACTCTGAGTATATTTTTTCTCAGGAGAGATTGCAAGTCAATTATAATGCTCTAATCATAAAAAATAAAAATGTCAAGCTATAAACAAGAGAAACAAAAGTCAGAATTTTATTTTTTTTGTACTTTTATGTATACTTATATGGAGAATTTTTATTTATATTTTTGTAGTTATGGTTCAAAATTCTATTGATGTTTTAAAGAGTTTGCAGTCTGAGACTGATAAGATCAAGGCGGACCTTGATGCTTTAAAAAAACTGACAGAAAGTAAGGAAAAGGCTCAGAAAAAGCTTGAACTTTACCAATCTATTCAGGTTGTTCAGGAGCTTGCAAAAGTTCAGTTTGAGAGGGAGAAAGATCAAAATGTAAAAGAGAAGATTGCAGAGGTGCAATCTAAGGTTTCTGATTTTTCAAAAGAGCTTTGAAAACTAGAAGATGTGGTTTCTCAAGGGAAAGATCAAGCGGATCAGGATTCTAGGACTATGAATCTAGATAATGGGAAAGATAAAACATCAACTCAGAAAAAGGAGGAGTGAACTTGGGCATCTCTCAAGCATTTTACTGGAGAGCAGCGAGATGCGGTCCGCAGTAAGGAAACTTGGAGTAAAGAACCTGGGAAAAATATTCTTCGTACCGCTGGTTTTGTAGCTACAGGAGTTGGTGCTGTTGCACTTGTGTATAAGGGGGTTAAGTGGCTCTTTGGTAGTGATGAGGAAGAAGAAAAGGAAGAAAATACCAAAGAAGAATCAAAGTCAAAAAAAGAGAAAAAAGGCTGATTTTGGAATAGTTGGTTTTGAAAGGCTCTAAAATGGGGAGGAATAACTGTTGGTTCAATTTGGGGGATTAGTAAGCTCTGGAACTGGTTTAATGGCGATGCTGAGCCATCAAGGGGAGCTTCATGAGAAGATAAATACAATGGTTATGATAAGTTTCACTCTAATCCAGAAAATAAGGAAAAGGCTGAAAATTATGAGAGGATTGGAGAGAATATTGATGTTTTGTATTCAACTTTTTATCAAAAGGAACTTAATGCTGGATATCAGGATGAGCTAGAAATGCAGAGGATCTCTAATGAAATGAAAAAATCTAATCCTGATGCTAAAAATTATAAGTGAATCATCCCATTTTGTCTGGATAATCAATATGGAAGTGTTGCAGGTATTTTGGAGCAAAATAGTTCATTTAAGAGCTTGTTAGGAGAGGGATTCGCCAAGATGAAGAACCATATTCTTAGTTGGGGTACCGAGAAACTTGCTGTTTTAGTGGAATCATTTTTTAGTAAGTTGCCGTCTTGGAAATTGGTTGAAAATATTGAAGGATCAATCGTTGATAAAATTAAGGCGTGGGGAGAGAATAGTGAGGAAGCTCAAAATGAATTAAAGTATTTTTTTAGGCAAGGGATCAGAGTTCAGACTTTTCTTTTTGAAAAGAAGGATCAGCTTGCTGATGCTATTGCGGAGAAAAAATCTAAAACCCTTAATATTTCTAAGAAAGATCTCCTAACAAATAGCGAAAATTTTGAGAAGTATATCGCAAAGGATCCTGATTATCAGGCTTTTGTGGATGCTCCAATTGCTAGTGCGATGAATATTCTCAAAAAATATGGGCTTGATTCAGCAAATGTTTCACAAGATCTTAAAGATGAAATTCAGAAACTTGATCAGAGAAGGGATGAGCTTTTGGATGCTCAGAGTGGAAAGTCGGATATTTTGCAAGTAGCATATAATAAAAAGTCTGGAGAAGCATTTACTCCTGATGAGAAGAAAAATCTTCAATCAGCATGTGAAAATGTTGCGAAAGATATTGATGAAGAATTGATTGATGCTGTTGAGGAGAGTGTATTGAATATGTATGGAGATTTGTTTGCAACGGATAGTGCATGTTTGAGAGAATATATTGAAAAATCTGGTCTTCATGAGATTCTTCGTGGTTCTCAGACTTTTCTTCAGCAACAAAAGCAGCGTTTGGAGAACTGAGAGGATATTTCTGCTGAGGAGCTCAAGGCTACAGCTCAGGTGATGAATGATCTTTTAGCACTCAAAAAGGAATGTTTTCTCGGGCAGATGACTATCCAAAAAGATATCGATGAGAACTGAAATATTATCTATAGAGTGCCAGGATTTTTGCTTGGATCGATAAAGAATTTATGAAAGAGTCTCAAACAAGTGTATAACTGAGAATATTTGTCAGGTTTTTCTACTTTTATGGGTTCACTTTTGGGAACTGGAATTGTGATTAGTGCTGCAGGAGTGCTTATGAGAAGTAATAAAACTGTGATTCTTGGACTTAAAACAGCGGGTGCTCCGTTGACAGTACCGCTTTTTGTGCTGAATAAGTTGATGGACAAAACCGCGGTTGGAAGCAGACTGAGAAATAAGATGATCTATGGGTCTCCAAGCTGGGTACAGTCAAATCTTTTCTTTAGAGGTGAACTTGGACAAGAAAAATTGCTTACGGCACTTGATAACTGAGATATTTCTCTTGAAAAAGTTGAGCGTATTTTGAGTAGAAAGAGCCATGCTCCGTTTATGGATGTAAATAAAAGAGAAGAGTGGCTCAAGATGTTTAATATATCGAAAGATACCAAGAGAGAGGACTATCTTGCTAAGATTTTTGATACCTATGTAACAAGAAAGAACGGGCAACAATATCTCTTAGATTTGAGGAATAATCATAGAAATCTGTATGATGATCTTGTAAAATACTTTGATCATTCTTCAGATATTAGAGAGGCAGTGAGGACGGGTGTAAGTCCAGATGCACTGCAGATCGGAGTTGATAAATTCAATAAGGGATTGCCTGTTGATTTTAAGGGTATTCAGCAGCTCTTGGATAGTCCTGAGTATAAGGGACTTGTGCAAAGAACTCTTAATTCAAAAGCTTCTTTGTCAAAACAGTTAGAAAAAGCTGGTTCAGATGCTGGTAAGCTAAAAATTAAGCAACAACTTGATTCTTGTGATGAATTTTTAGATATGTTGTCTTGAAAAACGAGTTCAGAAGTTGCTCAAATAGCTGATGTTTTAGATATGTTTTGACCATCTCAAGATGCTGGGCTCTCTATTGCGGCGATCAAAAAGCTAAAAACACTTTCTCGTCTCCAGGATGCGGTAGATGCTAATTGAAATAAACTGGTTTCTAATTTTGATGACATTTTGAAAAATCTTGATGTCGATGAATTATCAAAATTGCTCAATAAGAAAGTTGGTTGAGTGCTAGATTCAGAATTAGATAGTTTGATTAAAACTTTCAAAACTATTAAAGCTGATGGATTTAAAAAGGCGATAAAAAATGCTGATGAGTTTGCAACTTGTGTGAAATCTCTCTTTAAGTTTGCAGCTAAGATTAGTTAATTTTATGTAATGAAATAAAAAAGGTCCCATGTCAACTCAGGTAGAAACGCTCAAACAGGAAATTTCCGGGTATTATCTTGAGGATTTCAAAAAAGAGCTTTGATGGTTTAAATCAATAGCACTTTTGCCTATTGAGAGCAAAGTGAAGGATATTATTGTTGGGAAAACTGAGCTACCAAAGCACTTTGATGAGGCAAAGGAGTTTGGTTGGTGGAGATATATTATTGATTTTGTAGCGCCTTCGACTGCAAAGGAGATTTTTGAATTTATGAAAGCAAAAAGAATAGAAATTGAAAAAAGAAATACTCAAGAGGAACTTTCAAGACTTAAGGCTGAAATTCTCTGAGAAGCTCCTGTAGCTGATGGGACAGCAAATATAGATCAGAATTCTGATCCTTCTTGAACTTCACATTCTACTTCACATTCCGCAGATCAACATTCTTGAAGTACGTCTTCAGGTGTAGGTCTAGAGCAACAGGCTAGTGTAAGTTCTGCTGAGAGTTCTACAAATACTTCAGGTAATCCTCGGCATAATATTGCCTACGGAGCTTGAACTTCTATGCTGGGAGTTGGGGGAATTGAGACTGTAGATAGGTTGATTAAGCAGGCTGAGGCTCGCAATCTGAATAATATTGATGCAGCGAAGATGAAATCTGGAATGCATGATCTTATTGAGAATTTGGAAAATGAGAAAAAAGCATTGAGTTCTCGTTTGAGTAAAAGACAAATCAAAAATATTGATAAAACGATTCAAAAGATGAGTTCAGGATTTGAATCTTTGGATGATGAAGGACTCGTGGCATTCAAACAGTGGAATGGTCTAAAAGGACAGATTCCAGATAAGTTATTGACTGCTGCTGAAATGCATCCTAGACAATTTTTAAAGCTTGTTCCCTATGCAGATGAATTGATTGGAAAGACGCCTGCAGAGATCCGTGAGATTATGAAATTGAAAAAAGTTGATATTGAACTCAGCGATGATGTTTTGAAGCTTTTAGCATCCGCTAAGGATGCGCAGGAATTTCAAGCGATGAGTAATGTCCTCTCAAAAGGTAAAAAATTAACACAGTGGGCCAAAAGTTTGAAAGCTGCTATGATGATTGATGTGGCATGCCTTGGGCTAGATGTGTGGACTTACCTTGAGACGATGGATGAGGCAGCATTGATCGCAAAGGTCAATCAAATAAGGGCGGAAAACAAGAAAAATCAGGCAACTTTTCAGCTTGCAGTTTGACTTTCTTCTTTTGCGATAGAGACGATTATTATCTGTGGTGGAATTGGAGCTGTAGGTGGTGTTCCTGGAGTGGTTGTTTGACTTGCGGTTTGAGCAGTGACTGCGGCTGTGAGTATTGGAGCTGATGCCTTGTATTTTGATACGCATGATTTTTATCTGCAGAATAGGGAGGATTTCTTGAGGCAGAGTAGAGCTGAGCTTAGGCAAGCAGTTTTGCAAGGTTTGCATAATCAAAAGTTTTGAAATCAGTCTTGGAATGAGAAAATTGGTGCTCCTGTAGATAATATAAAATCTAAAAACCTGGATGAAGCTCTGTATTCGCTCCTTTTTATTGAAGAGATGAGAGATAGTACAGATGAGATGCTTCATTATTATATCGCTTCTAGGAAATCTGAGTCAGATTTTTTGAAAGATTTATCCCCAGAGCAGGCTGAGGCATTTACTACTTCTCTGAAAAGAATCAAGGAGAAAATTGCTGTTAGGACTAAATATTTAACTGAGCAGTTTAAAAATCCGAAGCTGATGAATAAGCTAAAAAGCTGAGCAGGTACTTCAGGTTTGATTGATCTGGTTGCAGAGTCTGCTGGATACTTGAAGATGTTTGAAGCTAAAAAATGGGATGAGAATCTTGATTATGCAAAGAATCTGGCACAGTTTAAATCAGAATTTTTTGCAGACTTTCCGAGAGAAAAAGTTAAAAAACTTGAGGATTTGAGAAAGAAAAATCGTTTCCTTTTTGAGGAACTGATTTCGGTTGCTGATTTTGATTCTTTGATGGCTGAGGGAGATTCTCCTGAGTATAGTCAGAATTTACACCTTATCAAAAAATATAAGGAATGGCTCAGTCTTGAGCAGAGAAGTGAGGAAATATCTTATTTTTTACCGCAAGATACTAATAGAAATATGGCTATGCTTGAAAAGTTGATTGAGAATGGTTTTGATGAGCAAAATTTACACTTTGAAACTTTGAATAAGAATGAATTAGTTGATATTGTTCAGTTTGCTAAAGAGAGGAATTCAGATTTAGAGTATTCTGATGATGTAAGTCAAAATGTAAAGTATCAACTGGCAAAGAGACTTTATGGCTATGAGGGAGCGAATTCAGCAGAGGAGCTGATGGCTTTCTTTTCAGAGGATAAGTGAGGAGTTCATGGTATTTATTATACTAGTGAATGGAAGATCAATAGAGATCGGCTCATAGATAGTGCATTATCCCAGCAGCTTCCCAAGGAAATAAAATCTGCGGATGTGCCTGGATTGGTGGATCGCTTGATTAGTGGTATTCGTGGCTCAAATATTGATACGAAGACTGAGGCGATTGATCCTTATTTACAACAAGAGTTTGAGAAAGTGCTCAGAGCGATTTTGACTGAGGAGCTTGCAGCCAGAACGTTAGAGGAGCAAACAAAGGTTAAAAATCAGATTTCTGCTTTTGTTAAAAATCATGCTTCTAATGGAGAGTATTTGGAATTACCATATTATCTGATTATTGAGGCAAAAAGAGCTGGACTTGGTGATCTGCAGAGAAGGTTTTTCACTTGGGAAGGAGGTAAAATGAAGATTTGTTCGATGAGTGCAGAAATATGAGGTTTAGATGCTTTTGCTGGAGTTGAGAAGCAATATCTAGTATCTGATAGGACAAAATATAGTCCTGAACAGCAGAAATGTATTGATCGTGTTGAGCTGGCACATAAAAAGTTAGAGGACTTGAGGTGAGTCGACTGAAGCTTTGGCTTTGAGGATGATTTAGATTTGCCGAAGGAACTTGAGCTTATGATCAGTCAGAAATATAAAGATCGAGAGCAAGTTAAGGCAAATCTATTGCTGTATGCTCCTTGAACTGCTGCGTCTTTGACATTGAGGCAATCAGAGGAATATGCTCAGTATTTTGAAAACTTATATAAAGGTTTACTTTTGAGAGTGAGTCAGTTTAAGTTGACTAATGATATTGATGATTTTGGAAGTTTTCAAGAAGCAGTTAGGCTCGGTCAACAGAATATTTTTGATAAAGATGGAAATCTGAATGTAGAAAAGGATTCTCCGTTAGATCAGCAACCAATTAAAGCGTATTATGCCAAGCAGCTAGAAAGTCTTAAACTTAGGGTCAATGGAGAAGAGAAGTCGCTTAAATCACTTTGGTCTTCTGATAAATCTGAGGAACACAAGTTGGCTTTGCGCGCTTCAAATCTTGTGATTGAAAAGATTTTAGAGTGATGGATGCTGAGAAATATTTGAACTACGAAGATGAATATTACTAAAATGAATCTGAATCAGTGACTTTTCGCTCAAATTGATAAGCGTATTCAGGAGCAGATTTCTTCTCTTGAGGTAGTTTCGTATATTGATGATACAAAAATCCCTGAGTGTACCTATGAAATCAAAACACTTTCTCAGCCTGAGGAAGCGGTTATTTGAGGACTTGGAGATTTGCAGCATCAGATTGAAAATCAGAAAGATACTGTTGTTTGGCAGGGGACAAGATGAAATATTGAGTATTTACCCAAGAGTTCAGAGATTAAAAGTCGAGGTCATAAGGTGAAATTTGAACAAAAGGCTGATAAATTTATACTGTCAGGTTTATCTTTGGAGCTTTCTTTAGATGAGATGCTTTGGCTTGCAAACTTTAGAAATCGATGTGTGTCTAAATATCATAGACAAAAGGTTGAATTTAAGACGGATTTTACAAGCTTGGAGATTTTGAAGTTTAGATTTCAGCCGACGCTGGTTATTGATGGGACAACACTCGTGAAGAGATCGGATTTAGAAGCAAAATGTTGAGCGCTAAAAGATGATGCAATCGTGCAAAAGTTGGCAGATTGGCTGACAAAAGAGCTTTCATAATTTTATATGGTTATATTATAAAGAATGTGAACATTAGATCATTTAGGACAATTTATTGATGCGGTGAGTTGAGAGGCTAGTTCTACTCAGGAAGAACTTGTGGAACTCAAAACTGACTTAGCAAAAGCTGTTGTTGAAAAGATGAAGGAGAAAGATCCGCTTTCTATCCTTGGTATTGCAGATGATATGGTGGTGGATTATCTAGTTTCTGAGTGATTTTTTGATGCGATCAAGGATAATATGATGGGGAAGGCGCTTGAGCTAAGTTCTTTACATGGATTGCTTTCAGAGATTAGGGAAAAACTAAAAAAAGTCGATACTAAGGAACAACTTGATCAGCTCAGAGCTGAGGTTTTGAGTAAAATAGATGAAAAATCTGAAGGAAGCCAAGATTCTGCTTGAGAGGCTGAGGAGAATACTTCTCAAGATCAGAAAAATGAAGAAAGTCAGAACTCTTCAGCTTCTTCCACTCCTATTGGAGGAATGTCTCCTCAGGAACATAAGGTGCAATCTCTAGATTCTCATCATGAGATCAAGAATCGACCGAGTGAGCAGATTCCATATATTGAGGCGACAATCAAGTCTGCGGAGGGGCAAATTGGAAAGCCATATCAATGGTGAGCTACAGGTCCAAGCGGATTTGATTGTTCAGGGCTTTGGAATTGGGCTTTTCAGGAGCAGGGAATTAAGTTTGATTCTCGTTTTACAGCGGCGGCTTTTGAATCCAGTGATGTTAATATCCCAAAAGAAGAAGTCAGAGTTTGAGATTTTATGTATTGGGATGAACAGCCAGGTAAGAAGAGACATAATCCAATCTATCATATTGAAATGGTCGTTGAACAGCCGTATCAGGAGAATGGGAAATGGTACGTGAAAACAATCGGCTCTTCAACTGATAAGTGAGTTTTAGATCACAATGGACAAAAGACTGCTAAGAGTTGAGTTTGATATAGAGTCAGAGAGATTACTGGATATCGTCATTTTGGTCGCCCACCGTATTATCTGCAGTTGGCTAAGCATCAGGCTTCTGGTGATAGGCAGCAGCTTATTGCATCAGCTGGTAGAATTTCTCCAGATATAAAGAAGGAACTGGTGGCTTAATTTTATTTTATATATAAAAAGAAAAGAGAAATCAGATTTCTCTTTTTTATAATTCCCAAACTTTGTATTGAACTCAAGTTTTGGGTGTTTGAATCCCCTCAGCAATATATCTTCTAAACCGAGTCCTTTGTTTTTTTGCAGATGATGTGTGTTCCTCTTTAGCAGTTCCTCCATCTTTTCGCGTCCGTAGTCTCCGTTGAGGTAGTTTACTACTTCTTTGTATCAGATTCCTTGCATAGATTGAAGGTTTGGACTATAGCCTTCTTTGAGTAAGCCTTCTACTTCGTCGATGAGTCCATCTTTGAACATTTGTTTGATTCTTTGATTGATGAGTTGGTTTGTGGATTCTTTGTCTCTTCGAAGTCCTAGCATAAGTAGCGGATGTGAAACAGGTTGCTGAATGTATCCCTCAGTTTTGGTTTTCCCTGTGAGATAAAAGATTTCTAGAGCTCTAATGAGGTATCTGGTAGAATTTGGATGCAGTTTCTGAGCTTCTTCTGGATCAATGGCTTTAAGTTGTTCATGGAGAAAACCAGGTTTTTCAGCTTCTTTTTTTTCTAAGTCTGCTCTGAGAGTATAGTCAGGAGCACATTCAGGCATAGAGAAATTTTTGTAAATTGTGTCGATATAGAGTCAGGTTCCACCTACGATAAATGGGGTCTTTCCTTTTGCTAAAATTTGATTGATGAGCTGATCTGTTGTTTCTTTTCGTTCTCATGCAGTATAGGTTTCATTTGGATTTACAATATCTATCTGATGATGGGGGATCTTTTCTCTAATTTCTTTGCTGATTTTATCAGTTCAGATGTCCATTTTTCTGAAGATTTGTCTGCTATCGCTTGAGATTACCTCAATATCAAAAAAATCTGATAATAAAACAGAAAGCTTGGTTTTCCCTGTTGCAGTTGCTCACCAGATAATGACTGTTCCGTCAGGATTTTGATCTTTGAAGTCGCTGATTGTGGTTTTTGCCTCAGCGAGGATTGTAGAGATATCCATTATAGTTTCGCTTGGTTAAAGTTTTTTATGATAATAAGGAAAGGATGTTTGGTTTCAATTGGAAATCTTTTCTGATTTCTTTATTAAAAAAAAACTGAATTCGCTTCAGTTTTCTTCGGTTTTTTTTGTCTTTTCTACTCAGATTCGAGCATATATTTTTCGATAAATTCTCTTGATTTTGAGAGAATGATCTCGATTTTGTCTACATCAGCGAGCTCTTCTTTTGTTAGGTCTAGTTTTACACTAAATGGACGGGTATAGCCAGCTTTTTTTAGCTTTTTGATAAAGCTTGGGAGTTTGAGGATTCATTCTCCAGGCATCAAATGTGGTTTTCCTCCCTTAGATTTGTCGGAAATATATACGAGAGCAAAATATGCTGAAAAATCATCAAGCTTGTTAGTAAAGTTCCCTTCCAAGTCCTCTGTATCCATGTTCGAGACATCAAGCGCTAATGCACAGTTATATTTTTTGACAATA
>ERZ773018.1859-NODE-1859-length-10977-cov-15.953946_pt1 | contig 10977 bp, 12 predicted proteins | sample MGYA00580840_ERZ773018 | MGnify/ENA primary metagenome ERZ773018 (study PRJEB29015, sample SAMEA2738125) | human oral metagenome | biome: human oral; feature: human-associated habitat; material: saliva | place: China | collected 2256 ... | reverse complement strand
AGCCATCTGAAGGCGATGTGTTTGAACCTGTTGAAAGCGGCTAACAGGCTAAGTGTGTCTGTAGCTGCCTAAAAGGCGGCCCGGATGCCTGATTATCAGGTATCCGGGGAGGATTAAGAGGGTATTTGAGTAGAATCAGTGGATATTTGAAATAAAAACAGCCGAAAACCTGTGTTTGGGTTTCGGCTGTTGGGGGAAGGACTTTTTTGCAAAGGTCTCAGGCCGTCTGAAACGTATTTATTGTTTCAGACGGCCTCTTGGCTCAAACCTTGAGAACTGCATATGTGCGTTCCGCACACATACTACTTATTGAGTTTAAGTTTTATATGGGCTACGGCTTGCTATGCCGTCTTCTTTCCAGGTGTCGTAGCGGCTTTGGTTTTCGGCAAGGTAGGCGTTTACTTGGTCAGATGGCGGATTTTTTGTTCGTCGTAGATGATGGAGACGCTGATACCGGAGTAAGCGTAGATTGGATCTTGACCTCAACCTACACTTGTTTTACATAAAATTTTGTGTCTCTATTTGAAAAATCTAAATAACAACATTCTACTTTACCTATTGAATTGATTATAGTTGAAACAGGAATATTAAGAAGCCTAATACCCAAATCATCAATTTCAAAATCATTAATTCCACTCTTATAAAGATAGCTTATTATTTCATCATTACTTTTTCCAAACCAATTAAAAGAAATATCTTCTAAAAAAAACTTATTTGGTTCAAATATCTCTATCGCTTCAAGCTGATTTTTATCATCATAAAAACAATGGATATTCAACTCGGGAAAAACATCCATAGGAGTTCGAGAGTATGATGACTTATAAATTTCTTGTACATCAGAACTAAATATTGCACGAACTTGTTTTCGATTCAGATTTGATGAGATAATATTTCCACAATTTTCTATTTTTTTTGAACTAAAATAAAAAAATTTCATAATTTTTTGCCTAAACAATATTACTATTTTCGTAAGATGCATAGAACAAACCATGTCTTATCCATTTTATTCCATCGGCAGACAGATAACGATTATATCTAAATTTTATTTTTCCAAGCTCATAAAAAATTTCTTCAATATTCAATGTAATTACTTTCTCAACCATAGCATAAATTCCTCTGATTATATATTTCAGTATAAGTATGACGTAAGGAATATGACGCCGAGTGTTACGACTTACTTCTTTTTGATTTTAGGGTTTATATAAGTTATGGCTTTCTCAGGTTCGAAGTGATAAAGAGAGTATTTACTTTTCAACTATAAAAATATGAGATAGTTCCATGGGAAAACCGTAATTTAAGTTTTAATAAAGCACCTTCTAGGCGATATAAAAATTTTCTATAATTTTCATTTGGTTTATATTTATATATAAGTTGTATTTCAATAGTCTCATAGCTACTTTCTCCAAAATCTTCAAAAATTTGACTTGATTCAATATATTGAATATATGAATTTATTTTTTCTTGCAATAAAAACAAATGCTCGTTATCCCATTTTAAATGATCAGAAATAGTTAATATGAGTATTCCGTTTTCAATAGAGGCTGAATCAATTACGTTCTCTTCCAAAATAGACATTATCTTTTCCTTTTAATGATAACTTTAGTAGGTTTAATTTTGGTCCCCTTTGGATAGCCCGGTTTTCTCTTGTCGACCACTGTCGCTCCCGTTCTTTCAATTTCAGGAAAAGCTTTTTTCTGATTTTTGGTAAGTGGAGCAGTTATTGAAGCCTTTCACTCTGTACAAACATCAAGACCACCTTCTTTCGAAATAATATCAAGCCTGGTTTTTACACCACTTTTTGTTTTAACGGTAATCTGTTTTTGCAGTTTAAAGCCTTGTTTAGCTTTCTTCTGATAAATTTCCATCTCAAAATCCTCACCAGATTTTTTATTTTTTCCAGTTAATCTTTACGATTTTTATGTTTGATTCCCTTGCTAGCCGACGCCGTACCCGGAATCCTGTCCCCTTTTGCAACATTGCCGTTTGCCGGAATACGGATATTCCCGACCCCTGCCAATAAGGGATCACTGCCGGTAACGGTCGGCCTGATGTTTTCCAGATTACGGATGCCTGCACGAACCACTGCCTTTACCCCCGGATTGGGGTTGACAAAGCTCGTCAGCCCGTCGGCAACGTTCAGCGCAAGCTCTTCGTTTTTCCGCTCTCCCTGCCTGATTTTGGTATCTTTCATCCCGCTGTGCAGCCAGGTCAGGTTGCGGTATTCGGGTTCTCACGATTGCGGTACTCTGCAAACAGCTTCGGATTGTTGTAGGCTTGCGGATTTCTTGCGCCGTAGTTGCGGTAGTCCCAAGTATAACCCAAGGCTTTGTCTTCGCCTTTCATGCCGATTGTGGAAATAACCGTTTGGTCGGTATAGCCGTCTTGGGAACCTTTATCCACCCAGCGCAGTATCTGCCTGCGGATTCTCATTGCCGCTTCTTGACTGCTGATTTTTCTGCCTTCGCGTTTTTCGACTTCACGCTTGAGATCATTGGCATATTTGTCGAACTGAGTTTGATTGGGCGGTTTCAGTGCATAAGGTGATGCAGGCTACTTTTTCTGATTGCTGTGGCAACTTGTCGAAAGAAAGGACGTCTGAAACGTTTTTTCTTTTTTCAGACGGCCTCTTAGCTCAAACCTTGAGAACCGCATACGTGCGTTTCTCACACATCCTTGTTGAGTTTAGGTTTCATATGGGCTACGGCTTGCTGGTGGTGGGAAAGCAAGGGCAGCAAAGAATGCGGGCTGCACAAATAACCCTTGTCAGGCAAGGCAAAAAGGTCGTCTGAAAAAACCTGAATTTAGTTTTTCAGACGACCTTTTTCATGAGTCGGCTTCCTTAAATTTTTAAGGTGTGAAAAACGGAAGTTTTCTATTTCAAATTATTATCAATTTTCCAAACGATAATATCGTTTTTAAAAAAATGAATTCGCTTTAACTTCATAGCCTTAAATTAATTACCCAAAGAAGGCTTGACCTAATGATTTAATATAGCTATGGTTTAATAAAAAATAACAATATTCCACATGCACACCGCAATGCTTTTTTCCCTCCTCCTTATAGAAAGGATATTGCAATGCCCTGCTTGACCCGTACGTTGCCTCGTCTGACTGTCTTCCTTCTGTCCACCTTCGCAGCATTCTCCGCCGCCGCACACGGAACCCACAGCCATTGGGGTTACACTGGACACGACTCCCCCGAAAGCTGGGGCGAGCTTTCTGAAGAGTTCCGTTTGTGCTCTACAGGCAAAAACCAATCCCCCGTCAACATTACCGAAACCGTCTCCGGCAAACTGCCCGCCCTCAAAGTCAATTACAAACCGAGCGCGGTTAACGTGGAAAACAACGGCCACACCATCCAAGTCAATTACCCCGAAGGCGGCAATACCCTCAGCGTGAACGGACGTACCTACACCCTGAAACAATTCCATTTCCACGTACCCAGTGAAAACCAAATCAAAGGCCGCACCTTCCCGATGGAAGCCCACTTCGTCCACTTGGACGAAAACCGCCAGCCTTTGGTATTGGCAGTATTGTACGAACCTGGCAAAACTAACGACCGCCTGGCTCCGATATGGAACGTGATGCCGATGAAGGAAGGAAAGGTAAACCTCGACAAAGCTTTCGATGCCAGTACCCTGCTGCCGAAACGACTGAAATACTACCGCTTTGCCGGTTCGCTGACCACGCCGCCGTGCAGCGAAGGCGTATCATGGCTGCTGTTGAAAACCTACGACCACATCGATCAGGCGCAAGCAGAAAAATTCACCCGCGCCATCGGCTCGCATAACAACCGCCCCGTCCAGCCGCTTAACGCGCGCGTTGTCATCGAATAAACAGTAAAGCCGTAAACAAAAAAGGTCGTCTGAAAAACCAAATTTAGGTTTCAGACGACCTTTTTTCGCTCTTCAGCACAATATTTTCGGAACAAAGTCCTCGGCTTGGGTTTCAACTCAAACTGATTTCGCCTACAGCTCCGCTCAAAAATAACCCGCCTTTTTACGCTCTTCCATCGCTGCTTCCGACACGCGGTCGTCCATGCGCGTGGCGCTGCGTTCGGAAATGGTGGCCGCTGCGGTTTCGGCGATGATGTCTTCGGGCGTGGCGGCGGTGCTGGCAACAGGGCAGGTGCAGGAAATATCGCCGACGGTTCGGAAGCGCACGTCGCGGATTTGGGAAACTTCGCCTTCGCGTTTCGGCGTCAGCGGGGTAACGGGGACGAGCAGCCCGCCGCGTTCGACGACTTCGCGTTTGTGGCTGTAATAAATCGGCGGCAGCGCGAGGTTTTCGCGGGCGATGTATTGCCAGATGTCGAGTTCCGTCCAGTTCGAGATGGGGAACACGCGCATGTTTTCGCCGCTAAAGAGCCGCGTATTGTAGAGCGACCAGAGTTCGGGACGCTGGCTTTTCGGGTCCCATTGTCCGAATTCGTCGCGGAACGAGAAAATCCGCTCCTTCGCCCGCGCTTTTTCCTCATCGCGCCGCGCGCCGCCCATCAGCGCGTCAAAGCCTTGTTCTTCAATGGTTTCCACCAGTGTAACCGCCTGCGCGGCGTTGCGCGAATCGGTTTCGCGGCGCAGGACGACCGTGCCTTTTTTGATGGAGTCTTCGACGCTGCCGACCACCAGTTGCACGCCCGTGCGCGCCACGGTTTCATCGCGGAACTGAATCACTTCGGGGTAATTGTGCCCCGTATCGACGTGCAGCAGCTTGAACGGCAGCTTGAGCGGGCGGCCTTCGAGTTTGAACGCTTTGACCGCCAGCGCCAGCAAAACGACGGAATCCTTGCCGCCGGAAAACAGCAGCGCGGGATTTTTCGCTTCGGCAACGACTTCGCGGATGATGTAGATGGACTCGGCTTCGAGCCAGTCTAGGTGGTGGTTTTGAATAGACATATTGTTCTCTTTAGCAAAACTCGGATAGGCGGTACTCTAAAGAGGTCGTCTGAAAAACGGAAAGAATGGTTTGTTTCCCGCAAAGAAAAATTGGTTATAAGTATTGCGTGAAACAAGGCCGAAAACTGTACATCCGCCCGCGCGGGGTGTATGCTTCAAATACATTCATACAATATCAATCTTTACCACAAACCTTAAACGTCGTCTGAAAACGACTAAACTCAGGAATACCGCCATGACCGATTTGACCGTTTGGGAAGTTTCCCCCGTAAATACCGTGATAGACCATGTCATCAGCCGCTATCACAATACCCACCGCGCACAACTTGAAGAGCTTGTCCCCTTGGCGCATAAAATCGCCTCAACCTCGCCCGACGGCTTCCCTGCCGAACTGCCGGAACTGCTCGAATACATCCAAAACGAGCTGCTGATGCACATGATGAAGGAAGAACGTATGTTGTTCCCGATGGCAAAACAAGGCTTGGGCAGCCGTGCCGCCATGCCGGTCAATGTCATGATGCACGAACACGAAGAACACGACCGTGCACTGGCGCAGTTGAAAACCCTGACCAATCATTTCACTCCGCCGCAAAACGCCGACAAAGACCAGCAAAGGTTATATGCGTTGGCACAAGAACTGTCGGACGATTTGGAAGAACATATCCACTTGGAGAACGAAATCCTGTTCCCACGCATCTTGGCTTCATAAAAAATATCGGCGGCTAGATAGCCGCCGATATTTTTTTACCTATGCCAATCTATAATATATAATTGTTTTATATGGATATTCAACCCATGAGAATTATCTTATGAAGCCTATTGCCACCGCGTTATCGCTATCCGCCTTCATCCTGACCGCCTGCACCGCAAACTCGCCCCGCATGTCGGTAGGCCTCGGCTTGGGAACAGGTATAGGCAGCCATATCGGATTAGGTACCTCTGTCAATATTCCCGTCGGCATCGGCAAAAGGGAAAACCGTATCCCTAAAAACAACGGCGGTATCCATATTATCGAGGAACAAATCGTTACTTACTTTGACGCGCAGGGCAACCCTGCCGACAGCCCCGTCAAGGGCGGTTACTATCGGCAATTAATCAGCAGGCACAATCATGAATATCTGGTACAGGATTTCTACAGCGACAACAGCAGGAAACGCACCGACCCCTACCCCTTGCCCCGCGACCGGCTGCTACAATTCCGCGCCACACCGTATGACGGTTCATTAACCGTATATGCCTACAACGGCAACGTCATACAGCAACAGGTATTTAAAAACGGGAAATTAATCAGCGCAAAATATTAATGGAATAAAGTCAAAATAATATACTTACCATTCAAATATTTGAAATGCTGCCGTTTCGTCAGTTGAAATTTTAGTTGACACTTTTTTTCAGGGCTATATAATACGCCCCATTCCCCGATAGCTCAGTCGGTAGAGCGACGGACTGTTAATCCGCAGGTCCCTGGTTCGAGCCCAGGTCGGGGAGCCAAATTTAAAAAGCCTGAACAATTTGTTCAGGCTTTTTTGCATACACTTATTATCTTCAATCGGCGAAAAATAAAAGTCTTCCTATCGTCCAAAGCATTAAAATTTGCCTGATTGCTCCTTTCAGACGACCTTCCTATAATCTGTTTTTCTTTTTTTATAAAGAGGCAATAAATCATGAATATTACCGAAATCGTCCGCCAACGATACAGCACCAAATCTTTCGACCCGTCCAAAAAAATCGCAGCCGAAGACTTCGCCCATATCGAAGCCGCCCTGCGCAACAGCCCCTCCAGCGTCAATATGCAGCCGTGGCACTTCATCATCGCCGATGACGAAGCAGGCAAAGCGCGCATTGCCAAATCCACCGAAAAACTCCCTTACAATACCCCGAAAATTACTCATGCGTCCCATGTCGTCGTTTTCGCCGCCCGCGTTTGCGCCGACGATGATTATGTCGCCGCCGTATTGGCGCAAGAAAACAAAGACGGACGTTTCGCCACGGAAGAAGCCAAGCAGGCCGGCGACTCTACCCGCCGCTTGTTCTTGGGCATCCACCGCAACCAAATCCAAGATGAAGAGCAATGGCTTGCCAAACAAGTCTATCTCAACATAGGCTTCACCCTATTCGCCGCTGCCGCAGCAGGCATCGACGCCGTGCCGATGGAAGGCGTAGATTTGCAGGTTTTGAATGAGGAATTCGGTTTGACCGAAAAAGGCTACAAAGCCGTCGCCGTCGTCTCCTTCGGCTACCGTGCCGCAGATGATTTCAACGCTGCGCTGCCAAAATCGCGCTTTGAAAATGAAGCCATCTTTACCAAAATCTAAAAAAAAATGATGAAACGGCAATAGGTCGTCTGAAACCTTCAGATAGAGGGTTTCAGACGACCTTTTTGCGTCATCACATCCTGTTTCGGTATAATTCGCGTTCCAATATCCGGCTGAAAGCCGTTCAGACCTGCCCGTGAATACATCATCGAAACCTTCCCTACCCTATCTTGCCTCGTGTGCCAGCCTGATTTTTCTGATTCTGCTTTCCCTGTCTTGGGAATTGTGGATTGCGCCTTTGCGCAACGGCGGTTCATGGCTTGCCCTCAAAGCCCTGCCTTTATGCCTGCCGCTGGGCGGCATACTCAAGGGCCGTATTTATACTTATCAATACAGCTCTATGCTGATTCTGATTTATTTTGCCGAGGCGGTCATGCGCCTGTTTGACGCTTCGCCTGCCGAACGTCTGTGCGCCGCATTGTCGCTTACCTCCTGCATAATTTTCTTTGTCGCCTGCCTCGCATTTATCAAACAACACAAAAAAGAGGGGAAATAATGTTTGCCCGTACCGCATATCATCTTAAAAATGAATGGAATATCCGCCTGCTGCCTTTATGGGTTTGTTTTATCTGGGTTTGCGCCGTCCCTTTCCTGTCGATTTACCGCGTAGGCCCACTGCCGAGCTTCTACCTTGAAGCCGGCTCCCTGTTGGGTGCGACAATTTTAGTATTGGCTTCGGCATATAAAGGCCTGCTCAATATCCGCCTGCCTTATGTATCTGTCGGACTGTTGCTGATGGCGGCATATTGGGCGATACAGCCTCGGATAATGGGCTTGCTGTATCCCGGGATGAGCGACTTGGCGGCATGGACCTTCGTCATCCTCGCCCTTTCTGCCTGGGCCTGCCGCGGCTGGATTTCCGCTTACGGGCAGGACAGAATTGTTACCGTATTCGCATGGTCGTTGTTTTTTGGTGCAGCCGCGCAGGCTGTCGTGGCGTTTATGCAGTTCAAAGGATGGTCGGACATTTCCCTGTTCCACGGCATATTGGCTTACGGCGGCGGAACGGTAAACGGCCAGCTCGGGCAGCGCAACCATCTGGGCCATTATCTGATGTGGGGCGTACTTGCCGCATCCTATTTATGGGCAACGCGGAAAATGCCCGACTGGCTGGGATTGGTTTGCGTATTTCTGCTGACTGCCGTCTTGGGTTTGGTCAACTCGCGTACTATCTTGGGCTATATCATCGCCATCGTATTGATTCTGCCTTTTTGGTACTGGCGGGCAGGCCGCGAATCGGTGCGCTTAATTAAAATCTTCTTTTTCGCAGCGGTATTGGCTGCGGTTTTCCAGTTCGGCATGGGGACATTGCTTGATTTACTGGGCAACAGCCGTTACGAAACCGCCGTCGAACGTGCGGGGCACAGCGATTTTGAAGGTTCTGCGCGCCAAATCGAATGGCGGAATGCCTGGACCGCCTTTACCCGCTCCCCAATCCTCGGACACGGCTGGAACAGCTTCGGCAGCCTGAGTTTTCTGTTAAATGCCGAAAAACAATACTTTGCCAATAACATCCTAGGCGTTTTGTTCACCCACTGCCACAACCTTATCCTGCAAATCCTTGCCGAAATGGGGCTGACAGGTGCATTATTGAGCGCGGGAACCATGCTGGCGGGCGTTTGGCGTTTGATTACCCGTCCGTCCAATCCCGCCAACCTGTTCCTGCTGACTGCTGCAAGCGTAACCATGTGCCACAGTATGCTCGAATACCCGCTTTGGTACATCTACTTCCTGATTCCGTTCGCCCTCATGCTTTCGCTCTCAAGCGCGCGTTTTGAAGATGTATCCGACGGAATCAAACAAGCCCGCCGCCGCAATTTGGCAGGCGGTATCGCTGCATTGGCCATTATCGGCGGCACGCTGCACTTAGGCTGGAACTACACCGACCTGACCGCTTACAGCCGTCAACCCAAAACCGACGACCCGTCTCAAGTCAACGCCAAAATTTCCGGACTGCGCCGCATTTCCGAAACCAGCCCCATGCTGGCCTATTATGCCGATCTGAGCCTGACCCGCCGTGCCGATCCGGCCGATGAAAAAGTCCAACCTTGGGCGCAAAAAGCGGCATTCGACGCACTCACCTACCGCCCTTACAGCAACGCCTACCAAGTCGGGCTTTACCTCTACCGTCAAGGTAAAACCAAAGAAGGCGCGCAATGGATGCAAGACATGTATTATTACTATCCTTACACGATGCCGTTTTACACCGGCAAAATCCGCAGCAGAAAGGAATTCGAACCGCTTCTGCCCCAAATTTTGGAAGACTGCCGCAATTTCCTGAAATCGCCAAAACATAAAACCGCCAAACCTTGCGCGGCGGAGATACCGGCATCGTAAACAACCAAGGTCGTCTGAAATATTTTCAGACGACCTTTTGCTATCGATCCCAATAAACAGCCGGCCTACCATTTCCCACTGGCAAGAGAAACCATATTCGGACATAGCGATTTAAATATGTTTTAAGGTCGTCTGAAACATTTTCAGACGACTTTAAACCCATCTCTCTCCGTTACTATTCAATCCCTAAAACAGATCCGGTAAAACAGCCGTCATCAGCCGATAAGCCCATATCCTGTCGATCCAAATAAAAATACCTGTACCGATATTCACGCGCAGGTATTTTCTATTGCAATCCACTATATAATCCCGTTTATTATCCACCGCCCTACTCCCGCCATGTTCTACCTCTACCAATCCAACCGCCTCGAAGACCTTGCCAAACTATTGTGGAAAATACAAGAAAGCAGCCCGCTGTCCGACCCGTTGCAGGAAGAGGAAATCCTGGTGCAAAGCCAAGGCATGCGCCGCTTTATCGAACACGCGCTGGCCAAAAGCGGCGGCATCGCGGCCAACCTCCGCTTCTCGCTGCCGGCCGGCTTCAACTGGCGGCTGATGCGCGAACTGCTGCCGGGCATTCCCGAACTCAGCCCGTTCAACACCGAAGTGATGCGCTGGAGGCTGTTGGAACTGTTTTTTTCAGACGGCCTTTCTGCCCCCGAATATTCTGCCGCGCGGCAGGCGTTGTCGGCCTACCTCTCCGGCGGCAGCGTCGCCGCCTACCAGCTCGCCGGGCAGCTTGCCGATATTTTCGACCAATATCTGGTTTACCGCCCCGACTGGATCGATGCCTGGCAAAACAGCCGCCTGATCGGCCTGGGCGAAGACGAAATCTGGCAGGCCGAACTGTGGCGTTTCCTCGACGACGGCAGGCAAATCGCACCGCACCGCGTCGCCCTGTGGCACAAACTGCTCGACGCACTCTCCGCGCCCGGAGCCAAGCTGCCCGAGCGGCTGTTCGTATTCGGCATCGCCACACTCGCCCCCATGTACCTTCAACTGTTGCAGGCCGTCGCACAATACAGCGAAGTACACATCTTCGCCCTCAATCCGGCGGCCGAATACTGGGGCAACATCATCGAACCGGCGCAAATGCTGCAAAACCCCGACGACACCGATTTGAGCCAAACCGGCCACCCCCTGCTCGCCTCGCTGGGCAAACAGGGGCGGGACTTCTTCAACGCCCTGACCGAAAGCGAACTGCATACCGACCTGCAAGTGTACGCCGACGAACCGCTTTCAGACGGCCTCCTCCACCGCCTGCAGTACGACATCCAAACCCTCTCCCTTCCCGACGGCACGGCCGCACCCGACGACAGCATCCGCATCGTCTGCGCCCACAGCCCGCTGCGCGAACTGCAAATCCTCAAAGAACACCTGCTCCAACAGTTCGACCGCCATCCCGACCTGCAACCCCACGACATCGCCGTC
>ERZ773018.1842-NODE-1842-length-11023-cov-3.059993_pt1 | contig 11023 bp, 9 predicted proteins | sample MGYA00580840_ERZ773018 | MGnify/ENA primary metagenome ERZ773018 (study PRJEB29015, sample SAMEA2738125) | human oral metagenome | biome: human oral; feature: human-associated habitat; material: saliva | place: China | collected 2256 ... | reverse complement strand
CAACGACCCCCTGATTAACAGTCAGGTGCTCTAACCAACTGAGCTACTGAAGCAGAATTATTATTTCCTCTTAAGCGTGTGCAAAAGTACGACGTTTTTTTTTATCTACCAAATTTTTCTGCAAAAAAATAATGTTTTTTTTGTGGTTATAATAACAAGTGCCATAAAAGTACATATTTTTACACATTATATATGCAGTTTTGCAAAGTAAGAGAACAAAGAACAAAAAGCTATTTTGCACTCGAAAGTTGAAAGTGCTACAAAAAGTATAAACGCAATGTATAAAGCAAACTACCTTATATTGTAACTTTGTGTGAGAAAATAGTGAACAGCGAAAAGAATCTTTGTTTGCAAACCAATAATAAAATTAGAAACAGAATTACCATTTGTGTTTAATAAATTATATTTACCTTTGCGAGATAATCGCATAATAATTTAACAAATAATATATGAAAACAATTACTAATTTATTTCGTTCGGCTATATTTAGCCGCCTGTTGCTTGTAATTCTATTATTTATTGGAACAGAAAATGCAGTGGGGCAGACCACAACTGATGTTATTCGGTTAAAAACCGACAAAAACATTGGCGAAGAATTTAATATAGATATTGAAACTGCAAACAATAGTGCGTTTACTATTGAGGGACTAAACGGAAACGATGAAGATGGATATACGGTAAAATCGCAAACTATTGTGGTAAAAGGTAACATAGAGTCGATGACTTGCTATAAAAATAGCATTGTTCAAATAGATTTATCCGATTGCCACCAACTGAAAAAATTAGATTGTCGTGGCAACAAACTCACTACTTTAGATGTTTCTCCTGTTTATTCGCTGCAATGGTTGGCATGCAACGATAACAATTTGGCTACATTAAATACAGCCAATTTGAAACAACTTTCAGAACTATATTGCCACAACAACAAACTAACGAGCTTGCAAGTGGAAACAAACACGGCACTTACACAGTTGTATTGTGCAAACAACTCTATATCTGCGCTAAATGTTAGTAAAAACACAGAATTGCACGTTTTAATTTGCCACCAAAACAAACTAAACACAATTGATGTTAGCAACAATGCAGCACTAACACAACTATCGTGTGGCGAAAACAAAATAGAAAATCTTGATGTTTCGCACAATAGAGTGCTAAAAACATTGGGTTGCAACAACAATATGCTTAATAAAATAGATGTAAGCAATAACCCAGAATTAGAGACTTTATTTGTCTACGAAAATGAACTTACTGCTTTAGACATTTCGCATAATAGTGCATTGCAACGCTTATCAATGGGAAATAACAAAATATCGGAGCTTAATTTAAATGCTAATCCACGAATTACACAGCTGAAATGTAAACAAAACCAATTAACTAATTTAGATTTAAGTAATCTTGAAAAACTATCTATTTTAGATTGTAGCAACAACCAACTAAATAGTTTAGACCTTACCAAAAATTCTGCCTTATCGTCATTGCGATGTGCAAACAACAATTTAAATTCTATTGATTTGCAAGCTAACAAACAACTTGTAACATTAGATGTTAGTGAGAATAATTTGGCAACACTTAATGTTACAAATAATAGTATTTTGGCAGAACTTTATTGCGCTAAAAATAATCTAACTGCAATAAACATAAAAGAAAACACCGGTTTACGCATTTTAGACATAGAAAACAATAAAATAAAAACATTGGAAACATTGCCAAACACAATGCTAATGGGTATTGCATGTAGCAACAATGCTATAGAAACCCTAAATCTTTCTGCCAATGTGCGGTTAAAAGAACTTTATTGCAGAAACAATAAACTTACAAACTTGGACCTTACAAAGAATACGAAACTAAAAATGCTTCAGCTCGACCACAATTTGTTAGGCGATATTAGTTGGACCACACTAAATAAACTCTATTCGTTAAGTATTGTGGGAAATAAATTTTCAGGCGAATTGCTTACTCGTTTACTCGATTCGCTCCCCAAAGCACCAGAAGTTTCGCCCGAAGAACAAGATTCTTTGAAATGGGGTGTGGTTGATATTAGCGAAAATCCAGGAACATTGAATGCAAATACAATAAAAGCAACTGAAAATGGGTGGAAAGTTATAGCAAATTCTACTACAAAAATTAATGAAATACAAAATGCTGTAAACAACTATTTATATTATAACAGTTCCGAAACTACTATCTATAAATCGGCATTTGTAGCTAAAATAGTTTTATATTCAACAGACGGACGGTGCGTAGAACAATATAAAAATATTCAGGAACGAGTATCGTTACACAACATTCCATCTGGACATTACATTGTTGTAGCCTATAACCAAAATGGAAAACAATTGGCAAGTATACATATTGTGCGCTAATTGTGTTTTCTGCTTATAAAATGTCTTACCTGTTTTGGGTAAAACTAACGTAACAGCCTATTCGAATTTAATGGCTAATTTAGATTTAACGGCTAAATAGAACAAAAAAAGCCTTCTCTACCTAAGGTAAAGAGGGCTTTTTTATGTTATTATAGTGAAACTTACTCAAACTTATGTACTCTATATCCATAACCACGGCTGGCAATTTTTATAAAAGCTGTTGTAGAATTGAAGTACAACGCATAAGCACCGTAGCCATTATTTTCTGGATTGCCACTTGAAGACCAATAAAAACCATAATAGGCAATAGCGTTTAATCTACCAGAAAGGTAATTTCCTAAAGCTGGGAGAAAGAAATATTGTTTTGCTTTAGCTATTGATGGGAGACCAGTTTCCAATTTATCATTGGTACATTCTTTACTTATCTTGCAATAGTTTACGTTGTCGTATGCTTTAGTTTTACTATAATTAGCTATATTTTCTTTTTTATAGAACCACATACCGCCTTTATATAAATGTCCCATAGCCGACCATAGTTCATCATCATCCCAACGAGGGTCTCCTTTCATTGCATACCAGGTCATTTCGTTTACGTTTGGAAGGTTTTTAGTGGAATCTTGAATAGCAGAATTACTTATATGGAAGCCTGGGAAAGTTTCGTTATAATAGCGTTGATCTCCGCTGACAGGGAAAGTAGTGGCAGGATTTTGTAGTGAAGTTGTTGTCTGTCCAGTGCCTTCTGCCAATTTCTTTGTCCATTCGTAGCCATACCAATATTGTTGTTTTGCGTCCCACATATAATAATGGTCGCCATCGTAATCAGTGGGATTGAGATTTGCAGTAATATCATTCATTGCACCAGCAACACAATTAAGTGTAACATATTTAGAAACGGTCCCCTCTATTGGTCCTGATGGGCAATCTTCTGTATTGCGAAGCCAATATCTAATACGAAAACTATGTGTACCAGGAGCAACTACAGCATAGACAGCATTTTTATTCATATTTTCTGTAGCATCATTTATGTCAAAACCAGACTCTGTGGTAACTGTAATTGTTTTTGAACCACCTGAAGCGTAAGTTAGATCTCCATTTTCTGTCATTTTGTAAGTTCCTGCAATATTGTTATCTGACATAATTTCTATCTTAATCAACTTACTTTTGTTTACGTAAGAATTATGCGAACGAGGAATAAAACAAAGATAAGAAGCCTTATGGCTAAGTGTAAATCTATAACCGTTGCTACTTTTTGAAGCAGTAGCAACACCACAATCGCCAGAAACTCCTGCATGATCAAAGTTATTTGGTGCCGATTGTTTTTGTTCTGCTTTAATTTCTACTTGTATATTTGTGCCTGAAATAGGTTTATTGGTATAAACTACACTATGTGATGTTTTTGTATATGCCCCCAAAAGTGCAAACATTCCTTCTGATTTATTCGTTGTAGATGGAAAAGTTACTTGTCCACTTTGTTGCCATTTGTTTGTATTATCCTTTACCCAAATCTTATCATCATTACTCCAATTCACCGAAGCACCTGCATTTTTTGTGTGATCAAAGATAGCTGTACGCGTAGTTGTATCTGATTGTGAAAAACCAGCGAATACAATTCCATTGGTAGATATGTTGTTTTCTGCTTGTTTTTCTACCTGTTCTGTTTCGTCATTCGTACAACTGGTAGTAAGAAGTAAAACTAAAAAACTGCAACTTATTGTTTGTAACACTATACTTAGAGCTGTTCTTTTCATAGACATATTCATTTTTTATTTGTTATCCCTTTATTTACCTTCTGAAAAGTTTATTTATGATTTTTCTTCCATATCGTCCCAAATGTTATTTTGCTTTGCATCTCCTGCAGATTGACCTGGCTGAATAGAACCAGCATTACCACTCGCATTGTTTAATAAAGATTCTGTCTTTATACATATTACACTACACTGAGGTTCTTTGTACGACCTTCTTTTTATTACTTTCATATAATCTATTTTTTTATGGATACGCAGTTGTCATATCCTGGTTGTCTATTTTGTTTTTGTTTGTTATTCTCGTACTATGTCTATATTGCATTCTCCTTACATCTTTTTTAGTGTATGTGGGAAAATATCAAAAAAGTCTAATTTAAAGACACGTTGCCAAAAAGAGTTCGTACAGACAATATTGTGGTGATACGAACAGAATGAATAAAAGTATTTATTATCTGCATTTGCGGAAGTACATAATTTTTTGAATCCATTATTAAATTTGCTATTGCTCTAAAATTCTTTTCAGAAAGTTCTTTTTTTATTATCTCCATTAAAAACCATCGAAGCAAAGTAGCATTCTGTATGCAATATATGTATAATTGGGTTATATTAAGTTCTCTTTTCGCCCCATATAAATTAATTGCTTTATTGATTGGGTACAAAATTAACAAATATTATTTAAATAGAAAAATTAGAATAATAAAATATCATATAATTCAGTAATAATTGATGTTAATCAAAGAAAACAATCCGCTATATAGGGAATAATCAATCTTTACATCTATAGAGAGTTTGCAAATAATTTGGTAATAGAGCGTTTGTAGTTCTTTTGTTGTTATGAAATGAATTGCAAATATCAGCTCCACTTATATTATTCTATTGGCTGGAAATTGGCTGTACACGTAATAAATGGAGAAACAATTAAGCCAGTATTCCACAAAGTTCTGTTTTGTTGTTGAGTAGATGGATTGAAATAATAACGAAGGTGTAGCAGACTATAGCAAATGAGAATGGTAAGCAATATGATTGGTATAAATATGAGAGCTATAAAGAGGTTCCAATATAGTATTAACACATTATGACGATGTTATTGCCAAATGAATTATTTGGGCTGAACATTGAAATGTATGATTGAAACGCTATTTTTTGGCTTCGCAAGACTATATTTCTTTTGCGAACGAAATAAGCTTTTTACAAATGGATATAAAAAAATAGCAGTTGCTTTTATATTGCAACTGCTATTTTTTAAAGATTTATTCTGTTTACTTTATTCTTTTTCTGACTTATTTTTTAGACGGTTCTCAGTCTTCTTGCCCAATACTAAGTAAGCTACTGGAGATGCAATGAAGATAGAAGATAAAGTACCAAAGAATACACCAAGTATCATTGCGAATGCAAAACTACGGATACTATCGCCACCAAGTATAAATATTGACAACAATACGATTAATGTTGAGAACGATGTATTAATTGTACGAGTCAATGTTTGATTGATAGAATCGTTGAATAATGTTTGGTAATCTTGCTTTGGATGTAGCTTCATATTCTCGCGGATACGGTCGAATACCACCACTTTATCGTTGATAGAGTAACCAATCACGGTAAGAATAGCACCAATAAATGTCTGGTCTATTTCAAGAGAGAACCCTATCCAACCATAGCAAATAGAGTAGAAACCTATCACTACTAATGTATCAAGTGCCAACGCAACTACAGAACCTACAGAGAAACCAAGGTTGCGGAAGCGTGCCAAGATATAAATGAAGATGAATACCAACGCTAAAGCAACACTTCGAATAGCTCCATGTGTGATATCTTTCGCTACTGAAGGACCTACTTTCGAAGAACTGATAATGGAACCACCCTCACGAATATCTGGATTCTTAAAGCTATCTACATTTGCCTGACTTACGAAACCACCCTTCTTCAATGCATTGTAGAGCACTGTTTCTGCATGATCGTCTTCAGCAGGATCGTTAGATTCGATGTTATAGTTGGTAGAAACACGAATGGTGTTACCTTCTGTACCTAATGCAATTACAGTTGTTGTAGCTGGTTTACCTGCATTTTCGCCAATGGTATTCACGAATGCGTTACCCAAAATCTTACGAACGTCCTCTACATGGACTTTCTTGTTAAGGGTGATGACGTAGTTGCGACCACCAGTAAAGTCGATACTCTTGCTCAAACCTCTTACAAAGAAGATGCTTACAAGGAAACCTACAGCAACAATTGCAGAAATTGTAAATGTAGTCTTGTAAAGACTCATAAACTTAATGTTTACATTCTGCATTAAGTTCTTGCTGATAGAAGTATAGAACTTTTGATTTAACCACTTATCTTTCTTCAAACGATTCTCGTAAACAAGACGTGTTAGGAACACAGCTGTGAAGAACGAGCAAACAATACCAATAATCCAAGTTGTAGCGAAACCACGAATAGGACCTGTACCCGTTACAAGAAGAATTATACCAGTAATGAGTGATGTGAAGTTAGAGTCGAAAATAGCAGAGAATGCATTGCTATAACCAGCTTTTAATGCGTCCTTAATACCTTTTCCAGCTCGCATTTCTTCTTTAATACGTTCATAGATAAGCACGTTTGCATCGACCGCAGTACCAAGCGTAAGCACGATACCGGCAATACCAGGCATAGTAAGTGCAGATTGGAACGAAGCTAAAATACCCAGTGTAAAGAACAAGTTGGCAAGCAAAGCGCAGTTAGCCAACATACCAGGAATAAGGTCGTACATTACAACCATGTAAATCATCAAGAGTACGAATGCAATTGCAAACGACCAAAGACCTTGTTGGATTGATTGTGCACCAAGTGTAGGACCAACAACCTCTTCTTGTACAATACGTGCAGGAGCAGGCATACGACCAGACTTCAAAGTATTAGCCAAGTCTTTTGTATCTTCGATGGTGAACGAAGAACCAGAAATAGAAGAACTACCACCAGTAATTTCTGAATTGATGCGTGGTGCTGTATAAACAAGTCCGTCAAGCACAATTGCAACAGCCTTTCCAAGATTAGCTTTTGTAATAGCTGCCCATTGACGAGCACCATCAGAATTCATTGTCATACTAACTTCTGGACGTCCGTATTGGTCAAACTGGTCTTTAGCATCTGTAATTACATCGCCTTCTAATGGTGCACGACCATCAGATGTTGTAACTTTAAGCGCATGGAGTTCAAATATATTCTTTTGTTTTAAGCCATCAGCAGGTTTTGCACTCCAACGGAGACGTAAGTCGCTAGGAAGAACTTGTTGTGCTAATTTGCTATAGATAATCTTATTTACGGCAGCAGTATCACGAACGCTTGCATAACCAACAACACTCAATGCATCGCCAGGGGTAAGTTGCAGAATAGAAAGTAATGGATGTTCCTTTCTTGCGGCAGCCATCTGTGCATTACTACCTATGTTCTCGCCAATATTGTCGTCTTTTAGCGAAAGTTTAGTTGTGGTTTTCTTTTCTGTAACTTGCTTTTTGTTTGTAGCGTTTGTTACAGAATCTTTACTTTCAGCCTTTGTTTCACCATTTGCCAAACGCTGATCAAGTTGTGTTAAGTAAGGTGCTATCTCTTGATTATTGTATGTTTCCCAAAATTCGAGGTTTGCAGAGCCTTGTAATAACTTACGCATACGCTCAGGTTCACGTATACCAGGCATTTCCACCATTAGGCGTCCTTCTTGTCCTTCGAGTTTTTGAATGTTTGGTTGAACTACACCAAATTGATCGATACGATTACGAACGACATTGTAAGAGTTATCGATAGAAGCAGCAACTTCTTCGCGTAGAGCTTTCTCAACTTCTTTGTCGGAACTTTGTGTACTAACTTTCCCTTTCAATTGCTGTGTTGCAAATATCTCTGCAAGTTTTCTTCCTGGAGCAATTTTGTGGAAATTGTCGACGAAAAGTGTTATAAAGTCGCTCTGACTTGTAGCTTCTTGTGCTTTAGCTTCCTTCATTGCCTTTTGATAAGCAGCATCGGTTTTGTGGTCGGCGAGTACATCTACGACATCAGGAACTGAAATTTCGAGGATAACGTTCATACCACCTTTAAGGTCAAGACCCAAACCAATCTGTGTCTCTAAACACTTTTGATAAGAGTAAATGCCCAAGTACTTCACAGAATCTTTGTAATCCTGCCGTGCAATAGGGTCCTTAATCTTCGCAGCTTGCCCGTCGTAATAGCTTGTTGCTACCGAGAAAGACAAGTAGAAAATGCTTGCGAGCGTCAGCAAGACGGCAACACAAATTACTAATCCTTTGTTTTGCATTTTATTATTTATTTTTAATTATTTCCTTTTTCAGGCATAGTTAGTCGTGCAAAGATAGTTATTTTTTCACATTTCGGAAAATTTAAGTGCTTTTATTCGCTTATTTTTAATATTTTGGGCGATATTTTAGCCATGCATATATAGGATAATGGTCGGAAGATGATATTTTGTCATCAACTTTCGCACCATACGCTTCAAAATCATTCGAGCAGAAGATGTTGTCTATTCTCACATACATTCCACTTCGGTTGTATGATATTCCGGGCCCATTTCCACTTTTTATATAAGCATCGTCCAAACAATTAGCAATGGTTTTGTGGGCGTAACTAATTGGATTGTCGTTGAAATCTCCACATAATATTACAGGAATCTTCTTGTCTAAATATTTCTTTACGTATGCAGCAACTGCCTCAACCTGAGGTGCTCGTATTATAGCTGCCTCGCCAAGCTTATCAAGTATACGTTCACTTTCTTTCTTTGTGTTATTCCCTCCAAATGGGGAACGCACTATATTCTTATATCCTTGCTTATCAGCTTCGCTCAAATGATTACTTTCGAAATGGTTGTTTACCACCAATACTTCTTGGTTGTTATAATTAATAATGTACGCGTAACTGATATTCCCTTTCGATTTATACTTTATTCGTTCTTTTTTTATAATAGGATAACGACTCAACAGCATCATGTGTTGATATCCTTGTTCGGTCATACTTACAAAATCGTGGTATGGGTAAGTTTTTTCGAGTGTTTTATAAATATAGTCGCGTTGTTTGCCGTAGGCATCTGTTTCTTGCAAACAAACTATATCAGCTTTGCTTTTCACAATATAATCAACAATTGGATTGTGAGCTTCAGATTCAAAATCCCATACAGCAAACATAAAAACATTGTAAGAAAGAACTTTAAGAGACCGCACAGGTGGTTCCTTCTTTATATTAAAAGGTGTGTATTTGCGTATGGGAACATAACAAATAAGTAGTCCTAACACTGGCAACCAAATATTTTTAGGTCGAATTACAATCCACAATACCAAAAATATCAGATTGATTGCCAACACAATGGGGAATCCTAAACCAAAATTTGCCAACCACGGATGATCTACTGGGTGTAGACTATCTACGTTGCCGACCAATAACAGCATGATTATTGCTAAAATATTGGCAGCCAAGACTACCTTATAAATTGTACTTTTTATTTTAGAAGGCATATTCTTATAGTCCCCTTTCCTTTTCTTCAGTATTTGTCTTACGACTTACTACTATCGAAAAGCTTCTTCTTTTCCTCTTTACTCAGGCTGTCGTAGCCACTTTTTCTAATTTTATCAAGTATGCGGTCTACTTCCTCTTGTTCTTTTTTCTTTCGTGCATTGTAGTCCCAGTCGCTTTCAGGTTGCTGAGTTTGCTGTGTATGGTTGGTATTCCATTGGAAGCCATTGTTGCTATCCCCCTGATTGTTTCCTGTCGAACGATTTGTTCGACTTTCCCAATTGTCACGCATGTTATCAAAGAACTGACGTCCCCTATTCATACCAAAATCGTTGTCTGAAAACGGATGTTTACGCCAATAACGTATAAGCAGATAACCAAAAAGCATACCGCCAAGATGTGCCAAGTGTGCCACTCCATCGTTACTTGTACCCATTGCTGAAAAGAGTTCCATAGCAATAGAACCCATAATAATCCATTTTGCTTTGAGCGGAATTGGGATAGGAATGATAAACATGCGTTCATTAGGGAACGTAAGTCCAAATGCCAACAAAACTCCGTACACGGCTCCCGAAGCACCAACAGTTGTCCAAAGGTTCAAATAGCTATCCATTGTGATTCGTCCCATCTCGGTAGAAACGTATTGGTAGTTACTTAATCCTTCAGCAACATAATTCGCATATTGCGCAAGCTCCTGACAAAGACCTGCACCTATACCCGTTACCATATAAAACAATAGGAATTTCTTCGGTCCCCATACGCTTTCCATGACCATTCCAAACATCCAGAGCATGAACATATTCATAAGAATGTGCATGAAACTGCCATGCATGAACATGTAAGTAACGATTTGCCAAAGATGAAAATTATCAGCAAGAAAGAAGTGTAATCCTAATATATTATTGAGATCAATGCCGCTTTGTGCTAAAATAATGCTGGCAATATAAGCCAATACATTAAGAATGAGCAGATTTTTTGTTACTGTTGGTATATTACGCATACTTTTTTTATTTTTGTTTACAGAGATTTGTTCATCTTTTTAAGATTATGATTAGCAAGCTCTTTGCCAACTTTTATATTTTCGCCAAAGTTATATTACAATTGACAAACTTTCAGTTTTCTCTGCTTTACAGCTGCAAAAGTACTAATTTTTCTGCATTATCAGTAAAAAAAAGGGCATTGAGGCACTTTTTTTAGGTAAAAGTTTAGATTTCTTTGCTTTTTTGTTTGTTTTATAAAACTAAACGAGTATATTTGCAAAAACGTTAGAACATTTTTATAAAACATATCAAACAATAATTCAAAGATTATGAACAAAACAGAACTAATCGAGAAGATCGCAGCCGGCGCAGGCTTAAGCAAGGCTGACTCAAAAAAGGCATTAGACGCAATGACTGCAGCTATTAAGGAAGCGCTTGTAGCTGG
>ERZ773018.1841-NODE-1841-length-11025-cov-2.498359_pt1 | contig 11025 bp, 10 predicted proteins | sample MGYA00580840_ERZ773018 | MGnify/ENA primary metagenome ERZ773018 (study PRJEB29015, sample SAMEA2738125) | human oral metagenome | biome: human oral; feature: human-associated habitat; material: saliva | place: China | collected 2256 ... | reverse complement strand
AGAGAGCATATGATATTTATTCTAGACTTTTAGAGGATAGAATTATCTTTGTTGGAGAGGCAGTACATAGTGCGATGGTAAATACTGTGATCGCTCAGATGCTCTATCTTGAGAAAAAAGATCCGGACAAGGATATTATTATGTATATAAATTCTCCTGGAGGAGAAGTATATTCTGGACTTGCGATTTATGATGCAATGCAGGTTCTTAAATGTGATGTTCAGACGATTTGTACAGGGCTTGCCGCTTCAATGGGATCTGTATTCTTGACTGGGGGAACAAAAGGGAAAAGGTTTGCTTTGCCAAATTCTAGGATTATGATTCATCAGCCATTGATTTCATGAGGTGGAATCTCGGGGCAGGCTACTGATATTCAGATTGAGGCAGAAGAAATGCTTAAAGTAAAGAAAAATCTGACTGAAATTATCGCGAAACACTGTGGAAAAAGTTATGAAACTTGTCTAGCAGATATGGAAAGAAATAAGCGAATGAGTCCGCAAGAGGCGCTAGAGTACGGTTTGATTGATAAGATTATTTGAGCATAATTTATTTTTGTTTGCTATGATGTTTTCTGTAGCACTATTTTGAGCTTCTGCTCGCGAGGAGAGTTTAGCACTTAAGTTACAAATTCGTTTACAAAAGGAATGAATTCAGATTTTTCCCATTAATCCTCGTTATCCAGAGATTAATTGAACTGTTTGTTATCCAAGTTTTGAGGAAGTGGATAAGGAGGGGCAGAGAGTGGATCTTTTTGTTTTTATGACAAATCCACAGCTAACACTAGATCTTCTTAAAAATAATTTGAAGTTTTGAGTAAAAAAAGTCTGGTTTCAGCCTTGAACTTTTGATGATGAGGTACTTGAATTTTGTAGAGAAAATGGTTTAGATTTCGATACAGAACACTGCATGATTATTGCTCCATTGAGTATCGTTGAGGAGTTTTTGAAGAGATAGTTTTTTAATTTTGAACATGATAGGCAAGATGAAAATTTTGGTGGGACTTTCCTGAGGTGTTGATTCTGCTGTTGCTGCCTATCTTTTGAAGGAGCAGGGGCATGAGGTCGTTGCTGGGTTTATGAAAAATTATGTTTCTGAGGGAGGAAACTGTACTACATATCAGGATTCTATTGATGCGATTAAGGTTGCTGAGTATTTGTGAATTGAAATTCGCGCTTACGATCTCCAAAAAGAGTATCAAGAAAAAATTATTGATTATATTTTTGAAGGATATCGGAGAGGGATTACTCCAAATCCAGATGTTCTTTGTAATTCTCTGATCAAGTTTGATGTTTTTTTGCAAAAGGCTTTAGCAGAAGGTTTTGATAAGATTGCAACTGGGCATTATGCGCAAATTCTTGGACCTGGTGAGGAGTTGAGAGGGAAAGAAAATACTGATTTCAATTCAGATTTTTTTCATTTGCTTCGTGGAGTTGATGAAATTAAGGATCAGAGTTATTTCCTTTCTGGACTCGATCAATTTCAGCTTTCTAAGTCTCTTTTCCCATTATGAGCGATGAAAAAGTCTGAGGTTAGGGACTTGGCTGAGCGTATTGGCTTGCCAAATGCGAAGCGCCGTGATTCTCAGGGACTTTGCTTTATCTGAAATATTCCAATTAGAGAATTTTTAATGAAAAAGCTTCCTCCGAAATCTTGAGCGATAAAAACGCTTGATGGGAAAAAAGTTTGAGAGCATCAAGGAGCGTATTATTTTACGATAGGTCAAAAACAGGGACTTGGACTGAACTTTAAGGCTTATGTATATCGTATTGATATAGCGGAAAATACTGTGTATGTTTGTGATAAAGACGCTGAGGAGCTTCAATCTAGAGAATGTTTACTTAAAGATTGGCATTGGATAGCAGAGGAGTATCCAGTTTGAAGTCAGCTTTCAGGAAAGATTCGTTATCGTCAAAATCCTCCTGTTGCTTGTGAGATTATTGGGAAGCAGTGATCTGACTTGCAGATTCGTTTTCAGGATCCTCAATGGGCAGTTGCTCCAGGACAGGTATTTGTTTTGTATGATGGAGAGGTTTGTTTATGAGGAGGAATTATTGCTTAAAAATATGAAAAAAAGAAAAGCCTGATTTAATTCAGGTTTTTTTTAATCTTTCTTCTATTTTTCTTCTATTTTTTCTGCAGAATCTTTTGGGGATTCTTGTTTTACTTTTTTAGCATGACGGTGATGCTTGTATCGTTCAATCAGGACTGGAAGATTTGAAAGGATGATGATTCAGATAATCAGGAAACTGAAATGTTCTTGGATAATAGGAATAGTTCCAAAGAAGAATCACGCATATACAAGTGATGCTGACCAAAGAAATGCTCAGAGAAGATTGTAGTGGAGGAATGAAGTATATTTCATATTTCCGATTCCAGCTACGAATGGAGCAAAGGTTCTCACGATCGGAACAAATCTAGCGTAGACGATTGCTTTTCCTCAGTATTTCTCATAAAAGTGTTGAGTTTTTTCAAGGTATTCTTGTTTGATTCGCTTTGATTTCATTTTGAAGATTTTGGGTCCGAAGAATTTTCCAATCTCATAGTTAAGGCTATCTCCAAGTATTGCAGCTACGAAGATGAGAAGCCAGAGTATATGAACATTGATATGATTCATAGGGTTTCCTGCTAGGGCTCCTGAGGCGAAGAGGAGCGAGTCTCCAGGAAGAAACGGCATAACAACAAATCCTGTTTCAATGAAGATAACACCGAAGATGATTGCGTATACTCGTAGTCCATATTGGTGAAAAAGTCGCGCGAGATGTTTATCAATGTGAATTACAAAATCCAGAAGAAAACCGATATGTTTGAGTATTCGATTGAATACACTGTAAAAATGATCCATACTTTTGATAAAAGGTTTAAAAGTCAGATTTTTTATATTTTTTAGTTTCTTAAAGCTCGCATCATAATTGCTGTGCTTTGTCCAATATTCATGCTTTCTTTGATGCCCTGCATAGGAATATATACTACTTCATCTACTGTTTGGAGTGTCTGAGGAAGAACTCCCTCAACTTCATTTCCAAAGATGATTGCAAGGTTGTTGTTTTCTGGTGTGTAGGTATCAAGCGGTTTTGCCTCATTAGTGATTTCAGCAGCTATGACCTTGATGTTGTGTTCTTTAGCATACTTGATGGCATCACTGGTATAGTCAAATTGTTTGAGCCCAACATGATTTTCAGCTCCTAGTGAGGTTTTGCGAACCTTAGGGTGATCAATAGGTGATGGTGTATATCCAGTGATCCATACATTCCGTCCAAGTGCGTCTGCTGTTCTCACGACATTTCCCACATTATAAGCTGAACGAATATTCTCTAAAATGATAATCTTCTGTCCCATTAATCACGAAAAAGTAATAATAAAAAAGTTTCATGTAAAAGCAAGTTATTTTATTTTGATAGTTTTCGTGAGAGTATGATTTCTTGTCACGAAAAAATCTGCAATTCCTTGAGCTATGAGTACTGTGTATTTCTCCATATTTATATAAAGATCGAGATGTTTCAAATTGCTGAGAACTGGATAGGTCCTCTTGAAAAGAAGTTTTGCGGTTTTAGGCTCTCAAAGATCATAGCCTCTTAGCGTAGTTTTCCCGTTTTCACGAGTTATAAGAGAGAGGATCTTTTGTTCACTATTTCGATATATGTTATCAAGTAATTCTGCATTATTTAGAGAAAGTAGAGTTTCTCCTTTTGATTGTCCTATTTCATTGTTAGTTATTGTGATTGCATTGTTTGTATTTTGTATCTTGATAAGGCTATTCCCTAAAGTGAAAAGCTGATTTTTTCTTCGTTCACTTGTTGGGAGTAAGGATTGATTTTGGTTTTGAGTGATGATCAGTGTTGTTTCACCATTGGATAGCTGATAGGATCAGCTTTCTTTTGTTATATTTTGATAGTTGGATCCAGTTTCAGCTAAGATTGTTGGAGTAAAAGTGCTGAGCTTGTTGTCAGCTTGAAGTATGCGATATTGTTTAATTTTCCCGCTGGTTTGGTAGAGTGGGATTTCAAGTTTGAAGTCTTCTGTCATGTAATTTTTTGATGAGAGGAGCGTTCAAGAAAGAATTGCATTGTTGCTCTGATAGAGTTTTGGATCAAGTGAAAATCACTGAATAAGTGTTTTTTCTCAACTTCATTCAGCTTTTTGAGAACAATTTTTGCAGGTGATGCCTGTATTGTTATGTGATTTTAGAAAATAGAGATACTCTGGTCAGATGGCAATATGATTGAGCTGCCCGAGGAAAAATTTGATTTCTGGCTCGGTATCTAGACTATTTAGATTGAAAATTGCTAGTGAGGTCACAGTTGGTAATTCTCCATCAGTAATGTTGTGAGCGATTTTTTGACAAGTTGCTTCTGAGATTATAGAGGTTTTGAGTCAGTATTTGATCGCTTGTTCAAGTTTTGGGAAAAAATTATTGTCTTCTCAATTTGCTTTGAGGAGTGCCTCTAAGCTGTCTTTGGTTGTTTGTTTTTGTGTGATGAGGTAGAACTTATCTCATACTAGTTGAGCTTGTTTAAATGGACCGCTCATTTTATAGTATTTGAGTGGCTTAAATGATTTATCCTCAATAGCATATATCGCGATTAGAGAGCTTTGATTTTCCTCTGCTGAGATAATAAGCTTTTTATCTTGATAAAAAAAAGTCTGAATATGTTTTCGTGATTTTGGCAGGTGGAATTTCGCTAAAAGTGTTGGGATTGCAATATTTACAGTATTGGTCTTTGATTCTTGAGCTCATTTGAAAAGATAGAGGAGCTGCTGATTTTTATCTAAATAAGAAAAATAGGTTTGCGAGGTGATTTGTTGCTTTATTAGAGGACTCTTGTCTGATTTCGCATAATTACTCTTCAGTAATCGTGCAGATAGTTCAGAACTTGCGAGATATTTTTTGAGAGAAGTTGTTAAATCAATACATGATCTATAGTTGGTCCATTCAATAGAGGAGTCTAGTCCTGTGCTTGCAAAAGTTGGTGTTGTGAGGAATATGGCTCCTAGACTGATCCATCAATATTTTAATATTTGCATGTGGTGTTGTATGCAAAAGGTTAAAAAATTTGTTTATTTGTATGGTTTTGATCTGAATTTTCAAGTGATGATTATGCTGCTGCAGGGCAGGAAAAAGTTTTTTATTTTTTGTGAACTCTAGTTATCTCCTATGAAGTTATGCTAAAAAATACATAATATCATAAAAAATGAAAATGAGAAGTTGAAAAAGAAATAAGAAATCAGATTTTTTTGTTTTTTGTAAAAAGTCGTGTATAATTGAAGTGTTATATTTTATTCTCTATCAGAATCTAACAATGAACGAATTAAACAGTCTCAATACCGTTGCAAGTACAACAACCAAAATGAACACTCTTTTGGATAAGATTGCTTCTACTTGTGATGCTTTGATTGGAGCTTTAGATTGTACTAGAGAAGCAACAAGCCAATATGGAGGAGGGATTGTTCAGGATTTTGATACTGAATATGTAGATGTGGTGATTAAAACGCTTGTTCAGCTTAGACTTTATACTGCTAGACTTCAAAAAGAAATTAAAAACTGACTTATTCGTTCTCAGTATGATTTGGAGTTGTTTTTGTCTGGAATGCAGGAATTGTCTGATAAACTCAATACTTTGATGAGGGAAAATGGAATGATTAGAAATAATTTTGAATATGGATTGAGAGAAATAGATCAAAGCTTGCATATGATGATCGAGGAAATAGCAATTAAGTAAAACAATGCTCTGTGTAAAATCTCAAGATAGAAAAGGCAGGTTGTCTCCACCTGTTTTTTTGTTTGCTTAGATTGCTAGCTTGAGAATTTCGTTGTTTATGCAGATAAACAAAGGTTGCCTTTTTTGAGAAAATTCCTATTATCGGGTAAGTCTTTATCTATAAGAATGAGAATATGCGTATTTTCTTGGCTTTGGTGGTTATTTTGTGAGGTGTTGTATATTTTGGTAGAGGAGAGTATTATTGAGAGCTTGCAATGAGCTTTTTGCCATATTGGATGGTTGTATTTTTTATAGGACTTCTAATTTCAATTTTTTCTTTTTTTAAGGTTGCTTCAGATAAGTTCTTTTCTACGATTGAATTTTGGATTATGCTCTGATTTATTGGGCTTTTTCGGTGATTTTTAGCACAGTTTTTGCATTTTTATGGATTAGAAAGTAGGAATCCACATCAGACAGATAATCCGGTAAGAGTGATCTATTCAAATCTTTACAAGGAAAATAGTGAATATCAGGAGATTTATGATATTATAAAAGATAAGAAATCAGATTTAATTCTTTTTGTGGAATATAGTCAGCATCATCAGGATAATCTCTGAAAAATGCTTGAAAAAGACTATCCTTATAAAATTATGAATATGAGTGTAAAAGGTCAGATTTGAAGTGCTATATTTAGTAAATATCCACTGAGAAATGTCTCAAAGACCTTTGAGAAAGGTGAGCGAGGATATTTGCATGTTCAAATGACGAGGTGAGATAATATATATCAGGTATATTTGATACATACGACTTCTCCGACAAGCTTAGCACATTTCCAGAGGAGGAATATCCAGCTAAACTCTTTAGCAGAGGATCTTTCAAAAACGTATCATTCACGAACAAGAGAAAAGGTACTTGTTATTTGAGATTTTAATGTAAGTCCATGGTCAATATATTATCAGCAGTTTGCTAGAAAAATTGATGGAATTCTTAGAAATACTACGGCTCGCTTCCCATTTATGATGACACGAAGTGCTTCTAGACTCTTGAAAATGGAGAAAGAATTGCCAACACTTTCTGCTCGTCTTAAGCGTATTTTAGCCTTTGCTTTGCCTATAGAAAGTCATATTGATCATGTATTTATCAGTCCGAAAGTTGCAGTAGATGGTATTCAAACTGTACAATTTCCAGGTTCTGATCATAAGGGATATAGTTTTGATATGCAGTAGGAGAGGTTAGAAAACGGGTTTTCAAGACGGACTTGCAATTTGAGTTCGGATAGCTATATTTGAACCGTAAGTTTAGAGTTTTTGTGAAATATGTTCAGTTTTTTTATTCTTTTTATGTTGTTTGTCTAAAGATGGACCCCTTATCGCTTTTGCTCTTTGTCGTTTTAATTTTCTTGTCAATGTTTTTCTCTGCGAGTGAGACGGCTTTTACTTCTGTGCCAATGCACAAGGCTTCAGTCTTCTTGAAAGAGAAAAAAAGCTGAGCAAAGTCTCTTTATAAGCTTAAACTCAAGCCAGAAAGGGTTCTGATAGCAATCTTGATCTGAAATAATATTGTAAATATTTTTGCTGCTTCTTTGGCGACTATGATTGCTATGGATATTGCAGCTAAAGTGCAGTTTGATCAGACATTAGTTGTCTCTATTGCAACTGCTGTTGTGACGATTTTAGTGCTTTTATTCTGAGAAATTTTTCCGAAAACCCTTGCAACGCGTCATGCTGAGAGAATATCGCTCAGTATTGCTCCTATTTATACGGTATTGATAAAGGTTCTCTTCCCATTGATATTTGTTTTGGAGCGAATGATGAAGGGATTAACAAAGAAGGAGAGGAAAAATCTGATTAGTGAGTCAGATTTGGAGGCTTTTATTGAGCTTTCTAAAAAAGCTGGTGTCTTTACTGACTGAGAGGATCAAAAGATTAAGAAGCTTTTGACTTTGGATGAATTGACTGCGGAGGAGATCATGACTCCAAGAATCAAGATCAAGTCTATAGATGATCAGTGTAGTTTGGATGATGCAATAGAAAAACTCAGCGGATACCATTATTCTCGTATTCCTGTGTATCATGAAAGTATTGATACGATAGATAGGATTGTTACGCTTAAGGAGCTTTTGAGGCTTAAAAAGGAACATTCTTGATCAACATTACTTTCACAATTGACGCTTAATCCAATTATTAAGGTGCCACGTAGTCAGCCTATTGATTCGCTTCTTCAAAAATTTCAAAAGACGCATAAGCATATTGCTGTGGTATTAGATGAGTATGGGGGAGTTGATGGAATTGTGAGCTTGGAAGATATTATTGAGGAAGTATTTTGAGAGATTCAAGATGAGTCTGATGAAGAACTTACTCCAATCAAGAGAAATGAGGATTGAACTCTGATTTGTCAGTCGTATGTAAGAATGGATGAGCTATTGAATGTGCTTGGTCTCCATCCAGATGAGATTGAGCTCGATGATGAGTATGAGGCAGAAACTTTGAGTTATTTTATTACCAGTTCTTTTGAGAGGTTTCCAAGTAGTTGAGAGAAAATTAGCTTGGATATTCATCTGCATGATGATTTGGAGAATAAAACGCATAGTACTCTTGAATTTAAGGTGCTTTGGGTTAAGAGGAATGTGATTTGAGAAGTGCAGGTTGTAGTTAAAAATCAGGAAGTTGAGCAGGAAAAGTAAATATATTTGATAAAAGAAGGAGAGAAATCTGAAATGAGACTCAGGTTTCTTTTTCTTTCCTAGCTTCACAACTAAGAAAATTTTTATCTCTAAAAAACTCTCATAAAAAATTGCAATCTTGACAAAAATCGATATAATGATATCGCAATATTTATCATCTAACAACAAACTGCAATGACAAAAACAAAAACGACAGAGGATTTATTGAAAGATTATCAGCAACTCCTCCAATTTACTCAGAATGCTTTGACTAAGGTATCACTAGAACTCAAGAGAGTGAAGGTTGCTGTAAGTCAGCTTGCAAACTTTGATCCTAATGATCCAAATTCTTTGGATCCATCAAGTCTTGGTCTTGGTGAAGCAGAAGCTAATGAGCTTAGAGAAGCGTATACTGATGAGGAAATGGAAGTAATTGAGGGAATTTTTGATGGATATTACATGGTTTGAGTAGATCAAAAAAAGTACCTTGTTCCGCTTAATTATTCAAGTAAAACTAAGTTGATCCCTGGGGATACCCTTAAGCTTAAAATTACTCCAGAGGGAAAGATGATTTATAAATTGATTAAACCAGCAGGAAGAAAGCACTTGAAGGCGATTCTTTCAAAGACTGATGATCAAAAATTTACTGCTCACTCAGAGGAAGGTCAGATTTATTTCCTCAATCAAGCTGCTGTAAATTTCCATCATGGAAAGCCAGGTGATGAGGTATATATCATCATCAACGAGGATGGAGAAGGAATGTTTGCTGCGATTGAAGCGGTAATTAAGAAGTAAAATAGTATCTTTAAGATAAAGAAATAAAAAAAAACCTGAGGTAATATCAGGTTTTTCTTTTTTATGTTGAATTTATTTAGATTTTACGAGTTGTCCATTATCTAATCTGATAATATGATCAGCAAACTGAAGGATATCTTCATCGTGCTCAATCATCAAGATGGTATCTCCCTTTTCAAGGAACCTCTTGATCACTTTCAACAGCTTTTCAATATCTGCTGGGTGGAGTCCTACTGTTGGCTCATCAAGGAAGTATACAGTATTTCATCTATATTCTTTGAGGAGGTGTTTTACTAGTTTGAGTCTCTGAGATTCTCCTCCAGAAAGGGTATGTGCCGGTTGTCCCATTTTGAGATAACCGAGTCCGATTTCTACCATAAGCTCGAGTTCTTGTTTGATATGATCCATTTCTGAGAAAAAGTCTAATGCTTCATCAATATACATATCAAGGACTTGGCTAATCGTTTTTCCTCTCCAAGTAATTCATAGGATTTCAGGTTTATATCTTTTCCCCTGACAGAGTTCACACGGAACATAGGTATCAGGCAGGAATTGAAGTTCAATTTTTTTGTATCCGTATCCATTACAAGCAGGGCAGGCACCTTTGTCTGAGTTAAAACTGAAATGAGAATTGTTAAAGCCAAGGTATTTGGCATCGCTAGTTCCAGCGTAGAGGAGCCTAATTTTATCAAAGACATTTACAAAGGTAGCAGGACAGCTTCTTGGAGTTTTCCCAATGCTAGATTGGTCTACGTAGATGGTATTTTTAATTTCTTCTTGTCCCGTTACTCTTTCTACTCAGATATCTTGATAGAACTCTTGAAGTGCAAGGTTTTCAAAGTGGGCATATTCCTCAGCTCTCATTACAGGTGCGGCGAGGATTTCCTCCCAAGTGAGTCCTTTTTTCAAAAGTTGAAGCCTGATATAACTCTGAACAAATTTTTGTCTATCATTGAGAAATCTGAAGAGTGTGGTATACATTAATGTTGTTTTCCCAGCTCCAGAAGGTCAGGTAATCACTGTAAAACTTCAGAGATTGAATTTTACATCGATATTTTTGAGATTAAATTTGCTTGCCTTTCTGATATCTACTCGTTTCTTGCTTGGAGTATGAGAAAAGTCTATGCTAACCTTTCTTTTTCAGGTAATGAAATCTGAAGTCAGTGTTCTTGTCTTTGTAAATTCTTCATAACTACCATTGAAGATGAGTTCTCAACCAAAATCTCATGCTCAAGGTCAGATTTCTACTATTCGGTCTGATGCTCTAATAAATTCCTCGTTATGCTCTACAACGATGATAGTATTTCCCATTTCTTTGAGTTTGTTGATGGAGACGATTGCTTTTTTGATTTCTCAGGTATCAAGCCCAATAGTTGGCTCATCCAAAACATAGATGATCCCTGTAAGCTTGTTTCAGAGCTGTTTTGCGAGTCTTAATCTCTGAATTTCTCCTCCAGAAAGGGTATCAACACCTCTAGTTAGCATGAGGTATCCTAGTCCAAGTTCTTGGATTGTTTTTGCTCTGTCTAGGAGTGGATTGAGGATTCTTTCAAGGAGGTTTATCGGCTTTTCACTTGTGGATTTATAGAGTTCTAGAAGATTTACAAGTTCGTTAAGTTCAATTTTTTGAAGATCTCGGATATTAAATTTTATCAGATCTTGATCTTCAGGTTGCGCAAAGGGTAATCCTTCTTGTTGAGTGAAAAGTGTAGGTAAAAGGTTTGAAAAGTCAGATTTTTTTTCAATATCTTGCTTTTTAATTGTTAAGAAGCAATGGAGACTCTCTTTTTTGAGTCTTGAACCGAAACAGTGAGGACAGGTCTTCATATTGAGCATTGCCTGAAAATCAACGGTCAAAAGCCCTTTCACATA
>ERZ773018.1838-NODE-1838-length-11031-cov-2.340561_pt1 | contig 11031 bp, 6 predicted proteins | sample MGYA00580840_ERZ773018 | MGnify/ENA primary metagenome ERZ773018 (study PRJEB29015, sample SAMEA2738125) | human oral metagenome | biome: human oral; feature: human-associated habitat; material: saliva | place: China | collected 2256 ... | reverse complement strand
GGTGGAAGCGCACCTTGTGGCGGCGCACGGCCTCCAGCAGGGTGAAGGTGCCCACGAGGTTGGTCTGGATGAAGGGGGAGGGGTCGCGCAGCGAGTTGTCATTGTGTGACTCGGCCGCGAAGTGGACGACGACGTCGGCCTGGGCCACGAGCGGGTCGACGACGTCGGCGTCGGCGATGTCCCCGACGACGAGCGTGACACGGTCACCCAGGTCCGCCAGTGAGCCCTTGTTCCCGGCGTAGGTGAGCTTGTCCAGGACGGTGACGGTGGCATCGGGGTGGCGCACCAGGGTCTGGTGGACGAAGTTGGCGCCGATGAAGCCGGCGCCTCCGGTGATGAGGACGTGCATAGAACTCGCTCCGATACGTGGGAACTGCGGGCGCTGAGCGCCCATTATGGCCGACGCCATCATGCCACAGGAGTGCGCTCGAGCCCACGGGCGGCTGCAGAGCTTGACTTCCGGGCCGGCGTGGTCGGACCGAGGGGCCTGGGGCGGTGAGACCGGATTGCAATAGACGTGCCGTGAACCGGTAAAACCGCGGAGCCTCAAGAAAAGGTGGGGGAGTGGGTGGGATTCTGGGCGCCGATGCGTCCGTCGGCGTCACGCTCCCTCCGTAACTATCAGTAAACTATCAGCAATCTCTTGGAAATTGCTCAGAAATTAGATTTCGTGCCTCTCGAGGGAGCGCGTCGTCGGTTGTGATGGTGAGGCCTGATGGACGCCCGTCGGTATCACCTCAAAGGAACCCCATGAACGTCCCTCGCGCTCTTGGCCGCATCGCCCCCCGCGGCGGCCATCACCTCAGTGGCCATGCCGGTGGTCTCAGCGCCCGCGCACACGCGTGCCGCTCCGCCGGGCTCATCGCCCTGTCCTCACTGCTCCTGTCCAGCCTGGTGCCCGTGGCCGGTGCCGCTCCAGGCGCCGGCGACTCCGGTAGTCAGGGCGAGGCCCCCGCTCCGGTGCAGATCCTCGACCTGACCACCGCTAGCGGGCAGGCCACCGAGGTGGCGCAGTCGGGGCTCGACGACGCTCGGGCCTCGACGGGAGAGGAGGCCGGTTCCGCCGCTGCCGCCTCGGTGAGTGCGACGCCGGTGCGCAGCGCAACCGCTGCCGTGCCCGCCCTCGCTCAGGCCACGGGCGCAGCCGACGCGCCGGTCCCGTCGATCCTGCCGGCGGCCACGGATCCGCAGGCGGACGCTGCCTTGCTCACCGACCCCCTCGAGGTCGACCGCTTCTTCGTCGCCGGCTTCACCTGGACCGGCGGCGCCGACCTGCCCGACGGCGTGCGCATCTACCTGCGCGTGCGGGAGAATGGGGCCTGGTCACCCTGGTACCTCAATGAGGCGGCCGACGCCGGCCGCGATGACCGCGCCACCTCCGGCACGGGGGAGTTCGTCACCGGCGGGGCCGACGCGATCCAGGCCTCCGTCGTCGGCAGCTCGCTTCCCGCCGGGCTCAAGCTGGCCCTGGTCCCCTCCCGCCCGCAGGGCGAGGAGGTCCTCGATGCCGGGGATCTCACGACCACCCAGGCCGCACCGACCCCCGTCATCGAGGATGCCTCCGCCATGGAGAACCAGGGCACTCAGGTGGATCCGGCCGCCATGACGCTGTCCGCGAGCCCCGCGCCGGTCGCCCAGTCGGCCGCAGCATCGGTTGCTTCGCCAGCCACTGCACCAGCCACTGTGCCTGTCGTTGCACCGGCTGCGACGACCGCTAACGGCCTGCCGGTCGCGGTGACCACCCGGGCCGAGTGGGGGGCCAATGCCTCCTACATGAGCTGGGATCCCGAGTACGCGAGAGCCGGCCACGTCGTCGTCCACCACACCGCAGGCACCAACAGCTACTCAGCAGGCCAGTCCGCCTCCATCGTGCGGGGCATCTACTACTACCACGCGGTCACCCTGGACTGGGGCGACATCGGCTACAACTTCCTCGTCGACAAGTTCGGCACCGTCTTCGAGGGGCGCTCCGGCTCCGTGGCGGCACCGGCCGGCAGGATGAGCGTCGGGGCGCACGCCCGTGGCGTCAACACCGGCACCATGGGCATCTCCATGATGGGGGACTACAGCGCGGTGTCCCCCTCGGACGCCCAGCTCAGCTCCGTGGGCAAGATGGCCGGATGGTTCCTCAAGCGCGCCGGCATCTCCGATGTCACCGGCTGGGCGGGCCTGCACGTGTGGACCACCGAGCGCTACCAGGCCGGCTCCACCATCTCCATGCCCCGCATCCTCGGGCACCGCGACGTCGGCTACACCACCTGCCCCGGCAACGTCGGCTACTCCAAGCTCGGCACCATCCGCGCCATCGCGAAGGCGCAGGGCGCCGCACCGCAGGGAGCAAGCAGCAGTGCGCCGTCGACCGTGGCCCAGGACCACCCGGGAGCCGTCGCCCTGCGCAGCGCCCTGGGCGCCAACGGCTGGATCGGAGCGGCCACCTCCGGTGTTCAGGCCTCCACCAAGGGTGGGGTCTTCCAGCGCTTCGAGCACGGGGTGGGCTACTGGAGCCCGGCGACCGGTGCGCAGTTCGTGGGTGAGCCGGTGCTCAGCGCCTGGGGAGGCTACGGCTATCAGACCGGGTCCATGGGCTACCCGCGCAGCGGTGGCGTGGTGGGGATCGGCGGTAGCCGCCACCAGATCTTCGAAGGCGGCATCGCCTACTGGCGCCCCGGGGGCCGGGTCAGCTTCATCCACGGCTCGATCCTCAGCGCCTGGGCCGCCTCGGGCTGGGAGCGCTCCAAGGTGGGGCTGCCCACCGGGCGTGCGGTCCGCCAGGCCAACGGCACCATGACCCAGACCTTCGAGAAAGGCAGCATCTCCGTGGCGCCCAACGGGAAGGTGACCATCCGCTGACATCCCGCGCCGGGAGGGCGGCGAGGCGGCCAGGGGTGCATGAGACAGCTCATGAGACACTGGCCGCCTCGCCGCTTCCTTACCAGCCGCCTTCATCGACCACCTGCCGGGAAGGACCTCCACATGAACCGAGGACTCGTCTACTTCCACTTCGATCCTCATCATCAGGTCCGCGACTACGTCCTGGCCGCACTCAGCTCCCTGCGGCCCCATGCCGACCACATCCTGCTGGTGTCCAACTCACCCATCGGCGAGGCCGACCGCGCCCGGCTGAAGACCTGCTGCGATGAGATCCTCCAGCGCCCCAATGAGGGGCTCGACGTCGGTGCCTATCGGGCCGGCCTGGAGCACCTGGGATGGGAGCGGCTCGCCGACTTCGACGAGCTCATCCTGACCAACCACACCTACTACGCGCCGCTGCGGCCCTGGGAGGAGGTCCTCACCCGCGCCGAGGGCTGGGGCGACATCTCCTTCTGGGGCATGACCGAGCACGCCGCCATGCGTCCTCACCCCTTCCTGGCCAAGCGCGAGCTGCCCCGCCACCTCCAGTCCCACTGGATCGCGGTGCGCCGCAGGCTCCTGACGGACCCGGCCTTCCGGGAGTACTGGGAGCAGATGCCGCGGGTCTCCTCCTACCGCGACTCCATCCAGTGGCACGAGTCGCGCTTCACCGGCCACTTCGCCGAGCTCGGCCACACCTGGGAGGTCGCCTTCCCCGTGGACCGCTACCGCTCGGAGAACCCGGCCATCGAGGAGGCCCCGGCGCTGCTGGCCGACGGCTGCCCCCTGCTCAAGCGCCGCGCCCTCTTCCACGACCCGCTCCACCAGGACCGTCAGGCCGTCGTCGGCGGGGAGCTGCTGGAGGCCGCCGCCCGGGCCGGCTACAGCGAGGACCTCATCCTGTCCGACGTCGTCCACACCGCGGCCGCCCGCGACCTCATCGTCAACGCCGGACTCACCGAGGTCGTGACTGGGTGCGCCCCCGGAGCCGAGGGGGTCGGTGCGCAGATGAGCCCGCCTGCGCAGCGGTCTCCGGGCTGCGTCGTCGTCCACGTCCCGGCCGGGAAGGAGGCGGTGGAGCGCGCCGAGGCCGACGGGCTTGCCCGGCGCCTAGAGAGCCTGCCGGCGCACTGGCGGGTCGTAGTCACCTCGCCTGAACCGCTGGATGCCGCCGACCTGGAGCGGGTCACCGGCCGCTGTCCCACACAGGAGGACACAGAGGAGGACTCGGCACGTGGGGGAGGGGACGTGTCCTTTCGCCTGGTGCGCGACCTCGATCCGCGCGGCACGATCGCCTTCCTCACCCAGTGCGACGACCTCTGGGATCCCGGGCGCGCCGCCGGCGGCGACAGCGACGAGGGTGATGACGGTGACGCCCTGGTCCTGCGGATCACTGTGGGGCCCGCCGCCGGCCCCGGTACACGGGCCGACGACGTCGCCCACCGGCAGGCGCTCGACTGCCTGCTGGACTCGCCGGGGTACGTGGCCGGCCTCATCGACCTCTTCAGGCGGCACCCCGGCCTCGGCGTGGCCATGCCCGCCGCCGGCCACATCGGTCAGGCTCATGGAGGGGCGACATGGGACGGGTTGGCAGGTGCCGCCACGGCGCTGTCCCGGCGGCTCGGCCTGAGCGTGGAGCTCGATCCGGTCGCTCCCGTGGTGCCGGTCGGCGCGATGTTCATGGCCCGCCCCGAAGCGCTGCGCACCCTGAGTGAAGGGGCCAAGGAGCTCGTGCGGCTGACCGACCAGGCCGCCGCCGGAGCCGAGCAGTCCGCCGAGCGCCTCAGACGCGCCCGCGCCGCCGAGGTGCTCGAGCTGCTGACCGTCTATGCGGCCATGTCCAGCGGCTTCCACCCCCGCGAGGTGCTCACTCCGGTCTGGGCCGGGCGGCTCTACGGGGCCCTGGCCTACAAGCATCGAGTCGTCACCGCGGACCTTCCGGCCCACACCGACGAGCAGGTCAGGTTCCTCCAGGCCCGGTTCGGACCGCTGGCCGGAGTCGGCGCCCGGGTGCGCACCTACGTTGACGTCCACCACCCCGACATGGGCAGTGCTCTCAAGCCCGCCTACCGCTACCTGACCGGTGGGGCCTCGGGCCTGGCGCGCGCCGCGACGAGTGCCGGCAGGCGTCTACGCGACGTCGGCCGTCCTCGGGGGGAAGACAAAGGGGATTGAGCGAGGTGTTAACATACCGTGAGGTGCTCCCCGCACCTCCTGCCGGCATGGTCGGGTATGCCCCTTGGAGCCCCTGTTGGAGCCCCTGCCTCGATCAATGAGTCACGTGAGGACCTTTGACCTGTCCATGAAGAAGATCAGCGTCGTCATCCCCAGTTACAATGAGGAAAAAAGCGTCAGGTTGATGTATGACCGACTGAACTCGGTATTTCGCACGCATCTTCCCCAGTACGACTACGAGATCATCTTCGTCGATGACTACTCGACGGACGGCACCCGCGATGCGATCCGCGCTCTGGCGGGTGAAGACAAGCGGGTGAAGGCCGTCTTCAACGCCCGTAACTTCGGTTTTCACCGGAATGTCTTCTCGGCGCTCACCTACGGCTCGGGGGATGCGACCTTCATGCTCTTCGGCGACCTTCAGGATCCCCCTGAGAACCTCCCGGAGTTCGTGGCCCGCTGGGAGGCCGGAGCCAAGGTCGTCATCGGGCAGAGGAGATCCTCTGATGAGGGCTTCATCATGACGGGATGCCGTCACCTCTACTACAAGCTCATCGACTGGTTCGCCGACACCCCTCAGATCGCGCGCTTCACCGGATACGGGCTCTACGACGTCGAGTTCATCGATGTTCTGCGGCAGATCGGCGATATTCAGCCCTACTTCAAGACGGTGGTCGCCGAGTACGGGATCGGGCTCGAGATCGTCCAGTACGATCAGGCCCAGTCCTCCCGGGGGAAGTCGAACTTCAACTTCCTGCGCAACTATGACTTCGCCATGCAGGGGATCACCAGCTCCACCAAGCTGCTGATGCGCATGGCCACCTTCGTGGCCACCTTCGTCGGCATCATCTGCCTGGGCCTGGCCACCTTCGTCCTGGTCAAGAAGCTCATCGATTGGAACGCCTATCCAGTGGGAGAGGCCTCGCGCACCGTGGGCCTGTTCTTCCTGGGCTCCATTCAGCTGTTCTTCATCGGAATCCTGGGTGAGTACATTCTCAGCATCAACGGGCGCGTTGTCAGCAAGCCCCGCGTGGTCATCGGTGAGCGCCTCAACTTCGGGCCCTCCGAGGGGCCGTCGAGCTTCGGGCTCAGTCGTGGCGCAACCCGCTCGACCAGAGGCGCTGCGGAGGATGCGAGCCGCAGCGAGCCGGGCGGCCCGTCGTCGCAGACGGGGCCCTCCGTGCAGGAACGTCCCGGCGGGAACGCCTCTTGAGCGCCCTCCAGGAGAGACTGCGTCCCCTCCTTGCGCAGTTCGGGCGCTTCCTCGTCGTCGGCGGCATCTCCTTCAGCGTTGACTTCGGCCTCTTCACCGTGCTGTACGGGCTGGGCGTGCCCCACCTCATCGCCAGTGCGACCTCCTTCTCCACATCGGTGGTCCTCAACTACATCCTCTCCAGGCGCTACGTCTTCGAGGCGCAGGAGAATGTCAGTGTCCTCAAGGAATTCACGCTGTATGTTCTGCTCAACGTCGTCGCGCTGGGCTTGAACACGCTCATCCTCTATGTCTGCGCCGACCTCGCCGGCATGAGCCCCTTCCTGGGGAAGATCCTCGCCACGGCGATCGTGCTCATCTACAACTTCATCTCCCGCAAAGCCCTCCTGGAGCGCCTTGGCGCCTCCGATGGGGCGACCGCTGTCCACCACTCCGATGAACAGGCAGGCTCTCGTGTCCGGTAAGTCCGCGAAGAACAAAACGAGTCAGGTCAAGAACAACGACGCCGAGAAAACCGATCACGACTCCACGCCGCAGACCCGCTCCGCCGCCGGCCTCGTCACACGGATGCGCGCGCTCACTGAGACGATGAGCGATCAGGGACGCCGGCTGGTCGAGCGCGTGGTGGACAGCCGCCTGGGCTCCTGGTGGAGCAGTACCGAGCGTCCCGGCCTCGTGGACTGGGCGCTGCTGGGCATCATCCTGCTCGGCGCCTACGCCTTCTTCCTCTACGGGGACGTGCGAGCCACCTTCGAGCACTCCTTCAACTTCCTGGACTCGGTTCTTCAGGGGAGGATCGGCGACTTCTACCGGATCGCGATCGAGCACACCTCGACCGGTCACCCGGCGGTCTACGACATTCCGCTCTACCTGCTCTTCGGGCTGTGGAACCTGCCGACCTACATCATCTACCGGATCACCGGCTTCCACTACCTGCTGTCAACGCCGGCGCAGCTGTGGCTCAAGACCATGATGGTGCTCGCCGCACTCCTGGCCGCCAAGGTGCTGGTGGACATCGCACGCGATCTGGGAGTCGGCCGGCAGCGCAGCAAGTGGGTCGCCTTCTTCTTCCTGTCCTCGATGACGCTGTTCGTCCCGGTCTTCGTCATCGTCCAGTACGACATCATCATGATCGTCTTCATCCTGCTGGGGCTGCGCGCCTACCTGCGCGGCCGGCTGGGCAGGTTCCTGCTGTGGTTCGCGATCGCCAACACCTTCAAGCTCTTCGCCATCTTCATCTTCGTGCCGCTCCTGCTGCTGAGGGAGAAGCGGCTGCGCGTGGTGGCCCTCCAGGTCGTTGTCGGGCTCATCGGTCTGGTCGGGTGCCGCGCCATCTACCACGGCAATGTGGCCTACAAGGCGTCCACCGGCGGATTCATGAGCAGCATGCTTCAGAGGCTCACGGCCGTGGGGGTGCCGTGGCAGAGCAGCATGATTCCGATCTTCGTGGTGTTCATGGTCGGGATCGTCATCTTCGCCTACCTGCGCCGCCCTCAGGGGACGAAGGCCTTGGCGGCCGACGCGGTCTACATCTGCATGGCCATCTACCTCGTCTTCGCCACGATCGTCCCGCTCAACCCCTACTGGGCCGTCATGGTCTCGCCCTTCGCGGTGCTCATCATCTTCCTCAACCCGCGTCACGTGCTGCTCAACTCTGCTCTTGAGGTGGGTGTTGGAACCGCGTTGTTCCTCATGTACACCTTCACCGGTTTCTCCATGTACAACCGGTCGATCCTCGATCAGCTGCTCCTGCCTCACCTGATGACTCCGACGGCGCAGCCCCGGTATGAGACCCCCGCGCAGTTCCTCGAGGCCGTGGGAATCAGCCGGCAGGGCTCCTTCATCGTCGGCTTCATGATCGCGTGTGCCCTGGCGATCCTCATCATCAACTTCCCCCGCCGGGAGATGGTGGAGGACCTGGGTCAGGGGGAGCGCATCCCGCGCTCGGCGGCCTGGGTGCGTCTTGTCATGCCGGCGGGCTTCAGTGTGCTCGTCATGATTCCCTACTTCGTGCCCGCCGTTCCGGTGGTGTACTCGGCGTCCACTGACGCCCCCCAGGCGGGGAGCATCAATATTCTCGAGGACGGGGCCAGCGTCGCCGAGACGATCACCCTGCCGTCCACCGTGGAGGTCAGCTCCCTCAATATCGCCTTCCTGGCCGGAGACATCCAGTGGCTCGACTCCTCGGTGGTCAACGTCGAGGTGACGGACGCCTCCGGTGCCCGGGTCTTCAAGACCGCGGCGCCGGCGAACTCCCTCCACGAGGGTCTGCACGAGTTCCCGGCCAAGGGACTCGTCCTGCGCGGTGGTGAGAAGTACACCGTGACGATCACCAGTGAGCTGACCGAGGGCGGCAGCGCCGTCGTCGAGATCAATCCCGCGGTCGACCAGTTCCCGACCACGGAGAACGGAGCCACCGTCCACGGTGACCTCCTTATGACCATCGCCGGCAGAACCAAGTGATTGCTCCGCAACCGCACCTGTTAGGATGCAGAACCATGGCAAAGACAGTTCTCGTCACTGGAGCCGGCGGCTACATCGGTCGCCACGTCGTCACTGCTCTCCTGGAGCGCGGCCTGGATGTCAAGGCCCTCGACCTGCGACTCGACGGCGTCGACGAGCGGGCGGAGAGGCTTACCCTGGACCTCTTCTCCGGGGACGCCGACATCTACGACCAGATGGGGCGCCCCGACGTCGTCCTGCACATGGCCTGGCGCGACGGCTTCAAGCACGCCTCGTCCGCCCACATGGACGACCTGGCCAAGCACGTCAACCTCATTGAGAACCTCTATGCGGGCGGTCTCAAGCAGCTCGCCGTCATGGGCACCATGCATGAGGTCGGCTACTGGGAGGGTGCCATCGACGAGAACTCCCCGTGCAACCCCGCCTCGCTGTACGGCATCGCCAAGAACGCACTGCGGGAGACCACCTTCCTGTCGGCCAAGGCACACGACGCCGTCGCCCAGTGGATCCGCGCCTACTACATCGTGGGGGACGACAAGTTCGGCAACTCGATCTTCTCCAAGCTCCTGGCCGCCGCAGAGGAGGGGCGCACCACCTTCCCCTTCACCACGGGTAAGAACCGCTACGACTTCATCTCCGTGGACGAGCTGGCCACGCAGATCGCCGCGATCGTGGACCAGACCGAGGTCGACGGCATCATCAACGCCTGCACCGGTGAGCCGATGAGCCTGGCCGAGCGCGTCGAGGCCTACATCCGGGACAACAACCTGAACATCTCCCTGGAGTACGGGGCCTTCCCTGACCGTCCCTACGACTCGCCGGGCGTGTGGGGCGATCCGACCAAGATCCGCCGTATCCTCGCCTCAAGCGCGAGCTGACACGCCCCGAGAAGCCGCATCCCCTTTTTCTCCTGCCGCGGCAAGCGGCCCGAACCACTGCCCAGAAGGGACATCATGGCAACGCTTGGCGAGGACCCGAAGCGACTCGGCATCTTCTTCTTCTTCGACGCTCAAGGGGTCGCGGACTCCTACGTCGAGGCCCTCCTCGCCGACATGGTCAAGAACCTCTCCGAGCTGGTCATTGTCGTCAACGGCGAACTGACCGCCACGAGCTACGCCAAGCTGAGCGCCTTCACGGACAACATCATCCTGCGGGAGAACAAGGGCCTGGATGCCTGGGCCTACAAAACGGCCATGGAGAGCTACGGCTGGGACCGGCTCGTCGAGTTCGACGAGGTCGTCCTGTTCAACGCCACCATCATGGGACCGGTGTACCCCTTCGAGGAGATGTTCACCGAGATGGCCGGCCGGGACATCGACTTCTGGGGCATCACCTGGTTCCATAAGGTGCCCTATGACCCCTTCGGGCATGCGGCCGAGGGGTATCTTCCGCGCCACCTCCAGTCCCACTTCCATGCCTACCGGCGCTCCCTGGTCTCCTCCAAGGCCTTCCAGGACTACTGGGACAACCTTCCTCAGATGAGCTCCTACGAGGACTCGGTGGGACTTCACGAGGCTCCTTTCACCCAGCGCTTCGAGCGGCTGGGCTTCACCTCCGACGTCTACGTCAACACCGAGGACATGGAGGGCTTCAACTTCAGCCCCGTTCTCTTCGCCCCGGTCGAGGTCATCCGGGACAAGCGCTGCCCGATCTTCAAGCGCCGCTCCTTCTTCCACAGCTACGAGGACGTGCTTCACCAGGCCGTGGGTAACGCAACCGTGGAACTCTACGAGTACCTGCGCGACCACACCGACTTCGACACGAACCTCATCTGGGACAACGCCCTGCGCTCCATGAACATGGCGGACCTGGTCAAGAATCTCCAGCTCACCTACGTCCTGCCCACGCAGGCGGTGGCCCGCGAGCCCAAGCCGCAGAAGGTCGCCCTCATCGCGCACCTGTACTACATGGACCTCCTGGAGCCCACGCTGGCCTACGTCAAGTCCATGCCGGAGGGGACGGACCTCATCCTCACCGTCGGCTCCCAGGAGAAGGCGGAGCTGGTGGAGGAGGCCTGCAAGGATCTCCCCTACAACGTGACCGTGCGCCTCATTGAGAACCGGGGGCGGGACGTCAGCGCGCTCCTGGTGGGCTGCAAGGACATCATTAACGACTACGACCTGGTCTGCTTCACCCACGACAAGAAGGTCACCCAGGTCAGGCCCTACTCCGTTGGTGACGGGTTCGCGATCAAGTGCTTCGAGAACCTGCTGGCCACACGCGACTTCGTCAAGAACGTCATCGCCACCTTCGACGCCGAGCCGCGTCTGGGGCTCCTCGCTCCCACCCCGCCCAACCACGGAGACTACTTCCCGGTCTACTCCATGGGG
>ERZ773018.1837-NODE-1837-length-11031-cov-3.890579_pt1 | contig 11031 bp, 7 predicted proteins | sample MGYA00580840_ERZ773018 | MGnify/ENA primary metagenome ERZ773018 (study PRJEB29015, sample SAMEA2738125) | human oral metagenome | biome: human oral; feature: human-associated habitat; material: saliva | place: China | collected 2256 ... | reverse complement strand
GGAGGTGCCCAGCAGCGCCCACAACAGGGGACGGAAGGAGTCGGAGAGCACATCGAAAACATTTGTCAGCCAGCCAGCCTTTTCACCGCCGGATGATTTAGCCTTGGAGTCATCATCCTCACCCAAGTTCTTCATACCCGGTAAGGTCAGCATCTCGTTATAGACCGCTTCAACGCGGTCACCAAGTACCACCTGAGTCTGACCAGACTGCTCAATAATCGACAGCACCCCGGGCAGGTTCTCAATCTTGGTGCGGTCCACCTTCTCATTCGAAGATGGGGTAACACGCAAACGTGTTGCGCAGTGCGTAAAATGGGCGATATTCTCGGGGCCGCCTAGGCCATCAAGAATCTTCTCGCCAAGCTCGTGGTTCTTCACGGTTCATCCCTTGGATAATTAGCGATATTGTCTGTGCGGGCTGCTGCTAAAAGACGCAACCTGGAAAACAAAAAAAGACCCGAGTCAGCTCCTTCACCGTGCGCAACACCCGTATGAGGGTGCCCGAATACACGGGTGCCACCAACGTAAAATACGCCCAGCAGCGGAGTAACTCAGGTCTTGCCTGCCAAACCAGTAACAACCCTGTGCTAAAGGCTGTTCAAAACAACCTTAAGTTTTATTCAGTACTGTAATCGGTTTTGCCTCAGAAAGCAAGAAGAACCAAAAACTACACACAGACCCACAGGCGCGGCAAAACCCAGACACGCCGTGCATCCGTGCACCTGCTAAGATGCACAAACACACGGCGTGCTCACCAAAGCCCCAGTTGCTACTTCTGCGGGAAGAACCGCAGAGGTGCCACCTCAAGGTCTGGGTAATGACGCTTCTGCCAGCGGCGCGAGCGGTGCGCATTCACCTCAATCAGCACCGCCCCTAAAACACCAGCACCCACCGACAGCCACAACAATAGCGCCGACGGAGCCTCAAACTGGTGGTACCGCACCAAAACCGGAACCAATAACGCTGCAAAGAATACGGCAAGCAGCGCCCCAAACAGCAGGATACGTGCCTTGTTAAACGGCCTAGCCACTGCCGCAAGGTTCCACAATCCCATAATCACCAGGGTGATGAAAGAAGCAGTCTGCACCTGCCGCATATCGGTTCCCGGGAACACCAGAAGCGCCGCCAAATTCACGGTCAGAAGCATTGCCACCACAATAATAGAGTTCGGAACCGTATAGTTCAGCACACGGTGCAAAAACCCCGGAACATAGCGGCGGGAATTCGGCAGCAGCGCCAGCGCGAAAGAGGACGCCCCAACAATCAGGAAATCCGCGGTCGAGTACTGGCGCGGTAAGAACGGGAAGATCAGCCCCATCAGACCAAAGGTCACACCCAGCAGGATCGCAAAGCCGGTCTTGGTCAGGAACAGGTTCGCCACCATTTCAATATTCGCAATCACCTGGCGGCCCTGCTCCAAGGCGGCGGGAAGCGAAGAGAACTTGCCGTCCAGAAGCACCAGGCGCGAGACAGCCTTCGTTGCGGGCGCCGCGTTACCCATCGCAATACCAAGGTTGGCGTGTTTGAGGGCGAGCGCATCGTTAATGCCATCACCGGTCATCGCCACCACGTGCCCCTTCTCCTTGAGGGAGATCACCATGTTCTTCTTCTGCTCAGGCGAAACACGGCCAAAGATATTGTATTTCTCCGCCGCCTCAGCAAGCTCCGGGCCGTCCTCGGGCAGTGTCGAGGCGTCAATAGCACCAGCGGCCACATCCATGCCAGCAGTCTTAGCTGCAGCGCGCACAGTGAACGGGTTGTCACCAGAGAACACCTTCAACGTCACGCCCTGACGCCCAAAATACTCCACAATCTCGGGGGCATCAGCGCGCACATTCTCACGGAAAATTACGAACAGCACAGGCGTGTGATCGGTCGGTATGCGCTGCACCGGGTTGCCGTCATCGTTGCGTACTACTGCGGAGGCATGCGCCAAAACCATAGTGCGCAGCCCTAAAGACGCCAGCTCAGCGGCGCGCTCACGCTCAATAGTGCCCTGATCCAAAAGCGCCTCGGGGGCGCCAAGCAGCCACGCCCCTGATGAGGCGAACTCAACCGCGCTAAAACGCAGCGCCGAAGAAAACGGAACCACTCCGCTGGTCTTCTCAGCAGGCGCATCCGCAAAACCGCCGGTGAGCGCCTTTGCTGTAGGGTTCGCGTTCTCGTCGGCACCGAACCATGCCAGCGCCTCATCCCAGCCCTTCGGCAAGGACGCACGCCACTGGTCGCCCTCCGGTGCCTCGGTCTGGGCCGGGGTGCTCAACGGGCGCACCGAATCGAAAATCACGCCGCCCTCAGTCAGGGTGCCCGTCTTGTCGAAGCACACCGTATCCACGCGGGCGAGCACCTCAACAGCAGGCTGCTCCTGCACCAAAATATTGTGTTTACGTCCCAGCGCCACCGCCGCCGCCGCGAACGCCAGGGTGGTCATGAGCGCCAAACCCTGCGGAATCATTGATGCCACCGAAGAGACCACTGCAATGGCGACGTTCTCCCAGAGACCATCACGGTTCACAACTTCAAGGCCACCTGCGGCACGCACCTGACCCCACAGCACGATCGGGATAATGACGGCAAGGCCGAAAGTAATCCACCGCACCACGCGGTCGAGCGCATCACGCAGCTCAGACTGGATGCGGGAAAACTGGCGCGCCTCATCAGAGATTTTGCTCGCCCGCGACTGAGCCCCCACAGCCTGCAGCAGCACGCGGCCGGTACCGGCCAACACACTGGATGCCGAGAGCACCATATCGCCAGGACGTTTAGCAATCGGGTCATTCTCACCAGTGAGCAGAGACTCATCCAGCTCCATCGAATCAGAGGTCAGCACCACCGCATCTGCAGGCACCTGGTCTCCACGTTTGAGCACTACCACGTCACCCTCAACCAAGGTCTCCATAGGGACCTCGGACAGCTTGCCGTCACGCACCACAGACACCGGGGCACGATCCAGCAGAGAAATCCGGTCAAGCTCAAGTTTTGCCTTGTACTCCTGCACAAAGCCAATAATGACGTTCGCTACCACCGCGAATAAGAACAGCAAATCTGCCCAACGCTGGTACAGAATCACGACCAGCCCGCACAGCCCCAGCACCAGGTTAAACACCGTAAACAGGTGCGCCCGCATAATACTCCACAGGGTGCGGGAAGACTTATTGTTCTGTGTGTTTACCTTCCCTGCTGCGACGGCACGTTCAACCTCGGCCGTGCTCAGCCCACAGGATGCAAGCTCCGCAGAGCCATTATGGGCATCCGCCGAGTACTCGGGAACAAAACCTGCGGTCGCAGAATCCGCTGTTGATGTACTCTGCGGCTTGGAACTCATGAACCAGTACTCTCCTTCAAAGGCCAACGGGCCTCTGCCGACCCGCTCTCAGGCGGCAAAGCTTATTTTTCAGTCTATCGGTTCAACGGGCATAAAAGGTAATCCCGCTCCCTGTGTGTTTCCTGAAAACACGCGGGAAGTGGGGTATATTCCTTATGCAGAATAGATAATGTGGGGGTGGGCTCCTGCTACCTAAGCGGCAGAATCAACAAACGCCCCGTCACAGGATGCTTCAAAACCTCAATCGGATATCCATAAACCTCACTCAACCGCTGCGCCGTACACACCTGCTCAGGGGAACCAACACACACCACCCGACCCTGCTGCAAAAGTACAATACGGTCAGAATATGCAGCGGCAACATCCAAATCATGCAGCACCGTCAACACCCCGGCCCCTTCCGACGCCAGGTCACGAGCACTTTTGAGAGTCTGCTCCTGATGCCTAATATCCAGTGCCGCCGTCGGCTCATCCAAAAGCAGCAGGGGAGTCTGCTGCGCAAACACGCGCGCCAGATGCGCCCGCCCGCTCTCACCGCCAGAAAGAGTCGTAATATCCCGCTCAGCGAACTGGGCCACCTCTGTGCGGATCATCATCCGCTCAATAACAGCTTCGTCCTCATCAATGCGGATGGTGCCGCGCCACGGAGTGCGGCCCATCGCCACCACCTCACGCACCGTATACGAAAACGCCACCTGAGTCTTCTGCAGCAGCACGGCTCGGCGACGCGCCAGATCCCGCGGAGAATACGAACTCGTCAAGGCGCCATCAAGCTGCACCACCCCAGAATCCTGCTTCACATCCCCAGCAATTACCGACAACAAGGTAGACTTACCCGCACCGTTCGGGCCAATTAGTGAGACCACCTCGTTCGCGTGCACCTCAAATGAAATATCCTCAAGGATGCGCCGAGACCCCACCGAGTACGAAATGTTTTCGACCCGCAGCATCACACACCGCCCTTACGCATCGACCGGCGGAGCAAGAAAAAGAACGTAGGCCCACCCACCAGTGCCGTGAAAATACCGATCGGCATATCGGAGAACGGGATAAGCGTGCGCGCCACCAAATCAGAGAGAGACACCAGCAGCGCCCCGCCCAGTGCAGAAGCCGGCAGCAGCACCCTATTCGACGGCCCCAGCAGCAGCCGCAGCAGGTGCGGAATAATCAGTCCCACAAACGCAATAATGCCCGAATGCGCCACCGCCGCACCCGTCAAAAGAGCTGTTGCCGCGATAGCCAGCATTCTCAGACGCTCAACATTCACCCCCGAATGCTGTGCTGCGCGCTCGCCCAGCGCCAAAAGGTCAAGTTTCCCGGAGATCATGAAACAGGCCAGTAGCGCCGCAACCACAACAAACCACATATTCGATAATGATGTCCAGCTGGCCCGGTTCAGCGACCCCATCTGCCAGAATACGATCTCGTCACGGCTGGTGCTGTCAGCAACATAAACACAGAACGCGATAGCCGCGTTCGCAACCGCTGTTACCGCAATACCGGTCAGGATCATTGACACCACCTGCGAGCGCCCGCCCGAGCGGGAGAGAACATACACCAATACTGTGGCGGTTAGCGCCCCAATGAAGGCGAAGGTCGGTACCGCAAACGTGTCCCTCAACTGGGGGCCCAGCACAATAGCCAGGCAGGCACCTACAGCTGCACCTGAAGAAATACCAACCACTCCCGGCTCAGCCAGCGGGTTGCCAAACACCGCCTGCATAACAGCCCCCGAGCAGCCTAATGCAGCGCCTACGAACAGGGCTAAAAGCACGCGCGGGAAACGCACATTCCACAGGGTGCTGTCAGCGATTGCCCACTCCTGCTGTGGCGGGATGAAACCCCATTTGCGGGCGAACGAGGCAAGCACCTGGTCGGTGGGAATATTATATTGGCCCAGCCCGGCTGACACTATGGTGACAGCCACGAGGGTCACAACCAGTACCGAAAGCGTCACAACCGCGCGGGTACGTCGGGGGTTTGTGTATTTTGGGGCCCCAGCACCCACAGGTTTCTGCACCTTGGTGAGGTCCACTTCGTCGGCTGGCTGATGCCGGGCTGTTTCTGAGGTAACCGCTAAGTCCTCTGCTACGTGTTCCACTACTGTCCTTCTGGGGCGTAGATGGCTTTCGCCAGCGATAGCAGGACTGCTGGGGTGTTCGGACCAAACGAGAGGATCTGACCGTCATCCATATCTACGATGCGCCGGTTTTTACCTGCGGTGGTCTGCTCCACTCCCGGGCGGGACACCAGCCCGTCCACGCCGCCAGTGGATTTAAGGCCGCGGCTCATGACCAGAATAAGGTCTGGGTTCAGTTTTACCAGTGCCTCAGCGTTGGCCATTGTCATCTCTTTAATCCCGTTCTCGGCGGCGACACCTCGACCGCCTACGGCAGTGATCAGCTCATCTGCGCCGTAGCCGTCTCCAAGCACGAAGAACACTCCCGAGTTACCGCGCACATACAGAAAAGCCATTGACAGGCGCTGATCTCCCTGCGGCGCGACTTCCTTCAAGGTGGTGGTTGCGTAGTCAAGGTCTTTTTGGATGCGTTCAGCCACCGTATTCCCCGCCTCCTGCACGCCGAGGGCCTGCGCCACCAGCTTGAGCTGGGGAATAATGAGGTTCATTTTACGGTTCGTGTCGGTCAGTACCACCGTAATACCAGAGCTTTCCAGTTTCTGTGCCGCATCACGTGAAGAAGCTGACGAGTCGAGGAACACCACGTCTGGTTTGGCGGAGAGAATAGCCTCAACGTTGAGGTCGTGCCCGTTCTGAGTCATCACCGGAAGCTTCGAGAGCGACTGCTCCGTGTTAGAGACTGTACGCCCCACCAGTCGTCCGCCCAAGCCGAGAGCTATCACATCCTGTGCCAGAGTCCCGTACGTATCGAGGGCCAGGATGCGTTCCGCTGACTTAACAGTCACCTCTTTACCGGTGTAGTCCTTAAAAGTTACCGGCAGCTGCGGGGTGGGGGTGTCCACCATTGCCTGCACCTCGGGGGTGTTCTTTGCGCTTGAGGGGCCGGTCACTTCTTTCGGGTGAGCGGCCTTGCCGTCTTTAAGTTGTTGGGCTAGTTCAGCGAGGACAGCGCTGCTTTGTTCCTCACTAACTATCGTCTGTGATGAGGCGGCATTATTCGGGTTCTGGGTACCGATGCCGCACGCGGATAGGGTGAAAAGCAACGCCGCCATCATGAGGGCAGCAATTTTCTGTGAGAAACAGCTGGGGGCTTTGATGCCGCTCACTAGTGAATGGATAAACATACGAGTTCACTCTCAAAAATATTGCGAATAGTGTGAATAATGATGCGAAATAAGTTGAGGGGTGCGGCGGGCTTCTTCACCTTCACCGCACCCCAAGCAGTGCATGCTACGCCCTAGTTATCGGATGTCTGAGCACGTGAACGACGCACATAGAACAGCGCACCCACCCCGGTGAGCAACGCTGAGACGCCACCGGCAACACTGCTCTGCACGCCGCTAGCACCCGTATGAGCCAGAGGCTTCTTATCGCACCCTTCACCCTCATACACGGTTTCGGTGATGGTCTTCTCGGTCGGCTGTGCTGCAGCGGGTGTGCTCGACTCGCCGCTCTTTGAGAGCGAAGCGTTGAAGCTCAGCGGGGACATGTCCTGCCCGGCGGAGTAGAAACCGGCGAATGATTTAGCCCCCGCCTCCGTCAGTTTGGTTGATGCACCCTTGACGGAGACCGACCCGTTAGAGGTCTGCAAACCGCTCAGGTCAACATCCAGTAAGGCAACTTCCCCGTAGCTGTTGGATTTGCCTTCCATATTGTTGCTGGTCAGGGTCGCGTACAGGACGCCCTTAGAGCCGTTAATGTCAAGGCGCGGGTTGGCAATTGTGCTGTCGAGTACGCCATGGTGGCCGGTGAAATGGATCGAACCAGTAAACGATACTGAGCCCTTACCGTCTTTCACCGTTCCGGAGCCGCTTGACCAGTTGAACGTATTATGAGCAAAAGTGGTTCCGCTCAAATCCCAGTTACCGTTGGCGATACCGCCGCGTACATAGGAACGGAAAGAATCTTTCACACCCCAGCCCAGTTCAGCCGTGACGACCTTACCGTCTGAGGCAGACGCCACGTCTTTTGCTGCGGTCGTTGGGGCGACCGCAACCTTACGGGTTCGGGTGACGGGCACGCATACCGGCTGGGCCGGGTTGGTGGAGACGGTTGTGCCCGAGCCTGAGCCGCCGCTGCTTAGGGTACTACTGGAAGAAGCGTCGCCACTACTTGAGGAGTCGGAAGAAGATACCCCCGAACCGCCACTGGCTGTGCTGTCGCTATTATCACCAGCACCGGGTAGCTGCGGGGTATTGCCGCCGCCCTGATTAGCTTTGGCGATGTCAGGCTGATTTACGTTAAGATCCGTCAGCTGCTCCCCAAGCTTCACCGACAGGTTCAACGGTGCCATGGCGCGCTTATCAGCGTCGCTGTACTGGCCCGCAAAGAGAGCATTCGAACCGGCAACAGTCACGGTTACAGCCGCGTTCGAGAGCTTAAAAACGTTGTTCTCGTAGGAGGCACCGCTCAGATCCACCTCGGCCATTATGAGGTCTTTGAACGTATTGTGTTCGCCCTTAAGGTTTAGTGCCTCGGCATCCACCACCAAATAGCCCTTGCCGTTGACAGCGACAAGACGGGTGTTGCTGAATGTGCTGTCGAGCTGCCCGTGGTGCCCGGTGATATGCACCTCGCCAGCGAACGAGATCTGGCCGGTTTGGGTGGCCGGATCGAAGGCCCCGGATGCCTTGGTCCAGTTCAGCCCGCCAGCATTGGTTTTCTCCATACCGCTGACCTGGATGCTGCCGCGTGCGAGAGTTGACAGGTAACGCAGGAAGGAATCACGGATACCCCACTGCATGGAGCCGGACTCAACCACATGCCCTTTGGCGGTGTTCGTGCTGTTATTGGGCAGGGCCGGGGCTGCGGGTGCTGTGGGCGTTGGGGCTGCGGGTTTCTCTTCGGCCTTGGAGGCATCGGCAGCCGGTTGCTGGTCGGTTTTTGGCGCTTCCGGCTGAACGGTGTTCGTCTTAGGAGCCGGTGCCGGTGTGGTGGGCTTCTCGCTGGGTGATGGCTGGGTGGGAGTCTCTGCGGACCCCCGAGCGATACGCCCACTGAACGAGATAGCGTCTAGTTTCTGCCCTGCATCGTAGAAGCCAGCAAAAACAGGGGTAGCCTCTTCGGCGAGGATTACTTTGGTTTTGTCGCTGGCGGCAAGAGAAATGTTATTGCCGTCGTGTTTGAGGTCTGAAGCGTCGAAAGTGCCCAGTTTAATATTCTGGTATGACTTCAGCGGCTGCGGTGTTGTGCCTTCGTAGGGGCGGGACTGAACATTGGCGCGCACCTCGCCCTTGCCGTCTTTGCTGATAATGATGCTGAAGTCGGTGATGATGGTTTCCAGCACGCCGTGGTGCCCGGTGTAGTGGATTTTGCTTCCGGTGTAGACGATCTCATAGCCGTCGTCGGTGACTCTGCTCTTGGAGGCGTCAAACTCGCCGAAAGTGTATTCACCCTTGGGGTTAGTGCCGACTCTGGCTAGCTTTTGGGTGCCTTGGGCGACTCCTCTCAGTAAGTAGTCGCGGAAGGAATCTCTGAGCCCCCATGTTGTTTCTGCTTGAGTGAAAGAATCTGCGGTGTTGTGCACCTGCGTTTGAGAGGCTACGGATGTGGTTGTGGTATCTGCGAATGCGACGGGTGTGGAGGCGATACTGCCAAGGCCGACGGCGGCACTGGCTAAGAACGCCCAGGAGCGCTTGGCGCTGGGTGAGACAGACATGTGACTACTCTCTTTTCGAAAGGGTGATGTGATGTTCGCTTCCAGTCTAGACCTATTAGAGAAGATTTGTGTAACGTAATAGGTGTCTAGGGCGGCATGCGAGCTCTCTAAGGGTTACCTTAGCAGAAATTTTGGTAGAGGTATTGCCAAAACCAAGTTTTAGTGACAATATGTCATTAGCTAATCTTGATGACACGGTGTCAGTAAAAAAATTTGGCGCCGCAAACCCTCAAACTCAACTAAGGAACCCGCTATGACTACTACCTGCGCACCCGAAACAACTAACGAACGTTTCTCTGCCCGCCTCAAAGCGGGCACCAAAAATGTGCACGACAATGCCGAGCACTCCACCTTCATGGAAGACCTCATGGGAGGTAAACTCGATACCGCCGCCTACCTGCGCCTGATCAACCAGTACACCTACATTTACGAGGCTCTGGAAGCGATCTCCGCAAACCTGCGTGAGGCAGGCAACCCCATCACCGACCCCTTCACCATTGAAGGGCTCGACCGCGCCGCGAGCATCCGCAACGACATCCGTGCACTAGGGCAGCAAGATATTGACGCGCCGCTGCCGGCAACTATCGAATATGTGGAACGAATTAACGCCACCGCCAACGTTCCTGAACGCTTCCTAGCGCACCACTACCTGCGCTACTTGGGGGACCTGTCGGGTGGTCAGGCAATCGCTGCACTCGTGGCGCGCCACTACGGCATTCCCGCCGAGGCGCTGAGCATGTACCGGTTCACTGAACTGCCCAAGCCCAAAATTTTCAAAGATAGTTACCGGGAACTGCTCGATAACGCGCCCCTGACCGAAGAGCAGCGGCAGGCCCTCATTGACGAAACCGTCGAAGGCTTCCGCATTAATGCATCACTCTTTGCGCAGCTGGGCCGCCTGTCCTAGCGGCAGCTAATAAAACAGCCTCCGCTGAGCCCATAAAATACCCGCCCTTCACGGGGCAGTTCGGGCTCGTGCGGCACCGCCGGTAGTGCGCTAGTTCGCGGGCGCACCACCGGCGTATTTCATACCTGCAGTGCTCCATCTTCTGCTCCACACCATTGCCTAGCCCACCGGCGGATAGGTTATTAAAAACACGTCAGAATTACGGTTCCCCGCCGAAATATGACATAAAGACATGCTGCACATTGAGGGCTTGAGAACCGTCCAAAAGATAGGGTGTCGTGGTGTATAAAGTCAGCGCGGCTATAGCAGGGACCTGCGCCGGTTCTTCAAAACTTTGAGAAGCTCCTTCATGCGGTGTGAATCGAATGGCAACTCTTCACGTGCTTGTTCGGCTAGGTGTTCGGTGCCTGTAAGAACTTCTTCAAGCACATGCTCGGCAACCCTGGACGACACACCTATGTTATGTGCAAATGTCAGAAACCTACGCCGCGATAAACCATCTTTTTTCCCGCTTAGAAGAAGCGCCATGCTTTTGTCCCCGTACGGGGCGGTTGAAGGGATATCGTAGATGGGGGATAGCTCATACTGCCCTTTACGATTCTCCACAATTGACAGGTTTTTGGCATGCAGATCGCCGTTTCCGGTAAGCCACGCATAGACAAACTGGCGGAAAACCTCGGGAGCTGCAATGCGGGGTGAAAACACCTGGGTCAGTAGGGCTTCAGAACATTGTTCTGCGGTTAAAAGGTACTTGTCGGAGGGGTAACGATTACTGAGTTGACATGCGTCTTCGGCTGCAAGACGATGCACTATACCATGCTCATCAATATAACGGTCAAAACGGCGTATTAGAATTCCTGAGCGGCACAGACTAAAGAAGCCCCTTGAGGCTCAATGCAACGGTGCAGCCCGCCGCTTTGAGCCCCAAGGGGCATGTTGCAGGTGCTCTAGCCCTGCGCCACCTCACCAAAGTGAGCTGCCATGGTGCCTTCGTGAGCGGC
>ERZ773018.1835-NODE-1835-length-11033-cov-2.487520_pt1 | contig 11033 bp, 9 predicted proteins | sample MGYA00580840_ERZ773018 | MGnify/ENA primary metagenome ERZ773018 (study PRJEB29015, sample SAMEA2738125) | human oral metagenome | biome: human oral; feature: human-associated habitat; material: saliva | place: China | collected 2256 ... | reverse complement strand
AAAAAAGAGCAACAAGATAATAAAAATAGCAATAGAAGAATAATTCACCAATAGCAGTATATCGTCTTTAAGCTTACCCAAAAAAGTCTCACTAAGGTTCTTGCGGTCTATCACTATAGCCCCTGTGCGCTGCTCTATTTGCTCTACAAAGCGCGTACGTTCGCTATCAGTCAGCTTCACAAGGTTAGCAAGGGTATAAAAACCGTCTTTTTCAGTGATAAAATCGTCTAAAGGAAGTGCTGAAAGAGCCTTATAATCGTCTAAAGAGCGTATAGGCTCAAAATCAGTGGTGAGAAAGTCGAAAAAAGGAGCATAAGTACTCTCTTTAAAGCCATATTGAGCGCCCAACTGCTGCAATTGTGTGCGCAACTCCTCCTGACGGGCTCCCGACCAGAACGTTTGCCAACGCTTAATGCGCTCCTGCTGCTCTGTTTGGGGCAAAATAAGGGCTGCCACCGAACTAAACTGCCTAATGCTATCGGTTGCCTTCAGATGCTGCAATTGCTGGTACAAGCGGTAGTTATGCGTTAAGGCTTCTTCTAAACTATTGCCATAGGCAGCTGCGTACACCGATTTATACTGACTATCAGTCAGTTGTTCTAACTGCTGCTGCGCTTCCTGATAACGCGGATTCACATAATTAATACTCGCTATATCGCCGTTAAACTTCACTTTCTGAAAGTAGAAAAAACTCACCCCTATCAGCAACAAACACGCGCCTACTATCCACTTATTGCGGTGGAAAGGGTAGCCCCCTACCCTATCGAGAAACGTACGGCGCACCGCCACCCCCTTATCAGCGCGGTAAAGATGCGGCACTAACACCAGAGAGAGCAAAGCCGAAACCATAATGCCAATAAAGGCAAAAATACCCAAATCTTGCATCACTTCTGAATGCACAAACAGCAAACAGAGAAAAGAAATAGCCGTAGTAATACTGCTGAGCAGTATAGGTACCGTTACAGCGCGATACAATTCCGAAGCCGTTTTGGCTACCTTGTAATGAGTGAGTATATGCAGCGAATAGTCGATAGTAACTCCCAAGAGTACCGCTCCTAAACTGATAGAAATTGCCGAAATACTGCCTTTGAGCACATAGAGTGTCGCCAAAGCAGAGAGCACCCCAAAAGCTGAAGGAATAAACGCAATAAATGGGATATAGACACTTCGATAAAAAAAGACAAGTAATAAATAAAGTACTGATAGTGAAATGAGTACCGTGGTGAGAATATCAGTTTTGATTTGAGAGGCGTTGCTCACCGAGATAAAGGGAGCTCCAAAGAAATCTACACGCACTTTCCCTTGATACTGGGCGTTGAGATGGTCTTGCAACTCATCTAAACTTGCGACGAAAGCGGCATTATGCTCGCTGTCGTTGCCATCGTATTTGGGGTTGATAAAGAAGAGTATATGCTGCTCGTCGTTAGTTGTGAGAAAACCATTGGCAATCTTAAAATCGTTGCCTGTATTCAGTTCTTGAAGTTTGCGCAAACCGCGAAAAGTGAGACCAAAAGGGTCTTTGCGAATAAACTGTTGTGCCACCATACCCGCAGGTGTGAGCATCGTTTTGTACTGACTCTCCACCATTGATTTGAGACTATCGGGGGCTAAACGTCGTTCTAAATAAGCGTAATCGTCATCGTTTAGAAAAAGAGGTAGGTGATCGTTTACAAACTGCCAAGTCTCGTCTATCTCTTCCTCGTTTATAACCCCTTGAATACTGGTGATATACTTCGTCATAGAAGCATTGAGTGTATCGTGCAGAATTTCGGCAACTGCCTGCATATCGGTGAGTGTTCCGCCTTGTTCAACCGTTACTATTACCGAGATTTTATCGGCGAAGTTGAGTTGTTTGAGTACCTTAGAAGTGAGGTTCGTCTTATCGTTTTGAGGGAGTACTTTGGTGATATCCTCTTCAAACCGCAACTGACTCAAGCCATAAATGGCAATGAGCGCCCAAGCGGTGAAGAATGAGAAAGTTGCGAGTTTATGAGTGGCGATATATTGGTAAATTCTGTTTAACATATTGGCAAAGTTTGCGATACTTCTTTTGGTGGACAAAAGTAGGGAATAATTTCAGAAGTACAAAAACTTTTCTAATCATCCCAGACCGGCTTGTTCACTTCGTGTAAGGCTTCCTCTTCGCTAAGAGGGTTTCCATTGTTATAATATTGGTTTTTATCCTTGCCATAGGGCAGTTTATATCCTTCTGGAGAAGTGAGCACTACCACCTCAAAAGTATCGTAATCCACCTCTTTGATGAGTTTGTTCAGGTAATAAATCCGTTTATCATCTTTGGAATAAAAATGCGAAATCTTTCGCCAAGTCGCTGGATTTGCCTTAGGCAAGGGTGTTCTCCCATAGAAAACATAGGTATCATCTTTAGCAAAATCACCATCGTTCATCGAGATGAAATTTGCTGGATTGGCTTTAGCGAGTATTTTTATCTTGCCGTGATAATCCTCATAATACACCTGCTTACTATCTTTGGCATAGCCATACGGAAATTCTACACGCACCACACGCCTAATCCCATCGCTAAACTCCCACGAAGTTTCTTCATCCCCATCTATTCTGTGAATACCCTCATCACATACCTCAAAAGTACTAATATCCTCAGGTTCAAAGCGCCCACCCGATGTCCAAACACTTTGGTAATCGGTAGCATAACACTCGTTGAGCATTTCGAAAGTTTTAGGATTCGCCCCTTTGAGAGGGCGCCCCACGATATAACAATGCTTATCATCTTTAGCAAAAAAGCCATTAAAATAAACAAAAGTATCAAGATTTGCCTTCTCTATAGGGGAATGGCGGTAGTATATCCGCTTGCCGTCTGTCCAATAGCAGGGCGTTTCTTGAGTGTTCGCCATATAAAAACGTGGGTCTTTATCAATATCTGCTACAGTGCGGATATCGATATCAAAAAAAGGAGGCTTTTTAGCCAAAGGTTTATTGATTTTCATTCTGTTTCTTATTTTATTTCTATACCTAATTTATTAATTTCAAATTGTTTGTCCCCTATCTGTACCCACGCTTTACCATTCTCAAAGAGAGCGCCATCGTCATAAATAAAAGGGAGGACGGTTTCGTTTTTGTCATTGATATAACCATATTTATCGCCTTTCTTTACCAAGGCAAGCCCTTCGCTAAAATAAGAAGCATCGTCGTAGAGAAAAGGAATGATTTGTTCTCCTTTTTGATTGATAAAGCCCCATTTGCCGTCTTTCTTTACAGCTACATAATCTTTATAAAAGTAGGCAGTATCTTCATAGATAAAGGGAATCACCTCTTCTCCTTTCTCATTGATAAAACCCCATTTGCCATTCAACAGGGCAGCTGCAGGACGGTGGGTATAGAAGTCGTTGTCATCTATAAGGTCGTATTTTATGGGAGTAATCTCCTTGCCAGAGGTATCTATCAATCCGTATTGCGCACCTATTCTCACCATTGCCACTCCTTGAAAAAAGTCATAGACAAAATCGTATTTTATAGGGGTAATAAGGGTTCTCTTCTCATTGATATACCCCCATTTGTCTCCTTGCCTTACACAAGCAAAGCCCTTGTGAAAATCGGTTACTTCATCATATTTCTCTTGCTTATTTGTATTCATCATTTTAACTTTTAATTATCTTGTGAGTTGTTAAATCTTCTGTATGTTTGTATAAATATCGTAGTTTTCTTGATCAAAACAAACCATCTTCACCTGCTTAATTTTATCCGTTTTCCCCAAAAAATCAGCTATTGTATGAAGCGCTATTTGTGCTGCTTTTTCCTTTGGAAATCTATACCTCCCAGTACTGATATTAGGAAATGAAATAGTAGCTACTTGATGCTCTAAAGCCAACTCCAAACAACTAATGTAAGCTTGTGCCAATAGGCTTTCTTCATTATGTGTCCCCCCATTCCACACCGGACCTACTGTGTGAATAACATATTTAGCTGGCAAATTGCCAGCAGTAGTAATAACAGCGCTACCTACCTTGCAACCTCCTTGTTTATTTCTTATCTTCTCACATTCTTCAGTAAGAGCTCTACCCCCTGCTTTATGAATAGCTCCATCAACCCCGCCTCCACCAAGTAGAGAAGTGTTGGCTGCATTCACAATGGCATCTACGGAAATTTTAGTGATATCTCCTAATACAATTTCAATGTTACTATGTATCATCACTCAATTAATTATTAGAATTTGTTAGATACCTATAATAGCTTGTAAGTATCATAGCCGACATATCATCGGGGTGTTTAACGCCTTGGTCTAAAAAGAACTTCACGAGTTCGGGGTTTCCTCTGCGAATCCACTCATTGCGGATACCCATTCCTAAAGTAAAATGGCTTTCCATAAAGAATTCATCTTCGGTAAGCGTTTTTATATACTCTTTATCCTGTTTTTTGAGGTTCTTATCCAGCATTTGGATACATTCTGTTAAGTTTTTAGGTTTTTGTTTTTTCATATTGATGTTTTTTATTTGTCCAAAAGCTATAAAAGAAGTTATAAGAACAAATATAATAATAATTTTTCTCATTCTATTTCTAATTATGCATTCCATCACATAGGCGAAAGACTAATTGCTGTAAGACGCATATTATTCATTAATTTTTTTTAAGCCATATTTTTTAGCATATCCTTCTAAAGTAGGCTTAGCCAAGGGATTTACTTTTTGTAAAAGCTGGTTATATACCGCTTGGGCTTTTTCGGTTTTCCCATGCTCGGCATAGAAAATAAGAAGGTCAAAGGTAACACCTAAGAGATTAGAATCCTTTTCTAATGCTGAAAGGATTTTTTCTACCGAATCAAGCTGGTCAAAGAAAGGCAAGATATAATTTTGTATATCTTCCTGCACTTCTTTGATGAGTTTTTGTTCATCAGTATAGTTGTGTATCTCGTACCATAGGTCTTTTCTTCCTCGTAAATCATTAATAGTTTTACGGATAAGGCAGACAGGTTCTGTAGGGTAATCAGGCACTTGCCCTGTATGGCTAACTGACCAAAATTTAGGCTCAAAAATCCCTGTGTTGATGCGAAATTTAATATGATTTCTATAGCTATAGATGCTTTTCTGTATGTTGATAATATGCCCTACTTCGGAAAGCTGGCGATAATAGTTCAAGGCTTTCTTTTTAAAGGAAAGTGGCTTTAATAGAGGCGTAAAACCTTCTCTTACAATCGTATCGAATTTAATTTGTGTATCTGTTTTCATAGTTAATTATTAATCAGTTTCTGAAGCTATAATGCCTATATATCTATCCCAATAGGGATTGTATATCGTCCAAAAGAAAGCACCCCACCATTCTTTGCCCTTATCAAAGTAATTAGAGCTATCGGTACTCCATCTATAGACTTCTATTTGAGAAATATCAGTAAAAAGCAACCTACAAAAATCTAAAAAGAAGTTACCTTTTTCAAAAATAGTTTTCCCACACATAAATGAGTAAGGAGGATCTAAAAAGGCATACACAAAACCTATTTTTTCTCTATCTTCCTCAGCCATAGCCACTGCTTTTTCAGGCACTTCTTTATCATCATAGTAAAAATACTGATTGTACAGTTTCTCACCACTAAGAATTATCCTCCCGCTTACCTCCTCATATTGCCAGCCCATAAAGTCTTGTACAGAAATCTCTTTGCCAGAGTCTTTAAGAATGTTAAAATCATAGTCCATCGTAAAAAGCTCCCTGCGATTCATTTTCAGTTTAGCCGCCATACGGTCAAGACGCGTATTTGCTTCTTCTGCTACCGAAATGAGGGTCTGCTGGGCTACAGCCAAATGCTTCTGATAAGGCGTATCCTCCTGCTCCGTATCCAACTGAAAGATACGAAAGTCTATCACACCGCCTTCCCGCTCGTAGGCTTTGCATTTTTCTATAATTTCGGGAGTTTCTATGATTGTCATTTGTTGATATTAACCAATTAATATTGTGTTTGTTATAATTATGAACACAGTGCGTTCAAAATTGCGAAACCCTTTTTTAGGAAAATAAGGCTTTGCATCTTTTGTGTGTATGGGTAGGTTGTTATTTTAACATTCCCTATTTATTAATACCATTAAATAAATATTTGTCATCGCGAGGATCATTAACATTCTCAAAATCTTCTACTTTTGTAAAAGAAAATAAGAATAGAAGTATTTTTAGAAAAAATATAGGGCGTAGTCTGTTGCGCAAAGATGACCCTTATCATCCTTATGCTGAAAAATGGGAATACGATACTACCTCAAGGGAAGGTAAACAAAAGTATGCACACTTGCTGGATGTAAATTTTGAAAAGGCTTTAGAAAAGCGAATTAGTGAATATATACAGCAAAACCTCTCTTTTGTAGTTTTTGAAGTAAAAACTAAAGACGACCGACTTTTCTGGGAGAGCAGAATCATTTCTACCCTTTCTAATGCTGCAAAAGCAGGTGAAATAAAACCTTCTGAAAATTGGTTAGGCAGTTATTCTCCTAATGAAAAGATTAGAGAAAGCGGACTTTGGTTAGTGAATGAATTGTATAAACAAAGTCTCAACGACGAAGAATTTGAAAAACTAAAAGACTTAGTATAAGGTAAAAAGCTAATTGTCTTTACCCTCCAACCCTAACACGTTATTTTCTCTCACAATTTTTCAAACAAAAACCACCGCTGTGCATTTACTCGCTCAGCGGTGGTTCTTTATTTGCAATATTTCTATCAACTATACTTAATAATTGATAATTAAATCTTTACGCCCTATCCCCTAACCTCTAAATACTGCCTCCTAATCTTCTCCTCCGGTCGTAAACAGAAGGTGTATAAACAAAGCAGGAATCCCCATTCTAAAGGCTTCATCAGTATATAAGTGAGGTTTGAAGCCCAGCGGCTTTTGATTTTTTTAGAGAGGTCGTAGCCATAGCGGTCGTAGTTCTTGCGTATAAAGCGGTGTAGGGTAGGGGAGAGGTCGGCGATGAGTTCTTCAAAGGCGTTGGCAATTTGCAACTGCCGGTTTACGATAATGCGCTGCTTGCCTCGTATCCCCCAGCGCAAAGGTTTTACTAATTGCGGACTCCCATAGGCAGCTACCGTGCAAAGGTAATGCCCTTGGTGGGGTAAATGCGGCGGGTGGTCGTGTTGTGAGAACCCCCAAGTAGTAGTCTCGGTTAGTGCTTTGCTCACAGCATCGTAATCTTCTCCAAAGAGCATCAGGATTAAGGTAATGAGTACAAATACAGGCAATATAGCTATTACCGAGGAGCAAAACAGCGCACTTTTTGTAGAGAGTTTTTCGTTTATTTTATTGAGCCATTGGTATTTAGAAGGACTAAAAGACAAGTTTTTAGGCAAATCGTAGAGTGTGCGAATGATGATACTTAAACCTAATAACAGACTGAAAGCAGGAAAGCAAGCTAATATTTCAGCACCTTCTTGTGAGCCTAAAAGTTGCAAGATGAGTACCCCGTTAAAAAACAACCCTATATAGAGCACGCACAATCCCAATGCTAAAATTAGTGGGGGTAAAGCTGATTTGCGAAACCAAAGTAGTAGCAGGGAAATATGATACAACACAAAAAATATCATATATATCAGCCGGTGTTTGGAAGCAACAAACTCATAACTTTCAAGTCCAGCAGGGTCAATCGCTTCGTAATAAGGGTGTTCCTCTCCTGAAAATAAAAGGAATAGTAAAAATGTAACAAAATAAAATTCTGCTATGATAATCTGCCATATAGGCACACATTTACGCAAGAGTAGTATAAAGCATATCGCAAATACAAATAAAAATAGTAATTCTATCATATTTCTTGTCGTTTAGATATTTTTTTTTAACTCTTACTTCTTACCTCTTACCTTACTTAAAACAATCGCTCCTGCCATTGCTACATTTAGGCTTTCTGTTTGTTGGTGTTTGCTAAAACGCGGAATAGTGATTGCCTTATTCGCTAAGGCGCGCACTTCGGGGGTTATCCCATTGGCTTCATTGCCTAAGATAAGTATGCAATCTTCGGGAAATTTGGTAGTGTAGAGGGGCTCACCTTCTAAATCCATTACATATACGGGCAGACTACAAGTAGCTAAAAATCCCGCTAAATCTACATAATGCACTGCTACACGGGTAAGTGAACCCATAGTGGCTTGCACTACTTTGGGGTTATAGCAATCTACGGTTTGAGTGTTACAGAGCAAAGTTTCGATGCCAAACCAGTCGCAGAGGCGTATCAGGGTGCCCAAATTACCAGGGTCTTGCACGTTGTCCAAAGCAAGAATTACCCCCTCTTGCAGTATGCCCTTGTGTTTGCGTTGGTGAAAAATTGCCAAGCCCTCATCAGGGTTTTTCAGAGCGCTTACCTTCCTCAATTCCTCTTTGCTTACCAGCGTGATAGGGTGATTGCTAAGAGCTTCGGCAAACACTTCGGTGGCGATGAGCAGTTCCAATCGGTAGCCTGCTTGCAGAAATTCCACGATGCTCTTTTTTCCCTCTACTATAAAGAGATTCAGCTCGTTGCGGTATTTTTTCTGTTGTAATTTCTGAATTAATTTGAGTTGATTTTTGCTAAGCATAAAATAATTGTGTATTTTTGAGCCCTAAAAACAAAAACTTGTGAGAAATACGCGTTCCCCACTAAGCCTTATCGGTATACTACTCGTCTTGACCATTGCACTCAGCGCGTGTGATGCTACCAAGCGTGTGCCTAAAGACCGCCATTTGCTCAGAGAAAATCTCGTGTACGTGAATGGCACTAAAACCGACGATGCAAAGATAAACAATTTTGTGTTACAAAAGCCTAATTCATATATTTTAGGAATGCCCATCAGTTTGTATATCTACAATTTGGGCAATCCTAATGCCGAAAAAGACTTCGCTCAATGGATTGACACACACCCAGGTTGGCATCGTTTTCTCAAAGGACTCTTGTCCGAAAAACAGGTGGGCAGACTCCAGAAATCGTTTTTAGTATCGGGTATCGACCACCAATTGCAACGCATAGGCGAAGCTCCTGCCGTGCTCGATACAGCCCGTGTACATAAATCTACCAAACAATTGGGGGCTTACTTCCGCAGTATAGGCTATTTTAACAACAAAGTAACCGATAGTATTTTCACCCTTCCTAAAGAGGAAAAACAACAAGCCAAAGTGAGCTATAACATCACTACGGGCGAGCGTTACTATTTGGATAGCCTCAAAACCAAAATCACTTCCCCCGAAATTGATTCGGTTTACCAATTGCACAAATCAAAAACTTTCCTCAAATCGGGGGCGCCTTATCAGCTTAGCGATTTTAGCAATGAGCGTTCACGCCTATACGAACTCTTCCGCAACAATGGTTTTTACACCTTCCAGCAGAGTTCCATCAACTTCCAAATTGTACGTGATACAATTACAGCTAAAAAAGATACTAAACTACAAGTAACCACCGATATAGGAGACCTTATAGAACGCGATGGCGATGTGATTACTAGTAAAAAATACAAAATACATCACATCAATAAAGTACGCCTCTACACCGATTACGACAACAAAGTAGATAAGAGTACTTTAGACTCTTTGCAGTACCGCGATATGCTTATTTACTATAAGGATAAACTCCGCTATCGTCCGCGAGTGTTGTACCACGCAACAGGGCTTAAAAAAGGAGCTATCTACACCGATATAGAGCGAGGTAATACCTATCGGCAATTCAACAACTTACGTGTGTTTCGCTATCCTAATATGGAGTTTAAATACCCCGCCAATGATACCTTGCAAAACAAACTTGATGCAAATATATATCTATCGTCTATGGATAAATTTTCACTGCGCCTTACCAATGAGATCAAGCGTTCGGAAATTGAAGCTATTGGTTTTGGAATAGGAACTTCGTTTGTAGCGCGCAATGTGTTTAGAGGGGCTGAAACTTTAGAACTGAATTTCCAAGGCACTTTTGCTTCACAGCCTACACTTAAGGATACACGATTTTTTAACACTTCGGAAGTGAGTGGTGATATCCGTCTGATTTTCCCCTCTATCGTTTTCCCTTTGAATACCCGTAAGCTCATTCCTCACTATATGACCCCTCAAACTATTTTGCAGGGAGGTACGAGTTACCAAACTAATATAGGACTCGACAAACGCACTACTTCGGGATTGTTGCGCTATGTGTGGAATCCTCATAACCAAAAGAATAAGGTCATTTTCGATTTGATAAATGTACAATATGTGAACAATATCAACCCTGGTAACTTTTTTAATATTTACCAAAGTACCTATGAAAAGCTGAACGATATTGCTCGCAAATATAGCTTAGGTAGTCAATATGTAGACGGTAGAGGAAATCTTACCCCGAGCGAAGGTACATTCAAATTCTTAGAAGATATTTTTAATCGAACAATAACCATTCAGCCTGATGATGTTTTACCTTTATTTGGTATTTTGGAGCGATATAACCGTATTACTAACAACGACTTTATCGTGGCAAGTAGCTTTACGTATATCCTCAATAGCAAATCACAGTTTTTTGAACGCGATTTCTCTCAACTCCGTTTCAAAATAGAAGGAGCAGGTAGTTTGCTCAATGCTATTACAGCAACTTATAAGGTGGTAAATACCGATGGTAGTACTAAAAATAAACTCTTCGGGGTGGAATACGCCCAATATGCCAAAGCTGAAGTAGATTTTATCAAGCATTTTCCTATTGGCAAACAGAGTTCTTTAGCGTTTCGTTCGTTTTTAGGGATAGCAATTCCGTATGGGAATTCCGATAATATACCCTTCTCACAGAGTTATTTTGCGGGAGGTACTACCGATAATCGTGGATGGAAAGCCTATCGTTTGGGTCCAGGGTCAAGTCAGTCGATTTTGGATTACAACGAGGCAAATATGAAGATTACCCTCAATCTTGAATATCGTTTTCCTATCTTAGGAGCTCTCAAAGGGGCACTCTTCACCGATGCAGGGAATATTTGGAATATAGCTGATAACACACCTTTTGAAGAAAATAAATTTAAGGATCTTTCATCACTAAAAGATGTAGGGTTGAGTACAGGTTTAGGGTTGCGCTACGATTTCAACTTCTTTGTAATTCGCCTTGATATGGGTATCCCTA
>ERZ773018.1834-NODE-1834-length-11035-cov-3.332878_pt1 | contig 11035 bp, 10 predicted proteins | sample MGYA00580840_ERZ773018 | MGnify/ENA primary metagenome ERZ773018 (study PRJEB29015, sample SAMEA2738125) | human oral metagenome | biome: human oral; feature: human-associated habitat; material: saliva | place: China | collected 2256 ... | reverse complement strand
AAAAAGCTACTTATTATACCGGGACCAAATCCTCTAAAGAAAATTAAGGCAACAATAATTGGTGGAAATGTTCTAAATATATTAATAATTACTTTTCCTACTATTGCTTTATATTTACCAAAAAGATTTGCTGATGATAAATATGATGTGAATATAGCTGTTATCGCTGCAAAGATTGTTGAACTAAAAGCTATTTCTATACTCACTAGAAGCGCTGCACTCATCTTGCCGCTATATGCCCAATCTGGATTTAATATACCTGTTATTAAGGCATTTAATTGTTTTATTCCTAAAACAAATCGTTCCCCTGTGATATCAATAAAATTACTAACATATATAATACTAAAAATTATAATTCCTAATAATAAGCTTCTGAAAATATTTTTCTTTAAAATAAACGATTTATATGTTGTATTTATATTATTTTCTAGATTTCTAAAGTAGAAGCTAATCAAATCAATAATAAAAATTAAAATTACTAATATTAAAATTATTAATGATACACGATCATAGCGCAGATGATTAAGCTCTTGCCATAATCTTTGCCCTATTCCTCCTGCACCGACTAATCCCAAAACACTAGCTCCTCTTATACTCGATTCTAGCATTAAGAAATAAACTGATATTATAAATGGCTTTAAGTTAGATAAGATTCCATTTTTGTAAATAATAAATTTTGATACACCTAGCGACTCCATTGCTTCTAGATGTTTTGTATCTATTTCTTCTGCGTACTCTTTTAATAGCTTCGAGGCTGTTAATAGATTTATAATATACATACTTACAAAGCCACTAAATACTCCTGTACTAAATAAACTTACTAATATTGCTGCAATAATTAGAAATGGAATAGTTCTAAATATAGAAAAGACTCCACTTATAACTTTTGGAATTATTTTGAATTTAAATAAAATATTAGTTAAGATAGGTAATAAAAATAACGCGGTAATTAGTGCTAAAACTGATGAAAATAACGCAATATTTATTGTTTCAATAATTGGTGGATATAGTTCTTTAATTATTGTAAAGTCTAACGGATACATCCTTAATAATAAATTATGAATTCTTGAAAATCCTGTAGAAAAATTTTCCACATGATATGAATCATATCCTATAATAAAAACTAAAAGTATAAAAATACATATAACTAATCTTTTCAGCTGTCTTTTAACTATAAAGCTCTTCAAATTCATCGTCGCTCACCTTATCAGAATCTTTATAAAATAAAATCTTTCCATCTTTTAAACCAAGTATTTTTGTGCTATATTTTCTAGCCAAATTAACATCATGTAAATTGATTAATACTGTTATTTTATTTTCTTTGTTTAGTCTTTTAAAAGTATCCATTATTAAAGTTGTATTCTTTTCATCCAAACTACTTACCGGTTCGTCAGCCAGTAACAATTTAGGATTTTGTGCTAAAGCCTTAGCTATAGCCACTCTTTGTTTTTGTCCACCTGATAAATACTTAGATTTTCTAAATGCTTCTTCTTCTAGACCTACTTGTCTCAAATATTCTAAACCTTCCAGATAATCTTTTTTTGTATATCCCGCTAATAATCCAAAGAATGACTTTTTAGCTAAATATGGTGTTAGAACATTTTCTACGGTATATAAATTATCTAAAACATTATAATCTTGAAATATAAATGCTATTTCTCTTCTTACCAAGTTTAATTGTTTTTTTCCATATTTTAAAATATTATCCGTACCAAATATTATCTCACCTTGTTTAGGTTTATTCAAAACATTAAGGCATCTTAATAATGTCGATTTCCCAGCTCCACTTTTTCCAACTATAGCAACGAAATCTCCACTTTCCACTTTAAAAGATATATCATCTAAAACATTTTTATCTGCATAATTAAAGACTAGATTATTAATCTCTAATTTTTCACTTTTCATTCTATATCCCCCATATATCTATAGCAATGTATAAAACAAACTACTACACAATAGTAATATTTCATAAACACTATTATATCACTTTATATTATTTTTTTCAGCAATTAATCAAATAAAACTTGCTATTAGTAAATAGCAAGTCAATAAGATTATGCATTTATAAATGTTAAAATTTCATCTACAGTTAAACTAGAATTACATACTACTCTAACTTCACCGTTTTCTGAAACTAGTAATCCTGGAACTGTTTTTACGCCATATTTTTCACGTAATAACTCTATACCTTGTAAATCTTCAAAGTTTTCTGTGTTAATAAGATATGCTTCTATATTATTTTTTTCAACAACTTCACTTAACTTTGGCATGAATTTTTGACAAAATGGACACGTTGCTCTACCTAAAAATAAAACAAACTTATCTTCTTGTTCTAATTTTTCAAATGCAATTTTTGAATCAATTATCTTATAATTTTCTAGATTTTCTTCAAATGTTTTTACCATAATTTTATCTCCTATACCTATAACTTATTATAATTATCTACTATTTTACTCTTCTTTAGTGTAAGAAGCTATTTTTTTGCTTGAAAATAACTCAAAAATAAAAAAGTAACATGCAAAACTGCATATTACCTCTACTTACTTTTCAATAAAATGGGGCGGCTGATGGGAATCGAACCCACGAATGTCGGAACCACAATCCGATGCGTTAACCACTTCGCCACAACCGCCATATTTACAACAATACTAATTATACATTTTTATCCATATGATGTCAAGTTATTTTTTATATTTTTTCTCTTTACTATTTATATAACTTATTTTCTTTCTAACTATTATTAATTCCTTTTTAACAAAGTAAATACTATAGTTATTTAAATAATATTTTATACAATACTACTTGACACACTATACTATGTATTGTATAGTATAGATGAAAGGAGTAAGAACACAATGGAAGCACAACTTAAAAGAGGTTTATTAGACATATGTGTACTTGCCACTTTAAGAAATTCTGAGTCATACGGCTATAAAATAATCAAAGACGTTTCTGAGATAATTCCTATTTCTGAATCGACACTCTACCCTATTCTTAAACGATTAGAAAGTAATAATTGTGTAACTACCTACTCAGTAGAATATAATGGGAGATTAAGGAAATACTATAAAATTACTGATTTAGGTTTAGAGAAAATACAAGAATTTCTAAAAGACTGGCATATCATCAGCAATGCTCATAAATATATTTTAGGAGATGAAAATTATGAATAAAAACAGTTTTAACAATATTCTATATGAAAAATTAAAAAATTATTTACCCTACGAAGATATACAAAGAACACTCAACTTTTTTAATGAAATTATCAACGATAAAATTGAAGAAGGTATACCCGAAGAAGAAGCTATTAGACAATTAGGTAGCATTTCATCTATTGTTGATCAAATATTAGAAGAAAATAATATTAACAACAGAAAAACAAAATTAGTATGGCGTTTTAAACCTAATGGAGTTGTTTCAATTATAATACTAGTATTTACTTTTCCATTGTGGATTGCATTTCCAATTATTCTATTTTCTTTAGCAATAGCTTTTGTATCAGTGTTACTTGCTTTACTTATTACCCCTATTTCATTATTTTATTGGGCTGTAAAAGTTATCTGTTTTAACATATTTAATACATATAATCTTACTACAGCTGAATTCATATTTTCTATAGGTGGTGCTTTTGTAACCTTAGGTTTATCAATACTAATGACAATATTAATCGCAAAATTCATAAGCTATTGTTTCAATAATAAATGGAAATTTAAAGCTACTTTAACGAAAATATTTAAAAAAGAGGTGTCAGTATATGAGTAAACTAATTAAACTATCACGAAATTTTATAATAATGGGAATAGTTTTAATGATTATTGCCGTTATAATGAACGATGGAAAGATACCTTTATTCGCAAACCATTACGAAGAAAAACACTATGTTAAATTAGCTGATAATATCAAATCTATTAATATTGATGCAATCAATGATGATGTTACTGTAGAACCTAATGATTCAGATAATATAGAAATAAGTTACTATGATAGTCATATTTCACAATATACAATAACAGATAACGATAGTACTCTAACTATTAAAGAACAAGATGACAATATTCTAAAATTAAACTTTAACTTTATAATTAAGAGAAAAAATTTAATAATTAAAGTACCGAAAAAATTGATTCCTGAACTTGAGTTAAGTAATACAGTTGGTAATGTAAAATTAAGTGATCTAAATTTAACAAACGCAAAAATCAAATCTAATGTTGGTAATATTAAATTAGAAAAGCTTAATATTACTAACTTATCTATCGAAAATACTGCTGGTAATACAGTCGTGGCAAATATTAATTCTGAAGATGGAGAATTTAATATAAACAGCGAATCTGGTAATATATACATAACTACTTTAAATAACTTTAATATAGCTAATATAAAAAATGCATTTGGTGATGTTTCATTAAATGACTCTTCATCTACTAAATTTAATATTGATAGTTCTACTGGAAATACCTATATTAATGACTTAAATAATAATTCAATCGAATCAATTTCTTGCAAAATAACCACTGGTAATATTAATGCTAAAAATATAAATGCTAGTAAACTTATATCACTTGAAGCACGATTTGGAAATATTTATGCAGATATTTCAGATAAAGAAGATAACTACTCTAGTTCTGGAAATACATACTACTCTAAATCAGGATCAAAAATAATATTAATAAAAACTGAACATGGTGATACTCGAACAAACTTTATAAACTAAAAACTTATAAAAACCAAGCATATAACTGTTTGGTTTTTTTTTTATTTCAATCTCATAAAAATTTTACTATTAAAAATAGTTTGATATAATCAGATGTATAGTTAATTGACAATTTTACATAAATAAATTATTATATTTATGTATAAAACATTTTGTATTATATAAATAAAAAATATGGAGGATTCTAATGAAGAAATCTTTAAGAAAAATTCTTTTAATAATTTCTACTGTTGTATTATCAGTTGTTTTAGCTGCATGTGGATCTAAAGGTGAATCTAATAATAATTCTAATAGTAACTCTAATAGTGAAAGCACTGCATCTAAACCTCTTACATCTCAAGAGATTATTGATAAATATGCAGAGGTAACAAAAAATATTAAAAGTACAAAATTTGATCTTAAAATCAATATGGATGTTAAATCTGGTGATGAAAGTATGAAACTTAGTTTAGCAATGGATGGTGCTGTATCAACTGATCCAATAGCTATGCTTATGAACTATAAAGAAACAGCAGACGATGAATCTCGTGAAGCATCTTTATACGTAAAAGACGAAAATACTTTCTATGCTAAAAATGGTTCATCAGGAAAATGGCAAAAACAAAGTACAACTGATTCAATGAAAAAACAACTTGAATCTATGAAACAAATTGCCGCTACTGATAAATCTGTAGACTTTTATAAAAATAATGCTTCAGACTTTAAAGTTGAAGAACAAGGTGATAAATATGTATTAACATACACAGGTAATGATTCAAAATTCATCGACTTAATCAAACAAAATAGTGGTACAGCAGAAAATGCTAAAGGTTTTGATGATGTTGAATTCACTAAAATTTCTGTTAAGTTTTCAGTCAAAAAATCAAACTTTGAACCAGTTGATCTTTATATAACTGCTGATTTCCACCAAAAAGACAATAGCTCGAATACAGCAAAAATGGAAATGACAAATACATATTCTGAAATTAACTCAGTGAAAATCACTGCTCCACAAGGAATTGAATAGAACTTTGAACTCCAAGTAAATTATTACTTGGAGTTTTTTTATTTAATTATCTCTCAAGAAGTAATATTAGTTTCTTAATATAAATCTTGACCAATACCGATTAGCTATGCTAAAATATTAACAACAAGAGGATATCGTAGGACGACTGGTAACAGAACGTTCAAAGGCACCAACTATTGGTGCGGGTGCGGTGCTGCCCTCAGCAGCATTATGCTGTAAAGAACCCTTACTGAAATCGGTCCTCTTTTTTTTATGCACTTTTTACATCTAAGGTAAAAAGTTTTTTTATCATCTATAAATTTTTAATATTTATAATCTTCTTGACCTAAACTAATCTACTATGCTAATATAATAAATGAGAGGATACGGTAGGACGACTGGTAACAAGTGTTCAAAGGGAGTCACTTTGGTGGCTTCAGGTGCGGGACTGCCTTCAGTTTTAGACTGCAAAGACCCCATGTAACAAGAAGTCCTCTCTTTTTTTTTACTTCTGCTTATAGTCAGAAGTTTTTTTATTTCCCCTACTCTATATTTAAAAATTTTAGTAATTACTATTTATAAGAATTATCACTTTTTATGTACTCTTAACTAGAATAATATGTACTAATATAAAATTATCTTGAAAAAGTTTTCTTTCTTACCAATATAATACTTCAGATGTTGTATTCATTCTTTTTATATATTATAATATTTATATAAATATTAATATGGAGGTTTTATTATGTACAAATCACTTAGAAAAATTCTGTTAATAATATCCACAGTTATATTATCAGTAGTACTAGCTGCATGTGGTACAAAATCGCAAACTGAGTCTCAACCCAAACCTTTAACATCCCAAGATGTTATTGAAAAATACTCTGAAGCTGTTAAGAATGTAAATAGTTTTAAATATACTTCAGATTTCACTTCAAAAACTGCTTCAAAAAATCCAGAATCATCACCATTAGGTCCTATTAACTTAGATTCTGGAATTAGTAAAGATGGTGTGTTGTCTTCGGAACCTTTCTCAATACTGACTAACCAAACTATGACACTTACAGGTACGAGTCTTAAAATATCTAATTATATAAACGAATCAAATGAATTGTATACAAGAGCAGGTAATGAACCATGGAAAAAAACTGATTCTAAAAAAACTCAAAGCGAAAAAGCTGACGTAGTAAAAAAAGAAATTTACAATGATAAGTTTTTAGATGCATTAAAAAATGTTGCTGGTGATTTAAAACTAGAAGAACAAGGTGAAAACTATGTTCTAACTTATTCAGGTACTGATGAAAAATTTATGGAAGTACTTCAACAATTTGATAGAGGTGCAGGATCAGTTGTAAATAAGCTTGCTGATACTAAGATATTAAGTTTAAATTTTAAATTAACTATTAAAAAATCTAGTTTCGAACCAACCGAAATACAATTTGATTGTGAAACTGGAAAGAATGAAAGTTCACTAACTACTAAATTTACAGGTAAACGTACATTCTCAGAAATTAACTCTGCAAAAGTTACAAAGCCAGAAGGCATTCAATAATAATAAAAACTCTAGGTATATATGTACTTAGAGTTTTTATTATAACTTTTATTTTAAATATTTACTCTTGATGATATTTTGGTATTTATATTATAACTCATTTACAACTAAACTAAAATAGCTTACAACCTTGCCATATTAACTTTTATTCACTTGAATTAATACTATATATAAATTATAATAATTATATAAATATTATTTGGGGTGTTTATTATGAATAAATTATTAAAAAAAAATCTGTTAATGATTTCCATAACTATTTTTATAGCTGCATCAGCCATATTTATTTATTATAAAAAGGTTCAACATCAGTCTCAAACAGAATCTCAATCATCGTCTCAAACTAATCCTATAACCTCTCAATATGTGATAGAAAAATATTCTGAAACGGTAAAGAATGTAAAAAGCTTTAAATATAAATCAGAATATTCTACAACATTTTATAATATAGACCGAAAAGCAGATAAAAAAATAGAAGATAAGAGTTTAGCAACGAAAAAAATACAAGATGGTACTCTATCTATAGAACCATTTTCATTACAGACTAACATTTCTTGGACTGATTCTACAAAATCACAAAATTCATCAAATTATGTCAATGGAAATAATATTCTATATTACAAAAAAGACAATCAATCTTGGAAACGTAAAGAATCTAGTCAAAGTATTAGTGAAGCAATTGACAGTAATAAAAAATATATTGATAATGATAAATTTTTAGATACTCTTAAAAATGTTGCTGATGATTTAATACTGGAAGAACATGGTGATAACTATATTCTTACTCTTATAGGAACTGATACTAGTTTTATCACATTATTAACTGAATTTGATAATGACTTACCTCTCGACTTAAAAGATTACGACCATAAATATCTTATTTTTAGATTAACTATTAATAAATCTACCTTCGAGCCAATTGAAATATCATTAAAAGCTGATATATATAGACATAGTCTAGAAGGCACAGGTAAAGAAACAGAAAGAAAAATAGAAGCAAAACGAACATTCTCAGAAATTAATACTGCAAAAGTTGTAATTCCCGAGGATATACAATATGAATTGCAAGCTAATCTTATAACTTCAAATTATGTGATAGAAAAATATTCTGAAAGGGTAAAAAATGTAAATAGTTTTAAATATAAAACAGAACATTCTACAAAATTTATTAATACAGATCCTAAAGTAGTAGAAAGAATCGGAGCTGTTAGTTCAGTAACAAAAACAATACAAGATGGCACTCTATCTATAGAACCATTTTCATCACAAACTAACATTTTTTGGACTGGTACTACAAAGTCTCAAAGATTAGCAAATTATATCAATGAATCTAATATTTTATATTATAAAATAGAAAATGAACCTTGGAAAAGTAAAGAATCTAGGCAAAGTATTAGTGAAAGAATTGATACAAATAAACAATATATTGCTAATGATAAATTTCTAGACGCTCTTAAAAATGTTGCTGATGATTTAATACTCGAAGATCAAGGTGATAAATATAATCTTACTTATATAGGAAATGACGATAAATTTATCTCATTATTATCTGAATTTGACAGTAGCTTACCTATTGTTGTATCTAAATTAGAAGATACTGATCTTAAAAATCTTAATTTAAGATTGACTATTAATAAACCTACCTTCGACCCAATTGAAATATCATTCATAGCTACTATATCTAAAAAAAGACAAGATGGGATTGATAGAAAAATAGACGCAATAAGAACATTCTCAGAAATTAATACTGCAAAAGTTGTAGCTCCAGAGGGTATACGATAAACTTTTAAAACTAAATGTACATTATGTACATTTAGTTTTTATATTTCTACATTTCTAAATTAATCATAGTAGAATTTAGTTCTTCTCTCTTTTGTAAAATAATATCAATACATCTATTAGGAGGGTTTATTATGTATAAATCATTAAATAAATTTCTGTTAATAATTTCCTCAATTATTATAACAGTCGTATTAGCTGCATGCGGTACAAAATCACAAAATGAATCGCAATCAGAATCTCAATCTAAGCTATCCTCTTCAAAGGAAGTGTTAGAAAAATATAGTGAAGTTGTTAATAATATTAAAAGTTTTAAATATTCAACAGTGTTTACAGTAAAATCAACTGTAAAGAATTCAGCAACAGGTGAAATTGAGACGCTTGATCGTATAAGGGAAGTCACAAGTGAAGAAGGTTCATTCTCTACAGAACCATTTGCAATACTCTCTAACCGAATTTCAGAATTCAGTAATTACACCATAAAAAGAATAAAATACGAAAATGAGTCGAATATTTTATACCAAAAAGATGATGATCAACCGTGGAAAAAAAAGACTGGTGATAGAGATCTTGATAGTAAAGTTAATCGTATAAAACCTGTGATTGCTAGTCCTAGTTTTTTAGAATCTTTAAAGAGTATTTCTGACGACTTGAAACTTCAAGAGCAAGGTGATAATTATATTTTATCTTATTTAGGAAATGATAATAAAATCATTAAGGCATTAAATGTATTTGATAAAAATTTATATGTTTTTAGAGGAAATGAAATTAATTTAAAAAATGTTAATTTAAAGATAATTCTTAAAAAAAGGTAGTTGTGAACCTGTTGAAATATCATTTACTTCCTAATCATTTTATACTTCAAGTGAATATCAAATTACTGGTGTTGAAGCAAAACGTACATTCTCTGATATTAATAATACGAAAGTAGAACAGCCTGAAGGTATTCAATAATATTCTAAAACTCCAAGTATATAACTACTTGGAGTTTTTATAATAGCTTTTATCTTAAATATTTATTATTTAAAATCTTATTATAAATCTTGATTATTAATTATTTTCTCAATTACATAAGCAACGCCATCTTCATCATTAGATTTCGTAATAAAATCTGCATATTCTTTTACTTTATCAGATGCATTCCCCATAACAATTGAATACCCTGCACTTTGTAACATTGAAATATCATTTTCTCCATCACCAAAACCAACCGTACTATCTCTATCTATATTCTTTAGTTTCATAACATATTCAATTCCTAGCGATTTTTTTGCATTGGTATGTGTTATTTCCAGATAACTACTTAATGATTTTTGAATTGTTATTTTTTCGTCACTATAATTAAATTCTACATAATTAACCAGTTTTTTAAATATTTCAATATCATCTTCTATAAAAGAAACTTTATAAACTTCTTTTAAATTCTTATTAAAGTATTGATTAAAATCTACTAAATTATAGTTTACCTTAACTACTTTTTTCTCACGTTCTATAACCTTATTTACTAAGTCTACATTCCAATTATCTGTATCATATAGACTTATACCTACTTTTGGAAATTTACTTCTAATATCTAAAACTAATTTTCTAGAGAATTCTCTATCTAATATTTCCTTATTCAAAATTGTAAATTTTGTATTTTCTTTTTTAAATACCATAGCTCCATTAAAAGCAATGTGAATCCCACCTACTCCTAATTCACTTAAAATACTTTCCATTTTTTGAGGAGATCTCGCAGAAACCAAAGTCAACGGTATATTGCATTCTCTAATTATTTTTTTCGTATAGTCACTTAGTTCTCCATTATTATTTAATAATGTTCCATCAAGATCTGAAAATAAATGTTTTATCATAACATCACCTTTATAATATAATTTTCACTTTAATTCTATCATATTAATATAACTATTTCCATGAACAATATACTATTTAAAACTAAATATTTTTATTTAATAACAATATTGACTTTTACCTTTATATATACTACTATTATTATATATAAACAACTTTT
>ERZ773018.1832-NODE-1832-length-11042-cov-2.145900_pt1 | contig 11042 bp, 7 predicted proteins | sample MGYA00580840_ERZ773018 | MGnify/ENA primary metagenome ERZ773018 (study PRJEB29015, sample SAMEA2738125) | human oral metagenome | biome: human oral; feature: human-associated habitat; material: saliva | place: China | collected 2256 ... | reverse complement strand
CAGCAGCTCCATCTGCATTGCAGCACTCGCCTACGCAGCCATACGCTACACACCCGCACCCTACAAGCAACTCGCCGCCCAAAGCGCTATATACACCATCACCAGCGCGATTGCTTACATCTACATGCCCATGCCCATGCCCATGGAAGGAATCTCAGCACCACTCCTCCTCGGCACCATAGGCGCAGCCACTGGCCTCGCTATGCTCGTCATCGGCATCATCCCCGGCTACATCGCCCTCAGCAACAACCGACTCGCCGAAGCCAAACGCCAAACACTCCTCGCCAACGAACGCACCCGCATCGCCCGCGAACTCCACGACACCACCGCACACCACCTCAGCAGCATCGCCATCCAAACCACCGCCGCCCGCGCCGTCCTCCACGCCAACCCCCACGCCGCCGAACAACAACTCGAAGGCATCTCCACCAGCATCTCCAAAGCACTCTCCGACGTCCGCGCCACCGTCAACCACCTCCGCACACCCACCGAAGCCGAAACCAACCGCACACCCCAACCCACCCTCACCACCATCCCCGACCTCATCACCGAATGCCAACAACTAGGCATGACCATCCGCGTCACCGGCCCCGGCCTCCGCGACACACTCACCACCCCCGAACAACGATGCGCCTACCGCATCATCCAAGAAGCACTCACCAACGCCCGCAAACACGCACCCGGCGCGCCCGTCACCATCCACATGGATAGCCGCGGACTCACCGTCCAAACCCACGGACACTTCCAACCCAGCCCACCCGGACGCGGCAGCATCGGAATGCACGAACGCGCCTACAACTGCGGCGCAACACTCACCAACCAACCCAACACACAAGGATGGGAAGTCACCCTCACATGGACATGATCCGCGTACTCCTCGCCGACGACGAACCCCTCATCCGCGCAGGCCTATCCACCATCCTCCAAGCATCCGGACACATCACCGTCGTCGGCGAAGCCAGCACAGGACAACAAGCCGTCACTGAAGCACAACGACTCCACCCCGACGTCATTTGCATGGATATCCGTATGCCCGACGGCGATGGACTCGAAGCAACCCGACTCATCCAACAACTCGATCCGACCCCAGCCGTCATTGTCATCACCACCTTCGACCTTGATGAATACGTCTTCGGCGCACTCGAAGCCGGAGCCTGCGGAATCCTCCTCAAAGACAGCCCCATGGACGCACTCGTTGAAGGCGTCCAACGCGCCGCACTCGGTGAAGGGCTTGTCGACGCCGCCCTCACCCGACGCGTCATCACAGAATTCACCCGTAGAAAAATGACCATCACACCAGACACCAGCACCCTCACCCCACGCGAACTCGACTGCGTTGTACAACTCTGCCGCGGACTCAGCAACAACGACATCGCCAGCGAACTCTACCTCGAACCCTCCACCGTCAAAACACACCTATCTTCAGCCATGTCTAAAACCGGCGCAGAAAACCGCGTGCAACTCGTCATCTGGGCCTTCAAAAACAACATAGTTAGCTGACAAAACTGAGTAAACTGAGCATCATGAACCAGACGAGCCCGTTCACACCAACCTTCGGATCCTCACCCAGCGTCCCCGTCGGACGAACCGACATCGTCGAATCATTCACACTCGCACTACGCAGCGGACCCGGCTCACCCAGCAGGGCACTACTCCTCTCAGGCACCAGAGGCGTCGGAAAAACAGTACTCCTTAACGAAGTCGAAGATGCCGCACGCGAACAAGGATGGGCCGTCATCACCGAAACAGCACTACCCGGGCTAGTCAACCGACTCGTCAACGAACACCTACCAGCACTCCTACAAATGGTCGACCCACGCTCCACCGTCCGACGAGTCACCGGAGTCACCGGACCAGCCGGCCTCGGAGGATTCACCGGCACCGTCCACGAACGACACCCCATCGTCCCAGGACTACGCACACAACTCACCCAAGCCCTCGACCATCTACAAGAACACCACGTCGGACTGCTCATCACCGTCGACGAAATAGGCCGAGGCACAACCGCCGAACTCGCAGAACTCGCCGCCGCAGTCCAACACATCTTCCGAGAAAACCGCGACATCGCACTCGCCCTCGCCGGACTACCCGACGAAGTAAACGCCCTCCTCAAACACCGCGGAATCACCTTCATCCGCCGTGCCGACCACCGCGAACTAGGCGCAGTCACCAGAGAAGAAGCGCGCCGGGGCCTGGTGGAACCTGTGGAGGAAAACGGGTGGCACTGGGACGAAACCGCCTTGAATCACGCACTAGAGGCAACTCGGGGATACCCGTTTATGATTCAGCTGATTGGTCACCATTCATGGTTGGCAGCGAAAAACCCCACGGTTATCGATGACCAGGCCGTCGAGCATGGAACCCAGCGAGCACTGAAAGACCTCAATACGTTGGTGCTTAAGCCTTTGGTGGCGGAACTGTCGGGCCTTGATTTGGCTTTTGTCAAGGCAATGGCGGAGGATCCCGGTCCCAGTAAAGTCAGTGACATCGCTGCCCGTATCGACCGATCGGCGGATACAGTTGCCCAGTATCGACGCCGCCTCATCGCTCGCCACATTGTTGTTCCGGTGTCCCATGGGGTCGTCGCCTTTACCATTCCAGGACTACGGGAATTCCTTCACATCGAAGAGGACCATGCCCCGATCCCATTCTGGTAGTTAGTCGGCGGTGCTCCCAGGCCATCCCGGATAGTCTGGCGGAGTACCACCAAAAGCTGGGCATAGTGCCTGATGCGGGCACCACCCACATAGTTTGGAGGTTTTGGGGCGAAATGTTCCGGCGCGGCCATCGCCCTCAATTTTGGCCCACAGGTCGCCGAGGTCGCGTTCAAAAAACTCCAGCTCCTCGGTGGAGGGGGTGAGGAACATGGAGTCGATGACCTTGAGGTACATCAGACGCAGTTGGGTGGGCACGACGTCGAAAAGCCGCCAGTACACTAGGGCGTAAAAGCGCATCTGAAACTGGGCCTGCTGACTCCATTGAGGTTTGGGCTTCTTTCCGGTTTTGTAGTCGACGACGCGAACCTGACCGGTGGGGGCGATGTCCACGCGGTCAATGAAGCCGCGGACGGGAACGCCATTAGGCAGGACGGTATCGACGTACATCTCGCATTCGTGGGCATCGAAACCTTGAGGGTTTTCCATCTCGAAGTAGCCCCGGAGAAGGGCGCGGCACTCGACGAGGAAGTCGTAGAGATCGGCGTCGGAAACCAGGTCAGTGAGTTCTGGGTCTGCCTGGCACATCGTTGTCCAGTTAGGTTTCAGACGCTTCACGGCAGCTGGGTAGAGGCGGTCCTGGCGAGGAAGCTTATGCATTTCCTCCAAAACCGCATGTACGAGGGTTCCCTTAACCTGTGCCACGGTTTTGGGTTCGGGGAGACGGTCAATAGCGCGGAAGCGGTACAACAGGGGGCATTGCTGGTAATCACCAGCGCGCGACGGTGACAAAGCGAGTGGGCGGGGGCGAGTCATAGGGGACTAGGTTACTCGCCCTGCTTTGAAGTGTCGTGCATTTTCGTAGGAGATGCAGAGCGTTGCCCATGATTGTGCCCAAGTAATCTGTTGGGACCCTACTCTGTCTATCGAGTGGCGGGGGTGAAAATAAAACCTTTGTCTACCTCCAGTTCACACGCTATGCAGGATAAATTTCCTGTTTAAAAGGTCGCATCAAGGGGGGAGGTTAGCGGAAATGATCCTCTAGCCGCAATTTTGCTATTATCGCAAGGTAGTATGCTGATGAAAAAATATTCATGAAAGGGTGTTCGCTATGGCTAATGCCTGGTTTTGGGGAGTGGAAGACAGAAAAACTGCATATTCACAACGTTGGCATAACGGCAGGTAATAATGAGTGTGGCATCACATATTTTTCCTATAAAGCATGCCGATGACAGTATGGTTCCTGTTATAGCACAGGAATCCATTAGTTTCATCATGGGGGAGCGTGTTGTTGTTCGTCTCGTACAAGAACCACTTGTGGAAGCAAATTCCTTCGTTCAGAAATATCTTGGACTAGAAATTTGCGACAGCTATAACGTGGGAATGGCGCCACCGCGTGCTGAGGGTTTTCCAGAATGGCCCATCATTATCGACCTTGATAATGCACACCATGCACTCAACCTTGTAAGTGACGTTGAATGGGCTAGACGCATGGTGGCCACCCAGCCCAACAAGGTAAAACAGCGTATTGATGCCTTGGTGAAGACACTTCTTGTGTCCGTTCCACATTTTGTCCCACCTCTATTGGAGGAAATAGCGCGCATTTTCGATAATGCTGGAAGTAGTAAATATGCGGTTCAGTTCTTTGGAAAGGCAAGGGAAATTGACCGTACTTATGGCACAGATGGTGACACTGCACGCCATCGTCGTGTCATGGAAGAATTTGCGCGACGTGGGTGCATCAGTGCCAAAGACATGACGCGAGAATCTGCGGATTGTGTCGCTATGTTCGGTGATGCTACTGAGGCATACCGGTACGTGCTTCACCTGAATGCTCAGCGATGTAGAGCTGGAATGCCTCCTTACTCTTCTATGGCGCGTGATCTTATAAAGATGGGCAAGGCTGCGGAGATAGATCCAGCTGATGTATGCAAAGATGTGCTAGAAAGTATCGAGGGGACTCGGGGGATACGAACAGCGCCACTCGGATTTTATCAAGGGATGGCCAAGCATCTTTCTGGGGAATCGCTGAAACGACTATTTGCCACGTGTCCCAGTAGCGTATCTGGGGATGAATGGGCTGGGGCCGCTGACAAGGTGGGCTTGTTTAAGCTGTTAACAGAAGCTGAAATGCTGGAATGGCTATGTGATGCTATAAGGTCGAGCAATCGATATTCGGCCGAAAACCTGGTGCAGGTAGTTGAGAAGTATAAAGAAATATTGCATGGTCATGTATTGCGCGTAGCGTGCTCAAACTTGCACCTATCGTTGCTCATATCACTGGAAAAAGCGGGTGTAATATGGGAATTTACCGACCCTGTCGGTACGGGAAATCGTCAATTTTTGAGCTATCTTCGTGGAACGTATGATATTCTCGATATGGGTGTTATTTTCCATAATCCTCACATATGCGAACGCTTGCTGCATGGAATTACGCTAAGTGAATTTGTGCGCGAGCATGATGTTGGCAGACTGCGGGAATTGGGTTTAGCGCCTGCGATAGATTACCTTGTCCGTTGTGATCTAGCGGCATTCCAAGGCGGAGATTTCCTGCTGCCTCAGGCGAAAAAAATGGTTGAGAATATGGATGTGCTCGCCAAGCTTGAGCTATCAAGGGAGGTTCTTGACGAGGCGATAAATGCACTTCATTATGATTTTGCCGCTATGTTGGCTCGCAATTTACAGGCAGGAGTGTTGACGGAATTATCATGGCCTGCGCTGGAAAAAGCTATGGCTGATTTTCAGAAACGACGCTTCTTTAAAAAAGATAAACCCATAAAGTTTTTTGAATCTTATCCTGGTGTTGTTGCGCTCATTGAGGATTCACTTGTTGCGGTTGAGGGGGAGTCAGTGGTGGCTACGTACATCCACCCTGATAGAGATTCCGTTATAAGGGCAGGTTATGTTGGGGATGCTCTTTATTGCATGAGCGCCGAGGATGAGACGGTAAGTGGTGAATGGTCACATGGCCAAGCGATGATGGTAGAAAAACCAGAGAACTGGCAGTGGGGGACCATCACATCAACAGCTTCACTATTATGCCCAGCGGGTCGGCTTACTGGTGCTGGCATTATTACAGCCTACGCAACGAAAGCCCCTTATCCTGCGGGGAACGTATACGGGAGTACATCGGGAGATCTGTGGCGTCTTCGGCTTTCGGAGTATGAACATGGAAACTGCACTATCTATTCGGTGGATCCACACACGGGCGAGGACAAAGACGAAAGTTATCCTTCACAGTTCGATGCTGTGACGGCGCCGAGCATCCGACACGAGGAGTGCGTGATGCTCCCAGCGCCTGCAGGGCAGCATGTTGTACCCGTGCACGACGGTGAGTTTTTCAGCGTTTTTGCTAGCGATCGCGACAAGAATCTGCCCTACATGGTGATTACAGGCGATGGAAACATCGTACGCAGTGGTGCGTATGCACCAGGTTTGGTGCAATTCGGTGGTGTGACATGGTTACGTGACGCAGATGGTAACGTGTATCTGCCTGGTCTTCCTGGCGATGAGGGGTTACTTGCAGAAACTCACGGTACCAGGGGAAAACACTGGCTTCATGACCTGCCATGGTCAGCATGGATCAACCTCCAGGTAAGGAACGAGGCTGCAAGCCAGCGGCTTAGGACTATCACCCCGTATCACGCCGCAGTGCTTCTCAATAGTGAAATGAGTGCTGCGCGTTTTCTGGGTACAAAGGATCCAGAGCTATGCGCTAGCGTTGACCACTGCGTCGAAGAGGTCCGAAAACTTGATAAGAAGTTAAAGCGATTGCGCTCTATTTTGCGCATGATCCGGGATAACGTTACTCCGCACAACACATCTAATGGTCCCCAAGTTGACAAGATTTTAGAGCATGCGCACAAATATCAGGCTGGGGTTGAAGCAGAGCAATTAGTAAGGCTAGTCCGTCAAGTACCAGTGGAAATATCTGGTACATGGAAATGGTTGCTTTCTGTTGGTAATGAAAAATCTTTGGTGGCGTGGGCATCTGGACCACTGGCTAACCCACTAGTGGGGCAAGAAGTGGCTGCGATGTTTAGCGTGTTGGCCAACGCCGGTATCGGTGCTGAAACGTGGAATCAAGTGAGCTTGAATTGGACGAAGTTGGGTGCGGATCTTCCCCAATTGCATACTGGGCTTGTATTGCCTAACGCTGTTGTCGTGGGTAAACCTAAGCCGTACCAGTGGGGCGAATGGACGGATAGCAGCCTAAGCTATCGGGTGTTTGCCCAAGGAGAGCTGCCTTATACCGATACGGATGTTGTGGGTATTACTGCCCTAGGTGCGAAATATGGCATTGTTCCAGGTCTGACGTCGCAGCATATGGCTGAATGCGCACTGAGCTTCCCTGAACCTGGTGATATTGACCGTATGGTGCACGCCCTCAGCGATAATTGCGCCTTAACAGAAGCAGCAGCTACGGTGCTCTTCAACGGGGGCTTCCACCCACTTCACCAAGGCTCACGGTTTCATGGCGACGACATTATGCAACAAGTCATTGATGCCGAAGATAAACCCAGATTGGAGGCAGCGAAGAAATCGCTGCGCATCTCTGCCAAGGTTTATGACAACGCAATTATTCAGTTGCGCGAGCTGGATCTGGAGCATGTTGAATTGCTGCTGGCGGCAGCTTTTGACCGAAACTATGATGCCATCGCACGTATCGCGGCTGAGCTGCCACAAACGGTAGTTCCGCTTGATGACGATACGTTAGTGCAGCTCACCGGCTGGTACTCGCGGTGGGACGAAAAGATACCCAGGGTAGTGATGCAAGCAGCCCAGAGACTATCAGACGAAATGCTAGTTGATAGCTGTGATTACGGTCGACTTTTGGGCGCAGTGCTGTATTGGGCGACACATGCGCCGTTGAATGATCCTTTACGTGGATTTTATGCAGATCAACTCGACATCCTGAAGACAATTGAGCCCGTGGATAACTCGAGAATGACAACACAATATCCGCTTCAAGGTTCTCTTGAGACCATCCCACCAATGCGTCCGGAGGACAGCGCAGACGCCCGCAGGGCACTACGCCAGGGCTATTTTGATGAGGTGATTGCTGGCCTACGGCGTGAAGGTAGCAGTGGTGGGTGTCCGCTTAACCCGGCGTTATCCGCATCAGATGTTGTGGATGAGGTGTGTGAGCACCTGGGCTTAGGAAAATTGGCGGCCATGTATTTTCTTCAGTTGTTGGCCATTGCGTACTGCCCGGATGTGAGCATCAGAACATGGAACAACTGGAAAAAGAAGGATTTAGACGCGGCCAGAGGAGAGCTTTTAGAAAAGCAGCTGGTTGTGCACGGCAAACGCACAAGGGCTGGCCGTTCGGTGTTTTTACCCTGCCCATGGTGGGAGGCAAGTTCCCCACACTATCCCATGGAGGAGTGGAAAGCCCAGTATTACCTGGTACGTTACGGAAACAAAGCGTGGAGTTTGGTTCCGTGGTGTCCGCCGCTACTGCCACTCGATACGTTATTCCGCCATGCTTGGGACCGCTATAAAGGTGGTGATGTACCTCGCATGGAGGAACTGACCACCACCCGCTATAAGGGAAAATCTAGGCGGTAAGCAATCCAGCTATTTTCCCCCGAAGCGGCGAGTATCGCGCAATTCAATAGGAGTATCGCCTGAAGAGCCCACCACTTCCTCGAATTTTTGCAATGCGTTCCGGGAATGAAGCTGTTGGCGAGTGGTGGTGAGCTGCCAGCGGTTTCGGGATAAAACATTGAGTCCCCAGGATGCCGCCGCAGTGGCACGGTTGCGGAACCCAACGAGGAACATCATGTGTACCAGCAACCATGCCACCCAACCGATAAAGCCGGTGAATTCCACTTTTCCAAGTTTCACTACTGCGGAATAGCGGGACACGGTGGCCATGGAGCCTTTGTCGAAGTATTCAAAAGGCTCACGGGCGTTGGGGTCGCGGCCGTCGACTTCTGCGACGATGTTTTCTGCAACGTATTCGCCACCTTGGATGGCTACCTGCGCCACGCCGGGGAGATTGTTGTAGTTCATCATGTCGCCGATGACAAAGACGTTGTTGTGGTCACCAACACTGAGATCGGGGTTAACCATAACGCGTCCGGCGCGGTCAATTTCTACGCCGGTTTGGTCAGCAATGAGTTTACCCAGCGGGGAGGCGGCGACGCCGGCGGACCAGATTTTACAGAAACAGGGGATAGTTTCTATCGTGTCGTCCTGGGTGGACTTGTAGGTGACCGAGTCTTTGGTGATGTCAGTGACAATGGCATTCAGCTTGACGGTGACACCGAGTTTTTCCAGCTGACGCTGTGCGTTACGCCCGAGACGTTTACCGAACGGTGGAAGTACTTGGGGCGCGCCGTCGAGAAGCACGACTTTCGCTGAGTTGGTATCGAAGTTGGAGTATTCATCGCGGAGCGTACGGTGTGCCATCTCGGCGACCTGTCCTGCGAGTTCCACACCAGTTGGCCCGGCACCGACGATGACAAAAGTGAGTAAGCGTTCGCGTTGTTCTTTGTCGGTGGCTAGTTCTGCGCGCTCGAAAGCGCCGATGATGCGGGCGCGGATTTCTAGGGCGTCGTCAATGGTTTTCATGCCTGGCGCGAATTCCGCGAAGTGATCGTTGCCGAAGTAGGATTGTCCGGCGCCTGCGGCGACAATGAGGTAGTCGTACTCATAGCGGCGGACAATGGCACCGAGTTCGGTGGTCACGATCTGCTGTTCGATATTAATGTCAGTCACTTCGCCTTTGACCACGTGAACGTTTTCCTGGTCTTTGAAAATTTGTCGCGTGGATGGCGCGATTTCACCAGTGGAGAGCAGTCCAGTTGCTACTTGGTAGAGAAGTGGTTGGAAAAGGTGGTGGTTGGTACGGTCGATGATAGTGACATCAACATCGGTGTTGTTGAATTTTTGCGCGGCGAACAGGCCACCAAATCCTGAGCCAATGATGACGACGTGTGTGCGTCCGCCATCGGGACGGAAGGGCTTCTCCGACATGTATGTGCTCCTGAAAGCTAGGGAATCTTAGTACCGCATCGGTCTTTCGTTTGACTATCCTAACCCGTTGTCATGATTATCACACTTTTATGGGTGGTTTTAGCTGGGCTACTTCACTGATAGCGTGGGGAGTGGTTAGGATGAAACAGGCTTTAGCAGCACTTTTCCCTTAAGAGAATGTTAGTAATGACCTACCAAACCATGAATCCCGCGTACCCTGACCATTTGCAGCACGTGGACGCTTCCATGTGGCCAGGGGTGGTACATGTTCCTGAAGGCCGTGTAGCTCAGCGTCGTGCTCAGATTGTGGAGGCGCGTTTTGCTCTCGCTTGCGAGAAGGCAGGGTTGAACCTTGATCCACAGTCCAATGACGGCCCGGATATTCGAGTGCATCATGATGAGCTGTTTTATCGGCTCGCTGAGTCGGGGTGGCTGGGGCTTGCGGAAAGCTACATGGCTGGTGAGTGGGATGCGGAGAATCTGCCTCGGGTGTTGGCGCAGCTGATTAAATCGGGCTTTAGCCCCCGCCGTAGGTGGTGGGGAACACCAACGCACATTGCGCGCGCAGATTATTCGGGTGAGGAGCTGTCAGCACAGCTGGTGCAACTGTTTTCCACTGACGGGTATTCGACGTTTGGTGGTATTTTTGCGTCCGGTGTGCCAACGACTGTACGCACCGCCGTTACAAGCCACGTGTCAGGTGCAGGGCGTCGTCATGAGCCTTCGTCGCATTTTGTGGACATTACGCACATCGATAAACCTGTGGCGGTGGAGCGTCAGGATCTGCGGCCCGCACAGGATCGTGCGGTGAAGGCACTTCTCGACGCCGCACGGGTCACCGAAGGCACTGACTTGCTGGAGTTTCCTCTCAGTGGTGGGACGTTGGCGCTGGCTGCGGCCCGGCGCGGCGCGAGCGTCGATACGCTGTCGGCTGATGCCGAGCATTGTGAGGTTGTGCGTGGTCGACTGGAGGATGAGGATGCGGCGTTTGCCGTGACGGTGCAGCACATCACCACGCCGATTCCGACGCGTCAGGAATGGCGTGGCCGGTATGACGCCATTGTGAGCATTGAGACTTTGGAGAAGGTGGGGAAGAACTATCGCAAGGCATATGCCTTGACTCTGGATCGTTTACTTACCACTGGGGGCTATGCGGCGCTGCAAAACGTGGTGGCCACGGAAAAGTTCGCGGAGCTTGATCCGCACATTCTGTACGTGACACGAGTGTGCATTTGGCCTGCGTTGGATTTTCCGACGATGGAGGATATTCACCGTCTGTTTGATCGCGAGACATCGTTGCGGGTGGTCGCAGAAAATCACACGCAGAATCACTATAAAGCGACGCTTCATTTACAGCGGGAGTTGTTTGAAAGCCACATGCGGGAGGCCGCTGCGGCGGGAATT
>ERZ773018.1831-NODE-1831-length-11043-cov-6.166818_pt1 | contig 11043 bp, 9 predicted proteins | sample MGYA00580840_ERZ773018 | MGnify/ENA primary metagenome ERZ773018 (study PRJEB29015, sample SAMEA2738125) | human oral metagenome | biome: human oral; feature: human-associated habitat; material: saliva | place: China | collected 2256 ... | reverse complement strand
CAAATAATAAAAATATAAAATCGAAATTTATACTCACGTTATGAGAAAAAAAGTTCTTTTGAGTGCAGTTTTTCTGTTGTTTGCAACAGCCGTTACTTTGCCAGTTGCAGCTCAAAACATCATCCCACAACCTGAGAATATCAGCCTTTTGAAGGGTCAATTCAAGCTGAATAAGGGTACGAAGATTGTGACCAATCTTACAGGTAGTGACTTTAAGGTGCTTAATCAGTACACTTCTGAGGTGCTGAAGCATCCATTAGCATACGCAAAGAATCCTTCTCAACAGGGCGTTTTCCGCTTGATTTGCAAAGGAACAGCCCAGCAGGCAGCGCAGGCAATGGATAGTGTTCGCCTACAAGGTTATGAGTTGGAGGTTACACCAACGGGTATCACCATTCAGGCACTGACTCCAACGGGCTTGTTCTATGGTTTGCAGACTGTTCGCCAGCTCGAAAAGGATGGTCAGGTTGCTTGTGTAAAAGTGAAAGATACACCACGTTTCGCTTATCGTGGTTTGATGATCGATTGCTCTCGCCACTTCTGGACAAAGGACTTCTTGAAGAAGCAGATTGATGCAATGGCTTATTTCAAGCTCGATCGCTTCCACTGGCACCTCACTGATGGTGGTGGATGGCGCATGGAGGTGAAGAAATACCCTCGTCTGACCGATGAAACCGCTTATCGTACACAGTCTGATTGGACAAAGTGGTGGATGGATAACGACCGCAAGTATTGTCATAAGAATACGCAGGGAGCCTACGGTGGCTATTACACACAGGAAGATATCAAGGATATCGTACGCTATGCAGCAGCGCGCCACATTGAGGTAATCCCAGAGATTGAGATGCCTGGTCATAGCGATGAGGTGGTTTATGCTTACCCAGAGATATCATGTACAGGCAAACCTTATACACAATCAGACCTCTGTGTAGGAAAGGAGGCGACCTATACCTTCATGGAGAACGTGTTGAAAGAGACAATGGCACTCTTCCCTTCTAAGTATATCCACATTGGAGGAGACGAGGCAGAACGTCGCACATGGAAGACTTGTCCTGATTGTCAGAAGATGATGAAGGAGAACAACTTAAAGGATGTAGCCGAGTTGCAGAGCCATTTCACCCATCGTATGGAACAATTCTTGAACAGCCATGGCCGTAAACTCCTTGGTTGGGATGAGATTATGGAAGGTAAACTGGCTCCTAATGCAGCCGTGATGTCATGGCGTGGAACAGAGGCAGGTATTGAGGCTGCAACAAGTAAGCACCATGTAGTGATGGCACCACAGCAGTTCTATTATCTGAATATGTATCAGGACAATCCGATGGAACAGCCAAAGGCGCAGGGAGGTTATACTCGTTTGGATAAGACTTATAACTATGAGCCAATTCCAGCAGCGTATAAAGGAACCAATCTTGAGAAATATATGGATGGCGTTCAGGCTTGTGTATGGACCGAGTTCATCGCTGAGCCAAGTCATTTAGAGTATATGCTCTATCCTCGTCTGTTGGCTTTGGCAGAGACCGGTTGGACAAAGAAGCGCACTGGTTATGAGAACTTCCGTAAGAGAGCGGTCGTAAATGTTGAGCGTTTGAAGCGTGCGGGCTACAATGCCTTTGACCTTTCAAAGGAAAAGGGCTCACGTATGGAAAGCCGCAGTGTGACACAGCACGAGGCATTGAATAAGCCAGTGACTTATCTTGGACGCTATGCAGAGAAGTATCGTGCCGAAGGTGACAATACGCTGACCAATGGTTTGCGTGGTGACTGGGGCTATCTTGAGGGTCGTTGGCAGGGCTTCATCGATAGTACTGGTGTGGATGTAGTAGTTGATATGGGTAAGGTTACGGACATCCGTGACGTACGTGTTGACTTTATGCACCTCTATGAGTCGGTTATCTATACGCCAGAAACAATCGAGTTGATGGTGTCAGAGGATGGCAAAAACTTCACAACGATTGACACAGTACGCCCAGGTATTAAGTCATCTGAGGACTACCTTGTTTATCCTTACAAGTGGAAGGGTGATGTCAAAGGCCGTTATGTGCGTGTGAAGGCACTCTCTCGTGAGAAGGATGCATGGATCTTCACAGACGAGATTATCGTTAACGAGAAGTAAGACAAGGCTTGAGAGGAGGTCGGATGACGTTTCTCTCAACCATTTTAAGAGAAGAAATATAAAACAATTCATGATATGGAAAAAAGGTTCTTAACTTTAATGGCGTTTGCTGTGACCAGTCTTTTTGCTTTTGCGCAGGACTATACGCAGTATGTAGACCCATTTATTGGAACGGGCGGACACGGACACGTGTTCCTTGGAGCTAATGTTCCATTTGGTAATATTCAGGCTGGTCCTACACAGAAGAAGCAGGGTTGGGACTGGTGTTCTGGTTATCATTACAGCGATTCAACTGTCATTGGCTTTGGACAGATGCACCTTAGCGGTACGGGTATTGGTGACTTGGGTGATGTATCACTCCTTCCTACTACCAATCCAGCACAGCGTGAGGTGAAGTTTGCCCATCGTGCCGAGCATGTAACCCCTGGTTACTACTCTGTAATGTTGGCTTCTGGTGTTCGTGTAGAGTTGACTGCCACCCAGCGTGTAGCCTTCCATCGTTACGCTTTTCCTGCTGATGCAACAAAGGGTTACGTTATTTTGAACCTCTCACAGGGTATCGGTTGGGACAAGATGACCTCTTGCAGTTTCAAGCAGGAGTCGGCTAAGACCGTCAGTGGCTACCGTATGTCACAAGGATGGGCTAAGGACCAGCGCGTTTACTTCGTGGCAGAGTTCTCACAGCCTGTTAAGTTGGAGTCAAATGAGCGTGATACAATCGGTGTCTTTGCTTTCGACAATGCTGAGCAACCACTTCTCGTGAAGGTAGGTATCTCTGCTGTGAGTGTTGAGAACGCTCGTTTGAATATGCAGAAGGAACTTCCAGGTTGGGATTTCCGCAATGCTGTTGCTCAGGCAAAGGATGAGTGGAATCGTGAATTGAGCAAGATTGCTATCAAGACAGAGGATGAGCGTGCAAGAAAGATATTCTATACAGCACTGTATCATTCGATGATTGCACCTTCTGTCTTTAATGATGTAAACGGCGAATACCGTGGTGCAGACGGTAAGACACATAAGGGTGACTTCACTGATTACACTACCTTCTCACTTTGGGATACCTATCGTGCAGCACATCCATTGATGACAATCATTCATCCAGAGAAGCAGCGCGACATCGCACAGACTATGCTTCATATCTTTAAGGAGCAGGGCAAGTTGCCTGTATGGCATCTTGTTGGCAATGAGACAGACTGTATGATTGGTAATCCGGGCGTTCCTGTGCTTGTTGATATTGCACTGAAAGGCTATGATGTAGATAAGAATGCAGTCTTTGAGGCTGCTAAGGCTTCTGCAATGCTTGATGAGCGTGGTATGGGTTTGTTGAAGAAGTATGGTTATATTCCTTGTGATCTCGACCCAGAGCATGAAACAGTAGCAAAGGGATTGGAGTATGCTTTGGCTGATGCATGTATTGCAAAACTCGCCAAGGAATTGGGTAAGACAGCTGATTATAAGTATTTCTCAAAGCGCAGTCAGTCGTATCGTGACTTCTACTTCGATAAGAAAACGAAGTTTATGCGTGGTGTAACCTCTGATCGTAAGTTCCGTGAACCATTCGATCCATTCAGCACTGTTCACCGTCAGGACGACTATGCTGAGGGTAATGCATGGCAGTATGTATGGTTGGTACCACACGATGTGCATGGTCTTGTTTCTGCTTTCGGTGGTGAGAAACCATTTGTTTCTAAGCTTGATTCCCTCTTCATCGTTAGTGGTGACATGGGAGCAGAGGCTTCACCAGATATTACTGGTTTGATTGGTCAGTACGCACACGGTAATGAGCCAAGCCATCATATCCTTTATATGTACAACTATGTGGGTCAGCCTTGGAAGGCAGCGGATAAGATTCGCTATGTACTCAAGAACTTGTATCACGATGACTTCGATGGTTTGAGTGGTAACGAGGATGTAGGTCAGATGTCTGCATGGTACATTCTTTCAGCTCTTGGCATGTATCAGGTTGAGCCAGCAGGTGGTAAGTATATCTTCGGTACACCACTCTTCGATGAGGCTTCGGTGAACGTTGGAGATGGTAAGACCTTCCGTGTTGTGGCACATAACAACAGCGATAAGAATATTTATATTCAGAGTGCTAAGTTGAATGGTAAGCCTTATACCCGTTCTTACATCGACTTTAAGGACATCAAACGTGGTGGAACACTTGAGTTTGTAATGGGTAGCAAGCCTTCTCAGTTTGGTGTTAAGCCTGCTGATAGACCATAAAAAGGAGATATGATATAAGGAGTTAAAGGAATTAAGACAAATGTAGAGTATAGTTTTCATGCTTATGAGTCTGCGATGAGAATCAAGTAATCTTGTTTTTTTTCATCAAACATTTGTCTTAACTCTGTTTCCTTCTTATCTTTAAGTATAAATCTTTAATACTAATAAATAACTATGCCTAATTTCAATGATGTTGTATCACAGTTCCGTATTGAAGGAACTGTTGAGAGTGTAAGTCCAATTGGTAATGGACTTATCAATGAAACACTGCGTGTAAAAACTGTAGATGCTAATACGCCTGATTATATCTTGCAGCGTATTAACAACGCTATATTCACTGATGTAGACCTTTTACAGCATAATATTGAGCTTGTAACTGACCATATTCGTCACAAGTTGATGGAGAAGGGTGAGACAGATATCGAGCGTAAGTGTCTGCGTTTTGTTCAGGCTGTAGACGGTAAGACCTACTACAAGGATGCTGACGACCGTTACTGGCGTGTGAGTGTGTTCATTCCTAACGCTGTTACCAAAGAGGAAGTAAACCCAGAGAGCGCATTCTGCTGTGGTGAAACCTTCGGTAACTTCCAGAATATGTTGGTTGATTTGAAAGAACCATTGGGAGAGACAATCCCTGACTTCCACAATATGGAACTTCGTCTGCGCCAGTTGCGTGAGGCTGTAAGTGCTGATAAGGCTGGTAGAGTGGCTTCTGTGAAAGATATGATTGCTGAGTTAGAGAGCTATGCAGACGAGATGTGCCTTGCAGAACGCCTCTATCGTGAGGGTGCACTGCCTAAGCGTATCTGTCATTGTGATACAAAGGTAAACAATATGATGTTTGATAAGGATGGTAAGGTACTTTGTGTTATCGACCTTGACACCGTAATGCCAAGCTTTATCTTCTCTGATTATGGTGATTTCCTGCGCACTGGTGCTAACCACGTAGCTGAGGATAGCGACAATTATGATGCTGTCGGACTGAAAGAAGATGTCTTCTGCTCATTCACAGAAGGCTATCTCAGTACTGCAGGCAACTTCCTTACTCCTGTAGAGACCAGCCACTTGCCATACGCTGTGGCATTGTTCCCATACATGCAGTGCGTTCGTTTCTTGACTGATTACATCAACGGAGACGTATATTTCAAGACAAAATACGCTGAGCATAACCTCGTTCGCTCACGTAATCAGCTCTTGCTCTATCGTGACGTACGTCGTCATGATCAGATGATGGCTGACTTTGTGAAGAAAACATTGAAACAATGAAACAATTAAAGGTAAAACGTTTGGAGTGTCAGCAGGTGAAAGCTGTTGACATTCCAGCCCTTTTCAAGGATAATAGCGTATCTTATAATAAAATCGATACAGTAGACTGGGCAGCAGAATTCCCTTATTGTCCAAGTGTAGAGTTTGCCATTGCCCATAAGGGTGATGCTATTCTGTTACATTATAGGGTAGAAGAAGATAGTGTGCGTGCTGAGGCTGGCACCGACTTAGGGCCAGTTTGGGAGGATTCATGTTGTGAGTTCTTCTGCAGCCCTGATGAAGAAGGAGGCTATTATAACCTTGAAAGTAACTGTATCGGTACGATATTGCTGTGCAATGGACAGGGACGAGAGAATCGTACTCATGCACCAGCAGCTGCCTTAGAGCAGATTGATCGTTGGGCATCTTTGGGTCGTGAGCCTTTCGAGATGAGAGAGGGGCGACAGACATGGGAGCTTGCGCTCGTTGTTCCTGTTAGTTCTTACTTCCGCCATACAATAGAGAATCTCTCTGGAAAGACGATAAGAGCCAATTTCTATAAGTGTGGTGACAAGACATCGCAGCCTCATTTCCTCTCATGGAATCCCATTGCTTTGCCTTCTCCCGACTTCCATTGCCCTGCCTTCTTTGGTGAGTTAACGTTCGAATAGGATAAAATAGATAAAACATTTTCCTATATGTCATATCCACCTAATAGTTGGTAATGTGGTAATAACAAATAAGGGGAACTACTTGTTCCCCTTTTCTTTTTCCAATAACCAAGCTTTTCGGGCTGTTCCACCTGCATATCCTCCTAATTCTCCATTGCTTGTCACAACTCTATGGCAGGGAATGATGATCATTAATGGATTGTGATGATTAGCATTACCCACAGCACGGGCGGCTTTTTCTCGACCTATCTGTCTTGCTAAACCAGCATAAGAAAGTGTTTCTCCGTATGGGATTTGCTGCAACCCATCCCATGCATGTAGCTGAAAGGGAGTGCCTTTTAATCGTATAGGGAGGTTAAAAGTCTTGCGCTTTTGAGTGAAATATTCCGTTAGCTGACGGCAAGCCTCAGTTAGTAACACGCTGTTCAGTTCCTTGTCTTCCGTCCACTTCGCTACGTTTTGTTCGTCAATCGTATCTTCCCATTGACAATAAACGATAGCACCTTCTTCCTCGGCAAGTAATAAGTTGCCGAGGGGTGATGGGTAACGACAGAAGTGCATAGATTATTCCTCTACAATCTCAGCGTCTTCAATATTATCTGTAACTAACTTGTCGCCTGTCACAATCTTAGCTTCTTCAGCCTTCTCGTAAGATTTGCGGACAAGATACATGCGGATAATCAAGATAAATTCTAAGACACCATAGTACATAAATGCCCATCCGAGAACTAATAATGGGAGTTGTGCAGTCTCTATTGGCTTACTAATCAACAGAATGGCTACTGCCAAGATGACTGTTGGGAAGAGCCACATATAGGCTGGGACACGAGCGTACTGACGTGAACGAGCGAGGTTCATAAACTGATTGACAGCACCGAGAATCAGTAATGCTGCAAGGATATAAACCACCCATGTGATGAACGTGTTGGGCATGACAGCAAGGATGATACCCAAGGCAATACTGCCGACACCCGCAATAGGGAAGGAAGGCGACTTAAGATTTTCTTCTTCTTGTTGTCCTTCTTGTTGTCCTTCTTGCTGTTCAGCTTTTGCTGTTTTCTTTGCTACTTTCTCCTTTTCAAAATAGTAAACCATGCCGGAAACCAATCCTGAGAGTAGGAAGAGTATACCCACAGTAATGGTCATCCACGTCATAGTTTCCTCACGATATCTTACGAGGAGGAAACCTGTCACTAATACGATAATAGCCCTTATGGCTGATATTTGTAGTACTTTCATAGATGCAAAAATACAAAATAATCTCTATTCCAACGTTTTACTCCTTAACTTTTTATTATTTTTGCAATAAGAAATGATGAAGTTATGACATTATTATATCTTGTAAGGCATGGTGAGACGGTGGACAATGCCAATCATATCATGCAAGGACAGACACAGGGAGAACTGAATGAGAATGGTATCAAGCAGGCTGAAGAACTTGCAGAACGTTTGAAAGGTGAGCCGATCGATACGTTTGTTTCAAGTGATTTGCAGCGTAGTATTCATACATGTGAGCTGATAGCAGCCCCTCATGAGAAGGCTGTTACGACTACTCCCTTGCTTCGTGAACGAGATTGGGGTTCGTTTACAGGGAAGCATATTCCCAGTTTGGCAAATCTAAATGATCCTTCTTTATGGCCTGATGATATCGAAAGCTTAGATGCTTTGAAGGCTCGTGCTAAAGAGTTTCTCACATGGTTGAAGGAAGAATATGCTGATAAAAAGGTACTTGCCGTAGGACATGGTATTATCAATAAAGCCATTCAAAGCGTTTACTTTGATAAGCCGATGAATGAGCTGAAGCCAATGAGCAATGCCGAGGTTAGGATGCTTGAGCTATAAGGCTCATTAGTCTTATTGGGCTAATTTGGATAATACTAAAAAGCGAAGAGGAACTTCACATCACGTGAAATTCCTCTCCTTCATTTAAATAACTCTCTTTGTTACATCTCTAATTTGGTCTGAATGCAGTCTTACTCATTGGTTTGCTAACTGCTAAACAATCTTTAATACCTTAATTCGTCTAATATCTTTATAATCTTTTAAACCTTAGTGCTTAGTATTTAAACCTGATTGAATCAATGTCTATTTATTATATCTTAATGTCGTTATCTATGTCCTCCGAAGGAACTTCCTCCGTTTGAGTTGTTACTGCTACCTGAACGGCTTCCGCCGAATGTTGCGCCACCTCCACCGAAGCTGCTGCTTGGTGAGCTGAATGAGCGACTTGGCTCATAGCTTCTTGTTGCGCCACCATAGTTTCTACTTCCACCAAAGTTGCCACCGTAGTTTGGTTGAGTAACCGTTGTTCGTGTTGAACTCTCTCGTGGTGCGTAGTATTGGTTGTTACGTGGTCCATCAAAGTTTCCGCGTTGCTGGTTGCCGAAGCTGCGTGGGCGGTCGTTCTGATAAGTAGGACCATTGTTATAATAGTAGTTTCCTCCTCTGTTGTAATCGCCACGTATGTAGCAATCTCTCATTCCGTATCGGCTGTTATATTCTCTGCCGTAGAAGAGTTCTCTACCGTTGTACCAACTTCTTCCGCCATTCATTCGCCAGCTATGGGCTCCGTTATAAACGTTGTAGAACGATGGTCGTCCGAAGTAATAATAGTCGCGGCGTGGGTAGCGGGCATAAATGCCAAATCTCCAGTAACCTGAGTCCCATCTCAATGGGCGGTAGAAATATGCTGCATCAACGTATGCACGATATTGCCAATCATATAGGATATAGCTCAAATCTGCGTTTCGATGTGACCAATATATTCCATAGAGGTCGTCTACCGTGTTGACATTCATGAGGTAATCCAAGTTGATTTCATAGGCTGCCTCATATTGTGCCTCCGTCAGATTCAGCTCGTAAGCCATCTTATCTGTTAGAAAGAGTGCTTGTACTCGAGCTTGCTCATAACTCATTGCGCTTGTTGATGCGCCGATAACTATGAGCGATGCGATGAGGGTTAGTACTATCTTTCTCATAATCGTTATCTTTTTTATGTTCATATTCAAGTTTCGGACTACTTCGAAAAGCATTTCCTAACTTTCATGATGCAAAGGAACGAAGAAAAAAAGACATCTGAAAAGGATTTCCCCTATACAGTGGGGGATTTTCCCTAAACTTGTGTTTGACACGATATAAAGACCTAAAATCTTACCTTATTTATATAGTTTAGTTTTAGTTTTAAGTTGCTGTCACTTTTAACAATTCGCGTAATAGAGTAAATATTAAATGATTACATGCTTAAAGATGATGATAGCAATGACAGGAAAATAAGTTTTGATGGATTCTTTTCTCCACTTCTTCTTATAACACAAACAGCGTGGCGCATATAAGATTTACATACACATATATTAGGTCGAATGATAGGTCCGTTTCTAATCAGGGATGTATGAGCCGATTAGTTCAAAACATAAAATAATTGAAAAATGTAAACGATTAGATTTTAGGTAATATCATATAGCTGTTAGAAGGCAAGTTCTTTCTGGCAGCTATATTTTTATCGAATAGTTTTGATGTAAGAGACTTATGGTAAAAATGTGACCTATACGCCAAAAATGTAGCAGAAGACAAGAAGTCTAAGTTAATATTTTATAAATATAATTTTTATTATATAAATCGGGGGGTAAACTTGTTTATCTAAAAAAGTATAAATACTTTTGCCCTACTAATTCGATGACATCTATCAATAAATAATGTGATTTACAGAGATGCCGCATGTAGATTAGAGAGGATATAATCATATAAAAAAAACAGATATGCAAAGAAAAAATTATGTAAAAAAGGAATACTGTTGCCCCGAGCTTTCAGTTATTCCTGTATCGGCAGAACCAATCATGGGGACAAACTCACCCTTTGAGTCTGATCACAAAAAGGCAGATGATGACAACACTAACAGGTTTGATGTTGAACCAGATTAACCCAAAATAATTATCAATAAGAATTATGAAGATTAACAAGTTCACAAGTTTGTTTGCTACATGCTTGCTTATGGGGCTGATGGCTTGTTCTAATGACAATTTTAGTGACGCGGATTCTCGCAATAGTGCTGAGAATAAGGATTTAACAGGTAAGACTTCTTTCTCTATTACTTCAGAGGCTAAGACACGTACCTCAGGCGTTTATGATGGTTCAGGGGTAGATTTCTACTGGACTACAGATGACAATATTTGGGTAAATAGTGGCTCTGCAACATCTCCTACACTAACAGCAAGTAATTCCAACGATATTACATCAACAACAGCTTCTGCAAAGTTCTATTTCGATGGAACTTATACGGCAGCGAGCTATCCTGTTAGATACACAGGGAAAGCAAGCACTTCAGGTAACACTGTTACAATAGCAACAAGTCAGAATCAAGACGTAGCCAACAATGCGACTCAGTTAGGAACTGTTGGAGACTGTGGTGTCGGTACTGCAACACGCCAAACAGATGGATCCTATAAGTTTGCTCTCAGTCATGAGGCTTCATACATAACATTTATGCCATACTACTCAAAAGAGGCGTTGGATGCTTCTGCTGTAGTAACACAAATCAATGTTACAGTGGCTAACGGTGAAAGCCTTGCTGGAAAGTTCAATTTTAGCGACAACGGTTTAGGAACTGCAATTAGTTCTTCTTCTTCTAACAGCGTAACCTTGACTTTGAACGGAACAAGTTCAGAAACTGGTTTCCCTATTCCTAAAGAAGCTACAGCATCTAAGAATGCAGCCATAATGGTTGTAGCTCCAGGAACTTACTCAACCTTTAAGGTTACTTATACTCTATATGATTCCGTAACTGGTACA
>ERZ773018.1830-NODE-1830-length-11045-cov-6.929572_pt1 | contig 11045 bp, 8 predicted proteins | sample MGYA00580840_ERZ773018 | MGnify/ENA primary metagenome ERZ773018 (study PRJEB29015, sample SAMEA2738125) | human oral metagenome | biome: human oral; feature: human-associated habitat; material: saliva | place: China | collected 2256 ... | reverse complement strand
TGTAAACGAAGAAAAATTGTTAGTAGTCGCTCTTGAGAGTTCATCATTAGTCACCTGATTTTCCTGAACTATTTTTATCAATATCACCTCGGCGTAATACGTCAGAAATTTCCTTAAAAGCAGTTTGTTTTAGAGTTTTAAAAATATCTTTATAAATTTTATAATTTTTAATTGAAATTACATTCCCAGAAGTAATACCTCCACCTTCAGTTCTAGTTTGACGATAAAAAAATAATTTTTCTAAATTCTTTAGTGTATTTTGATTTTGAAATCCATAATTATTTTTTTCTTTTTTTGCTTCTTTAAATATAGATTTAAACAATTTCTCCCATGCTCTATCATATTTACGAAAAATAAAAACTGGTTTCTGAGATTTGTCATTTTTCTCCTCTAAATACTTATAAATTCTTCTCAAAACAATATAAGCACCTAAACGAGATAAGTCTGAGTTGAGTAGAATCTTTTTGCCAATACCATCATCACCTAATTTGGGATTTTTACATGAAAAAGGATAAATTTCTACATTACATATTTTTTCCGCGCGCTCTAATGCTTTATCTTTATTTTCTTGCTTTATAAATAGTTCTAAATTTTTGTCATTTCCAATTAATAATTCTTTGTAATAATTTTTGAAATAATAATAATCTTTTAAATCTGAACTATCTTTTACAAAACCATAGGTTTTATAATCCGAATCTTTAAAATTTTTAAACATTCTATCCAATTCAATTGCCAAAGGACTTTTTTTACAATTATAGATAATTTCTGTTATTTTTTCCTTAAAATCTTTCTTTTGTTCACTTTCCGTTAATTGATATCGTTCTTTTATTATATCTTTTATGGTTTCACTTTTTTCTTCCCGTTTAATAGCCGATTTAATATAAAATTCTTCCAGGCTTGCTCCTGCAAATTCTTCATCAATCTGATTATCCTCCCAATCTCCTAAGTACCCCCTCGGATTCTCCATACAGTGAAAGATCACAGCATTGTCAATATCTCCATGAAAATGGGTTGGAATTTGATAACGCATATTTACATGTTTACGTTGATCTTTAATTTCCTTTTTAATATCTTCATTACCCGGTTTCTTCCACTGCTTATCTGTATCTAAAATATCCAACCAAGAAAAATCCTTATTAGAATCAAAATCATAAATAGTATTTACAAATTTATCAATTAAGTCTATACCTACTCGTTGGTGCCAAGGACTAAACTCTTTTAAGAACTCATTCGCACCGTCATTAAGATGAAGATCCTTCCCATATTTATCTTTAATAACTTTAAAAAACTTTTCTAAATTATCTTTTAACTCTTTTGCTACTTTTTCTTCATCCTCACTTTGAAAAAACGAATCGCATAATTTATGTAACCCTTCTTTCATATCTTTATTATTTGACATAGTTTAATCCTCGCTTTTTTACTAATATTCTTTGCTTAACATCATTATAACACTAGTTATAGACAAAATACGTCCACTTTATTAATATTGTTTAAAATTTTTTATTCACCTCTTTTATTTAAAACAACTTTCCGAAAAAGACCTATTTTCCTGAAAGTTAATTGTTTGCTGTTATAATAGACATTTCTTCATTTTTCCGTTATAACAGACACTGACATACTCTTGTAATATTATTTTGGTATAATTAAAATTATAGAAGGAGGCACAGATTATGAGAAAATTAATAGGTATACTACTACTTTCATTATCAATAATTACGTTAATTGCTTGCTCTAAAAACAACTACCAATCTTTAGATGGTGAGTATTATTGGATCTCAAGTGAAAAAAACGAGTTGGCCTTTACTATTAAAGGAGATAATGCTTCCATTGAGCATGGAGATGCCGATAGTTTTATCATTAACAAACAAAAGAATACGATCGAATTAACTGGACAAAATATTGCAAGTTGAACAGAAGAATATTCATTTAAAGACGGGGTCTTTTCTGTTGATATTAGCGGAGTTAAGCACGACTATTATCTTAAAGATAGCGAAGCATACAATAATACTCTAAAACAATATGGATATAAATAACATTATTCACACCTATTCTACCGAATAGGTGTTTTTAGTACATGATAGAATATTTCTTAAAATTATTATTGATAGTTTGACCAAATGGTTTAATCAGGAAAATTCGATTGTAATATTATAACTAGATTAATTAATCTTAATAGAAGTTATTTAAATTTTGAAATCATTCATTTATTCGATTTTACACCTTTCAAAGTTTTCAATTATTAAAATCATTTGATAAAATATAAGAAAATAATTAAATTAGAGGTGTGAAATGTATCTAACCGTTGACTGCGCTAAACTTAATGAGGATGGAATAATCCTTTACGAATTCTATGATGAATCGACAGATAACGACCAATTTGATTATTATGATGAAAAAATCAAAGAATTACGTAAACTATCAAAAACAGTTTACGTAATTTGTTATGAAACTTCTGATAATCCAGAATTAAATAATATTTCTGTAATAAAATTTACTAGAGACAAAGAGAGAGAAGTCATTTTTAATAGAGGCTCTTTTGAAACATTCAAAAATTGGTATATTTCTGAAAACGGGGATGGTCAGCAGTTTGACTCAAAAGGGTTTGGTGATATTTTAAACGAAGGAGATAGGTATGTGGAACAACTGTTAACTAATTTAGTTAATTGTGATATGACGAAAGACAATAATGGTAGAAAATTAATTATTCCTGCTTTAGAAGGATTAAATACCCATTTCTTTGATTTTGATTTATTGCATTCAAAAAATAAATTTATTCTAGAGTTTTTAAAAAACGATTCACATAACAAAAAAGTAGCTGGAATACAAAAATGGGATTTATCGAATGGTGAAACACACCCTAATAGATACTGGTATAAGAATAAAAGAAAATTCATTACTTTATGGGAAGCCTCAAAAATACTTGATAGCGAGTTATATCTATTGAGTTACTCCGACAACAACGATGAACCTCTTCATTTAATGAAAGTAAACAACATTAGTAATGATGGAATTGATTCAGATATTGGCTATAAACTAAGTTATGATGAATTTATAACTTGGTTGAATCAAATGGGTATATCTATAGAAGATGGATCTGACTACTTAACAACTAATAATTTTCCTCAGATGGTTAGAGATGAAAGATTTTGGGGTAGAGATACTGCACAATGGAAAAGTGATTTAAAAAATTTTTGATAAGGAATAGAAAAGATGAAATTTAAAAAAATTAGTGAAATAACAACAGACTTTAATTCTGAAAACATTGAAAAATTATCAAAAGTATTTCCCGAAGTGTTAACAGAAGGAAAAGTTGATTTTGAAAAGCTCAAGCTCATACTCGGAGAGGATATTGAAGATTCAAATGAGAAGTACGGCTTGACATGGAATGGTAAATCAAATGCAATGAAAATTGCTAACCGTCCTACTGACGCTACACTTCACCCGCTTCCAGAAAAATCAATAAATTGGAACACTACCGAAAACTTATATATCGAAGGAGACAATTTAGAAGTACTCAAATTATTACAGAAGCCTTATCATAAAGGAATTAAACTAATTTATATCGATCCTCCATATAATACAGGTAAAGACTTTGTTTATAAGGATAATTTTGTTGGAAATATTCAAAACTATTATGAACAAACAGGACAAATTGACTCAGATGGAAATCACTTACAGGTCAACAAAGAGGTTAATGGTAGATTTCACACCGACTGGTTAAACATGATGTACCCAAGAGTTAAACTTGCGTGGAACTTATTGTCGAATGATGGAGTGTTCTTCGTGAACCTAAGTGATGCCGAAGCATTTAATATGAAAAAAATCTGTGATGAAATATTTTATGAAAAAAATTTTTTAGCAGACATCTCTTGGAATTCAACAAAATCAGTGACAAATACTGCTATTATTTCTGACTCTGTAACTCATACATTGGTATATTTCAAAGACAAAGAATATTTCACTAAGCATAGAGAGGAGTTTAGATTACCAGACACTGAGGAAGGTTTTGAAAATCCAGATAATGATCCTCGTGGCCCATGGAAAGCAGATCCATTCCAAGTTGAAGGAATACGTAAAAATCAACTATATCCAATCACAAATCCGAATACCGGTAAGGTATATTACCCAAATGAGGGTAACAGTTGGAAAAATGAATTTAATAAATTCCAAGAACTATACGCAGATAACAGAATTGTATTTGGAAAAACCGGTGAAGGCGGCCCGCAAAGAAAACGCTTCTTATTTGAAGCTAAAGAAAGAGGACGCGTCTCAAAAACTCTCTGGGCAGACATTGAAACTACAAGTAATGGAACGAATAGAATAAAAAAACTCTTTGGAGACACTGTGTTCTCCAATCCAAAACCAGTTCAGCTCCTTGAACGAATTATTCAATTAGGAGGAAATAAGGATGGAATAGTACTTGATTTCTTCTCAGGATCTGCCACTACTGCTGAAGCTGTATTAAAAATGAACAAGGAAGATGGAGGAAATCGAAAGTTTATTTTAGTCCAACTTCCTGAAAATTTAGATGAATCTTTAAAAACTTCTAGTAAAGATGCACAAAAAGTACTTAAAAAAGCAATTAAATATTTGGATAAAATCAATAGACCTCATTATTTAACTGAAATTGGAGAAGAACGAATTAGACTTGCAATTAATGACTTGGGTCTATCTCAAGATCCAAAAGTTGGTTTTAAAGTTTTTAAACTTACGGAGACGAACTTTAAGAAGTGGGATAAAAATCCAAATAATTTAAAAGAACAAATTGAACTTTTTACAAACCCGTTTAAAGAAAATGCAACTTTAGATGGAATCTTGTATGAGCTTGCTTTAAAACATGGTTTAAAACCTAATTTTAAAGTTGAAAAAATTAGAAATAATGAAGTTACCCTCAATAATATTAATGAGGGGGAACTTCTTGTAGTGTTAGATGATAAGATCTCTACTTCTAGTTTCGAAGGAATTGAAGAAAAAATCAATGAGAATACTATTATTATCCTTAATGATAATGGATTCGATACTGATAATGATAAATTAAATCTACTAGAGTATTTATCGCAAAAAGGAATCGATAAATCACGAATTTACTCTGTATAAAGAAAGGTCACACTAATGAAAATTAAATTTGAGTCATTAGAATACCAAAATACCGCCGTCGATTCTATTTGTTCGCTATTTAACGGTCAAGAACGTTCTGATTCAAACTTCAAAGTCGATCCGAATCATACTTTCGGTACAATGTTTGCAGAAGATGGAATTGGTATCGCAAATCACATGAGTATAGATAAGATTACCTTACTTCATAACTTAAATAAAGTACAAGTAAGTAATCAGCTTCCGCCATCAAACTCATTTATAGGGACGAATACCAAATTTCCTCAAGTAAATATAGAAATGGAAACAGGTACAGGAAAAACTTTTGTTTATCTCAAAACAATTTACGAACTTAATAAACAGTATGGTTTTAAAAAATTCATAATTGTAGTTCCAAGTGTGGCTATAAAAGAAGGTGTAATTAAAACTTTCAGCAATACTCAAAGCTATTTCAAAAATCAATATAATTACACTCCATGTAACTTATTCATGTTTGACAGTAAAAGAATGAATGAGGTTAGAAATTTTGCTACTGACAATTCTATCAATGTACTTGTAACAACCATTCAAGCATTCAATAAAGATACAAACTTAATGAACAAGCCCAGTGATTTCTTAAACGGATCTAAACCCATAGATTTACTTGCACAGACAAACCCTATCTTGATTATTGATGAACCACAATCTGTAGACAACACCGAAAAGGCTATAAATTCTATCAATTCTCTTAATCCTATGATTGGATTAAGATTTTCAGCAACTCATAAAGATAATACTTATCCTAAAATCTTTAAATTAGATGCTGTTGAGGCTTATGAGAAAGAACTTGTTAAACAAATCGAAGTTGCTAGTTTAGAGGTTAATAATTATGGTAATTCTGCCCATTTTAAATTATTAAATGTAAAATCTGCAAAAACAAAAGTAACTGCTCAAGCTGAATTATATAAAAAATCAAAAGGTGGGGCAGAAAAAAAGATTGTTACACTAAAATCTGGTGACGATCTTTATGAAATTACAGGCTTACAAAGTTATGAAGATTTTGGATTTATTCAAGATATTGATACCACAAAAGGTTCTGAAGCAGTTTATTTTTCTGGAAATCCTGATTGTATCACCCTGACTGCTTCTAACGATGAAGACCTGATAATAAAAAGAGGACAAATCTCAAAAACTATTGAAGAGCACCTAAATAAGGAACTTTTATTTAAAAAACAAAATAAAAAAATTAAAGTATTGAGCCTGTTCTTTATAGATAAAGTTAGTAATTATCGTCTATATGATGATAAACAAGCTCCGTTACCAGGTGTATACGCAAATATTTTTGAAGAAGAATATAAACGCTTAATTAAATTACCTCGCTACAAAGAATTAAATGATGTAAAAATTTCTGCAAATGAAGTTCACGATGGATATTTTTCGTCAGATAAAAAAGGAATATTTCAAGATACAAATGGTTCTACTCAAGCAGATGAAAATACTTATGAACTCATTATGAAGAACAAAGAAGGCTTATTAACAATGTATAACAATAAGCAAAGTGATTCTAAGAGAGCTCATAAGATTAGATTCATTTTTTCTCACTCCGCTTTAAAAGAAGGTTGGGACAATCCTAACATATTTCAAATTTGCACATTAGTTGAGACAACTGATACCATTACTAAGCGACAAAAGATTGGTCGAGGTCTTAGAATTGCAGTTGATCAAAATGGAAATCGTGTTCCAGGTTTTGAAGTTAATAAATTAACAATTATAGCTAATGAAAGCTATGAGGATTTTGCTAAAGGCTTGCAATCGGAGTATGAAGAAAGTGGAATGAAGTTTGGCTATTTATCGAGAGATGCTTTCACTACAATTACTGATAAAAACTCTATTTCCGACTTACCTATTATGGGAGCTTCTGCTTCGGAAAAATTATATGATTTCTTAGTGGAGAAGAAATATCTAGATCCAAATGGAAAGACTACAGAGTTATTAAAAGCAGCACTTGAAAACCAAAGCCTTTTCCTCCCTGATGAATATAAAGAATTCGAAACCGATATTCTTAATATAATTAAACGTTCAACTAGAAATATCGTAATTAAGAAAGCCGAAGAAAAAGTTTTAGTTGAAGTGAATCCATCATCAATGTTGACAGAAGATTTTGTATCACTTTGGAATAAGATAAAATACAAATCGAGTTATACAGTTAACTTTGATACAGATAAGTTTTTAGAAGAAGTTATTAATGGAACAGCATTTCTAGACGGATTAAATTCAATAGAAACTAAAAAGCTTGATTTCAGTTTTAAAAAATCAACACTAGAGATTAATAACTCTGGAATTCAAACAGAACTTATAAAAGATTCAAAGATGACTACAACAAACAAAATTAGCTATCAGGTTCCTGATATTATTAGTTATTTACAAAATAAAACTGAATTGACAAGAAAAACTATTGTGAAGCTCTTGTCTTCCTTAAATAACTTAGACAAATTCACTAATAATCCAACATCATTTATGGATCAAGCTGTTCAAATAATTAATAACCACAAATTACAATTAATTGTGAATTCGTTAAGTTATACTAAATCTCAAGAGTATTATAACGAGAGTCTTTTCCTGGATCACTCTATGTACGCATATTTGGGAGAAAATGGAAACTACCATAAAGTAACCCAATTTAATAAAACATTATTTGACTATATAGTTACTGATTCAAAAGTTGAACTAGAATTTGTTCGGGATTTAGAACTTAATGAAGAAATTTCATTCTTTATTAAGTTACCAAATTGGTTTACGATCAAAACTCCACTTGGGCCTTATAATCCTGATTGGGCCATTGTAGCTACTAACAATGATATACAGAAATTATATTTCATCATTGAAACAAAAGGCACAACCAATGCTGCTCAATTAAAACCAAACGAATTTGGTAAGATTCTATCTGGGAAGAAACATTTTAAAGCACTTGATACTGGTGTTACTTTCAAAAAAGCTACTCAACTAAAAGAGATTTTGTAACATACTTTCTCAACTTAGAAAAGAGGTTTTAAACCTCTTTTTCTTTTGCAATTAAACTAATTTTATTTTGAAAAAGTGATTAAAATTTCCAAATAGCTGTAATACTTGACCATTTAGGATTTTCAAATCAACTTATAATTATTTTTGTTATTATCTAAATATGAAAAATTTAAAAGATAAAAATATAAAAAATGCTGTTTGGCACATAAAACGACATCTCGACGAACTATTAAATTCTCAAGATGAAAAACAAATGAAATATGAATTATTTCATCTACAATCTAGTGTTGACTGTTTATCTCGTGTGATGAACGATGAAAAGCCCTATCCATTTCTGGATAGGGAGGAAGTTTTTTAAAAATAGCTCTGTTGATTAATAAAATTCTTAGAAAAATATTTTTTTAAGTTATTAAAATTATAAGTAAGAATATCATTCAACAAGATCATCAATAGAGTAAATCTTATTTTTAATTGATTTAGGATAATATATAATTGTTTCTATTTCTTTTATTATTTGAGTATCTTTAATAAATAGATCATTAAGAAAATGTAAAAATTTAAAATAATTATCTTCATCTGCGAAATAAAATAAGTTAGCATGCGAAAAACTATTGTCTTCCATAACTAAGCGTGAAATAAGAATCTCTGATTCTTTATCTTTGAGTTTTAAAACCCAATTATCTCTATTTACAATTATAGATTCGATTTTTTCAGGCTCTAAATTTACTTTAATTATTCTTTTTGACGGTTTCTGTAAATTAAATATTTCAGACCCGCCATTTTCATTTCCATTATTTTGCCATTCATAATTTGGGTGTAACCAATTTTCAGTGTTAAAATCCGCTTGTCTTTTTTCTAGAAATTTTTCTATTTGAAAAATGAGTTCATCAAAATAAGGTAGTAGGTACTTTTGAGTATAATCATATTGTTTTGGATTATCATTTTTTTCCGACGCTCTTAATTTTTTAAAGTTAGTAAGGAAATCTTCTACATAGAAAATTCTTGTAATATACTCATCGTCTGACTGATCAAAATATAAGTTAAAGAAAAATAATTTCTCAGTTCCAATTCCGTAACTCCTATCTAACCAACTTTTTCTTTGAAGCCATTCTAAGAATTTTGCTTTTACTTTTTTTTCAGGGAAAATAATAAAACTATTTATCCATCTTTTTGGAGAGGAATTTTCGTAATGTCCTCTAATTAAGGCTTTTTCATTTGGTTTTAAATATTTAATTTTGAAGTTATTTTCTTCCTGGTTTAAATACTTGAAAATAGTAATAAGTCTTTTTAGAGTACGTTGATCTTTTCTTATTGATTTTTCAATATTTTCTTTGGCCTTCTGTTGTTGTTCAGCATAGGTCATAATTCGCTTATTCTTCTTTTTAGGTTCACTTATTCCCTTTTGAATAGTTAAATCCATATCTTCACATAATTCTTTAAGACTTTCAAATGAATTGATATCAAAAAATTCTGTAGACCCATCCGATTTTACTGATATCTCTTTTCGATATCTTTTCAATCGCAAATGTATTAATTTTTCGATATCATTTACTTTGGAAACTGGGACTTCGATCCAGTAAGAATTTGTTAAGTCAGCTTCTCCGAAATTAGACTTTAATTGAGAGTATCTGGAATAAATATTATCAGCTTTTCCGATTTTAATAGCACTTAATGTAGATGTCCAATCTATAATATAGATAAATGATTTTTTCATGGAATTCCTCTCCTTATTGAAACTTAATTTTTATTTTTTAAAACTTTAAATTAGCTCTCTATCGGCATAAAGTTTCCAACAATAATCCCTACAATTCTAGGATCTTCATCATATGAAAGAAAAATATCTTTATACTTGGGGTTGATGGAAACAAGTCGTAACCCATCTTCTTCACGGTAAACTCGTTTAATATAGGTCTGACTGTTGCAGACAACTGCATAGACTGCTCCATCATAATCGAATCCTGCCTCACGGATAAGAGCTACAGATCCATTTTGATATTTGGGCTCCATTGAATCACCATATACCCACGAGGCAAAGTCATGGGCTAGTTCTTTATCAAAATAGACAATATCATAGTTCTGGTCATTATAAACCGATGAGCCGATACCGGCAGACATTTTTTCGTAAACATGATATTCGTATAGTTTATCTGATATCGAAACAATATTTTTACACTGTTCTTTTTGAATTAGACTCCTGACATAACTCAGTACTTGATCTTTACCGTCGTCTGATAACTTATTATATAGTCGGACGATTTCAACTTCTGTAAAATAACCTTTTGGAACATTTAAAATCTGCTCTAGTTGTTGCACTTTTTCTCTAGATGGTTTTTTGACTCCACGTTCCCAAGCAGAATAAGCTTGATAGCTAATCCCTAACTTATCAGCTATTTCTTTTTGTGTTAATTTCAACTCTTTCCTACGGACTTTTAGTTTTTCTGGTTGATACATGATCTTACCTCACATGACTAATAATTCCAAATTCGCCTTTTTCCTTGCTTCTGTTTCAGATAACTTTTCACTATCCCACACATAGGCTAAAGAATTTCCCTTATTGTAAACAAGCCACACCTTGAATTTCTTTACTGCCCTAATTTCATCCCACCTTGTCTGGTCAAGCAATTCTGGTAATTCTCGACTTGTCACGAAATTGGTTTGTTTCAATCTCTTTTTTAGCCGTGTTATAAGCGAGGGTTGATATTTATTGAATTCTTCAATCAATATTTCTTTTAGTTGATGAAAGTAATGGTGAAGACAGGCGTTTTGACCGTCTAGGTATTCATCTACTGCCTGCTTGATGGCTGATTCAGATTCCACTTGGTAAACTCTCAATAAGTCAATCAGTCGGAAATAAAGTGCATGCTTTGAAACTTCTAGATCCTCTTTGACCTTTTGAAAAGAATCACAAGAGTAGTAAATCTTGGATAGTAGCACAATATCAGGCATCAGAA
>ERZ773018.1828-NODE-1828-length-11048-cov-12.727463_pt1 | contig 11048 bp, 4 predicted proteins | sample MGYA00580840_ERZ773018 | MGnify/ENA primary metagenome ERZ773018 (study PRJEB29015, sample SAMEA2738125) | human oral metagenome | biome: human oral; feature: human-associated habitat; material: saliva | place: China | collected 2256 ... | reverse complement strand
CAGGATCGTTTTTAGATTCTTTTTTACCATCTAAATCTTCGAAACGAGTATTTTCGAATAATAAAACGTCGCCTTCTTTAAGTGCATTAATCGCAGCTTCTAACTTTTCTCCACGAGTTTCTGGAACAAAAGTCACTGGTTTTTCTAACAATTCAGATAAGCGTTCTGCAACTGGACGTAAGCTCAATTTAGCTTTGTCTTCTTCAGATTTCACTTTACCTAAGTGAGAGAATAAGATCACTTTAGCGTTGTGATCTAATAAGTGTTTAATAGTTGGCAACGCTTGAACAATACGGTTGTCGTCTGTAATCACGCCATCTTTTAAAGGAACGTTAAAGTCCACACGAACTAAAACTTTTTTTCCTTCCACTTGTAAGTCTGTAACGATTTTTTTAGCCATAAAATAGCCTCCTACATTTTTATTTGGAGCGAGTGCATTACTCACATTATGAAAACAGGGCGAGGAAGCGAATGCTTCCATCGCCCTGAGAAAATAGATACGATTAGCTAAATCTATAGTTTAAATTATAGTTTTGCGAAGTATTGTAAAGTACGAACTAATTGTGCAGTGTATGACATTTCGTTATCGTACCAAGCAACAGTTTTAACTAATTGTTTGTCGCCTACAGTCATTACTTTAGTTTGAGTTGCATCGAATAATGAACCGTAAGTGATACCTACGATATCAGAAGAAACGATTGGATCTTCAGTGTAACCGTAAGATTCGTTAGCTAATTCTTTCATAGCTGCGTTGATTTCTTCAGCAGTAACTGGTTTTTCTAAAACTGTTACTAATTCAGTTAATGAACCTGTTGGAACAGGAACACGTTGTGCAGCTCCGTCTAATTTTCCGTTTAATTCTGGGATTACTAATCCGATAGCTTTAGCAGCACCTGTTGTGTTAGGAACGATGTTCACTGCTGCAGCGCGAGCACGACGTAAGTCTCCTTTTGGATGTGGAGCGTCTAATGTGTTTTGGTCACCAGTGTAACCGTGGATTGTTGTCATTAAACCTTCAACAATACCGAATTTGTCGTTTAATGCTTTAGCCATTGGAGCTAAGCAGTTTGTAGTACATGAAGCACCAGAGATAACAGTTTCTTTACCTGTTAAAATGTTGTGGTTTGTGTTGAATACAACTGTAGGAACGTCATTTCCACCAGGTGCAGAAATAACAACGCGTTTAGCGCCACCTTTTAAGTGTAATTCAGCTTTTTCTTTAGAAGTGAAGAAACCAGTACATTCTAAAACGATATCAACGCCTAGTTCACCCCATGGTAATTCTTCAGGATTACGGTTAGCAAGTACTTTAACTTCTTTACCGTTAACGCGGAAAGCTCCATCTAACACTTCAACTTCACCGTTGAAACGTCCTTGAGTTGAATCATATTTTAACAAGTGAGCTAATTGCTTAGCGTCTGTTAAGTCATTGATTGCAACAACTTCTAATCCTTCCACATCTTGAATACGACGGAATGCTAAACGACCGATACGTCCGAAACCGTTAATACCAACTTTAACTGTCATATAGTTTTTCCTCCTAGGAATTTTTTATTTTTATTTTTTGCGGGTTTCCCCGTTCAAAACCAACTCTGATGTCTCCTTGTCAATCACAAACCAGGTGCGATCCACTGGAGCTAATTTGGCATATGCTTTTAAAGCAGCTGCCTTCTCTGCGCCTTCCACAACGGCAATCGAATGTGGAATCGTAGATAAATCACTAAGATGCAGCCCTACTCGTGGGATTTTTAATACCACATTTCCTTCTGCATCGAAGAAACAACCGAACGCTTCGCCAATTGCTTTCTTCTCTTTTAACGTAGCCATTTGTTCTTTGGTAAGGCCACGTCTCTCTCCCATTATAATAGCACTTCCAACGCTATATAACAAACACTCCGCCTTTTTCATGAGACCTATCGTCTTTGCGACTGAAGGTTCTTGCATTAGCGGTGCATAAGTCGCTTGTTGGACATGTTCTGGAACGAATAACGCTTCATGATGAGCGCCAATTCCAGTCGCCATTTTCTCACTGACATTATTTGCCTGAATCAGCATGGATCCAAACATTCCTCCTCTTGCAGGAACAATCGTAAGGTCTCTGTTCACCGAAATGTCTTTGGTGAACCCTTCACTGACACGGACCATCGTTTGGCCTCCAGTGATGGCAATAATGGAAGTCCCAAGTGGTAAGAGAACATCCATAATCTCTTGAACCAACTTAGATGTTTTTGTCGGATCCTCAACCACCTTTACATATTGGACGCCTAAGGTTTTAGCCACCTTATGTTCCACCAGACTCATCTGGATAAAGTTGTTTTTTAAATCATCCGACCGTTCTAATATAAATTCACCAACTTCTGTCAGTCGCATCCCCGAACCTTGCACTTCAATGAGACCTAATTCTTTCATCGCCTCACACTCGTTACGAAGTGTTCGCTCGGACATCTGAACCACTTTTGCAAGGGCTCTTCGTCCAATCGGCTGATACGTCGCAATCGCTTGTAAAATACGGAATCGCGTTTGAAGCACAACTCTACTTTCTGGAACCAATAGATGAGATAGATTAAGATAATTCATCGAAACCTTCCTCCAATCATCTCCAGATAGGGTCGTAATTCGTCCCGCTTATTTCCAGTATCTTTGAATCCATATTTCTGAACACATTTATATTTTAACATAAAATACGATAAATGCAACCGTACTCAGATTACAAATTGGTTAAGATTTATGAATTCGCGGGACAGATTTTGTCCCTTTCTTCTCTCTAAGCTGTTGAGACCACGGTTTCTGCTCTTCCATTTCAAAAGAAACATCAAACCAAACTCCCATTTTTTGAGCAATTTCTTCTAACAGTAGAAATGAAATATTTTGACGTCCTCTTTCCAACCGTGAATAATGAGAGGCCGACATCCCAATCTTTTTGGCAAACTGATTTTGTGACAACCCCGTTTTTAACCGAAATTCGGTCATTCTGAGTCCAATCTTATGATTTGCAAATTCTCTCATTAAATCTTTTTCAAACTCTGGATACTTGAATTTCAATTGATTTAAACGTTTTAATAAATAATTTTTCAAATTCTGTCCCCACCCTTTCTTTACCTTCTGGGATGAGCAATATTTCTTTTCCCTCTTCTTCTACTCCCCATCTCTCCCAAACGGCGTCTGTCACTCCTTCTTTATCTAAAAGAAGCATGATAGCCGCATATCTCACCATAATCGGATAGGGTAACTCATCTAGAATATCAATTTGTTTTTTATCCAAAATCGCAACTCTTTTCATTGTAACGCCTCCTTCTTTCAATCTAAAAATACCATATATGGACATGTCCATATATGGTATTTTTTGCTATCATCGTATACTTTTTTGCTCTCTTTAGAATCCAATCGAACGATACTATTTTTATATTCTATTTTTAGCCTTCCCCAAAACTTGCACCACTCCCCAAAATTAGATACACTTAGAAAAGAACGTCGCCTTAGTGTAGTGGATATCACATGAGATTCCGGTTCTCATAACAGGGGTTCGACTCCCCTAGGCGGCTTACAACATACTCCACGCTACAAACATTGTTTTGTAGCGTTTTTTTATGCACAAAAAAGCCCCGAGAGAAATCTCGGGGCTTTTCGACAAACGTTAGAATGACTCACCTAGGTGAGATTATTCTTCGTCCTCTTTTTTCTTGCCAGTCGCAAGTAATCCTAAACCTGCAAGGAGTGACATGCCTGCTGCATTGAAGACTACTGATAAGTCTTCCACACCTGTATTCGGTAATTGTGGTTTACCTGGAGTTGGAGGTGTTTGAGGAGGTGTATTTGGTGTGTTTGGAGGAGTTACTGTGTTATTAAACTCAGTATCTTCTGGCAATCCAGCCACAGCCGTTAATACTTTACCGTCTTTCGCTACAGTTACAGTGACAGTCGCAACCATTGGATCGTAAGTTACGCCTTCTTCTGTTCCTTTCACTTCTTCAACAGTGTAAGTGTAAACTCCTTCTTCGCCTCGCTTGAATGTTAAGGCAGAGAATTTTATCTTACCATCAGCGTCGTTTGTTACTGTTTCGATGACATTTCCATCTTTGTCTTTCAATACAAAGCTGAATTCGCCCTCTTTCAGTGGACGACCTTCCAATTTCTTAGTGAACTCGAATTCCACTTTCGTTGGAATATTAACAACACGAGTTTCAGTTGGTTTTTCTGGTTTCTCAACTGATTTCTTCGTTGGGTCGTATTGGTGAACGGTTTGACTCGCAGTGTTTTCGATATCTACGCCATCTTTAGCAGTTTCTTTAATTGTCGCAACAATATCAAATTTATAGTAACGACCGAATGCAAATTTAGTAGTATCTAATACTGGAGTATTTTCAGCATCGCCTAAAGATTTCGTTAAATCAGCTTTAGATGTTGCTGTAATCACGCCATTTTCAACTTTGATGTCGAATTTATCAGTTACATCTTCGCCAGTGACACTGTCGTAAGCTTTAATATTTGCAACGTCAACCGTTAAGTTTTCTTTATCGTAGTTATCTGTGATTCCTACTGATTGGATGTAATCTTTGTTGTTTGCGTCAAATTTAGTTGTATCTAACCAAACTTGGTAAACGACTTTGTCACCCTTCTTAAGTGTTGATGTATTGATATTTTGAGCTTCATTGTTATCAGTCTTATCAGCGTAAGGATCTGCTTTCGTATCTGTTACAGCATCAGTCAACTCAGCATCGTCATCTACTAACTTGTTGCCAGTAGTGTCGAATTTCTCATCTTTCACAACAAATTTCTTAGGTTGGAATTCTGGTGTTTCTGGAGGAGTTACTGTGTTGTTGAACTCTTTATCTGGAGCATCTGTTACCGTTGTTGTTAAAACTTTGGCAGTTCCGTCATAGGCAACATTGACTGTGATTTCAGCCTTCATTGTATCGTAAGTAACGGATCCATCTTTTCCAGCTACTTCTTCTACAGTGAATTTATGAACGCCTTCGTCGCCTTTAAAGAATTCAATAGCTCTAAATTTAACTTTACCTTCAGCGTCATTCTTCACTGTTTCAATTACATTGCCCTTATCATCTTTCAATTGGAAACTAAATTCTCCCGCTTGTAATTCACGGCCTTCTAGTTTCTTCGTGAAGTTGAAATCAACTGTAATTGGAACATTTACGACACGTTTTTCAGTTGGTTTCTTAGGCGTTACAACAGTTTTACTTGTTGGGTCATATTGATGAACTACTTGCATTGCTGTATTTTCGATATCTGAACCAGCTGGCACATCTTGTTTCACAGTCGCAACAATATCAAATTTATAGTAACGACCAAATGCTAGTTTCGTTGTATCGATTACTTGTGTATTTTCTGCATCTCCTAATGATTTTGTTAAATCTTTCTTAGAAGTAGCTGTAATCACACCATTGGCAATAGCAATATCAAATTTATCAGTTACATCTTCACCAGTCACACTATCGTAAGCTTTGATGTTTGCAACGTCAATATCTAATTTAGCTTCATCGTAGTCATCTGTAATACCTACTGATTGGATATTTTGCGCTTGGGTAAATTGCTTCGTATCTAACCATACTTGGTATACAATCTTATCCCCTTTACGAACAAACATTGTATTGATATTTTCTGGTTCGTTATTGCCATACTTATCCGCATATGGATTTGCATTCGTATCCGCCACTGAATCTGTTAATTCACTGTCGTCGTCTACTAATTTTTCACCTGTAATATCCACTTTTTCTTCATTTAAAACGAATTTCTTAGGTTTAAATTCTGGAGTTCCTGGAGGTGTAACGCTGTTGTTGAACTCTTTGTCTTCTGCATCTTTCACTTTAGTGATTAACGCTTTAGCAGTCCCGTCATATTTCACTTCAACAGTTACTTCAGCTTTCATCTTATCGTAAGTCACTGTTGTGTCCGTTCCAGCAACCTCTTCGATTGTGTATTTGTAAGTACCCGCTTGATCTTTGTTGTACTCGATGGCTTTGAACTTAACGTTTCCGTCTTTATCGTTCTTCACAGTTTCGATTTCAGTACCTTTTGCATCTTTCAATACAAAGCTGAACTCGTTTTCTTTCAACTCACGGCCTTCCAATTTCTTAGTGAAGTTAAATTCCACTTCGATTGGAACGTTGATAACACGTTTTTGAGTTGGTTTTTCTGGAGTTACAACTGATTTACTTGTTGGATCGTATTGGTGAACGATTTGTGTTGCAGTATTTTCGATATCTGCTCCACCTTTTACGTCTTCTTTTACAGTCGCAACAATATCAAATTTATAGTAACGTCCGAATGCAAATTTAGTTGTATCAAGTACTTGAGTATCTTCTGCATCCCCTAAAGATTTTTGTAATGAAGCTTTAGATGTTGCTTTAATCACGCCATCTTCAACTGTGATGTCGAATAAATCAGTAACTTCTTTACCAGTCTTGCTGTCGTAAGCTTTGATATTTGCTTTGTCTACAGTTAATTTAGCTTCATCGTAGTTATCTGTAATTCCTACAGATTGGATATTTTGATCTGCAGTGAAGTTGTTTGTGTCTAACCATACTTGGTAAACCACTTTAGAACCACGTTTAACAGTCTTCGTATTTAAGTTTTCTGCTTCATTGTTATCTGTTCCATCTGCATATGGGTTTGCGTTAGTATCTGCCACTTCATCTGTTAACTCATCATCGTCATCCATCAACTTGTCGCCAGTGATATCGAATTTCTCTTTGTTTAAGATAAATTTCTCTGGTTTGAACTCTGGAGTTGTTGGCGGTGGAGTTACTTTGTTGTTGAACTCTTTGTCTTTTGCATCAGTAACTTTAGTTGTAAGAACTTTAGCAGTTCCGTCATAGTTAACTGTAATGGTTACTTCAGCTTTCATTGTATCGTAAGTCACTGTCGCATCTGTTCCAGCTACTTCTTCGATTGTGTATTTATGCTCTCCTACTTCTTTCTTAGTGAATTCAAGTGATTTGAACTTAACGTTTCCGTCCGCATCATTCTTCACTGTTTCGATTTCAGTACCCTCTGCATCTTTCAATACAAAGCTGAACTCGTTTTCTTTCAACTCACGGCCTTCCAATTTCTTAGTGAAGTTAAATTCTACTTCAACAGGAACGCTGATGACACGTTTTTGAGTTGGTTTTTCTGGAGTCTTAACAGTTTTAGATGCTGGATCGTATTGGTGAACGATTTGGCTTGCTGTATTTTCAATATCAGAACCAGCAACAACATCATCTTTAACAGTTGCTACGATATCAAATTTATAGTAGCGACCGAATGCGAATTTCTCAGTATCTAATACTTGAGTATTTTCTGCATCGCCTAAAGATTTTTGTAATGAAGCTTTAGATGTTGCAGTGATGACACCATTTTCAACTGTAATATCGAATTTAGCTGTTACATCTTCACCAGTCTTGCTGTCGTAGGCTTTGATGTTTGCTTTCTCTACAGTTAATTTAGCTTCATCATAGTTATCTGTAATTCCTACAGATTGGATGTTTTGAGCTGCAGTGAATTTAGTTGTGTCTAACCATACTTGGTAAACCACTTTGTCACCGCGTTTAACAGTCTTCGTATTGATGTTTTCAGCTTCGTTGTTGTCTGTTCCATCTACATAAGGATCAGCGTTTGTTTCAGCATACTCATCTGTTAACTCGTTATCGTCATCCATTAATTTATCACCAGTTAAATCGAATTTCTCTTTGTTTAAGATAAATTTCTCTGGTTGGAATTCAGGAGTTGTTGGAGGTGTAACCGTATTGTTGAACTCTTTATCTGGAGCATCTGTCACGTTCTTAATTAACGCTTTAGCAGTCCCGTCATATTTCACTTCAACGGTTACTTCAGCTTTCATCTTATCGTAAGTCACTGTTGCGTCTGACCCAGCAACCTCTTCGATTGTGTATTTGTGAGTTCCCACTTGATCTTTAGTGAATTCTAAAGCTTTGAATTTCACGTTTCCATCTTTGTCGTTTTTCACAGTTTCGATTTCAGTACCTTTGGCATCTTTCAATACAAAGCTGAATTCTTCTGCTTTCAACGTACGACCTTCAAGTTTCTTCGTGAAGTTAAAGTCAACAGAAACTGGAATATTCACAACTCGTTTTTGAGTTGGTTTTTCTGGTTTTTCAACAGTCTTGTTGTATGGATCATATACGTGAACGATTTGGCTCGCTGTATTTTCGATATCGATACCATCTTTCACAGTTGTTTTGATTGTTGCTGCGATATCAAATTTATAGTAACGACCGAATGCAAATTTAGTTGTATCGATGACGCTATCTTCATTTACAAATTCTGCTTTAGAAGTTGCACTGATTTTACCGTCTTCAACTTTAATATCGAATTTAGAAGTTACCTCTTCACCAGTTACGCTATCGTATACTTTAATACCATCTTTAGTCACATCTAATTTGTCTTCTTCATAATCGTCAGTGATTCCAACATATTGGATGTTTTGACCTGCAGTGAATTTAGTTGTATCTAACCATACTTGATAGTAGAATTTGTCACCTTTTTTAAGTGTCTTACCGTTGATGTTTTCTGGTTCGTTGTTTGTTGATTTGTCAGCATATGGGTTTGCGTTAGTGTCTTTAACTTCATCTGTTAACTCATCATCATCATTCATTAGTTTGTCACCAGTGATATCGAATTTCTCTTTATTGACAACGAATTTCTCTGGTTTGAACTCTGGAGTTGTTGGCGGCGGAGTCACTTTGTTGTTGAACTCTTTGTCATCCGCGCCAGTAGCGTTTCCGCCTTCTGAAGCAAAGGTCGTTACTGTTGTTAATACGTGTCCAGATTTAGATACTTTAACAGTAATGTTGGCTTTCATTGTATCGTAGTCCATACGTTCTTCTTTAGTCGCAGGGATTACTTCTTCAACAGTATATTTGTGAGTTCCCACTTTAGTCTTGTCATAGCTTAATGCTGAGAATGTTACGTTTCCGTCTTTATCGTTTTTCACAGTTTCGATTTCGTTACCTTCTGCATCTTTCAACACAAAACTGAACTCTTTATCTTTCAATGGACGACCTTCTAATTTCTTAGTGAAATCGAATTTAGTTGTTACTGGAGAAACTACAAAGTTGTTGAACTCTTGGTCATCAGCTTTTGAAGTTTCGCCGCCTGCTGCAGAGTAAGTTACTTTCGTTTTTAATACGCCAGCAGCATCTTGAGTCACTTCAACGGTCATAGTGATTTCCATTGCATCGTAATCAACATCCGCATCAGATCCTGCTTTTTCTGTAATCTTGTACTTGTAAGTACCTACTTTGTTGAATGTTAATTCGCTGAATGAAACTTTACCGTCTGCATTTTGAACTGTTTCTTCGTGTCCATCTGGAGTAGATTTTTGTTCTTTAATTGTAAAGCTGAATTCGCCGTCTACTAAGTTACGACCTTCTAATGTTTTCTTGAATTCAGGTTTTACTTTAACTGGTTCAATTTTTTCATAGTAGTAAACAGGTTGTTTGTATGGAGTTAGTGAGTTTACTAAGTCAACGTGAGATCCAATACCATTAACACCATTTACTAATTGGCTATTGTCAGAAACATGACCGATATTGTCTCCGAGGAATGGTACGAATACTGAATGATACGGTGTGTACGCTGCTCCTTCAGAGAATCCAAAATTAATTTCCTTACCATTTGGATAATTTACTCCATTTCTATCTGTGAACGGAATCGTATTTAGCGGTGTTTTCACTTTTACTAAATCTGTTGAGTTCCATTCACCTGGTTTGATTGGAGCAGTCTCTGCAAGAAGCATATATCCATCTGTATCCAATGTCCCATCCGAACGTTTACTTTGTTGTTTTGGATCTAGTAAGTATACACGAATAACTACTGTACCATCTTCACCTACAACTTCTTTAATACGTTTAATTCCACGGCTATTAGCATCCATGAACTTTTGTCCTACTTTATAAGGACTTGATACGAATCCGGTAGTTGTTGTTGGGTCAGCTTTTTGGTATAAACGGTATCCTTCAAATTCACGTACTCCTGAAGCGTTGAAGTTTTGACCTTCCATTGCTTTCATTGTGTATGAAGCAAGGTCCACTTCGTTTCCGTTTGGCTTATAAGTTTGAGCATCTGTTTCTGTACGTCCAGCTTGATAAGTCGCATTTGATTTATCTACCACTTTATATAAAGTAGTGTTGTTAACTACCTTTGGAATTACAGCATTTGTATCTGTAATTCGACGACTATCATAACCAGGTTCAACTGCGTTAAAGATATCTGTTGTTGTACGTGCATTATAAACATCTTCAAACAATTTTTTATGAGCACGATTTTCGGCAGTATCTGTTGATGCATTTTCATATGATTTAATCACTGGGTCAATATCGTATTGATATTGTAAGTAAGGTTTTGGAGCTCCAGTTGCATCTTTACCAGTTTCATATTTAACTGTTAGTGTTAATTCACCATTTGATGCTTGTTTTGTCTTTTGTAGTGATTGTGTTCCACTTGTAGAAGTTACTCTAACAGTTTCAATTACTGTATTCGTGTTTTTGTCCACTAATTCTGCAGTAATATCTGTACTTGTATCGAAAGGTTTGAATGAACGTAGGTAATAGTTTGTACCATATCGTTTATTAAACTCTGTTAAATCTAATACATGGAAAGTATATTCTGAGTCAGCTTTTTTATAGCTTGGGTCTGCAATATCACGTGATTTTACACTTGCTCCGTTAGGGTTAGACATTACAGGATCTGCTGTTTCGCCATCTTTAAGAGTTGTTTCAACATCTACTGGAGTTGTGTCACTTCCTTGTGAAGCTGCGCGTCTTGAACGAGTTCTTGGAGTTTCTCCTGATGCTGGTGCTGCTGTTGTGGTTTCTTCTGCTGCTGTTGGAGCTGCAGTTGTTTCTTCTGTAGCTGCTGGTGCTGCAGTTGTTTCAGTCTCAGTAGTTGCCTGGGCAGTTGTTGCCGGCGCTACCGCTGTTGTTGCTTCCGTTGCTGTAGCAGATACTTCTTCTGCTGCTACTGCATTCGTAGCAAAAATCGTTGTTCCTAATAAGACTGAGCACACGCCAATCGTCAATTTACGTAATGAG
>ERZ773018.1826-NODE-1826-length-11056-cov-8.931370_pt1 | contig 11056 bp, 9 predicted proteins | sample MGYA00580840_ERZ773018 | MGnify/ENA primary metagenome ERZ773018 (study PRJEB29015, sample SAMEA2738125) | human oral metagenome | biome: human oral; feature: human-associated habitat; material: saliva | place: China | collected 2256 ... | reverse complement strand
ATTCTAAGATGATTGTCAATGGAGATATGAGTCAGATTGACCTTCCACGTCGTGTTAAATCTGGTCTTGTCGATGCCATGGAGAAATTGAAGGGAATCAAGGCTATTGATTTTGTTCATTTCTCTGCCAGTGATGTCGTACGTCACCCAGTTGTTGCCGATATCATTAATGCTTATGAAAAAGATGCACCTAAGTTTGATCTTGAGAAAAAATCAGAAGAATCAGACCAGGCTAAAGAAGTAGTATCAGGATTGACCGAATACCCAGTCATTGGTGCTGAGGATCTTAAAAAGTAAATAGATGAAAAGAGGTTTGAGAGTATGAGTTCCCAACCTCTTTTTCTTTGGTAGTCAAGTCACAGATTTCCTCTCTATTTTTGGTAAAATAGTATTAAAGAGTAGGCTAATATGAAGGGGAGAGGTATGACTAAGGCAAAAAAATGGAAGATTGGGATTATTGTTTTTCTAGGACTTGTTGCGACAGTTTTGATTGCCATAGAAGAGGGAAGATTTTGGAAGTATCAACAGAACTATATTCCAGATGGTACCTATCAGATGGTAAAATATGAGGCTAAATCGGCATATTCCAATGAATTGATAAATTGGACTGAGCGAGGAGAGAATAATGATAGCTTATATGAGGATTTTATAGTTGTTGAGAATATGAAATCTCAATTTTATTATGTTTTTGTGGGGGATGGGGAACCTTTTGTCTCACCATTTGAGCACGATGAAAAGCTTCCACAGACTTTTGACCCACATACTGGGACTTTGAAACAGGATCTAACAGTCTCTGAATATAAAGCTCTAGTGATTTCTCATATTGATAAGATTTCTAAAAAGGGAGAGGAGTACTCAAACGTAAAGGAAGTATCTGTCCAAAGGTGTGTAGACGATTATAAAAAAATGTTGAAGCAAAAAAGAACTTATGAAAAGCGACCTAATGGTCTCGTTCTGACTGTTTATGCTGATGATGGACATATTGAGTCGCGTAGAACTTTTAAACGATTGAGCTCAGAGGAAGCCAAAGAGGTCAAAAGTGGTTATGATTGGGATTATGAGTATTCCTTGAAGTATTATAATTATTCAAGGCATGATGGGGATTATCTCATCTGGCGTTGAACTACTTACCGACCAAGCACCTCTTTACTATCGAGAATCATAGCCAAATGTTTTATTAAAAAACCTTAGAGTCTTTATGATAATTGTCAAATACTATTTCACCATTTATTTTGGTACAATAGAACAGTAGACCAATAAAAAAGGAGATTATTATGAACCAGCAAGAGTGGATTGAGTACTTTGAATTAGTCAACGGTCGTAAACCAACTCCCGCAGAGTTATCTCAAGCTCAAGCAGCAGGCGAGTTTATCCTTGAACGACCTAATATTTTTAGCTCAAATGGACAAGTGACGGAGCAAAGACCGATTAAACCAGCTGAACCTGTAATTGCTATGACGCAACAGCCTCAGTTTGCCCAAACAACAGCAACCTTCCAACAAGCCATGCCAGTGAAAAAAGGAATGTCAAAAAAAGCCAAGATTATTCTAGCATCAGTCTTGGGTGCTGTGGCAGTGATTTTACTTTCTGTTGGTGGCTATTCATTATGGCGTTATCAGTCAGGTAAGATTGCGGATGGAACATATGAGGTAGTGGCCTATTCTTATCGTGATGAAGATAAAGATAAGATGGTAAATGCTTTCGATGAATTTGATGATGTCTACTCCTTTGTAGAAGTAAAAAATAATAGATCTAGATACTATTCTTATCTCGAGGACAATAAATCACCTTATGTTAGCTTGTTAGAGTATGAACATGAAATCCCTCAGCAGTTCGATCCATGGAATAAAACTCAGACAGAAGTTTTAACAGTTGAAGAGCTTGAATCTACAGTCAAAGACTTCATGAAAGATATGTCTAAGGATTATTCTTTTTACACTAAAGACGCTACAAAAGAAGCCGTTAAAGAATCTGTAAAATCTTACAAGAAATCTCTCAAAGAAAAACGAACTTACGTCAAAAAAGGTAATGAGTATACGCTATCTACTTATGACAAGGATGGGGAGCTTCAATCCCGTGTTACTTTTAAGCGTATGAGTAAGGGGGATGCTGAAGAGCGTTGGGATGATTATAAGGATGCAATTAAAGATTATAAGAAAGAATTGAAGACTTATAGTGATCAGTACGACGAGTATAAGGATTACTTTAATTATGGTTATGGAGGTGACTACGGTTATGGTTACGGCGATGACTATGGTAGTGGTTCTAAATCAGGCTCTGAGGATAGTAAAAGCAGCAAAAAAGGCATTGATAAAATTTAATCAGCCAATGATGTAAATGAGCAAAGTGGTACAAGAAGGAGAGCTAAAACTCCATCTTGGTACCGCTTTTCTTTTTATGAAAATAGTCAAATAGCTTTGGAGTCTTTTTTCTGGTAGAATGGAAATATCAATGAAAAAGGGGACTTTTATGAACGAAAAAGAGTGGTTGGATTATTTCGAAACAATCAATAATCGTAAGCCGATAGAGGAAGAAATCCAACAAGCAAAAGCTAATGGGGAATTTATTTCTCAAGAGTCTAAGGACGAGGGTGTTAATCCTCAACAAGCTCAGTTGAGTGATCAAGTGACACAAGCCGTTTCACAAGTTGCTCCTGCTAAGACAGGCTTGTCTAAGAAAGCTAAAATTATTATTGCTTCTGTGGTGGGGGCGATTGTTCTAGTGGCACTTTCATTTGGTGGTTATGCCTATATGCACCTACAAGGTGGTAAAATTCCTGAAGGAACCTATCTGCTTGAAACTTATCGCTTTTACCATAAAGATAAGAAGAAAATGGTTGATGGTATGGAATCTTTCAAGAAAAGTGGCCTAGAGGCTCATGATTTTGTTAAAGTCAAAGGGAACAATGTTAAATTTTATTTTTATACCTTAGCTGGCGGGAACAATCTGGTTGACTTTACAGACTATGATACTGACAAAGCATACCGTCCAGATGCTTGGTCTAGAACGCTTAAACCAAACATGTCACTATCTGAATATACGAAAGTCATTGACCAAGCAGTAGATAGTCAATACAAAATAAGTGAATATCGAACTAAGGCTGATAACGATGAAAGTAAAAAGATTTACGTTAAATCCTACAAAGAATCTCTCGAAGAAACCGTTCGATACAAGGTTAAGGGTGATAAATTAATCGTCACTACTTATAATAAGAAAGGCAAACTTACAGAAGAAAGAAGCTTCAAACGCCTATCAGAGGATGACGTGAAGAAATTAGATTATGACTATGAACGTGATGTTAGAGCTGATAAAAAGCGCTTCCAAAACTAGTAATGTTTAAAACCAGCCTAGCTGGTTTTTTCTTTTATGAAAAGCGTTTAAGAAGGTATTTTTCTGGTAAAATGAAAGTAGAAATGGGAAGGGGGTACTATCATGAATGAAAAAGAGTGGTTAGACTATTTCGAAATAATCAATAATCGACAACCGACAGCGGAAGAAATCCAACAGGCTAAAGCTAGTGGCGATTTTATTTTTCAAGGGCCTAAGGTAGAGAAAGTCAAGCCACAAGTTCAACTCAGAGAACAGGTGACACAACCAGTTTCACAAGTTAGGACTCCTAAAACAGGATTGTCTAAGAAGGCAAAAATCATAATAGTTTCTCTATTTGGGACAATCCTTCTAGTGGCACTTTCCTTAGGTTCTTACGCCTTTATACATCTGCAAGGTGGGAAAATTCCTGAAGGAACCTATCTAATTGAATCTCACTATTATTATGACAAAGATGAGAAAGAGATGGTTGATGTTTTAGAGTATAATGAATCCATCGATATATATGTTCGAGACTTTGTTAAAGTAAGAGGCAATCATTTAAAAACATGTGATTATTTTTTAAGTAATGGCGAAGGCTATGTTTATAAGATAGATTATATGACTGGTTATAATTTCGACTGTGACGCTTGGTCAAGGAGTCTTAAGCATACTTGGACACTTTCAGAATATGAAGATATGGTTGGTAAGCTTCTAAGAAAATACTATAAGGGTGCTCCTCTTAAAACTGAGTCTGGAATTGAGAGAGACATAAAAGAGTATAGAAAAAGGTATAAATCAGAGTTGAAAAGGACTTATCGTTATAAGTTAATAGGAGACAGACTAACAATTATTAGCTATGATGGAGATGGGGAAATTCATTCTGTGCGGACCTTCAAACGCTTGTCCAAAGCAAAAGAGGAAAAATTACAATCTGACTATGATAAATTCTCTAAGAAGGATAGGGAGTTGAAAAGGTTAATATTAAGCTTTTAAGTTGCGAATGTCATTCAAAGTGAATTTTATGTTGCTCGCAAATTAATATTATTTAAAACCAGCTAGTCTGGTTTTTTTAGTGTCCAAAACGTGCTATAATAAGATGTTATATCATCAGTGTTAGCCCATTTGTTAACACATGAAAGGAAATTAAAATGACAAAAACATTCTACATCACAACACCTATCTACTACCCATCTGGTAAATTGCATATTGGTTCAGCCTATACAACCATTGCTTGTGACGTCTTGGCACGTTACAAACGTATGATGAACTATGATGTCTTCTACCTTACTGGGCTTGATGAGCACGGCCAAAAGATTCAACAAAAGGCTGAAGAAGCAGGAATCACACCACAAGAGTATGTGGATGGTATGGCTGTTGGTGTTAAGGACCTCTGGCAACTTTTGGATATCTCATACGATAAATTCATCCGTACGACTGATGATTACCATGAAAAAGTTGTTGCTCAAGTTTTCGAGCGCCTCTTGGAACAAGGAGATATCTACCTTGGTGAATACTCTGGTTGGTACTCAGTTTCAGACGAAGAATTCTTCACTGAAAGTCAGTTGGCAGAAGTTTACCGTGATGAAGAAGGCAATGTTATTGGTGGTGTGGCTCCATCAGGACATGAAGTAGAGCTAGTGTCTGAAGAATCATATTTCTTTAAACTCAGCAACTACGCAGACCGTTTGACGGCCTTCTTTAAAGAACACCCAGAATTTATCCAACCTGATGGTCGTATGAATGAAATGCTTAAAAACTTCATCGAGCCAGGCTTGGAAGACTTGGCAGTATCACGTACAACCTTCACTTGGGGGGTTAAAGTCCCATCAGATCCAAAACACGTGGTATATGTGTGGATTGATGCTCTTATCAACTATATTACTGCCCTTGGTTATGGTCAGGATGAGCATGGTAACTTTGATTTGTTCTGGCAAAATGATGAAAACCACGAAATTATCCACATGATTGGTAAGGATATTCTTCGTTTCCACTCAATCTACTGGCCAATCATCCTTATGGCTCTTGATTTGCCATTGCCTACACGTCTTGTTGCCCACGGTTGGTTCGTCATGAAAGACGGTAAGATGTCTAAGTCTAAAGGAAACGTGATCTATCCAGAAATGTTGGTAGAGCGTTTTGGTCTTGATCCACTCCGTTACTACCTCATGCGTAGTCTTCCAGTTGGTTCAGATGGTACCTTCACACCAGAAGACTACGTAGCCCGCATCAACTATGAATTGGCTAATGACCTTGGAAACCTCCTCAACCGGACGGTAGCCATGATCAATAAATACTTTGGTGGTCAAGTTCCGGCTTATGTCGAAAATGTCACAGCATTTGATACTGATTTGGCTAAGGTAGTTGAAGAAAACATCGCTGAATACCACAAGCAAATGAACGCGGTTGATTACCCACGCGCTTTGGAAGCCGTTTGGAATATCATCTCTCGTACCAACAAGTACATCGATGAGACAGCTCCTTGGGTCCTCGCTAAAGAAGATGGGGACAAGGAACAATTGGCAGCGGTCATGGCTCACTTGGCAGCTAGCCTTCGTGTTGTGGCTCATTTGATCCAACCATTCATGATGACCACCTCCAACGCCATCATGGAACAACTTGGCTTGGGCTTGGACTTCGATCTTGAAAACTTGACTTTAGCAGGCTTCCCTGAAAATGTCACAGTGGTTGCCAAAGGAACTCCAATCTTCCCACGTCTGGATATGGATGAAGAAATTGCCTACATCCAATCTCAAATGACTGCTGGTAAACCACAAGAAAAAGAATGGATTCCAGAAGAAGTGGAACTCAAGTCTGAAAAAGATGAGATCAAATTTGAAGACTTTGACAAGGTTGAAATCCGTGTAGCAGAGGTCAAAGAAGTGGAACGCGTCGAAGGATCAGACAAATTGCTTCGCTTCCGCCTAGATGCAGGAGATGGCGAAGACCGTCAAATCCTCTCTGGTATCGCGAAATTCTATCCAAATGAACAAGAATTGGTCGGCAAGAAACTCCAAATCGTGGCCAACCTCAAACCACGTAAGATGATGAAGAAATATGTCAGCCAAGGCATGATTCTTTCCGCAGAACACGGAGATCAATTAACAGTCTTAACGGTTGATCCATCTGTACCAAATGGAAGCATCATTGGCTAAACGATCGATAAAGAATAAGCTCTCCTGAATGGGAGAGCTTTTGTTGTATCGCTATAGTTTTCATCATTGAGTATTACAAGGATGTTAGATGCGTCCTATTAGTCATGAATGTTAATGGAGACTTCCGCAGTGAGAAAAGAGCCTGAAAGATTTCATTTCAGACTCTCGGAAGTTTTGAGACAGTAGGCTCAAATCTTAGGTATGGAATCCCAGAGGGATTCGCTACCGTCCGTCCTCACCTAAGGAAAGTCTCCAATTACTTTTCTTAAGATATTTCCTATTCATCTGGCTGGTATTCCAGGATATCTCCGGGCTGGCAGTCCAGTTCTTTGCAGATGGCCTCAAGGGTAGTGAAGCGGATGGCTTTGGCCTTTCCTGTCTTGAGGATGGAGAGGTTGGCGGTAGTGATGCCTATTTTGTCAGCTAGCTCATTGGATTTCATCTTTCGCTTGGCCAGCATGACATCTAGATTAACGATAATCATGGTCCCCTCCTTAAATGGTCAGCTCATTTTCTTCAGCGATCTCAATCCCTCTTTCCAGGATCTTGCCAAGGACCCAGACAATTGCAACGGCTAGGAGAAGATCCGAGTTAAAGGAGAATTGGAAGGTGAAGGGAAGGAGATAAACATCACCACTAGTTTCAAATGTGCCGGACATAAAGGTTAAAACCAGCAAGACCTTCCAAGCTCGGTTACAGAGCTCTATATTAGAGTGAGAAAAAATCTTTTCTTGGTAGAGATTTTGGAGGAAGCTACGAATGGTGATGAAAAGATAAATATAGATAGCGCTTGAGAAAATTGGGAAGATCAATTGCCATAGAGGTTGCGGATGTTTGGGGAAGAGTTGGATACCATTCACATTAACGGACAAGCGTCTTGTTTGAATGAGATCTTTAAACACTCCCATACGTGAAAGCAGGTGGACGACCAGTGCTACCACGGTCATAAAGCCACAGAAGTAAATGAAAGCCGTTAAGACTTCAATGATATTTTTTAGGGTTTTCGAGTTTTTCATCGCAAGCCTCCTGAAAGTTTATTTATTATTTACTTATAGTATACTCCTTATAAAAAAATAGTCAATAAAAAAGTATCGAAAAACGATAAAAAATTTATGAAATTCGGTCAAAGTTTGCTTTAAATAGAATTTGAGGTATACTAATAGGTAACTACCATTTCAAGGAGGTATTGAAATGATCAAAAAGTTAGATAAGAAATATCTTTGGATGATCATCGCTTTTGTGAGTGCAGTGGTTCTAATTGGTGGAGTCTATCTCTACTCTAGCTCCAATATCCAACCGGATCATCAAAAAGAGTTCAACCAGACCTCGAAGACCTCGGCTTCCTCTAAGGAAAAAGCCATCGATCTGTCTGGTGAATATGTCTCTAGCGCGCGTGATAAGGCCAAGATTCAAAAAGATGGGAAATCTTGGAAGATTGATTATGAGACAGAAGATGGTCCTGTATCAGCAACTTTCTCAACTGATTTCAAAGTAGAAGGAGCCAATAAAGTTTCTACCAGTCAGATGAAAAAGTCAGATGGAAATACTGATTTTACCATCACTGTTCGTATCTTTAAATACCAATCAGATAAAGATCCTCTCATTACGGTCACCATGTCAGACAAAGATCCTGATCACGAAATGGTCTTTGCCAATCGGAAGGATTTCTTCAAGTCGACGAATCCAGATGACGCAGTACTGGATGGAGATTTGACAACCTTCTCAGGAAGTTATTCTAATGAATCTATTGAACAACAGATTGCAGATTCAGGCTTTAAGTTGTATGGCTATAGTCCAGAAGATTATTACAATCACCGGACTACTGTCTTTCCTTCTATCTACTCTGATAAGGACAATGGATGGAGCTTCTGGAGTGGAGCCACCAATGTCCAATTTGTCCTCAATAAAGATAAGAAACCTAAGAAAGCAGGCGCGACCTATCAGGTTTACTTTGTCCAAGCTGGGACAACCGGAGCAAGTCCTGGTCAAGAATTGGTTGTCACCTTGATTCCTGAAAATGTTCAAGGTCCTGATGGCGTCGTTTCACCGTTGAGACGTATCTTCTACCATCAAGCCTCCTTCCATGCCTACCAGGACAAATGGTGGGAAGCTTACCCAGAGCCGAAGAAGGAAGCAGACCTCGATATTGCGGCCATCAATAATGGAGATTTCTCAAGTCTGGCAGGGACATGGCGCAATGCCAAAGGCCAAGAGATGGTCATCCAAGAAGATGGAACTGTGAAAGGCCAAGGAAGATTAAAAGCAGTCCCGAACTCTGATAAGACAAGTAAAGTCCCTTATGTAGATCTACGTGTGGGGGAAACAGGAGTAGCTGTTGGCCTCTTTAAGATTGGTTTTGAAAACCCTGATGGAGACCAGTCAGATAAGAGCAAACCTCGCTTAGTAGTAACGCAATCAGCTGGGAACTATCCAGCAGATCAATACTTCTATCGTCAATAAGAAGCGAAAAACCCAGGAAATATGTTTTCCTGGGTTTTGTTTTGCTTTAATTGTTTATCAGTAGGTGTAGAAGTAGTTGGTTTTCTTTTTATTTGAAACTGAATCCTTCATAGATGAGTTCAGCTTTTGGATTGATCTTGTTAAAGGTCTGGGCAAAAGCATCCATCATTTTTGTCGGTCCACACATGAAAACCGTAGTATCATCTGCTAAGGAGTGGTGGCTGAAGTCTAGGTAGCCCTCTTCCTGACTATTAATCAGATGAAGATCTAAATTGGGATTTTGGTCTGCATATTCTCTGAGGAAATCAAGGTAAACAGCATTTTCCTCTCCACGGTATGTATAGTAGAAGCTGACTTTCTGTTGGAGGTTTTTCTTTTCACGAAGGTAGGAAATGAAAGGAGTAATTCCAATACCTCCAGCGATCCAAACCTGCTGGTCTCGACCTTCTTTCAGCAACATATGCCCATAGGCACGGTCGATACTAACCCGACTGCCTAGTTGAAGTTCTTTATAGATCTGCTGGGTATGATCTCCAGAAGCCTTGATTGTAAAGAAAATTCGATTGCCTGAACCACCTGAGATGGAGAAGGGATGGGGAGCTTTTTCAAATCCTTCTTGATGGATTTTTAGAAAGGCAAATTGGCCGTATTCGTAGCTAAAGGTTTGGCTGAGTTGGATTTCGATTTCAGTGGTATCGTGGTTGAGGTGCTTGAGTCCGATAATTTTCCCAAGATAAGGGAAGGAGATGGTTTGGTAGAGGAAAATAATATAGAATCCAGCTGCTAGACCTAGGATGGCAAAGAGGCCAACGACGAAAGACAAAAGGCTAGGTTGGGTCAGGCGTGCCCCCATCATCATGTAAACGTGAAGGAGACCAAAAATATAGGCTAAGTAAACCAAGCGATGAATCCAGCGCCAGGTCTCATACTTGAGGAATTTTCCAAGAAAAGCAACCAAGACGATACTGACAAAAAGATCAATCCCTATGTTTCCCAACTGAGCAGCTAGGTGTGATCCCCACAAACCACCCATGCTGATATTATGGAAAGCCAGAAGAATCAGTGAGAAAACAGCCATGACTTTGTGAATGGCATACATGTTTTCAATCCCATGAAAGAGGGCTTCCAAATGCGCTGAGCGGGTTGCTAATAAGAAGGTCCAAGATAGGGTCGTTAAAGCTAATCCAGGGACGAGAAAAGTGGTCATTCCTGAGGTGAGCCAAGCAAAGATGGTTAATGCTAAGCTGGCTACGATAAGGGTTATTCCTTTGATTGATTTCATATGATTCTCTTTCTATAAAAAAAAATTCGTTTACACCACTCGATGTAAACGATATTGTTACATTTTATAAAATAGAGTTGAAATTGTCAATCTTTGTGCTCAAGAAGCAGAGGTGAGGAAGACTCGACGGCTTTTTTTCGTTTGAAAAATGTAGCCATTTGAACTAGGATACGGGGAACGGTCTGCCATTTTTTCCAAGCTTGAACACGGGTGTCGAGGAGTTGCTTTGCTAGACGTTCTAGCATCTCCCTTTCTGTAGGATCTAGGTCTTGAGCATTTTGAAAGATCTCTTTGATCTTGGAGAAATTTTTCAAGTTCTTCAAATCATTGATTGAAGTGATGCCTGCGTCCAGAAAAATGCCAAAAAAGGTATCAAAGAACTTCTTGCGCTCATCCGCCGATGTTTCGCGAACCCATTGCTTGAGAGTCTGGTCGGTTTGTTGGCTATCGGGACTAGTTTGATCCAGGGTCACAAATCCATCCTTTTCAACCATCCACGTAAAGGCGTCATGCTGGGCAAAGCCACCAAAGGCTCGACTTTTAACAATTGTAGCAGGCTCAGGAACTTCCAGCATCATGCCAACGATGGATCCTTGTGGGACAAAGCGGTGAATTTTAGGTGATGTACGCTGGTAGCCTTCTGTTTCAATAATGGCCTTGTTGAGACCAGGAGCATCGTAGCTGTAAATAGCGTCGACTCGTTCAAATAGGTAATCTGGAAGATAAGAGCAGGCGTAGGCTGCGAGATTGCCCCCTTTGGAGTGACCTGCCACCAGGAAGCGCCCTTTGGGAAATTCCTTCATGACATGTTGTAGGTAGCTGGCTGCACGCCTCTGAGATGGGACATGGTCCAT
>ERZ773018.1823-NODE-1823-length-11059-cov-2.630225_pt1 | contig 11059 bp, 9 predicted proteins | sample MGYA00580840_ERZ773018 | MGnify/ENA primary metagenome ERZ773018 (study PRJEB29015, sample SAMEA2738125) | human oral metagenome | biome: human oral; feature: human-associated habitat; material: saliva | place: China | collected 2256 ... | reverse complement strand
GCATACGGCCATAAGCTGCGTTCACCGCGGCTCGATACAGGATTTCACAATGCTGCCCGCCGTGCCTTCCTTGACGAATATGTGCTCTTCGGGACTAGCGAACATAATAATCGGGCACCCGGCAACGCCTGCATGAGCTCCATTAATAACTACCGCAAGAATCCGGCTATTGCACTTACCGGCAAAGAACCCGCCTACGGGAACGACAGCAAAGGCAACGGAACAATCATGAGCTCCGGCTGGCTGGGGGCACTACCGTTCGACCGGGAAACGGCAACAGTGCTGAGCATACTCCAATCCGAAACTACACACGAGCATATGCTCGCCGCAGTCTCGGCCGCGTTTTTCACCAACCTTACACATCGTATCCTGAGCGGGCAGTTGGTGCGGCGGGAACAGATTTTTACGGCCGCCACCATTATTTGTGGTGAACTGCAGAACCTTGTTGAAGGGACACCTTTTGCGTACCTGCAGCCGGGCATAATGCTCGTACAGCAGGCAGTGAATAATATTGAGCTGTCGTGGGCAGACCTCATCTGTGCGCTGCAGGGCGGAAGAAACCCTAACGCCTTTTTCGGTGAAGGCTGGGTGGCTGAGGAAGCCCTCTTTAACGTTCTGGGAGTTTTTAGCGCTTTCAGAAGCCCGAAAGACGGCATACTGGCGCTGGTGAATACCCCCGGAGATTCTGACACGATTGCGGCAATTGGTGGGTGCCTGTACGGGGCTTTCTGGGGGTATGAGACGCTCTGCACAGCTTTTGACCGAGACATAGAGCAGGAGCTTGAACCACTGTACCAACCTGCACTGGCAGAAGCCGTGCATCTTCTCAATGCCGGTGCGCAGACCCTTGCGGCGGCAGATACGCTCAGCATCCCCTGAATTAGGCCGCCGATACTTTCTGACGGCGAGCGCGCGAGACGAATAACGCCCCGCACAGCAGCAGTCCCCAAACGAGGAAAAGGGGGCTCCACAAGTAGGTGTGCCCCGCGATGGTTGGATTATCCAGGGAAGCTTTGCCAGTTACTACACGCTGCCACCCCGCAAAAGTCCCACGGCCGCCCCAGCCTATAAGCACTAAAACACCCACCCAAGACACAATGCGAACCCACGCGTGCGCGGGTGGTCGTAGATGGTCTATAAGCGGCACAAGTGCGCCTGTAACTTTGGCGATAAACACGGCCGCCAGTAAAAACCGCACCGGCACGTTGCCCTCTTGCTGTAGTTTGACAGCCATCGGTCCCACGGTATCTAACAGCCACATCCCGCCGCACATCCAGTAAAAGCTGGGTGCGGCGTGCAATAGACCTGCAATGGCGGCCCCAATAAATAGTGGTATGCCGGGAGGTTTCGTGCGGGTTTTCTTCATGCCATCCAGTTTAGAAGTCGTCACCTCTTCCTGCTAGAGGAAACATGAATATTGCGGCGCTGTCGGGAGTGGCCGCGATCTGGCCCTATATTGTGCTGACCCGCCTGGGGCTGCTACCTGCTGCACATGGAAGTTATTGATAAATCCGCTGTGCTGGCACAAGTTAATGAGCTAATGGTGGCTTTTGCCATACAGCTTTTCCTATACGTCCTGGCCTTAGCAATTATTCACTTCGCCGATGTGAAGTTCCGCGGGCACCTGCAGCAGCGCATCCTCAACCACCTGGGGCGGGCGCCGTTGAGCTGGTTCTCAAACCATGCTTCGGGTAGGGTGCGTAAAGCGCTGCAGGGTGATACACAAACCCTGCACACCATCGTGGCACATCAACCGGTCGAGATGGTAGCAGCGGTCGTCACTCCGCTCTCGCTAATGGTGTACGCGTTTATCCTGAATCCCTGGCTGGGGCTGCTCAGTATTGCCCCCTGCCGCTATACCTTTAGCACGTTCTTCCTATAGCCCCGCGAAAAGTGCCCTGTCAGCTAAAACTGACATGGCACTTTTAAAGGCCACGGAAGTTGCTGCGTACGGTTATAGTGCTAGACAGGACCGCTTGATGAGGTCGATTCAGATTCGGGTGAATTCTTCTCCCCAGAAGCACCTTGGGCATAGATTTTCGGGTATTTCTCTTGGCAGTAGCTGTTGGAAATAAGCCGCCAGTTCCCATCCAGATACACCATAACGAGACGAACTGAGCGCTCCTTTGCTGCTACTTTCTGCTCCTTAGTCTCCCCATCCTTTTTGGAAATGACGGTGAAATCTGGGTATTTTGCGACGCAGTGGAACAGGACAGCGGGTGGGGTATCTTCTAACAGCACTACTATCTTGCGCACATCGTAGGTGGTTTTGAACCCAACAGCCCACCTCGTAGGGTCGCGCCGCATGGTGTTGTTCGCTTTAGTCTCCTGCATTTTTTTATCTTCAGATACGATCACCTGATCATAGATGCTCTCATCGCCACCATCAGACATGTAATCTATTGTGGCTACCGCAAATAGTGCCGCCTGGTAAGCCCCTTCAAGGGTTTTCTCTTTATATTTAGGGTCAAGCACGGGCTTGGGCGGGTTCTGCGGCGGGGTATCTTTTGTGGCAGGTTTGTAGTTGGGGGAGTCCTCAAACTTGGGTTCCATCGTCTTTATATACTTGGCGAAGTCTTCCGTGCTTTCGCTGGTGGGAGACGGCGAAGCAGATGTCTCAGACGGTGACGAAGAGGAGCTGCTGGGGGAAGACCCGGACGAGTCGGAGCTGTTTTCATCTCTGGGGGAGGGAGAAGTCGCTGCAACTGTTACAGATGAGCATCCGGCAAGCGCGCTCACCCCAAGAATTCCGAGACCGGCTAGTACATTGCGACGGGAGGCTATGCGCTGGGTTGGTTGGTAGCTCATATCTGATTCTTTCGGTGGTGGGCAGTATAACGCCAATGTGATGCGCTACCTACATCATACATGGGCGGCCCTGCGCATAGCCTCCCGGGCTAGAAACGGGTGGCGGCTAGTGGCCGCCCTTTTCCCGGCCTTGACTCGTGAGATACGAGTAGTGCTGTTTGAGGTAGTCGTTACTTATAACTTTCCACACGCCTTTTTCGTAGATAGTAGTCATGATGCCCTCGCTCGTGCGGGCGGGGACTTCCTCATTTGTCCCACCCGCTTGGTGAACTATGAACTTTTCATAGCTCTCAGAGAAGTACCAGGAGACACCGATAACTGTATCGGAAAAGGCCACCGCGGGCCTGTGGTCACTGATTTTAACGGAACGGTTGTAACCTTCAATCCACCCCTTTGAACTGTACAGGCTGTGGTGCTTTTCGACCTCAAGTTTCATCGAAAAATCTTGCGGGAAGATAAGTTTCTTAATGGGTTCATCCTTGCCAGTGAGCGATAAATAGTTGAAGGCCGACTGGAAGGCGAGCAGCGTCTGGTACGAACCTTCCAAAGTGTTCTTACGTGATGCCTCCTCATTAATATCCGGTTCGGGAACGTTCTGCGCTGGGGAACTTCCGGTTGCTGGAACGTATCCGTTGTCGCCTTTGGTCGGCAGCTTGGCATCTCCTGTGTATTTCTGCCAGTCAGCAATAAATTGTGCGGGATCCACCGGCGAGGATGAACCGCTGGAACTACTGGAAGCGGACGTGCTGGGGGAGTACGTCGAATGTGAGGGGGAGGAAGAGGAGCTCGCAGACGTCGTGGTTGCGGTATCACTTGGTGATTCTTCGGCCTTCTTCGAACTTGAAAGCGGCACACACCCGGTGAGCGCAGCAGCTCCAAGTGCACTGAAGCCAAACAGCACTGTGCGGCGCGATGGTGCAGAAACTACGGTGGGACGGGGCGTCATCATGGTGGTTCCTCTTTTCACTATGTACTGCATGTATTTTTATCGTGGCACCGCCGCCTGAAAAGACTCTGACTTTTCACTTCCACAGGCTGGAAACACTCTGAAAGTTATATGGTTGATTCCTGGGCTACGTTTCACACCTTCTACACGGTTTTACTTAAGCAGCTTTGAGCGGGGGTACCTCAACAATCAGGAAGACAAGCGGGGTTCAGGAGGGGAGGGAATTTTGCTCACATCTTTGGGTATTTCCTTCCTCCCCATAGATGCGTGATTATGCATCCAAAACCCACAGAAACAAACATATGTTGTGAGCAATAAACGCTGTGGCCACAATATATGGTGTGGCGGATGGGGCGTTGGGGAAGGGGCATAAAACTATCCGAGGGCGACACGCCCGGGATGCACATAATTCCCGAAGAACTGGGGGCGAACCGGCTTGCACCGGCCCCCAGAAACACCCTAAACTGTAAATGTTTGCAACGACCCGGCCATCACCGGCGAGCAATTCGGAAGAACAGACCGCACCTGCGGATTCCCACTCTAATCGCTGCGGCGAGGGGATCTTAGCGGAACAGATGCAGTCCCAGTAGAACCGGACGGTTAAGCCCGATACAGCTGTTAATAAGCGACTGATACTCGCGGAACGCGCCGCTCTCCGGGGGCGTAAGAACGTTCCTGATGAACAGTTCATAGCCCCGGGGGAGGTCGGTGCGTTTGTCTGTATCAGTAAGCAAGGTGGTACCGCGCCAGCATATACGCCCCATGAGGGGCGCACGATGAAGGCGTCCTTGCACCCGTTTGTCCATTCCCGGCATTGGGTGCACTAGAAGTACCCGATGGAGGGTACCTGAACAGAAATAGGGCGCACTTACATGTCAGAGAACATCTACCCCAAGGTGAGCACGTTCGAAGCCGCAGGCAACGGCGTGAGCGCATCACCGCAATTTCCTAAACTCGAAGAAGCCGTACTCGACTATTGGAAGAAAGACGGAACCTTCCAAGCATCTATCGATAACCGCGAAGCCGGTCCCCACGGCGATAACGAATTCGTCTTCTACGATGGCCCTCCATTCGCAAACGGTCTGCCGCACTACGGGCACCTGCTCACCGGTTACGCAAAAGACCTTGTAGCACGTTACCAAACTCAGCGCGGGCATAAAGTAGAACGCCGCTTCGGCTGGGACACTCATGGTCTGCCTGCCGAGCTTGAAGCCATGAAACAGCTCGGCATGACCGATAAACAAGAAATCCTAGAGATGGGCATCGATAATTTCAACGATGCCGCACGCGCCTCCGTGCTCAAATACACCAACGAATGGGAACAATACGTGACCAGGCAGGCGCGTTGGGTGGACTTCGAGAACGACTATAAGACCCTCAACGTCGAGTACATGGAATCCGTGATCTGGGCGTTCAAACGTCTCTACGATAAAGGACTCACGTACCAAGGGTTCCGTGTTCTGCCGTACTGCTGGAAAGACGAAACCCCGTTATCGAACCATGAGCTGCGCATGGATGACGACGTCTACCAGGATCGCCAGGATCAGACCGTCACAGTAGCTTTTACCCTCACCGCTGACGACTCGCTTGCCGCCAATAAAAACGTTGTCGCTGAACTTGCTGGTGTTGAGGCACTTGCCTGGACCACCACCCCCTGGACCTTACCCACCAACCAGGCGCTCGCCGTCGGACCCGACATTGAATACGTTGTAGTTCCCGGTGGCGGGGAGTTCAGTGGACGGCGCTTCCTGATTGCCGCTGATCTGCTGGGAACCTATGCGAAAGACCTCGGGTATGCAGGGGAGAGCCCCGCCGAGGATGCGGCAGCCGCCATCACAGCGCGCTACACCGGATCCCAGCTCGAAGGCGTGCACTACACCCCGCTGTGGGACTATTTCGCCGATGCCGAAAAATGGGGCACAGGAACCTCCTGGCAGATTCTCGTTGCCGATTACGTAAGTACCACTGACGGTACCGGTATCGTTCATCAGGCACCCGCCTATGGTGAAGACGACCAGAAAGTTTGTGAATCCTACGATATTCCCGTGGTGCTTTCGGTAGATGAAGGCGCCAGGTTCCTTCCCCTGTTCGGACAGCCTAGCCCTTCGGGGTCTACCGCGCTTGCGGGTATCGCCGGAGTTCAGGTTTTCGAGGCAAACCGCACCATTATTAATGCTCTTAAGGCAGATGGGGCGCTCATCGTGGAGAAATCCTATGTGCACTCCTACCCACACTGTTGGCGCTGTCGTAATCCTCTTATTTACCGCGCCATTACCTCTTGGTATGTGAAGGTGACCGAGTTCAAAGACCGCATGTCTGAGCTGAACGAGCAGATCAACTGGATTCCCGAAAATGTCAAGTACGGGCAGTTTGGTAAGTGGGTTGAGAACGCTCGCGACTGGTCAATTTCGCGCAACCGTTTCTGGGGTTCTCCTATTCCCGTTTGGGTTTCGGACGATCCAAATTATCCCCGTGTTGATGTTTACGGATCGCTCGAAGAACTCAAAGCTGACTTTGGTCGCCTGCCGCTGAACAAAGAGGGGCAGCCAGATCTGCACCGTCCCTATATTGATGAGCTGACGCGTCCAAACCCTGATGATCCAACGGGTAAGTCTACGATGCGTCGCGTCGAAGACGTGCTGGACGTATGGTTTGACTCCGGGTCGATGCCGTATGCGCAGGTTCACTATCCCTTCGAGAATAAGGACTGGTTCGAGAACCATTATCCGGCGGATTTCATCGTTGAGTATATTGGTCAGACCCGCGGTTGGTTCTACACTTTGCATATTTTAGCGACCGCACTATTTGACCGTCCTGCCTTCAAGAATGTTGTCAGCCACGGCATCGTGCTTGGTTCTGACGGGCAGAAAATGTCAAAGTCGCTGCGCAACTACCCGGATGTCTCTGAAGTTCTTGACCGCGACGGCTCGGACGCTATGCGCTGGTTCCTCATGTCATCGCCGATTCTGCGCGGTGGCAACCTGATTGTGACCGAGCAGGGGATTCGTGAAGGGGTACGACAGGTGATGCTTCCGCTGTGGAACGTCTATCACTTCTTCGCTCTCTATGCGAATGCTGCCAACAAAGGCGCGGGATATACGGCACAGGTGAAGTACGATTCGCAGCATGTGATGGATCGCTTTATTTTGGGTAAAACCCGGGAGCTGGTACAGCAGGTTACCGCGGACATGGACTCTTACGATATCTGGAGTGCCTGCGAGCATCTGCGTCTTTATGCTGATGCTCTTACCAACTGGTATGTGCGCCGCTCACGTGAACGTTTCTTTGACGAAGACCCCGATGCCTTCGATACCCTGTACACCGCTTTGGTGACGGTATCAAAGGTAGCGGCGTCACTTCTGCCGCTCACGACCGAGGAAATCTACCGTGGCTTGACCGGCGAGCGTTCGGTACATCTTGCCGACTGGCCTGCCGCTGAAGACTTTGCTGATGAATCTGAGCTGCTTTCGCTCATGGAAACCGTGCGGGCGGTATGCTCTACAGGATCTTCTCTGCGTAAAGAGAAGAAGATCCGTGTGCGTCAGCCTCTGCAATCGCTCACGGCGGCCATTGCCAACGAGCAGTTCGCACAGCTGGAAACCGCATTCGGTGCTAAGGGTACCGATTACTTCGCCAAGATTGTGAAGGACGAGCTGAACCTGCGTGAGGTTATCCTCGTGAATGCACAGGACGCTAACCCCGCCGACTACGGTATCTCGCAACAGCTGAAGGTGAATGCCCGTGCCGCAGGTCCCCGCCTTGGTAAACAGGTTCAGACAGCTATTAAGGCATCGAAATCTGGCGATTGGACAATCGCCGATGACGGCACTGTGACCGTTGCTTTCGACACTATCGACGGTGGGCTTGCATTAGTTGACGGCGAATATGAGCTGGTAACCGTGGTAGCTTCCTCGGACGATGGTACCGAGCGTGAAGCGGCAGCCGTGCTGCCCGGCGGTTTCCTAGTGCTGAACATCGAATTAACTGATGAACTTGTGGCGGAAGGTATTGCCCGCGATACTATTCGCGCTATTCAGCAGGCCCGTAAAGATGCCGGACTGAATGTCTCCGACCGCATTAACCTAACGGTAAGTGCACCACAGGACACCCTGGAGGCTTTGCGTGCCCACGAGGAACTGGTCACTGGCGAGACCCTAGCGGTTTCCCTGGACCTCACGGAGGGCGAGAGCCTGACCATTACGGTCGCAAAGGCAGCATAGAATAGGGGCAATATAGCCTCTAAGCCGCCCCAGCACATATAACACACCGCGGTATGTACCGTGCTGGGGTGGGCTATACACCCAAATATATATCTGTACATAAGGCAGAATCCTGGTAAAGACGCTGGCCGCACAGCTTGATACCAGCCAAGGAAAGAACACTATGAGCGAGATGAGCTACCCAGCAATCCCGAACCCCGAAGGGGTTGAACGCGTCTACGGTGAATTGCTGGCACGCGCCCCCGAAAATAAGATGGCTCCCCGGCTAGATGCGGTTCGTCGAGCCGTTGAAATCCTCGGGGATGTGCACCGCGCCGCCCCGGTCATCCACATCACCGGAACTAACGGTAAAACCAGTACCGCCCGCATGATTGAATCGCTTTTGTTGGCTCATGATCTGCGCACCGGGCGTTTTACGAGCCCGCATCTCGAAAGCGTTACCGAGCGCATCAGTATTAACGGTGAACCGGTGCCTGATGCCACGTTCGTGCGCGTTTGGGATGAAATTTTGCCATACCTCACTCTTGTGGACGAAGAATTTGCTGCACGCGGAGAACCAAAACTTACGTTCTTTGAGTCCATCACTGTGCTTGCTTTCGCTATTTTTGCCGATGAGCCCGTGGACGTGGTGATTCTAGAAGTCGGGATCGGTGGTTCGTGGGATTCTACGAATGTAGCCGACGGTATTGTCTCTGTCGTGGCGCCCGTTGGCCTTGATCATACCGATATGCTGGGGGATACTCTGGCTGAGATTGCAACGGAAAAAGCCGGGATTATTAAACCCGACGGATACCTTATTTCTGCGGCGCAAGACCCTGAAGTAGCGACCATACTTCTTGATACTGCTCGTAAGCAGAACGCCAAGTACGCCTTCGAAGGTGTTGAATTTGGTGTGGTTGAGCGTGACCGCGCGGTCGGCGGGCAGCTTTTGACTCTCCGAGGTTTGGCGGGAGAATACCCCGAGATTGAGCTCCCTCTACACGGTGAGCACCAGGGGCAGAACGCATCATTAGCTCTTGCCGCAGTCGAGGCATTTTTCGGTGGGGATCGTGCCCTTGCGCGAGATGTAGTACTCGCCGGATTTGCTCAGGTACGTTCGCCAGGGCGACTTGAGATGATTCGTAGCGAGCCTTTGGTGGTGCTTGACGCCGCTCATAACCCGCATGGGGTGCGCGCCGCATCTACGGCTTTTAAAGAGGCATTTGAACTGTCCCATGTGCATGCAGTCGTCGGTATTCTAGGCGAAAAAGACGCTCTCGGTATTTTTGAAGTGCTTCGTGAAGAATACGTAGACTCAACCGATGCCACATTCCGGTTGTATCTTTCTGCCTCAGAATCTTCCCGAGCCATTGCCCCGGAAGAACTTCAAGAGATTGCCCTCGACGCCGGGTTCGACGAAAACATTATTACGGTATATGACCACCTGGATGAGGCTCTTGCCACCGCTATGGAAAACGCCCTCTTTGAGCAGGAATCCGCTGGTGTGCTGGTCACAGGATCGGTCACGGTCATTGGTGAGGCGCGTACCCTGCTGGCACAGCCCGAAGAGAGCCCCGCAGCTTCCCGGCCCGCCCCTGAAGGACTTGATAGTGAAATAGGGCTTATCCCCAGCGCCGCACCGGACGGCGGGCTGTTGGATGACATTTTGGCGGAGCTGGCCCACGATGAACCTGAAAGTGACGAAACACAGTAGCGACACCCTCACCGACCCCGAAAGTTTGAACAGGAGAGCTGTGGCACAGAACAATCCCGAGAAAAAACAGTTCCTGACTCGCGCCCAGCGTGACTGGAAGCCGGGGATGAAGAAAAAATCCCGTTCAGTGAAAGTCATGTTTGCCTCAACAATTCTAGTACTGGAGGCTTTTGTGGCCTTCTTCGGCACCCTAGCGGTATTCGGGCATCATTTCAGCGACCCCGTTGAGATAAAAATCCTCATCTGGGCTGTGGGGCTGGCGGTCGCAGCGGCGCTCATGCTGCTGCCCGCCCAGCTGAAATCCTCCTGGGGATACACCGCAGGGTGGGTACTCCAAGTGGCTCTGCTCGCGCTGTCGGCATTGACTCTGCCGCTTACCCTTATCGTAGTGGTCGGGTTCGTAGGGTGCTGGTGGTATGGCCTGCGGGCGGGCACACGGTTGGATGCCGAAAATAAGGCACGTGAGGCCGAACAAGCAGAATGGGAACGCCAGCATCCACAGCACTGACCTATGAGGATGCATAGCCGCACCCACTCCAGGGTGTGCACATGAAAAGGGATGGTGGTGCATCCCTGCTATATCCGCACAAGGTCTGGAGCTTAACGGGAAGAAAATAACAGGTTAAGATAGCTAATAGGCTTTGACGCTGCAACCGTCGAATCCGACTGTATTCATATCAACCAGGAGAAGCATATGAGCGTTGAACAGGGCACCCAGGAGCACAACGAGGACACACCGTCCGCATCAGGATCGGCAGATAGTCTAGAGCCGCAATCCTCTGAACGCTCACTTGCCGTGTGGCTGATGGTGACGGCCACAGTTGCGCTCGCCTCATCAGCTATGTTGGTGCATGAGCGCCTACAGATTTTTATTGATGCAGGTCACAGCTCGCTGTGCGATATTAACGCTCTCCTTAACTGCGGTACCGTGATGCGCACCCCGCAGGCGGAACTTTTCGGCTTCCCCAACCCGTTCATTGGGCTGGTTGCCTTCCCCATCCTCATGACCATTGCGATGGGTACTTTAGCCGGGGCGCGGTATAAAAAATGGTTCTGGTTGGCAACCAATGCGGGCCTGGGGGCTGCAGTAGTCTTTGTGCTGTGGCTCTGGTTTGAAACAACGTTCGTGATAAATGCTCTCTGCCTGTTCTGCATGATCGTATGGGTGATGACGATCATCATGTTCGTGAAGGTGACGATTCGAAATATCGTCGAGGGAGTTATCCCCGCTTCAGAACAAGTGCGGCAGAGCGCAACGGGGTGGACCTGGTTTAGTATTTTGCTTCTGGTCCTGCTGATATTCGGGATTATTATTATCCGGTTCTTCAACGTGTTCATGGGCATGAGGTAGCCGAAACTACTGGGTGTTTCGAAGCGCCCACTATGGGGCTT
>ERZ773018.1818-NODE-1818-length-11082-cov-9.888456_pt1 | contig 11082 bp, 9 predicted proteins | sample MGYA00580840_ERZ773018 | MGnify/ENA primary metagenome ERZ773018 (study PRJEB29015, sample SAMEA2738125) | human oral metagenome | biome: human oral; feature: human-associated habitat; material: saliva | place: China | collected 2256 ... | reverse complement strand
TGGTTATCGAGTTGATGTAAACAATAAACCTGAAATGCACACTTTTGAAGTCTATCGAAAAATGCAGTCGCTAGAAACAATTCCAGTTGGAGAATTTTCTAGAGAAGTTCTAGATGAGCTTGCTCATATTTTAACTCTAAATACTGAACGAGAAGGTATAGAAGAAGCGATTAATACAAAGTTAATGGATGTATTTAATCAAGACCAAATACTTGAATTGGTTCAATTTAGAAAAAATAATAGTAGTCTATTTAGTAAGGGATGGCATAATTTTTCTCTTAAACTCATGATGGAATTGATACCAGAACTCTATGAAACTTCAGAAGAGCAGATGGCAATTTTAACACGATTGGGTAAACAAAAATTTAAAGAAACATCAAAAAGAACTAAGTATATTGATGAAAAAGAAGTAACAGAAGAAATCTATAACCCTGTTGTAGCAAAATCTGTCAGACAGGCCATAAAGATAATCAACGAAGCAACTAAAAAATATGGTATCTTTGATGATATTGTTATCGAAATGGCGCGAGAAAATAACGAAGAAGATGCTAAGAAAGATTATATAAAACGTCAAAAGGCAAACCATGATGAGAAAAATGCTGCTATGGAAAAGGCTGCATTCCAATACAATGGAAAAAAAGAGTTACCAGATAGTATTTTTCATGGGCATAAGGAATTGGCTACTAAGATTCGTTTATGGCACCAGCAGGGAGAGAAGTGTCTCTATACTGGGAAGAATATTCCAATTTCAGATTTAATTCATAATCAGTACAAGTACGAAATTGATCATATTTTACCTCTATCTTTATCGTTTGATGATAGTCTATCTAATAAAGTATTGGTTCTAGCTACAGCAAACCAGGAGAAGGGGCAGCGAACACCGTTTCAGGCATTAGACAGTATGGATGATGCTTGGTCATATCGTGAGTTTAAATCATATGTAAAAGATTCTAAATTATTAGGTAATAAAAAGAAAGATTACCTTTTAACGGAAGAAGACATTAGTAAAATTGAAGTGAAGCAGAAGTTTATTGAACGAAATTTAGTTGATACTCGATATTCTTCTCGAGTTGTTCTAAACGCTCTACAAGATTTTTATAAAGCACATAAATTCGATACAACTATTTCGGTAGTACGTGGGCAATTTACTTCTCAGCTAAGAAGAAAGTGGGGACTTGAAAAATCTCGTGAAACATATCACCATCATGCTGTGGATGCCTTAATTATTGCTGCTTCGAGTCAATTAAGATTATGGAAAAAACAGAATAATCCTCTGATTTCTTATAAAGAAGGACAGTTTGTTGATTCAGAGACTGGAGAAATTATTTCATTAAGTGATGATGAATACAAAGAGTTAGTGTTTAAAGCTCCTTATGATTATTTTGTTGATATATTGCGTAGCAAGAAGTTTGAGGATAGTATACTATTTTCTTATCAAGTAGATTCAAAATTCAATCGAAAAATTTCAGACGCTACTATTTACGCAACAAGAAAAGCAAAATTGGATAAAGATAAATCTGAAGAAACATATGTGTTAGGTAAGATTAAAGATATTTATAGCCAAGCGGGGTATGATACTTTTATTAAAATTTACAATAAAGATAAGAGTAAGTTCTTAATGTATCACAAAGATCCTCAGACGTTTGAAAAGGTAATTGAAGAGATTCTAAGAACTTATCCTTCAAAAGAATTTAACGAGAAGAATAAAGAAGTTCCTTGTAATCCATTTGAGAAATATAGACAAGAAAATGGACCAATCCGGAAATATAGCAGAAAAGGTAATGGTTCAGAAATTAAAAGTCTTAAATACTATGATAAAAATATTCCAGAATCATTTATTAACATAACTCCTTCTAATAGTAAAAATAAAGTAATCCTACGTCAATTAAATCCTTGGAGAACAGATGTCTATTTTAATCATCAGACGGAGAAGTATGAGTTGCTTGGATTAAAATATGCAGATTTACAATTTGAAAAGAAGACCGGGACTTATTCTATAACTATTAATAAATATAATGAGATTAAAGAAAAAGAAGGAGTGGGCAAGGAGTCAGAATTCAAATTTACCTTATATAAAAATGACTTACTTTTGATTAAGGACACCAAAAATAATGAAGAACAGATTTTTAGGTTTTTATCTAGAACAATGCCTAATCAAAATCACTATGTCGAATTAAAGCCTTACGATAAAGGTAATTTTGAAGGTAAAGAAAAAATCAAAGTGTTTAAAATGACCTCTAATGGTCGTTGTATAAAAGGATTAGGAAAGAAATATCTCTCTATCTACAAAGTTAAAACTGATATTTTAGGTAATAAACATTTTATCAAAAAAGAGGGTGACGAACCAAAACTCAAATTTTAAAAAATATTTTAAAAAAGAGTTGCAAAGGCTTTTACAATGTATTATAATAGTGATTGTAAGGGACGCCTTGCACAGTTACTTAAATCTTGCAGAAGCTACAAAGATAAGGCTTCATGCCGAATTCAACACCCTGTCATGTTCGACGGGGTGTTTTCGTTTTATTAAGGAGATAAGAGAATGACTTGGAGAATTGTACATGTTTGTCAGAGTGAAAAAATGCAATTAAAGTTGGATAACTTGTTGATTAAGAAAATGGGACAAGACTTTGTTATTCCCTTGAGTGATATCTCTATCATTGTAGCAGAAGGAGGAGAAACGGTTGTAACCCTAAGGCTGTTGAGTGCTTTAAGTAAATACAATATTGCTTTAATCGTATGTGATAATGAACATTTACCTACAGGAATTTATCATTCACAAAATGGCCATTTTAGAGCCTATAAAAAGTTACAAGAACAATTACTGTGGACACAGAAACAGAAAGATAAATTATGGCAGATAGTAACCTATTTCAAAATAAACAACCAGCAAGATGTTCTTTCGATGTTTGAGAAAAATATTGATAGTATCAAATTATTGTCAGATTATAAAGATCATATTGAGTTTGGTGATAAAACCAATCGGGAGGGACATGCGGCAAAAGTTTATTTCAATGAATTATTTGGAAAGAAATTCGTACGTCTAACCCAACAGGAAACCGATGTGATCAATGCAGGTTTAAACTATGGTTATGCTATCATGAGAGCGCAGATGGCACGTATTATTGCGGGGTATGGATTAAATCCATTAATCGGAATTTTTCATAAAAATGAATACAACCAATTTAATTTGGTTGACGATTTAATGGAGCCTTTTAGGCAGATTATTGATGTTTGGGTTTACCAAAATCTTCGGGATGAAGAATATTTGAAATATGAGTTCCGATTGGCATTAACAGATACACTAAATGCAAAAATTCGTTATGGAAAAGAAAATTGTTCTGTAACGGTTGCAATGGATAAATATGTTAAAGGTTTTTTAAAATGTATATCAGATAAGGATACTAGTAAATTCTACTGTCCCATAATTTCTAGTATAGAATGGAGTAAAAGAAATGAGGTATGAAGCGTTGAGATTATTGTGTTTTTTTGATCTGCCTATGGATACGAATCAAGAAAAAAGAATCTATCGCAATTTTCGAAAGGATCTAATTGCTAATGGTTTTGAAATGTTGCAGTTTTCTGTTTATTATAGAACGTGTCCAAATCGCAGTTTTGCTAGTAAATTCTATAAGAAATTAATCCAAAGTAATCTACCTAGTGGGAATGTCCGTATACTAGCGGTTACTGAGAAACAATTTTCTGAAATGGTCTTGATTATTGGTGGGAAAACAAAACAAGAAGAAGTAGTCAGTGATAATAAGTTGGTAGTTATATGAAAATGAATCTCAGTCATCCATACAAGGATAATATTACATTAAGTTTTGGCCAATTTACTCAAGTTGTGGGCCAAGACCAACAATTAAAGTACTATATTTGGCAAATCCTGTTATGGTATTTTGGAGGTAAAAAATATAGTGAGGAAGATTTAGTCCTATTCGAACAAGATGAGCCCAAAATCTTAATAGACGATATGGTGGTTTCCCGTTCAGAATTTAAAGTGATTCAACTATCGAATATTAATGATCTAATTGAGCAGATGGAATATAAAAAAGGAACGATAGCTTATGATTATATAAAGAAAAAGATTAATACAGTGGAGATGATGGAGCAAATTGAAAATATCAATGATAATCTTGATAGGATTTCACTGTTATTAAATCAGAGTTTGAATCTTCAAATTAATGATATCATCTATCATACGGAGGCGAAATATTTTAATACCGATCAATTAATTCAAAAGAATTTCTTACCTTATTTTGGGCGAAACGATAAAAATATATCTTTTGAATTTGTTGACAATAAGACAAAGTTTTTATTATTCCTTTCGATGTTGGAGACTGTGATTATGGATTGTTCTGAAAAGGTCTTGCTTGTGCTACGAAATATGGATGATTATTTATCATATAAGGAATTCATTGAGTGTTGCAAACAATTAGAGTTATTAACTGATCATAGCAACATGTTGTACACTATCTCTTTCCCTTCAAATGAAGGTTATCTTCATGTCACGAAAGAAGTATTAGAGGAGATTAATATTGTCTCTGATTACATTGATCATTTTTATTCGTTAGAATTTATGTACGAACGTTTTACTAACCAATACCCAATAAATCAAATACCTGATAAACAAGATTTCTTATCATCTTTAACAAAGATTGGACCTTATTTATTTAGTTCTGATATTCTCCATATGAGTTTATCAATTGAAGATCAAGTAGCGTTGAGGATATTAAACAAATTATATCAATATGAAATGAAAATAAAATTCCATATTAAGCCAGTCAATCCAATGTTATTGAAGTATTTAGAAGGATAGTATTGACGAGTTAGATCTAAGTCTATATAATGGTTTTGAGAGGAGAAAAATCAAAATTGACGAATTTGAGGTTTTTGTACTCTCAAGATTTAAGTAACTGTACAATTGTAGAGGGTGGAAGACGGAGCAGATTCGAGTTTTTGTACTCTCAAGATTTAAGTAACTGTACAATTATGCTTCCGTGCCGTTAACGTCATACTGTGTTTTTGTACTCTCAAGATTTAAGTAACTGTACAATTTAATTCTTGAATGGCCTTAATTAGATAAGGTTTTTGTACTCTCAAGATTTAAGTAACTGTACAATCGTGGCCTACTACATTGCCATAACTAACACGTTTTTGTACTCTCAAGATTTAAGTAACTGTACAATCCTTTTCTGCCCCTTTTTAATTAAAAGACAGTTTTTGTACTCTCAAGATTTAAGTAACTGTACAATATTATTCAGAATCTTGTTTCGAGTATCACGGTTTTTGTACTCTCAAGATTTAAGTAACTGTACAATATTCGGTAGATTTTTTAAATTGTGAACTAGGTTTTTGTACTCTCAAGATTTAAGTAACTGTACAATAAATGTTTGAAGTAAATCAAACGACCGAGGGTTTTTGTACTCTCAAGATTTAAGTAACTGTACAATTTACTGACAGAAATGCAGAACTTGACTACTGTTTTTGTACTCTCAAGATTTAAGTAACTGTACAATGATTATACTCATTGTTGTAGTCTGTGCTGTGTTTTTGTACTCTCAAGATTTAAGTAACTGTACAATAGCTACTACATCTCCTGTTAAATTGGAAGAGTTTTTGTACTCTCAAGATTTAAGTAACTGTACAATCGAGGTGCAACAAGAGCTTAATACCATATCGTTTTTGTACTCTCAAGATTTAAGTAACTGTACAATCAGACCGTTTGATGTTGGTTATCGAATAGTGTTTTTGTACTCTCAAGATTTAAGTAACTGTACAATCGTCTTTAAAACGGCTAACTTTATCTGATAGTTTTTGTACTCTCAAGATTTAAGTAACTGTACAATGCAGGATTTCCTCCAGTCAATGTCACGTGGGTTTTTGTACTCTCAAGATTTAAGTAACTGTACAATCGAAACAAAAGGATGGCTCATTCTTGTTGGGTTTTTGTACTCTCAAGATTTAAGTAACTGTACAATAGAAGATTTAATCACGCAAGAACAGGCATAGTTTTTGTACTCTCAAGATTTAAGTAACTGTACAATAACTCCTAATGTAGACCTATACGGTAACAAGTTTTTGTACTCTCAAGATTTAAGTAACTGTACAATTTCAATGACCGTGGATAGTGAACGATTGTGTTTTTGTACTCTCAAGATTTAAGTAACTGTACAATACCAGAAACACCTGCTGTTCCATCTAATGAGTTTTTGTACTCTCAAGATTTAAGTAACTGTACAATAGATTTCAACACAATCATTAAATAATATTGGTTTTTGTACTCTCAAGATTTAAGTAACTGTACAATCAATCGGACGCGGTTCGTCCGACAGTCGCAGTTTTTGTACTCTCAAGATTTAAGTAACTGTACAATCTTATAATGACCGTTCAGAACGAGTAAAAGGTTTTTGTACTCTCAAGATTTAAGTAACTGTACAATCCATCTAAACGATAGAGCAAAACCTTTCTTGTTTTTGTACTCTCAAGATTTAAGTAACTGTACAATAACATAAATGACAATTCAAACATTCACACCGTTTTTGTACTCTCAAGATTTAAGTAACTGTATAATTTACCTCTTTTTATTTATGATATAATTGTAGTTTTTGTACTCTCAAGATTTAAGTAACTGTACAACCGAGTTAGGCGCTATTATTGATGAGCAACAGTTTTTGTACTCTCAAGATTTAAGTAACTGTACAACGCGCATCGGTGGATTCCAAATCGGTACTCAGTTTTTGTACTCTCAAGATTTAAGTAACTGTACAACATTTCCTGCCATATTTCCTCCTTCCTCTAAGTTTTTGTACTCTCAAGATTTAAGTAACTGTACAACTTATAAAGTGGTTGTCGATAGCCCCTTAATGTTTTTGTACTCTCAAGATTTAAGTAACTGTACAACAGATAATCAAAAGAATATTATTGAGATCAAGTTTTTGTACTCTCAAGATTTAAGTAACTGTGCAACTTTCCAATCTGGCTAGGAATTTGAAAGATGGTTTTTGTACTCTCAAGATTTAAGTAACTGTACAACGGAACAATAATATATGACATTCACAGTAGTGTTTTTGTACTCTCAAGATTTAAGTAGTTATATAAAGTTTAGTTTGAAGTATGAACATCTAAGTGTAGAAGGTATTCACCTTTTTAACACTTCTTAATTCAATTATTATAATATATGTTTTAAAATGAAAATCATTTTGATATAATTGTAGATGAAAAAATGAAAAGAGGGTAACATTATGTCTTTCACTGATTTAGAAAATTTATTGCCGGATGAAGAAATTTTGATGGAGGGATTTGCTAATTGGAATACGACTTTAAATTCAAAAGGTGGTAAGCTGTTCTTAACAAATAAAAGAATTATTTTTAAAGCTCACTTAATCAATTTTGGGAAAAAGTATTTTGAATGTTACTTAGATGAAATTTATGTTGAAAAAAATACAATCACAATATTTGTTGTTTCTAATTTAGTCTCGTTTACAATTAGTTTTAGAACGAAAAATGGTGAAGAACATTCGTTTGTAGTTACTAGGGGGGATAAAGATTTATGGGTTTCTAAAATTAGTGAAGCTGTATTAAATACAGTTCAATCTAATCTATCAGTTCCGAGTGAGTTATCTGAAACTGAAAAACAAGAGATTAAATCTAATGTAGGTGTGGTTTGTTGTGGAGGTTGTGGAGCCTTTGTTGTTTCTGTTGCTGGCCAACCTACAAAATGTAATTACTGTGGTCGTTTAATCTAATAGGAGAAGATAATGGGACTAATAAAGACAACTATTGATAGTGTATCAGGAGTTTTGGATGATCAGTGGAAAGAATATTTTTATTGCGATAGCTTGCCTGCTACAGTATTAATAAAAAAAGGTTTAAGTACAAGAAAAACACACGAAGATAATATTATAGCTAACGGAAGTATAATTGCTGTTAATCAAGGTCAATGTGCTCTTATAATAGAAGATGGCGAAATAATAGATATCGTTTCGGAACCTGGACAGTTTATTTGGGATTCTTCAACCTCTCCATGTGTTTTTACTGGGAATCTTAAAGATAGTGTTAGGGAATCATTTAGAGAAATTTCTAAGCGCTTTCAATTCCAAGGAACTACTGGTAAGGACCAGAGAATTTATTTTATTAATTTGAAACTAATTGAAAATAATCTCTTTGGCACCCAAACCCCCATTGCTTTTAGATTTGTGGACATCTCTATCAATGCGGATTTTGATTTACATATTCAATGTAGAGGTCGTTTTTCTTACCAAATTATTGATCCTATTAAATTTTATTCTAATATTGCAGGTAACGTTGAAGATGTTTATCATTCAAGTGAGATTTGTGAACAACTGAGGGCAGAGTTCATGAATTCGTTTTATATTGCGCTAAGTTCAATTTCCTCGATTGGTATGAGACCAAGTGAGTTATTAAAATATACTAATGTTATTGTGAATGAAATGAATAGCAATATGGAGGATTCTTGGGGAAATTTAAGAGGAATTAAATTGATATCAATTGCATTTGAAGCAATTAATTTACCTGATGAAGAACAAAAAATATTGACAAATTTACAAGAGAAGAGGGCGTATTCGACTCAAGATGTTGCTCTTGGTCACTTTAATCAAGCACGTGGAGATGCTTTGAAAATGGCTGCTTCAAATGAAAATGGGAATATTTTAGCATTTGCTGGAGTTGACATAGCAATGAATAAGGGAGAAGAAATCACTCGTTCACTAGAAACTAATCAAGATTTAAAAAATAATTCAATAGAATTAAGATTACAGCGATTAGACCTACTAAAAGACAAAATTTCTCAGGAAGCTTACGATAAAAAAATAGAAGAAATATTAAGTGAAATCTAAATATGACTTATCTTCATCAGTACTTCTGTAAATTCATATTGTCATAATATATATTTGAACAAGCAAAGATTTTTAAATAAACATTTACCGTTCTTTAGATGTAAATCATGTAAAATTGGGTACTACTTATAATAGATATTAATTTTTCTTTACTAAGAAATTCCCCTATTTCGACTAAACTTATTCAAATTTTATGAAATTAATCAGTAAATATCGTTTCGAAAAGACTTGGTATTACGCTATTTTTAGTCCAACTGAAACTCATACTTTCCAAACCAGGTCTTAAGAAAGCTCGTAAAGCATCACAATTCTCAAAACGTTAATCAATACGATACTATCAACGTTTACAGACATTCAAGAATTTTCTCTTGGATGTCTTTTTTGTTTGAAAAAATTAAAGTTCACCCCAAAATTCACCCCATATTCACCTCAAGAAAAATTCTAAAGTTATGAATTGTTTTTTAAAATTTAATAAACAACTTTCTGAAAAGGGTTTCAAACAGATGTGTTTATATGTTATAATTATAGGTAAGATATTTTAAAAATTTTTAAAGATAAAAATGAGATTTAGGAGATGAATAGATGGAAATAAACATATTAGGTATTACAATGGAGATACCAGGACTGATGACTAAAGATGAATATAATGCAAATAAACAACAAATTGAAAATAATGAGAAATTAAAATTTTTTAGTCAAGATGAAGATTTAAGAATCCGGATAAAGGATCTTAATCATGATTCAGTGAAGCAATTTATAAGATTGACTATAGCATTCTTTATCTTGATCATGCTCTTTATTCTTAGTCATTGGAATAAAACTGAAGGATTACCTAAGTTATCACAATTAATTACTGTGTTTTTTATATTCGCTGCAAGTACTATAATTATGTTGTCCTTTATAAAAAAAGTTTTAAGTCAATATCTAATCAAGTATTCCTTATTTCTCTTTCCTCTTCCATTAATATATCTGTTGATAAGTATTTATCCGCTAGTTGATCAAAATGGAACTTACAGAATTTATGGTCTGTTACTTTTAACTCCAATTGTGCTTGCATATATACATGGTTTTATTAAGAAACTTCCCTACTATCTTTATGACGAATACGATAAAAATATAACTATAGTTTTAGCTGTCTCATCTTTGATTTTTGGTGCAGATTTATCATCAAATTTTGGATTAGGAGTAATAATTTACTTATTAAGTATTACTGTAACACAAATTTATATGGACTATAAAATAGGGGAATCTCAGAAGGAAGCAGAAGAACATTTTGAGAATTTACTCTTATGTGATCCTGGTGAAGTAAGCTATACTAGTTTAGTGAAATGTTATTACATTGGTGGTAACAAGTATAAAGAAAAAATATTAAGCACTCGAGAGTTTTTAAAAATTATTAAAAATCATGAGCAACAAAATAATTAGTTAAAAATTATCTAATATAATAAAAGGAGATGATATTATTTGGATGAATTGTACATGAGAGCAAGTAACGCAGCAAAGGAAATATTATATTAATTTATTAGAGACAATGACATCTCTTTGCTGAGATATTATTTTAAATATTTTTTTCATTACTACATTCTTAAATATAATATTCAGGTTATTCCTCATCATTTTTCAAACCAAAAGATTGAAGGTTTAACAATAATTGATAAACTAGGTATTAGTTTTTCTTATGATAAAAACAGCCCAAAGGTTAAACAAAATTTTACTTTGTGTCATGAACTGGGGCACTTTATTATGAATCATGAAGGAAATTTTTTTACTGAATCAGTAGACAATCAAGAAAATATATTAGAACGAGAGGCAAATATATTTTCTTCTGTAATTTTGATGCCTGATATTGTACTTTTATCAAAAATATATTATAGCTGTGATTCTTTCAAACAACTTCGAGCTAATCTTGAAGTTTCAAAACAAGCACTTTATTTTCGTTTGTTAGATCTATTACGGTCATATTATCCAAATAATAATGAGAATTTAAGACACATAATTGAAGCTTACAAAAATGGTCAAAATGCTCCTATTATACTTTTATTTCATGACATAAAAAATCAAATCATCAATGAATTTAATCAATATCAACCTTGTTTTGTAAATCAAATTAAAAATGTAATAAGAAATACAGGTTTTGTTACTAGTCGAGATTTCCTAGAGTTATTAAATCAAGAAAACTGGGATATTTTTAAAAGAAATTGCTCAAATCTTAAAATATGGTTAGTTT
>ERZ773018.1810-NODE-1810-length-11134-cov-13.783916_pt1 | contig 11134 bp, 7 predicted proteins | sample MGYA00580840_ERZ773018 | MGnify/ENA primary metagenome ERZ773018 (study PRJEB29015, sample SAMEA2738125) | human oral metagenome | biome: human oral; feature: human-associated habitat; material: saliva | place: China | collected 2256 ... | reverse complement strand
CCGGGTCGGGTAAGACCGAGACCATGTCGATGAGGGTGCTCTGGCTGTTGGCCAATCACCCGGACCTGACCCCGGCCTCGATCCTGGGCCTGACTTTTACCCGCAAGGCGGCGGGGGAGCTGGGCGACCGCCTGCGCGAGCGTATCCGCCTGCTGTCGCGTGAAATGCCGCAGATGCGCGAGCGCCCCGACGAAGACCCGGTGGCCCTGACCTATAACTCGTTCGCGGAGCGTATCGTGTCCGAGCACGGGATGAGGATCGGCATCGACCCCGATTTCGCCATGCTTTCCGAGGCCGGTGCGCTCGATCTGATGACGCAGATCGTCGAGGCGTGGCCCACTGACTTGGACGAGACTCTGAGTCCCGCGGGCGTGGTGGGTAAGATCCTGCACCTCGCGGGTGAGATCGCCGAGCATGGCTACACGGTCGAGACTGCGCGCGAGGCCTTGGAGGAGTTCGGCCGGGAGCTTGAGCAGGTGGGGCGGGGAAACGACGTGGCTCGCAATGTCATTGATGCGAACCTCCGCCGTCTCGCGTTCCTCGGTCCTATCGAGGCTTACCAGCAGCGCAAGCGCGACATGGGTGTTCTCGATTTTTCGGATCAGCTGGTCCTGGCAACGCGCATTGTGCGCGAGGCGCCCGCTGTTCGCGCCGCGCTGCGCGACGAGTTCCGCGCGGTCCTCCTCGACGAGTTCCAGGACACGTCCGTCATCCAGATGGAGCTCCTCTCCACGCTGTTTGGGGATCACGCAGTCACTGCGGTGGGCGACCCGAATCAGGCGATTTACGGGTGGAGGGGGGCCTCGGCCTCGTCCCTGGAGACGTTCCTGGAGCGCTTCCAGACGGGGAAGGCCGAGGAGGACCAGACCCTCACACTGTCCACCGCGTGGCGCAACGACGTGTCGATCCTGGACGCGGCGAATCGCGTGGCCGCGCCGCTGAGGGAGGTGGCTTCCTATCAGCAGGGTAAGGACGCGCTCAAGGCGCAGTCTCCTGTTCTGGTGCCTCGTCCGGGCGCGGGGCAGGGCAGGGTCGAGATCGCCTATACGCAGGCCTACGACCAGGCCCTGGCGGCGATGGTCGACTTCGTGCAGCGGGTGCGCTCGCAGCCGGTCAAGGGCGGCAAGCGGCGCACGGTCGCAGTCCTGAGCAGGCGTCGCAAGGACTTTCCGCTGATCGATGCCGCTCTGCGGGAGGCGGGGATCCCCACGGAAATCGTGGGGCTGGGTGGCCTACTGGATCAGCCCGCTGTGCAGGATGTGCGCGCGGCCCTGGAGTTGGCGTACGACGTGGCGGCCTCCCCGTGGCTGGCGCGCCTCCTGGCGGGCATCGACCTGGGGGCCGCCGACCTGATGGCGCTGGGGGACTGGGCGCGCTTCCTGGCGCGTGCGGAGGGGCTGAATCCTCATCAGGCCGTGCTTCTCGATGCTGTGGATCGTCCGCCGACGCCCGGGTGGGCCGACGAAGGCCGCCCTGCGATCAGCGAGGAAGCGGTGCGCCGCGTGCGCCTGCTGGGCGAGCGCCTGCAGCAGGTCCGTGAGGGCGTGGGGCGCTCAATCACGGAGCAGGTCGAGCGTGCGATCCTCATCATGGGGACCCTGGATGATGTCATCGCGGATCCTCTATCGATGGGTGGGCGCGCCGCGCTGGACGAGTTCATCGCCGTGACTGCGGCTTACGAGAAGGAGACGCCCGGTGCGTCCCTTGGGTCTTTCCTGGCCTATCTGGATATGGCGGATAAGCGCGAGGATGGACTCGATGCGCCGCTCGGCGAGCCAGACCCCAAGGCCGTGCAGATCCTGACGATTCACGGCTCGAAGGGTCTGGAGTGGGACGGCGTCGTCGTCTTTGGCATGAGTGATGGCGTGTTCCCGTCGCATCGGAGCAAGACGCGGTCGTGGCGGGATGAGCCGCCCAAGTCGACGGCTTGGGTGACGGATAACGGTGCGTTGCCTCACCCGTGGCGTGGGGATAAGGCCGATCTGCCTCCCTTCGAGTTCGATGTCGAGGGCGAGAAGAAGCCGTCGACCGCGTTTAAGAAGTGGTTGGATAGCGAATACGGTGCTTCCCTCGGTGAGCATGCGGAGCGTGAGGAGCGTCGCCTTGCGTACGTGGCGATGACGCGTGCGCGCAGCGCGCAGTTGCTCGTGGGTTCGTGGACCTCGCAGATGGACAAGAAGGTCAGGCATCCGTCGCGCTACCTTATGGAGGCCAGTGCCGAGTTGGTGGGTCAGGCGGAGACGGTCTCGGAGGATGCTGTTGAGCGGTTGGGCCAGGGGACCGCGTGGTCCTCAGGCTCTTGGCGTGACGTGGGGGTCGAGTCGGCCGACGGATCAGCTGTGTGCGTGCTTGCTCCCGCACCGTCGGAGGAGGAGCAGGCGAGCCTCGGCGGGGCGCAGACATCGGAGGCTTTCCCACCGGCACCCGGCCCGTCGCGTCAGCGTGTCGCGGCTGCGGCAGCCTCTGTGCGCGCTCAGATGCGTGAGCTCGCTCAGGATCGGGACGTATTCGAGGCCTTGACCGAGCTGGGCGATGACCCCGCGGTGAGGGACACGGTTGCCCTCATTGAGGAGGATCGACTGGGGCGTCAGGTGCCGGTCGTGGACCTGTGGGCCGAGCGCGTGCCCGCGACGTCGGTGTCGGCGATGCTCCAGGACGCGGATGAGTTTGCGCGCGATATGCGCCGACCGATGCCGGTTAAACCCAGCTCGTTTTCCGCCCTGGGCACGGTTTTTCATGCGTGGGCCGAGCGCGAGCTGCACGTCGCGGGAGCCGATCCTGTGTCCGAGGCCGTGGATCCTTCTGCGGTCACGTCCGGCGAGGACGTCGCGTTGGCTGGTGGTGACGACGGGGCAGACGAGGCCTTGCTGACGGTGAAGGAACGCGAGCTGCTCGAGAGGCTGCGCGAAAACTTCCGCGCGTTCGTCGCGGGGGAACTGGCGGACTATCGGGCCGTCGCTATCGAAGAGGCCTTCTCCGTGGAGGTGGGTGGTGTGTCCGTGCAGGGACGCATCGACGCCGTCTTCGAACGCGTGAGCGGGGAGGGACAGCGCTTCCTGGTAGTCGACTGGAAGAGTGGTCAGCCGGTTACGCGTCGGACGAAGCCGGAGAAGCTGGCCTATTTTGCGACGCAGCTACGCCTGTACCGGCGTGCATGGGCTGCCCGCATGGGCGTCGATCCCTCAGAGGTCGGCGCGATGGTCGCGTTCTTGGCGGGGCCGTCGCACTACACGCTGGAATCGCTTGAGCGGATGCTTGGCGGCGGCGCGTAGCCGCTGGACGAGGCCGTGAGGGAGGTGTTGAGCTGACGCTGGCGCAGCGCCATGTCCGCGTGGAGGCAACACCCCTGTCGTTGGGGCAACGCGCTACAGGGATGTACGCCGGTCCTTCTCGATCATGGATGCCCAGTGAGAGTCGCCCGCCTGAGCGTCGCTCGATGTTTTCGAGATAGCGCCGGACATCTGGTCGCACCACTTGTGCATGGTATCGCGGCGTCTTTTGGCGTCTGATTCGAGCTTGCTATAGCCGGAGGAAACAACCAGAAATCCCCAGTTGATACTGCCCGATGGAAGAGTGATCTCGTCAACTTTACCTTGCAGGGTATCGTGCCTGTCCTTGAGTCGAGTCATCTCTGCGGGGTCGCAGGCAAATGATGTTGTCATGGCTAGCGTGCCTCCTCGTCATCGGGGCGGAAATAGAGGTCGTTGTCGGCGGCGTATTGGCGTGCAGTGTCCATGAGCTGGGGATCTTGCTCGAAGCACACCACGGGCGTTGGCCAGCGCTTGCCGTGGGCAGGAGGTTCCATGTCGATGAGCGTAAAGGTCCCGACCTTCTCGAGGGTCGCGCTCTCACCGAGCTTCAGCGTCTCATTCAAGTTTGCGGGGCGATTGACTCCCTCATCCCACTCCACGCGAACCTCTGCTTCGGGGGTTCCATCAACGACTTGAGCTTCGGTTGCAAAGACTCTGAGATAGGGGAAGGAATCGATGAGCGGGTAGAGAATTGCCGTTCGAAGAGTATAGATCGTGCCTGTGCATTGTTCCATTTTCTGTCCTTGTTCTCGGTCGGTGCACGCGCTGATCAGGCCTACAGCGAGGATTGTCGTGGTGATTAACGTTATGGCGCGTTTGAGGATGTTTTTCACCAGAGGGATCCGATCACGACGTCTCCGTAGTACTTCTCGAAATCATCCCAGGAGATCGTGAACTCCCCACCGTCTACCGATCCCCCGGTGACGCGAGGATTTGAGCCGTGTGGATTGACGAGGGTGACTCCGGACTGGTCCGCCTTCTTAACCATGTACGAGTGTGAATCGTAAATCTCGATCGTCTCCTGTGTGCCGTTCGGAAGCGTGGCGGTTACGGGAGTGGTCCTGGAGGTGAAGTTTTTGCTCGACGCCGTGCTGGCCACGGTGGGCTGGCCACTGTTGACGGAGTTGATGATGTCCTGTCTTTCAGACTGTTCGTAGCCGGCACCCCAACCGAAAATCCAGCCTTGTCCGTTAACAGTGTGTGTGCCCTTGCCGGTAATGTCAGGAAGGGAGTCTTGGGGGTAACCCCCACTGATTCCACCTGATCCGAGGAGTCCGGAATCGTTGACGCCATCGGGGAAGGTTTGAGCATATGCTTTCTCATAGAGGGAGATTACGCCGGTGCGGCCGGACGAGGAGACGCCATTTGCGTAGGTGTCTCGTACCAGAACTTCTTGTGAGGGGCCGGAGAATGTACCCGGTTTCCGGTAGACCGTCACGTAGTAGCCGTCGATGTTTCCCGACGGGTCGTAGTGGGGGCGAATACCATCCGCGAGCCTCTTCTGCCCATCGCTGGAATTCATGACGGCCATGAGGGAAGCTAGGTAGTAGCAATCGCTGATCCCGCCTTGTCTGACTTTGAGCAGATCGTATTTTCCTGCCCTGAGGTTTTCAAGCTCTTGGTTGATGCGTTTGCGATCGCTCGGTGTGAGTCGCTGAGTCTTTGAGGGGTCTTTATAAGTTCCGACATTTTCGGAATCTCGCGCTACCGGCTCGATGGCGAGCGCCCCCTTGAGGCTCTGAGCCAGTTCCTCCGCCGACTGCTTGAGTTTCTTGTGTCTTGTGTTGTAGTCGTCCTGAATGCTCAGCGCTTCTTTGCGAAGTTCCCAGAACTTCGACCAGCGGTCCGCCATGGGCGTGGTATCGAATTGCTTGTCGAGGTCCTGTAGGGCCGGGCGCAGGGTACCGTCTACGTAGGACTTAAGTGATGTGACTTCCCAGTAGTACTTCTCAACGTCGCTCTTCGCGGACTGGAGGCCTTCGTTGAAGTTGTAGAGACGTCTTGTCCCTCGTAGGCTCGCCTCATCGTAGTTGTCGCGAGCCTGTCCAGCCCATGTCGAGATTGAGGATTTAATTGAAGATAGGTCGCTCTCAGCGGTATTTGCATTCGTTGCCGCGTCGCTAAGCCCATCTTTCACGCTTGCGATCGCGTCGGCGTTTCCAGGTGGGTCTGACACGTAGTTCGAGAACCAGCCCATGTGCGTCTCCCTTGTCTCACTGCCATGCCGACTCTAACTGTTGTGAAGTGTTTCGTCAATGTTGGTGGGTGGTGTCATTGGGTGTAAGTAATTCTTGCGTGGCGGTGTGGCTGTTTGGAGGTTGGTTGTGGGGTGTCGCCGGTTGCTTGGTGCCCGGGATCGTGCGGTGATCATGGCGGGGTTGGAGGCAGGTTTGTCCCAGGGGCTTACTCCCCGCCAGATCAGCGCACTACCTGCGCGCGGAGCTGTGTGGCACACTGCCCCAGAGCCACCCTCGGCTACTACACCCCCACCCATGCATTCAATGAACTTATCGCTATCACCCATTGACGCCACCGGATGTTACAACCAGTATCCTGCAACCTGTGAGGACGAATTATCAAATTCCTTGTTATTGCGCGAAAAGATTGGCCTCGAAGGAGTAGCGCGATGCTCGGTAGATGTGGTCGCCGTACTCCACGATGCGTCCGGAGGGATCGTATGTCGTGCGCTGCGTCGTCAGCAGGGCAGCACCGCGGTGCTCGGACAGAAGCTTGGCCTCCTTGGTGGTTGCGGTACGCGCCCCGATGACCTGTCGGGCTGAGGTGAGGGTGACGCCTCGCTCGCGCATGAGATCGTAGAGAGAGCCAGACTCGAGTTCCTGCATCGTGGGGGCAATGTCCGCTGGGATGAGGTTTGTGAGCACAGCGATCGGTTCGTTGTTCGTAAAGCGCGTGCGTTCGATGTGAACGATCAGCGTTCCTGCCTCGATCTTCAGTACCTCGGCCTCGGCCTCCGTGGCGGGGTGCGCCTCGTAGCGCTGGATCGTCGTCTGTACCTTGTGGCCGGCCTCAACCAGGTCCTTCATGAGGGAGGTGAGTTCCATGGGGCGGTGAACCTGGCTCGGGGAGACGATCGTGCCGACGCCGCGGCGTCGTGTCAGGAGGCCGCGGTCGACGAGACGCTGCAGGGCCTGGCGCGCGGTTGGGCGTGAGACGTGCAAGCGAGCAGCCATCGATAGCTCGTCTTCGAGTCGAGTGTCTGCGGGCAACGCTCCGGTGTTGATGAGTTCAGCAATGGGTTCGGAGATCTGAAAGTACAACGGAACGGGAGAAGAGCGATCCAGCGTAATGTCCGGGATGTAAGGCGTGCTAGTGGCAGCCTTGGATGCGTTGGGCATAGGTGACCTTCAGTATGGCAGGACTTTGGCCTCGTGAAATAAATACAGTTACATGGTATCAGGATCCATGGGGAGCTGGAGTAGCGGCGCGTCGAGCTGTATTGTATGGACAAAGTGAGGTGATTGTGTGTCGATCAGGCATATGTGGTAGGTCAGGCTTGAGAGCCGCCCCAATGGGGAGAAAAGGCCAACATGTTGCTGGATCGTCGCACTGTAGATATCCCGACAATGGGCCGCTTGGGCATCGACGTCAAGCTCAAGGGCCTGATCCCAGCGTCATTCCGAGATCAGGCCCTATAGGAAGCCGCATAATGGCTACGAATGAACGCGTCCAAGAATTTAGGACGCAGGTCAGCGCCCCAGGTCTGACGGTCCCGTTTAGCGGGCCACGGCCTCGTCGATGACGGAGGCAACCTCGCGGGCAACCGACGCCCACGTGAAGTGCTCGCGCACCCGCGCGCCGACGGCCGCCGCGCACGAGGCGCGACGCACCGGGTCGGTGACGGCCTCGCGCAGGGCGGGCACGAGCGCGTTCGTGAGCTGCTCCGACGTCGCGCCGTCGACGATCCAGCCCAGAGCGGGGGAGGTGATAACTTCTTCGGTCCCGCCGCGCGGCGTCGCAATGATCGCGCAGTCGCCTAGGGCAGCCTCGAGGATGGAGGTGGGCAGACCCTCGGGGTACATCGACGGGTAGACGAACACGTCGGAACGACGGTAGAGGCTCATGACGCCGGGGAAGTCCAGCTTGCCGAGGAACGTCACGGCGGGGTCGGAGCCGTAGCGTGCGTGCAGCTCGTCTTCGATGGGGCCGGACCCAGCGACAGCCAGGCGCAGCGGTACGTCGGGCAGCTCGGTGCGCAGGCGCGCGAAGGCGTCCAGCAGCGCGACGATGCCCTTCTCAGCGATGAGGCGGCCCGCGTAGGAGATGACGATCTCGGAGCCGGCACCGCCGCGCGGCCACTCGCGCTCGTAGCGGTCGTCAGCGACGGCCGTATCCTCCGGGGTGACCGCGTTGTACCACACGCCCGAGGCCTCGATCCCGAAGTGGCGCAGCCACTTGTTGCAGTTGCGCGACACCCCGTAGTAGGAGGTCACGTGCTTCTTGACGAAGTGGGTCAGGCCGTGCTCGTAGATGGCGCCGAAGAAGTCCAGCACGGGGTTGCCCACGCTCATGTGCGCGGTGCCGTGCTCGATGAGTGCGACCGGGCGGCCCAGGCGGTGCGCGAGGCGAGCGCCAAGCAGGCTGGTGAGGTGGAAACGCGTGTTGACGATGTAGAAATCCGCGTTCTCGGCCTCGACGGCGGCCATCGTTTCCTTGAAGCGAGCGTCGCGCTTGAAGAAGGGGTAGCGCTGCTTGAAGATACTCTTGGTCGGCAGGCGGTAGATGCGCAGGCCGTCCTTGTCCTCGAAGCGGGGCAGGGACTCGTCGTGCAGGGACGTGACGATGAACACGTCGTAGCCGAGAAGTCGCAGCTGCTCGCTCAGGCGATCCTGGTAGCGTTCGATCCCGCCCAGGTAGGGCAGGAAGAACTCCATGAAGATTCCGACCTTGATGGGGGACTGAGAGCGGTCAGCCATTGACGGACTCCGTTTCGATAGGTGCGTTGCGAACGGGGATGAGCATGAACGCGACGAAAAGGATCGCGAGCAGCGCCATGGTTGAAGCATAGGCCAGGGACGCGCCCATCATGGCGAAAGAGTGCACGAGCGGCGCGGCTGCCAGGTAGGCGGTTCCTCCCGCGATCAGGAACGCCACGAGGACTGCACGCAGGCGGCGCATGGTCGCCAGCGCGTAGTAGAGGATGACGCCGGCCGCGTTGAGGGCGCCACCGAGGACGAGCACCATCAGCTCGGGCACGTAGTCGGACACGTCCGTGCCGAACACGAGGGTCAGGAGCGGAGCGCCGATGAAGTAGGTGACGAGCGCGACGAGGACGAAGGCTCCCGCGGTCGTGAGCAGGCCGCGGCGCACGATCGAGAAAAACTCGCCGCGCTTGCCTTCGGTCCAACGCAGCGCCATGCGCGTGAGCAGGGGGCGGAACACAAATAGGGAGAGCATGTTGATCGCGACGGCCGGCATGTAGATGATCGCGAAGACGCCCAGCTGCTCGTCGCCGAGGTTTGCGTGGATCGCGAAACGTGGCGCGTTGGCCAGGTACTGGTTGAGGAAGGCGGCGATGAACAGAGGCAGACATTCCCACAGGATTCCGCCGATGCCTCGTGCATTGAAGGACGGGGCCAGGGAGAAGAGGCCGCGCGCGGGCAGCCCGTAGGCCACGACCAGCACGACGCACGTGACCGCGAAGGTGACCAGCGTGGACAGGAGCAGGTCCTGGGTGAACCAGTACAGCCCCGACCACAAGAAGGTGGTCGTGAAGATGCGCGCGAAGCAGGCCTTACCCGCGATGTCCAGGCGCCCGGAGCGTTGGAACTCCGAGTAATACACGTCCTCGAAGGCGTCGAAGATGCGCAGGAGCGCCATGGCGGCGATGACCGTGAACGCCGGGTAGGGGTCCTTCGTCGAGGAGCTCCAGGAGTGGGAGAGGATCAGGCCCACCATGACCAGGCAGGTCAGGAGGCGCGTCGACAGGTAGGTGCCAAAATCGAAGCGTCGCCGCACGTCGGTCACGTGGAAGGTGCGCACCTCGTACAGGCCCACCGTCTGGTACTGCTGGCCGATCGCCAGGGCCAGGGTGAACAGGCCGTACTGGGCACGCGCGAAGGTGTCGGTCGCGCCCGAGCGCATGATCGCCACGCCCATGATGACCACCGCGAGGCTGGACATGAGTGACGCGGCCGTGTTCCACAGGTAGTCGCGCCCCAGCTGCCCACGCGATTCGAGGGCTTCCTCGGTGGTTTCCACCTGCTCGTCGGGGCCCTGGGCCTCGGGCATGGACGAGGCCGTGGTGTCCTGTTCGCTCACGCGTCGGCTCCGTCCTGGGTCGCGGGGCCCGGATCGAACGGTCCAAAGACGATGTGGAAGGGCTCGTGCGTGACACGGTCCTCGGGATCCGGCACGCGCATGTAGTCGCCGTAGCCGCGCGTGAGCACGACGTCGTAGGCCGCTGGGATGCGCACGGTGATGTCGTCGAAGGGGACGGACTTGGCGGGGAAGAGCTCGGCCTCCGAGGCGCTCCAACGCCTGGGATCGCGCGTCGAAAAGTCCCCGTACAGGGTCGTGCCGTCAGCGGCCAGCTGCGGGTTCTCACGCCCCTTGAGGGCGGCGCGCATCCAGCGGCGGTACAGGGAGGCCTCGTTCACACGCAGCGCCCGCATCCCCCAGTGCGCGCAGGCCATGGCCGCCGAGGCGAGCTGGCGCGCCGGGATCGGCAGGCCGGTCGGTGGGTTGGGGATCGAGCGCAGGAACATGAGGCGCGCCCACAGCCACGTGCCGCGCGACTGGGAGCGGAAGCGTGCCGGATCGGCCGCGATCTCGTCCAGGACGAACAGGTCCACGCCGATCGGCATGCGGAAGGCTCGGTCCTTGGCGACCTTCGAGACGAACTCGGAGCCCTTCAGGCCCAGGACGCCAAAGCTGATCGGGTAGTTGGAGTGCGAGGCGGGCGAGGCGATAAAGAACTCGTCCCCCAGGAGCGCGGGGGCCTCGGCGATGAAACGCTCGTAGTCCGCCCGGGGCATGCACACGTCCCCGTCGTCGTCCCAGGGGATGAAGCCCCGGTGGCGCACCGCGCCGATCGCCGTGCCGCCGTAGGCGACGTAGCGCACGCCCAACAGGTCGCACACGCGGTCGATCTCAGCCAGGCACCGCCTGGTGACGCGCTGAATGGCTGCCAGGGTTGCGGGATCTGCCGCGCTCATGTCTCTCCGATTCTTCGATGGGGTCGCGGGGCCTACAGGGAGTCGGCGTAGGGGCCGAAGTCGATGACGGCCGCCTCGTGGTTGTAGCGTTTTTCGGGCGGGGGCAGCTGCATGTAGTCGCCGTAGCCCGCGCGCAGCAGCGAGTCGTACTCGTGCTGAATCATGACGGTGATGTCCTCGAAGGGGACGTCAATGGTGGGGAAGAACTCCTCCTCGCGCACGATCCAGTTCTGCGGGTCGCGCATCGTGAAGTCCGCGTACACGCCCGTGCCCGTGCCCTCGTAGCGGCGAACCGCCTTCTCCCAGCGGGCCTGTAGGCTGCGCGGCGTGGCCCGCACGGCCTTGAGGCCCAGGTGCGCCACGGTCGTCGCGGAGAAGATCAGCGCCTTCTTCCACGCGGGCGTGTTGATCAGGTGAGGGCGAGGCGTTCCCTGAAGGAAGAGGAGGCGGCCCCACAGCCACGACTGGCGCGACATCTCCTTGAACGCCTTGTCGTCGGCCGGGATCTCGTCCAGGGGCAGGATGTCCAGGAAGAAGGGCATGCGGTACTTCGAGTCCTTGTCGGCCTCCGGGATCAGGAGCGTGCCCGGCAGGACCATCTTCGTGAACATGAAGGGGAAGTCCTCGCGCGTGCGCGTGTTGTCCAGG
>ERZ773018.1809-NODE-1809-length-11139-cov-11.810718_pt1 | contig 11139 bp, 6 predicted proteins | sample MGYA00580840_ERZ773018 | MGnify/ENA primary metagenome ERZ773018 (study PRJEB29015, sample SAMEA2738125) | human oral metagenome | biome: human oral; feature: human-associated habitat; material: saliva | place: China | collected 2256 ... | reverse complement strand
TCATGCTGTTCCTGGCGCACCGGCCCATCGTGGCCGTGACCCTGGACCGCGAGAGTGCGCGGGCAGCGGGCGTGCACGTGCTCGCTGCTGATCTGTCTTTGTATGTCGCCGTGGCTCTGGCCGTCGTGATTTCCGTGCAGACGATCGGCAACGTGCTGGTGCTGGCGCTGCTCGTCACCCCTGCGGCGACCGCGCGACTCCTGTGCGACCGGCTCGGGACGATGATGGTTCTGTCGCCGGCCCTGGGGGCGTCGGGCGGCCTGGTGGGCCTATACCTGTCGTGGTCGCTGGACGTTCCCACGGGTGCCACGATCGTCCTGGTGCTCACCGCATGCTTCGTGCTCGCCTGGGTCTTCGCGCCGAGGCATGGGATCCTCGCGCGTACCCTGCGCGAGAGGCGGGGGTGAGGTTTTGCTGTTGGTTGCGCGGCGCAGGTGCGTGTGACTCATTGAGCGGGGTGCTGCCGAGGGGCGGTGCCCCGCTTGTTGTTCGCCGTGGTTGAGTGCGTGGTTGGCGTGTGGTTGCGCATCTGCGGGCGTGTTCGCCTGTAGGCGCAGACACCGAATGTTTCACGTGAAACAATTCGAGGGTGACAGTTGATTTGGGTTGAGGTGTGGGTGGGTGCTGGGTGGGTTTGAGTTGGGTTTTAAATAACTGCGCGAGCGGCGCGCGGCATTGTTTGTGCTGCCCGCCGGGCGAGGGGTGAGGCTGTTAGGCGTGGAGTGATTGTTTCACGTGAAACACATGTTCATGGGGACGGTATCTGTTCCCGTTGTAGCCTCGAGGTCAGGGTGCTGCTCGATTCTATGAATCGAAGATGCCCCTCTATGAGGTTCTATGGCGCAAAAATGGGTGTCTATGAATTATGAAGGGGCCTCTATGACATAGAAACCCCCTTCTATGACATAGAAATGGGGTTCTATGAGATAGAATTAAAGCTGTGATCAACGATCTTGAGGGTCTACTGGGCGCTTTGGCTGTGCTCGAACTGCGCGGCGGCGATACCACGTCGATCGAGGCGAAGACCTTCTCGGAGTACTCGCCGGAGCATCTGGGTCCGACGCAAGCGGTTCTAACACCGCGCCGTTCGCGGGGTTGTATCCCCTAGCAGCGCACTGGTAGCGGTGGGCAACAAGTAACGCTGAGAAACGCTACACGAGGGACTAAACTTGACGTAGCAGCAAGGACTACAAAGGCAGGTATAGCGATGAGCTTCATGGAGGTCCTCACAACGACCCTCAAGCAGGATGGGCGCTTCACGGCAGAGGATGGGAGTTTGCTCCGCACGCAGGTCCGAGAGGCTACTGCGAACCTCGATGCGAAATTATTAGCAAGCCTCATGGCACAGCCGGAGCTTCGAGAACATCTCTTCGTTGACATTGATGGGGTTCTTGTTTTCGACAAGCAAAAATTCACGTGGATCGTCGATTCGAAGGACTATCTTCCGGACAGCTATACCGCATATCGAAACAAGGTTGGCCTAGCGGCAGGGGACCGCGACCTTCTGTCAAGCAAGGGTGATGTTTGCCTGGTTTGGCCCTACAAGGATTGCACCCTTGCAGGCGGCCAGGATAAGGATGATCAGAAAAGGGAAGAAATCTTCTACAATGAAGTTTTAGCCCCGGACGAAGTGTCTGCACTATTGCGACCCAAAGCTCTGAAAAATGCCGTTCGCTATAGCGATCAGGGTGCTAGCGAAACAGACAACTATGAATCTACCGACAATATCCTTATTAAGGCCAACAACCTCCTCGCACTTGCTTCTCTGAGAGAAAGGTTTGCTGGCGCAATTAAATGCGTCTTTATCGACCCCCCCTATTATTTCACCGCAACAAAGCCGAGTGACACCTTCTCCTACAACTCCAATTTCAAATTGTCCACATGGCTTGTATTCATGCGAAACAGGCTTCGGATCACGAGAGACCTGATGAGCGATGATGGGGTCCTGTATATGACCATGTCGGATCAGGGCGCTCATTATCTTAAGGTTCTTACGGATGAAGTTTTCGGAATGGAAAACTTCATCGCGGACGTCACGTGGTCGTCACGTAAATCGATGTCGAGCGATGGACTGATGTCTGAAAACACTAACCACGTGCTCGTCTATTCAAGGTCAAAGAAGAGAATTTCAAAGAATGATTTCCGTCTTCTGTTAGATGTAGAAAACTTCAAGTTTGACGATAACGACGGGCTTGGAAAGTATCGCCTTGAACCATTCGACGCGCCGGGAGTGAGGAACAATCTTTCGTACCCAATTGAGAACCCGAATACAGGCGAAGTTTATTTCCCGCCAGCCGGACGCTGTTGGAGAACAGAAGAAAGTACCTACCGAGCACTACTCTCGCAGGGGGCGATTCGTTTCGGCGTTAATGGTACCGCGAGACCTCAATTGAAGGTTTATTACTCGGATGCAATGAGCGACGGGAAAGGAAAAGCTGTCAGCACGCTATGGGCAGACGTCTCTCCCTCAATCATATGGGACGACCTTGACACGAACACGAACGCAACGAAACATCTTCAAAAGATTTTCGGCGAAACACCATTCACTAACCCTAAACCAGAAGATCTCGTCAAGCGCGCTATCGAGCTCTCAACCAAGGAAGGCGACATAGTCCTAGACTATTTCCTCGGTTCCGGGACTACGGCAACAACTGCCCATAAAATGCACCGCCAGTATATTGCCATCGACCAAATGGATTACATTGAAACTACGGCTGTCGAGAGGCTGAAAGCAGTTATCGCAGGCGAAGACGGTGGAATTTCAAAAGACGTAAATTGGACAGGCGGAGGCTCGTTTACATACTGCGAACTCGCTGAAAACAATCAACACTACCTGGAGTCACTGCAAAAAGTTCAGACCACGGAAGAAGCACTCGCCCTGCTCAGCGAGATTACAAACGGTGGTGCAGTTCGGCCATCACTAATTCCCGACGTTTTACGCTCCGGCGATGAACAGTTCGCGAAGCTAAATCTGGATGAACAAATCCAAGTTATCGCCGAGATAATCGACAAGAATCGTCTCTATCTGAATGCCGCTGACATCGATGACGAAGCAAATCAGCTAACAGAGTCCGACCGTGCTTTCACAAAGTCGTTTTACGGCATCAAGGAGGTGTGAGCTAAGTGGCGACAACACAGTCCCCCCTCCATCAGCAACTCGACTTACTTCGCAACCTCGACAAAGGCGAAGAACTACCCGCTAGCATCACGGAGAACCTGAGTCAGCACATCGTCCTGCGTCCTTATCAGAAAGACGCGTTCACGAACTTCCTGCTGTTTTGCAACACTCCGAAGCTGCGAAAAAACAAGCAGCCCCATTTGTTGTTCCATATGGCCACGGGTTCCGGCAAGACCGTGATGATAGCAGGCCTGATCTTGCACTACTACAGCCAGGGTTACCGGAACTTCTTGTTCTTCGTTAACCAGACCACGGTGCTCGAGAAGACGCGCGAAAACTTTCTTAACCCTGCTTCAGGGAAGTACCTTTTCGCCCCTTCCATCCAGATCGATGGTAAACAGGTAGCTGTACGAGAGGTCGACAATTTTGCATCACCAGACCCGGATGCGATCAACCTGTGCTTCACGACCACCCAGAAGCTGCACTACGATCTCACCTTCACAAAAGAAAATTCGATCACTGTTGAGGACTTCGAAGACAACAAAACGGTATTGATCTCGGATGAGTCGCACCACGTGAACACCCGGACGAAAAAGACGACAAAGGAAGAAGCTGAAGACGACCGTTCGTGGGAATACAGCGTGATGCGTATCTTCGCTGCAAACCGTGACAACGTGCTGCTCGAGTTCACTGCTACGGCTGATCTGCGTGACAAGAACATTCAGCGGAAGTATCTAGATAAGATCGTTTTCAACTACCCGTTGCGAGAGTTCCGCGAATCTGGATACACCAAAGACTTCCGTAACGTCCAAAGTGGCCACACTTCTTGGATGCGTACGCTCCAAGCACTTGTCATGAGCGAGTACCGGCGAGAGCTATTCGAAGATCACGGCATCGCAGCCAAGCCCGTGGTTTTGATGAAGTCACAGCGCATCGCCGACTCGAACGCCTTCTACGAAGAGTTCTTCGCCCGCCTCAACGCCTTGACGCCAGGCGAGATCCTTTCGCTGTCTGGCAGCGAGATGATCGATCCAGTCCTCGATTATTTCCGCGGGCAAGACACAACTTTGCAGTCGCTGGTGGAAGCTTTACGCGACGAATTCTCGCGCGAACGCAGCCTCATCATGAACGGCAGCAAGGACAACTCAACCCAGACACAGCTTCAGGTTAACTCTCTGGAAGACCCAGCGAACCCAATCCGAATCGTCTTCACGGTGGACATGCTCAACGAGGGGTGGGATGTCCTTAACCTGTACGACATTGTCCGCCTCTACGAAACCCGTCAGGGCGGCAAGGGCGGAAAGCCTGGTCCGTACACGATCAAGGAAGCACAGCTCATCGGACGCGGCGCACGCTACTATCCGTTCGCCATCACTGATGACCAGAAGCAAGAACCTTTGACGCGCGTCACCAGGAAGTACGATGACGACGTCAAGAATCCACTGCGATACCTGGAAACCCTGTTGTTCCACTCGCATCAGGATTCCTCCTACATCTCCGAGCTACGCCAGGCGCTCAATGAGACAGGTCTGCAGCCCGATGATCAGGTCGAGCTCACGTACACGCTCAAAGCTGACTTCAAGAGGACGAGCTTCTTCCACGAAGCCCTAGTGTTCAGCAACGAACGAGTTGAGACTAAGCGCGGCAGGGACACGAAACTGCCTGGCCGCATCCGATCCGCTATCTACCAGGTGCATGTCGCATCTCCCAAGACAAGCATTATGGACTTCTTCGAAGAAAACTCAAGTGCCCAGAAGAACGTCCCAACTCACACGATCCCAGTCAAGATCAAAGACATCCCCCTCAATATCCGCCTGGGGGTACTGGCGCGCGACACGAAGTTAAGTTTCGCCACTCTCAAGCACTACCTGCCCGGCCTGAAAACAGCCCGAGCCTTCTTAGAAGACGGGGACTACTTGGGCGACACCGAAATCACTTTCCTCAGCGACCATGACCAGCTGAAGGCAACGGACTACGCCAAGGGCATTGAGCGAGTCCTGAAAGAAGTGCGCGCATACTTCGACAAGACAGAGTTCGACTACCACGGCACGACCGAGTTCAAAGAGAAGCGCCTCTCTGAGGTGTTGCGCGACAAGACCATCCAGGTGGCAAACCCGCATGGGTGCGGTCTGGGCGTGCCACAGAGTATCGTCAGTGACCCTAGCATGCGTCTCGACCTTGCTAGCCAGGACTGGTACGTCTACAACGACAACTACGGGACAGACCAAGAAAAGCTGTGCGTTAAGTACTTCGCCGTCATTGTGCCCCAACTCAAGGAACGCTACGAAGAGGTCTACCTCATTCGCAACGAACGGTTGGCACAACTGGCGATCTATTCCTTCGACACCGGAGAACGCTTCGAGCCTGACTTCCTCCTTCTGCTGCGTGAGAAGCAAGGTGGGAAGCCGGTTCTGCAGCAGATCTACGTTGAGCCCAAAGGTGCGCAGCTTATCGACCATGACAAATGGAAAGAAGACTTCCTGGCCGAACTCGAGGAAAAGGCAGTCCCTGTCAAGACCTATGTCGACAACACGGAGTACAAGATTATCGGCCTGCCATTCTTCAACGCCGATGAGCGCATGACCGAGTTCCGCGCAGCGATGGCCAGCTTCCTCCCAGCTGGACAGGCAGGATGAGATGAACGAACAGTCGCAGAACGTTGGAGTCGATGACGCGCATCTCGTAGCTGGGCTTAGCGATGCTGTTGACAGAATGCGCTACACCTACAAGACCCATGAAAAAGCGGCGGACAGGTACGAATTATGGGAAACATGGCGTAGGTGGGCGCTCATCGTTTGCACGGTGCTCGCGACTGGCACGTTTGTTGCAGCTTTGTTCGACGCTTTTGGTTTCACATCTGTCGGGCAGGTAGTGACGGGCGCGTTGGCCGCACTGTCTGCCTTGACATCGATGCTTGGCGACTTTCTTGATTTCGGTAACCAAGCCAGAGAGCACTCGGCTGCAGGCAAGAAGGTGCGTTCACTGTTCATCGCCTACGAGAACCTTCTTGGAGATTACTTAGACGGGGCTATCGCGCTGGATGCCGCACGTGTCCGCCGCGACGAACTAGCTGCCCAAGAGGACCAGATCCTGGATGGTCTTCCACGCACCACGAGGAAAGACTACGAGGCAGCCGACAAGGCGCTAACAATCGATGAGAGGACGTCTTCTCACCAAGATCAACTAACCGAACCAGTACACGACGGAGGGACTATTGCCTGATGTAAGCGAGGTCTTCGAATGCCTTCTAGCGAATCTAAAGGTAGTGGATGCTGACCAGATCAGAGGTCGCCGCGACGAGATCACCAAGTCGCTGAATAAATACTTCCGAGGCACAGACTCCGTCTCGGCTAACAGACTGATGGTTGGCTCTTGGGGCAGGCACACAGCGATCAACGGCGTGTCTGATCTAGACATGATCTACATCCTCCCGGCCTCAATGAAAGAAGACCTCCACAAGGAGGGTGGCACAAGCAAGGCGCTACACCAAACGAAAGACGCGATTGCCGCCCACTATTCCCAAACAGACATCAGAGTGGACCGTCTGGTCGTGGTCGTCCAGTTCCGGAACTATAAGTTCGAAGTACAGCCGTGTTTCGAGCGTTCAGATGGCTCCTTCGAATATCCGGACACTTACAGCGATACCTGGAAGCGCACAGACCCTCGCGCCGAGATCGAAGCCATCAGCAACCTCAACGAAAACACCGGAGGCAAAGCGCGCAACCTCTGCCGCCTAGCAAGGGCGTGGAAACGTAAACACAACGTGGACATGGGTGGTCTTCTGATCGATACCCTGGTTTGGCGATTCCTCACCAGCACATCGAACACTAACGCGCTCACCACCCACTATGACCGCCTGGTCTTAGATTTCTTCCGGTTCTTGGCTGAATTGCCAAAGCAACAGACGTGGAACGCGCTCGGCAGTAACCAGAAGGTCAAGGTCAAAAAGAACTTCCAAGCCAAAGCGCGAAAAGCCTTCAACCTGTGCGAGGAGGCCATCGCCGGTGAAGGTACGGCATCCATGCCCGCCAAGTGGCGAAAAGTCTTCGGACGTTTCATTCCCACAACCTTTGCCACCAACAGTATCGAGGAAACAGAGCCCTACAACGACACCGAAGAGTTCATCGAGGACCTTTACCCGATCAACCTCCAGTACCACCTTCGGATCGATTGCACCGTAACCCAAGACGGCTGGCGACCAACACTACTATCCACCCTCCTCTTGCAGAAGAGCTGGTTACAACCGTCCAAGAAACTGCGCTTCCACATCACCTCGACTGATACGCCTCAGCCATACGAGGTCCGTTGGAAAGTCCTCAACCGAGGCGACGAAGCTGAGCGTCGGAACATGATTCGAGGACAAATCGTCGAATCGAATACCGCCAACCCATCCGAGCACACAGAGAACACACAATTTCGTGGAAACCACTATGTAGAGTGCTACCTCATCCGCAACGGCGAAGTTGTCGCCCGCGCAGGGATCGAAGTTCCTATCACCACCACATGAAAAATGCTGTACGAGGTTGATCTCTGAAGGCTCATGCCGACTCTGTTAGTCAAACCCCGGAACACGAATCGAACCCCGGAATGCGAGCCGCACGGGTGGTCACCAACTGGGTCGCTCGTGAGCAAGCCGCAAGGGGTGACTGAGGATCTGCGCTCTCAACAAGCCAGGCTCAACGCTCCTGGGAGTGTGGATGCTTCCAGGTTTTCGCCCGATATAAAGCGAAAACCCGCCTCAATGGGCGGGCAAACCGAGCGATTTCCTTGTATCCATTCTGAGCAATAAGCATCGCAGATGACCAGATCGAAGTCGCGCCAATCGTTGCCCGCGGGCTCCTGCGCGCGGTGGATGACCTCGATCGACTGGTACGTCGCGAAGACGACCTGCAGGCCCTCCGTCGCGTTATTCGCGTTCAGGGAGTCGGCGAGGCGCTGGCCGTCCGTCGTCGCCGGAATCGGCAGGTCCACCGCCGACTCCTCGGCCGTGTCGTTACGCGCCGACGAGGACACCTTCGTATCCGAACACACCGCCCACGCCGTGAACGCGCCGTCGGCCTCGGCCGCCCAATCGTCCAGCGTCTGCTTGAGAAGCGCGAGCGAGGGGACCGCGAACAGGATTCGGGCGGTGCCGCTCTCCTTCTCCACGAACTCGCGCGCGATCGTGAGCGCCGTAAACGTCTTGCCCGTGCCGCACGCTATGACCATGGTGCCGCGGTCGTGCTCCTCGAAGCCCGCCATCACCGCGCTGCGCGCACGCACCTGATGGTCGCGCGGAACCTTGCGCTCGCGAGTCTTCGGAGCTTGCGTCGACCCCAGCGAATACGTGCGCCAATCGATGTCCGAGTCACGCAGATCCGCCAGCGTGATGCGCGAGACCGGGATCTGCTGGCCCTCGATCGCGTCCTGCGCGTTCTTACCCCACGGCGCGCCCGACGTGTCCACGACGATGCGGCGACCCAGCGCGTAGAACTTGCACTGGATGGCGACCGGGCCTGCACTTGGGTCGATGGGGATCGCCACCAGGTCAATGCCCGTGTCGCCCGTGCGGCGCTCCGGCCACTCGCCCCACAGGTAGACTTCCTTGAACTGGTGCGTGAAACGGGCATCGTGGAGCAGGAACTGACGCGTCAGCTCCTCAAAGAGCGTGCCCTTCTCGCGCTCGCTTGTCGCACGCGCACGATACTCATCCAACAGCGCATCCAGCGCCGACTTCGACGATGCGTTTGATGAAGCACTCGATGAGGTGTTTGACGAGGCGGGGGCGGTGTCATCTGACAAACGTTCCCTGGCGTGGTGGGTGTCGGTGGAATCCGCTTTCGTACCGGGCAGTGCCATGAAGTTGTCGTTGCGCGCAGCAGTCATGTGACCAAGGATAGCGGGTAATCTACCGCACACAAGTGAGGCGAGTGTGGCGGGTGGGGTACAAGGAGATTGCTGCGTGGTGATTCGCCCCGATTTTTGGGGGAGGGAATGTGATTCGCCATTAGCGGCGGTCGCGGGAGATCGCGATCAATGTCAGCAGGGAAGATTCTGCGGGCGCATAGGCGGTTGTGCGCCCCCAGTACCTCCCTAGTTCGAGTGGATCTCGTTCTGACTGCGTGCTGCGCGCGTTACCTGTTATCGGTGCCGCCTGAGGTGTGGGGGAGGGATGCGCATTCCTGCTGGGCTGCGTCGAGTCCGAGGGAGTTACGGTCGAGGATGGAAGCCAGCTGGGCCAGGCTCCCGTCCTCGAGCAGGCGTGGGTTACGTGCGAGTTGTTCGATGAGGGTATCCAACATCTCTTGGGGATGTTCGGCGATCTGTTGCATTACCTCATTGACGTCAGCTGCACCAATAATGTCTGACTGGGAGACGAGGTGTGCCTGCTCCATCGCGAAACGCTGGGCTGCAGCGGCTGCAACGAGGCGTGCCTGAGCCTCCGCGTTCGACATTTTCTGCCGCTTCGCCTCAATCTGGAGGGGCTCGGGGGTAGCGTGACTGTCGCTCTGTTCGATTGCCTCGAAAGGTTCATCCGAGACGACAATGCCGTCGACGGTTTCGTTGACCGCGGACTCCTGGTCCCGTTTCTTCCCCCACGGAACGCGGACACCGTCAAGTTTGCCTTTCGCACTTACCAGCTTGCCTGAGATGAATGGGAGCGCCGTTTCTTCCGCCCATTTCTTGACCCGGGGAGCGGCGTATGCGAACCCAGCAGCCGCAGCATCTTCGATGAGCTGAACGAGCGTCTGTGCGAGTACCTCTGCCAGCGCATCGATGATAGGTGAGTTGTCTTCGTCCTCGGATTCCCACCGAGTCTCACTCGACATGAACATCGGCGGATCATCGTAGGGCGAGTAGGCGTAGTCATCGTCGTCGGAGTCGGGATCGGGGACGAAGCGCGCGTGTCCTCGTAGGTTGCCGTCGTTGTCGAACAGATTCTGTGACCATCCACCGTCGGATCGGTTGCCCGGCGAGAGGGAATCGTCGTCCCAGTAAAAAGTGCCTCGTTGTTGTCCCATGGCGGTCCTATTGTGGGGAATGATGTAATAGTCAGAATATAGTCCATAAATACTTGCTCGCAAACTATTGCATTGCATGTTCGTGTTGTTGGAATATCGTTCCAAGTTTGAGTGTGAATCCGCACAGACGTGCATGTGTAAGACGCGTTGCGGAACGGATGTTCTTGGTTCGGGGCGCGCGTATGAGGGTTGGTAAGGGTTCGGGGTGGAAGATGGGGGTTCGTGTGTGCGACGCGCCGAACTGGTCCGACAAATCAGCCCACAACCAGCCTAGACGCGCCCCGAAACCCCGCCACGGCCTCGTCTGAAGCAGAGCCAAAAAGTGAACGCCGCCACGAAAAATGGCTTAGGATGGTGGGCGCGCCGACGAACCCCAATGACGGGAACGACCGGCACACCACAGTATCCAACGCAGCAGCAACACACCAACCAGCAGACCGCAAGGCCAGCACAGCGCGGACGCACCGTCGCAACCGTGCGCAGCCGGAGCACAGCGGGGGAGCGGCACCGCAACGCGGCCAGCCGCGACAGCCCGTCGTGACCCAGCAAGCCGCGACTCGGCACGCAGCAGCACCGCGATGCCGCGCCACAGTGCCGCCGCCACGGCACCCCGCACCACCGCGGCGGCACCCCGCACAGCCGCCGCGCGCACAACCACAACCCCAACACCGACGTTGACCACACCCAGAGGAGTTCCGATGAAGTCCCGCCTCGCAGCAACAGCACTCGTCACCATATCGGCAAGCGCCCTCGCACTCGGCGCTTGCACGACGGACGGGGGCACCACGACCCCGGGCGGCAAGGCCGCCGGAGACGGCAACTACACGATTGCCGTCGTCCCCAAGGACGCCACTAACCCGTGGTTCGTCCGCATGGAAACGGGCGTCAACAAGTACGCCTCGGACACGGGCATGAACGTCTTCCAGAAGGGCCCCGCCGAAACCGACGCCACCATGCAGGCCCAAGTCATCCAAGACCTCATCGCCCAAGGCGTCGACGCCATCTGCGTCGTCCCCGTCG
>ERZ773018.1808-NODE-1808-length-11141-cov-11.539780_pt1 | contig 11141 bp, 19 predicted proteins | sample MGYA00580840_ERZ773018 | MGnify/ENA primary metagenome ERZ773018 (study PRJEB29015, sample SAMEA2738125) | human oral metagenome | biome: human oral; feature: human-associated habitat; material: saliva | place: China | collected 2256 ... | reverse complement strand
TTTTTACTTAATCAGTATTTAAAGTTTTTCAATTGTAAAACTCATTGGTTCAAAATCATCTTCATCATATTCATAATCACCTGGATTAGACATATTTAGAATTTCCGCACCAGTTCTCTGATAACTTTGAAGCTCATATGCATATTCTTTAGCTTCTTGTCTTGAATCAAAAATTTCATCTTCTTCTTCTCCTGTTTCCCAAACAATTTTATACTTTGCCATAACATTCTCCTTATTTTTAAAAATTTTTTACCAAATTATTAAATTTAATTTATTAATATACGACTAAAGGACAATTAAATTTTGATTTTATATTTAGCCAATTTTGTTATATATAATGCTCAAAATGCACATCTATAGGTTATAATTATTTTTTTCGCATTTTTCCCAAAACTCATCACAGTAATTATTATGTTGATAATAATTTAATATTGGTACATTTTCATCTACCAAATACTTACCTATACAATGTTCTACACCATTTCGACATTTTAATATATTTTTTACATTCTTATAACCAGTACTTTTAATGTCTAATCCTCTTACCGGAATAACTATTACTTTTGATTTATCCCATTCATTATTAAGGTGGTCTAAAAATCTCCAAGTTCCATAGTTTTTATTAGTTGAAAATCCTATGTCAATACCAGCTCCTACCAAAGCAATGTGACCGCTTTTTAAAAATTTAATCCATATAATATGTTTTTCATCGTTAATTTTTGAATTTTTAGTTATTTCTTTAGTTATTTTATTATAATCACACTTTTCAGTACTTAAATCAAACTCTATTATATCTCCATCTATATTTTTATTTTTTAAGCATTCTGATAGTTTTTTCTTAATTTTGTTCAAATCAACTATTGGTTTTTTAAATTCTTCTGTAGCTTTTTCTTTTCTTTTATCAATAGACAATTTTTTAACCATATTAGGCTTTTCTCCTTTTTATTAGATTATATTTTTACGATAAATTATATTTTATTTAATATTTTTAATACTTTTAAATCAATAATCAATTTACGAGTTATCTCTACATATTTATTTCTATTAGCTAAATACATATATAAATGAAATATCCCAATACTAATTACTAATAAAATTATTAATGCAAAAGAAATAGTATATGTTTGTACTTTATTAGTTTTAAAACTTTCTGATATTACATTTGGAATAATCGCGCCAATAATTAAATAAAAAATTTTAGAAAAAAAATCAATAATTGGTTTCATAGAATTAGATTCATTATATAATTTACTTATAGGTTCTATTTTTAAATTAAAATAGTCTATCACATAATCAATATTGTTACTATTAATATTATATTTATTCAAAATACTACAAAATTCATTATCTCTAATTTTATTTATATCATATGTATAATCATTAAATCCTTTCAAATTTTTTACTATTATTAATATAGTTAACAATATAAAAATTATCCACAATATAATTGTTATATTTGGTTTGTTATTCAATATAAAGACTAATCCCATTATATAAATTATTAAATCAGCAAAAAGTATAATGATAATACGGTTACAACTTTTATTATTATTACTTTGTTTAGCTCGTTTTAACACACTTGTTAAAGAAGATAAATTCTTATAATCTTTATACAAATTTGATAAGTTAATCTTTAGAGTATCTTTATTTTCAAAAATTATTTTATTATTTCTATTTTTAATCATAATTGTTTATCCTAGTCAAAAAATATTCCTTTATTAAAATTTTTCTTTTAACTTATTCTTTTGAAATGTTAAAATGCATTTCCCATAATTTTTCAACATCCTCATAACTTGCATTTTTTCCTTTTGGTGTATTAGTGTCGCCAACTCTAGTATATATATGAAAAGGGTTAACATCTCTGTATTTTTCAGTTAAATATATAGGTATGTATTTAGATTTTTTACATACAAGAACATCTATTTTTTTACTTTGATAATATATATGTTTTAGTTCAACTTTTGGCGTATGATCCCCCGCAAACTTTATATTTTTGAGCAAATCATAAATTTCTTCACTATTTTTTTGTTTATTAACACCACAGATTTCAAAGTTATTTGAAACTCCAAATATCAAATAAGAATCTTTTCCGCTTGTGTTATTAGATAAACACAAAATATCATGAATTAAATCACCCTGTTTACCGCTATCATACCATTCTCTTTTAAAATCATAATTTTCATCTTCTTTTTTACTATTAATTAAATTAACTATTTCAGAATTAATAGAATCAATTTCTATTCTTTTACATTTAATATTATCGACTAATTCTTTAAGCTCCTTATTTTCTTCACCTTCACATTTCCCATTAACACATGTATTATTCTTATTATTTGTATCGTATATATTAACAATAGCTCCGCTATTATGGAATTTAATTTGCCAAAATTTTCCATTATTTTCTTTTTCTATACAATCAGAAATTTGATATCCTATTTTTGACAAACAATCTTTTACATATTCAATATCTATCGTTATTTTTGACATTTTTAAAAAAACTCCTCCATTATATAACTTTTCACAATAAAATTTCTTTTTTACTTCTTCTTTTTTATATACAATTATCAATTTTTACATTTTCAACTTTTATATCTTCATAATTAAAAATATAAATCACTATTATATTCTTATTTAAAACATTAAAATTTTCTTATTCATTATCTTCCAAATCTTTTTTTAAATCCTTAATTGCTTTAGTAAGTAAAATATCAATACTTTTAAGGTAATCTAATCTTTCTTTATTTGAATCATGTTCATCTTTTAAAGCGTTTAAAATTCCTTCATGTTTTTTTAAAGCGTTTTTATAAACTTCTTCTTTCTCTTGCTTTAATTTTTTATACTTATTTTTATTTGCTATACTAATTCCGATACCTGACATTATAACCATAGGTGCAGCTAATACAAATACTCCTGCAACCATTCCGCCACCAATAATTCCTCCAGCTACAGCCAATCCCGATGTAATTCCTGCTGCAGATAAACCTACAGTTCCTAATGTATATAGAGCAGCAAAAGAACCCGTTGCTCCAACTCCAGCACCCAACGCCCCAAATAACACATCACTAATAGGACTTTTACTAATTATACGAGTTTTATCTTCTAATGCCTCTGCCGCTTCATTAATGACATTGATAACAGGTTTTAAAGCATCCAAACTTTCAAAAATCATATCTTTTCTTTTTTTCATTATAAATACCTCCCTATACAATCATTTATAGCTATATTATAACATATTTTAATTAAATATTATTATTTTTTCCATAATTATATATTTAAGTTCATAAATTTATACTGTAAAAAGTTAATATGTTTAATTAATCTTCAATAAATTCGCTTAAACTAGTAAAACAATATTACTAATATACAATCTTTGATGAAGTGCAACGAAAACTAAAATTCTCATCTTTTATTACAAGCAAAAAGACGATATTCATATCGTCTTACAAAAACTTTTTAAATACATATTAAATCATAGAAAGTTTGTTCATCTAAAACATCTATATCTTGTCCCTCTAGCTTTAATTTTTCTGCCTTTTTGTGCTTTGAAGATTTTTCTCCTTTAAGTATTGCATTATAATCATTGTTTCCTAAAATTAAATAATTTGTACTTTTAGTAACATTATTATCTAAAATTCCACCTAAATTAACAACTATTTTCATAGCGTCTTTCCTATCCATTTTTTGAAGTTTACCAGTAAATACAACATGTCTATTAAAGAAAAAATTATCTTCATCTATTTGATTATCATCAGGAATAATAGATGCTATATTTATTCCATTTTTACCCATCCATAAATCTTTAATTTCAAGATTCTTGACTTTCATAACTTTTTTTATATTATCATAAAGATTTTTTGTTGATAAACAATCAGATAAAGCTCTATGTTCTTCGATATTAAAATTTAAATATTTATTTAAGTCTGATAATCTGTGATGAGACAATTCTGGATAAAGCTTTCTAGCAAATTGTAAAGTATCCATATATTTATTATTAATAGCAATATTAAAACTATTATTTATAAATCTAATATCAAAAGAGGTATTATGTCCAATAAGAATATCATTTCCTATGAACTCTAAAACACTGTCTTTTACCTCATTTATTGAAGGCATATCTTTAACCATTTCATTACTAATTCCTGTTAATTCTGTAATAAACGAATTAATTCTAAATGTTGGTTTTATCAATTGATTATATTTCTCAACAATTTTATTGTCTCTAACTTTTAATATTCCAATTTCTATAATTTCATCAAAATATGATGATTTTCCAGTAGTTTCTACGTCTAAAACACAATAATTATCTATAATTTCTTTTGTATAGTTTTCATTTAAGCCCATAATATCCCTCATTTTAACTTATACTATCTACCAACGTTTCATATTTTTTTCAAATTTTGTCGTATATGCTTCTTTTAGTTCGTCAGCATCTATTCCATAGCAAAGAAGAACATCATTGTAATACATAAGAACATCTGCCATTTCTTCTACTAAATGTTTACGAAGTTCTTTGTCTTTAAGAGATTTTTCATCTCCATTCTTTTTTATTATATCTATAACTTCTCCAATTTCACCAATCATCCATAGTAGTTTATTCTTGCCAACTTCTGGACAGATTTTTTCCCATTTATCCTTATACTTATCTTGTAATATTCTTTGCATTTCAAGCATTTCATTTATATTAAAATCACTCATTCTACACCAACTTTCTAATTATTTTTTAAAAAACGAACTAGGAATAAGATTAAAAATAAATATTATAAGAACATAAATCAATATTCTTCTATAATCCGTTGATGCTACTTCAAAAAATGCTTCCCAACTTGTATTAGTAAAGTAACTATCATATTTTATAACATCGTAAATAAATTTAGTTAAGCATAATATCGCTATTAAATAACTTATAAGTTTATAAAATATGAAACTCCTATTTTGAATTTCCATAATACGACCAATTATCGTGAAAATGACTCCTCCAATTGCTATTATTAATAACATAAAGCCTCCTATAAAATTTATTATTAAAACTTTTTAAGTCAATAACTTTTTAGCATTTCATTTCCTATATATTTTACATTATATATACTTTTATTTCAACATAAATTTTTACATAAAAAAACAGCCGATTTCTCGGCTGTATTATAAATTATTTAATTATATTCTTATTAAATTCAATTTCAGAATTTTTAAAAAATTTTATCTTTCTAATTCTTTTTTCAACCTTTTTAGTTTAATTAAACAATGAACAAAAGCAAATAAGTATATCAAAAATAAAATTAGCAAAAATACTCCAGAATATATATCTACAGTTCTATGAGTATCATTAGCAAGTCTTAAACCATTTACACCTATAGCGATAAAGAAAAAAGTTAATGAAGGAAACATTCTAGTTTTAAAAATATGATTAATCATATTTAGTTTAGATTCAGAATCAGAAAAAATCTCTTTTTCAGCTTCTGAATCATCATTAATATTTATTTTTCTAAAGTAATTCCAACCAAAACAGGAACCTATATATTCCCAACCATAGTCCTTATACATTTGTACATAATCTTCTGTTACTTTTTCATTTTTAAAATCTAATCTATAATTTGAGTCTTCTTTCTTACATTCTTCAAAAATGAAGAAACAAAGAAATCTAGACTTAACCAACTTCCAGCCATTTCTATGATTTTCCTCTAGCCATTTTTCTATTTCAACATAATCACCAATTGTAAAAAATCTTATTTTAGTTTTTCTTCTAGCCATAATATTCATCTCCAATGCTATTTTTATACAATCTTTTTATTCTATCTAATTCTAAATTTAATATTTCTCTACCTATTTCAGTTATTAAATAAATTTTTCTTTTATCTTCTTCTCTAACGAAAGTGATAAGTCCGTCTTTTTCCATTTTTGACAAAGTTCCATACATTGTTCCCGGACTTATATTTATTTCATTTTGAGTCATTTTTTTGACTTCCTGCCCTATACCATATCCATGATTAGGAACTTGTAAACTAAACAGAATATAAAAGGCAGTTTCTGACATAGGCGCATATATTTTCTTTAATTTTAAATCCATATTTGACTCCTTATATCAAATTATTATGTATCGTATCTCGATGTATCTATAATATATCACACCTCGATATATCTGTCAACATTTTTTTAATTTTTTCTTAAATTATCCCATAAAAAAACAGCCGATTTCTCGGCTGTATTATAAACTATTTTATTGATGCTTCAAATATACTTTGAATTGAGCTGTCTAACATTTTGTCAAATTCTTCCTGAGTTTGATTTACATTAAGTCCTTCTGATAAAGCTCTTGAGAAACTTGCGATAACTCCATGGTTTTTAGCAAGAAGTTCATTTGATTCTTCTCTTGAATATCCACCTGAAAGAGCAACAACTCTAATAACTCTCTTATGGTCAACTAATTCTTTGTAGAAATTAGGAACAGTTGGTAATGTAAGTTTTAACATCACTTCTTGTCCTTCTTCTAATTTATCAAGTTCTTTTAAAATTTCTCTTTTTAAAATTTCTTCGCATTTTTCTTTTTCTTCTGAATTTATATCAACTTCAGGTTCAACTATTGGAACAAGTCCACCTGCGATAATTTGTTTTGCAAAGTCAAATTGTTGAGCTACAACTTCTTTGATAGCTTCTTCATTTGCTTTTTTAATTACTGAACGCATTTTTGTTCCAAAAACTCCATATTCAACGCCTTTTTTTACTATTTCAGCTAAATTTGGAATTTCTTTCATAAGTTGAACACCATCTTTTTCTTCTGCTAAGCCTTTGTCAACTTTTAAAAATGAAACTATTCCTTTTTCATTCCATAAATAGTCCGGAGTGAATTTACCGTTAACTTTTCTTTCCATTGTCATTTCAAATAGAATTGCTCCTAATATACGTTCTTTATTAAACGCCTTTGAAGTAACAATTCTTGAACGCATTTCGTGAATTAAATCGAACATTTCAGCTTCATTTGAATAAGCATCTTCGTTTATACCATATAATCTAAGCGCTTTTGGTGTACTTCCACCACTTTGATCTAAAGCTGCTATAAAACCTTCATCGTTTTTGATTCTGTTAAATTTTTGTAAATCCATATTTTCGCTCCTTAAAAATTATTAAGTAAATTTTACTCTAAGTATATTTTAACATATTTTCAGTTATAAATCTATTTATATTTGATTTTATGAATAAGTATTATTAAAACTAAAACAAATGAAATGCTGTTTGCAAAAATCAGTGGAAAATCTTTTATCATTAATCCATGAACTAACCAAAGAAAAATTCCTGTTGTTTGCATAATACACATTATCAAAGAAAGAGATTGTGTATTTTTATCTTTTATTATCTTTATTACTTGCGGTGCAAATGCGAAAGTTGTAAGGCAAGCTGCAATTATTCCTATCATATATCCTCCTAATCTTCATTTAATGATTTTATCACAATTTGACCATAAAAAACAACTTGACAAAAGATTTTATTTATTATAGTATAGACTAAATAGCTAATTAGGAGGTAAATATGGAATTTAAGACACTTTTTCCTGAATTTGAATCATTCGATAAAGGACATTTAAAGGTTGATGATATTCACGAAGTTTATTATGAACAATCCGGAAATCCAAATGGAGCACCTGTTGTTTTTGTTCACGGCGGACCAGGTTGTGGATGTGGCGACAAATCTAAAAGATTTTTAGATCCATCTTTTTATAGAATTATAACAATCGACCAAAGAGGTTGCGGTAAAAGTAAACCATTTTTGGAATTAAAAGACAATAATACACAAAATCTTGCAAAGGATATGGAAAAGATAAGAGAACATTTAAAGATTGATAAATGGCTTGTTTATGGTGGTTCTTGGGGAACTACACTTTCCTTATACTATGCAGAAAATTATCCACAAAGCGTTGTAGGTTTAATTTTAAGAGGAATTTTCTTAGGAAGAGATGAAGATGTTAAGTGGTTATATCAAGGTGGAGCAGGAATGTTCTTCCCTGAAGCTTTTGAAATCTTTAAATCTCCTTTTAACGAAGAAGAAAGAAAAGATTATATTAAAAGTTACTATAAATACTTAACTTCAGACGATTACGAAACAAAGAAAAAATACGGAAAATCTTTTAGTGCATTTGAAAATTCAGTTGTTGCTCTTGAACCGAGAGTTATTTCAGAAGAAATCACTGATGAAGATATTTCAATGGCGATTATGGAATGCCATTACTTTGTAAATAATTGTTTCTTTGAAGAAAATTACATTTTAAATAATGTTGAAAAGATTAAAGATATTCCTACAATAATTGTTCATGGCAGATATGATGTAGATTGCAGACCTGTTGGAGCTTATTTATTGCATGAAAAACTAAATAATTCAAAATTGATTTTCCCTATTTCAGGTCACACTTCTTTCGATCCTGCAATGACTCACGAGCTTATTTTAGCACAAGAGGAATTTAAGAAACTTTTTTAGATTTCTCTAAATAAAGGAGGTTACTATGGAAGCAAAAAAATTTCCAAAAATAGTTTTTACACTATCTTTGATTTCATTTTTAATTACCATATTACTATATTCTGTAAATTATCTTACAGATTATACAAATGATATAGATGGAATATATTTTTTAGTACTATATGTATCAACTCTTATTTTACTTGGATTTTCAATATATTTTACAAGAAATTTAGCAAAAATTTACTCTATAATATCTGTAATTTTTTTCTTAATTACATTTAATATTAAAAGTATTATGATTTTTATATTGATTTTATTAAATTTAAATTAAAATAATTTAGTAAAAATATTATCACAATAACAGAGTTATATTTTATAATGTATTTTATATTGGTTTCTGGAGGTTACTATGGAACAAAAAAACAATTTACCAAAAATAGTTTTTACACTATCTTTGATTTCATTTTGTATCACGGCCTTTTGGGCTGTTGCTGTACACTTTTCAAACTTAAATGTAAAAATTTTATTGGCTTTACAACCTATAACCTTAGTTTTACTTGGATTTTCAATGTATTTTTCAAGAAATTCTAGAAAGATTTACTCTATAATAAGTATAATTATTTTCTTAATTACTTTTAATCTAGAACGTATAATGTATTTTATATTAGTTGGAGGTTTGATATGAAAAAAGAAAATTTATCAATAATACTATTTTCAATAGGTGCTATAGTAGAATCAATTTTACTCCTATATGTAAAATCCTTTGAAACAGGACAAGGAATTCATCTGCCAGATTATATTGGGTATTTAGGATTCTTTTTCCCACAGATAATTGGAGCAGTTGGAGCTTACTTTTCAAGATATTCAAAAAAAGTAGGATTGTGGATAATTTTAAACTTAGGATTGATATGCTCTACCGCTTACTTTTACCTAGCATATCTTGAAGTAGTTGACTAGGAGAAAATATGCTAAAAAACGATTATATAATGAGAAAAATTGAAGAATGGATAAGTATGATTTTAGAATTTGTCTTTAAAATCGACAAAAATTCTTCACCAGAAAAACTGTTGAAACTAGAAGCAAGTAAGGAAATTTTAAAAGATTTAAAATCAAAAATTGATGCTGGTAATATAAATGAAGCAGAAGATGCTTTATTTAACCTAATAAAATTCAAAACTCAAGATAGTTTATTAATAGGACTTTTATTTTATTCACATCTAAATGAAAAGAGTTCAAAATTCTTAAACGAACATGATTTTGATAGAGAAGAGATAAAAACAGGCATAAAAGACTTGCTTAACGAATGCAATATGAATAGTTTATCAGACTTAATTTAAAAAAGCTGACTTTTTAGTCAGCTTTTAGTATTAAATTGAGTATTAAACTAGAAATTAATAGACTTTTATGTTAATATTATTATATTAACCAAAAAGGAGAGTTATATGTTTAATCCAATTAAATATGAAGGAAACTTAGGAGAACAATACTCCTATTTAATAAAAGATCTTTACGAATTATGTAATAACGAAGAAAATACAATAGCAAATTTATCAAATGCATCTGCCCTATTAAATTTCTTTTTAGAAAAAATCAATTGGGTAGGATTTTATATACTAGATGAAAAGACAGATACTCTTGTTCTAGGACCTTTTCAAGGACTTCCAGCATGTGTTAGAATTCAAAATGGTAAAGGTGTTTGTGGAACGAGCGCAAGTCTTAAAAAGACTTTGAATATCGAAAATGTTCACAATTTTGAAGGTCATATCGCGTGTGATAGCAAGAGTAATTCAGAAATTGTAATCCCAATTTTTAAAGACGATAAATTATTTGGTGTGTTGGATATTGATTCACCAATTTTTAACAGATTTTCAAATGAAGAACAAATATTCTTAGAAGCATTTGTTAAACAACTAGAAAATCACATTTAAGGAGGCACTATGAAAAGACTATTTAAATTTTTTCTATTCGTAGGTTTTTGCTTAATAATCCTTATTCAATCGTTAATTTTCGCTTCACAAAAAAATGATATGGATACTTATGAAAATTATGTTCTAGTTCTTGGAGCAAAGGCAAATAATGGAAATCTTTCAAAAACTTTAATAAATAGACTGGATACAACAATCGAATACTTAAACAAACACAAAACAGCAAAGGCTGTTCTTTGTGGAGGAAAAGAAAATAACAACGAGTTTTCTCAAGCTGAATATATGCAAAAATACTTAATTGAAAAGGGAATTGATAAAGATAGATTAATCCTTGAAACAAAAAGTAAAAACACTTTTGAAAACATAAAATTTGCCCTTGAAAAACTTGATAAAAAACCTTCAGAAATTATGGTAATTTCATCAAGTTATCATTTATTTAGAGCAAAACTTATACTTTATAGATTTGGAGTTTTAGCAAAAACTGTTCCTGCAAAAACACCAACAGGAGCTTTTGTTTCATCATATTTCAGAGAAACTTTTGCAGTTATAAAAACATATCTCAAAGATAAACCAACAACAATGGATATAATAAACTTACACCAAAAAAACAAATAATTGCGATTAAAATATTATATTACCAATGATTTAAACAAAAAAATTAAAAAAAAGTGTTGACAAATCAAAATAAAAGGTATATAATATGTAGGTAATCGTAACGGGGTGTAGCGCAGTTTGGTAGCGCACGTGGTTTGGGACCATGGGGCCGGGAGT
>ERZ773018.1802-NODE-1802-length-11165-cov-69.241404_pt1 | contig 11165 bp, 7 predicted proteins | sample MGYA00580840_ERZ773018 | MGnify/ENA primary metagenome ERZ773018 (study PRJEB29015, sample SAMEA2738125) | human oral metagenome | biome: human oral; feature: human-associated habitat; material: saliva | place: China | collected 2256 ... | reverse complement strand
AGAACAGAGCCGACGAGAATCGCAATCTTTGCGTCCTCGGTGTGTGCCGAGCCGTGCGGGAAGGACAGCTCAGCCACTAGCAGGGACACGGTGAAACCGATACCACTGGTTGCAGCCAGACCGACCACGTCAATCCAGGCGACGTCCGGGTCGAGGTTAGCGTTCTTGAAGCGGGTGACGAGCCAGGTGGTACCAAAAATACCGATGGTCTTACCGGCAACCAGTGCAACCATAATGCCGACTGCCACGGAGTCGGTGAGGGCGCGTCCGAGACCTTCAAAACCGCCCACAGCCACACCCGCGCTGAAGAACGCGAAAATCGGCACGCAGATGCCGGTAGAGAGGGGGCGGAAGCGGTGTTCCAGCACCTCCGCAAGACCGTGTTCAGCCTGCGCCGCCTCAGAGCGAGCTGACATCTTCACGGGCACCAGGAAGCCCAGAACCACACCAGAAATGGTGGCGTGAATACCGGACTCAAGGAAGAGAGCCCAGGTGATAATACCCAGGGGCAGAAGCAACAACCAGGCAGCCAGCGGCTTCAGGTGCAGCATGGTCTCACCGCGGTAGGCAATGAACGCGAAAAGGGCGAGGGGGATGAGCGCGAAGAGCAGGTACTCGCCGTGGAAGTTATTGGTGTAGAAAATCGCGATAATGCAGATTGCAATCAGGTCGTCGACCACAGCCAGGGTCAGCAGGAAGACACGCATCGCCGAGGGGAGGAAAGTGCCCACAGCGGCGAGAACAGACACCGCAAACGCAATATCGGTTGCGGTGGGGATAGCCCAACCGTGCAGAGCGGTGGGGCTGGTGAAGTTCAGCGCCGTGTAGATAATTGCGGGCACCGCAACGCCACCGAAAGCAGCCGCAATCGGCACAATCGCGGTGGAGGGTGACTTGAGGTCACCGATCACGAATTCCTTCTTCAGCTCCAGACCGGTGAGGAAGAAGAAGACTACGAGCAGACCGTCTGCCGCCCAGGTACCGATGCTCATCTGCAGGTGGTTGAAGCCGGGGATAACCGGGCCAACAACGGTGTCTCGCAGACCAAAGTAGAGGGTGGATGCGGGGGTGTTGGCGAGTACTACTGCCAGCACCGTCGCAATTAACAGCACGGTACCGCCGACGGATTCTGCACGCAGAATATCGGCTACGCGGCGTGAGTTGCTATATGAGCCGCGGCTGAGGGTATCTGGATTGGTGTGAGTCATTCTCTCCTCTTTCTGCCGCGATATTATGCAGCATCTAAGGCTCTTAAGTTTACTCCGCACTGTATGAGTATTCGAGTAGCTTCTGGCGGCTTTTAGCGCGTGGACGGTGCACCGAGGTGTGTTTTCATGGCGTATATGCATAAACGTTCCGCCCTCCCCACGGTGTGTGGGAAGGGCGGAACGTTTTAATATTCTGCGTGGTCGACTAGGTGCCTAGCCGTCAAGCGAGAGATTAGGAACCAGCGATTGCGGGTGCGCCGGACTCCTGGCCGTGGTCGTGTGCCAGCTCGCGTGCAACGTAGTTCTCCAGGTCGAAGAGGTTGCCGTTTGCGCGCTTTACGACGGTCACGAGGGTCTCCATGGTTGCAACTTCCTCAACCTGCTCCTTCAGGAACCAGAGGATGAACTGCTCGCCCAGTGCGTAGTTCTCAGCGCGTGCTGCGGAGAACAGCGCCTCGATCTGACCGGTGACGGCCTTCTCCTGTGCCAGGGACATGTCAACGATTTCCTGAACGTTCTCGAAGTCGTTCTTGACGGCGGGAACGGAGGGAATCTCGACCTTGTGGCCGCGGTCCAGCTTGTACTGAACCATCATGAGTGCGTGCTCGCGCTCTTCGAGGGACTGGCGGTAGAAGAACTTAGCCAGCTGGGGCAGGTCCTCACCGTCAAGCCAGATAGCCATGGACAGGTACTGGTGGGATGCAGCGAACTCGTGGCCGATCTGCTCGTTCAGAAGGTCGTAGAAAGACTTAGACATATGGTTTCTCCTTATATGGTGGTTGCTTTTGGGTGCCGGATGGCGCGGTGCAACCTGTTGGTATTTATCGTAAGGGGTGGGGTGCGTCCTGTACAGAGAGAAAAGGCTAATCGGTGAGGCAGATGAGGTATCCCTGACATATTGTCACCACAACCCTTAGTGTGGATACCCTGAATACTTTCTTTGGATTGAGTGGTATTGCGTGTGTTCCCTTGAGATTTCGCGGTTGAGGAGGCACTGGATACCTCAACCTCCCACACACTTACACGAGGTGGCTTGTGCTCGACTGCCGTTCATCCGGCGTTCCTGAGTGGTCCTCGAGCTGTAAAAATTTTTTTAAAATTCTTTGCATGTGACGGTGGCTGGGGGTACTTGAGGCAGTTTTGGGGTTCACGTATGCCGTAGCGCTCGCGGCCGCAAGAGGCTGTTTAAAGAAAGTCTATTAAAGAGATAAGGCACGTTTCCGGTGGGGAATGTGCCTTATCTCTGATTCTCTCAACTCTCACCAAGGGTGGAGGAGGTTATTGTGCGGGGTATTCTCCGCGCTTGAGTGCATCAATGGAGATGACGTTTGAGGGGGTGTTGCCCAGGACTGCCTCGCCGATTTCTGCGAGGTGCTCAACCTGCTCGGTCGTGAGGTGGTCGAAAATCTGGCGGCGTACTTCGTTCACGTGGCCGGGTGCGACCTCCTGAACCTTCTGCTCGCCTGCGGGGAGCAGGTGACAGATGCTGACTCGGCGGTCTTCGGCACTGAGGGAACGGCGGACGTATCCGCCCTTCTCAAGGCGTGCCACGACGCGGGAGAGACGCGCAGGTAGGGTGTTGGTGGTAATTGCCAGCTCGGTCATGGTGAGGGAATGATCCTTAGATTCGGAGAGCATTGCGAGCACCATGTACTCAACGAAGCTAATGCCGGCTTCGGTCTGCAGCTGGTTTTCCAGCTTGCGGGTGAGGCTGAAAATGATGGAGCTGATAAAGAGCCAGCCTTCTCGCTCCTGCGGGGAAAGCCACTGGATGGATTCGCTGTGTGCGGTATTGTCAGACCGCTGCGCAGGCGTGGTTGGTGTGGACACGGGATTGGTTCCTCTTTTATCGGATATGGAGCTCCCTTTTTAAGGGGAGATGCGGTGTGTTGGCACCCATTGTAGCGAAAGGTCTGACTAGGTAACTCAAAATTGGTACGGTCAAGTAATGCTTGACACTTTGGTGCTAATTTTTTGAGGGGTGCTAGGGGTGTCTTTTTGCACGCAATGACTGCAAATACCGGGGGTATGCAAGTGACATGCGACATATTTAAAAAGATTTCTGGTACAAGTATAGACGAGACCGTACCAAGAAGCACCTCCGTGCATAATGCTAACTTCCGCGGAATATCAAGGTTTTTTGGGTGGCGGAAGAAAATTCTTGGGCTGGCAAAGAGTGTTCCGAGGTCGAAAAATAACGAAACGATAACAAAAATTTTAAAAAAATCTCGGTTTTGGCTTTGCAACCGTAATGAAACCGTGTACACTAATTACATAACGGGGTCGAAGGAAGCCTCCGAGGCGAGACCGGAAGCTCGCTTCGATAGGTTCGACTCTCTATTTATCGGTGATTGTCGTCGGTGTACGAGTAACTCGTATTTCTACCGACGGATGTGCGGTGCGGGTGCAGTTCGTGGTTGGGCTGCATTCCGTACCGTATCTTTTTAAGTAAAATTTCTATCAACTCACTCTAAGAGCATCCAATGATCGGGTGCTCTTTTTCTTTGCCCTCGTATCGGCGCCGGCGAGCCCTGTACGAGCCGGGGGTGTTTGAGGAGGTGCAAACACCTGCGCTGTGTGATTACACGGTGCAGCTACGTGGCGGGGTTGCATGGCGAGACTGCACAGTGCGGTTGTACGGCGGGGCTACACGGTGTGGTCGTGTTGCGTGGCGGTGCTGTGTGATTGTGGTATTGGTGTGCCGTATCGTGTCGGGAGTGTTATCCACAGGGGTTATCCACAGTGTGGAGAACTTACACGCATGTGATTTGGTGGAGCGGAGCCGAGGCTCGCCATGAACGCAATTTAAGGGCTCTACAGAAAAATTCTTGTAATTACAGGCTTTCACAGCCGTTAAAACCGAGGGTCAGTTCTTAAACAGAAGACCTTTTCACCTTTAAATCCGCCGAACACCAAAGTTTCCACACCTGTGGATAACCCTGTGCACTTAATCCACCGCCTCCGGCATAAAGGGGCGTGTAAGACCGCTCGACACCCCTGGTGGCGTCCAAAATTTTGGCTAGTAGAAGGAAAAATGCCCCGAATAAGGGCGAAAATTCTGCAGTTTATCCCCCGTGCATCCCCAAAATGGGCTGTTATCCACAGCAGTTATCCACAGTGTGGAGAACTTACAGCACTGTTATTCACATGAGTGCATACCCTGTTATTTCAAGGTAGAAGAGGGTATCGAGCCTGAAAAGCCTGTTGATACACAGGGTTATCCACAGGTATGGGGAAAAATCCCCGACTAAAATCCACAGGCTTGAGCGGGTTGGCGTGCACATGTGACGCCCCCCAATTCATGAAAAGTAAAGTAAACGCTACGCTGGTAATCTTTAATACAAGCCAAGCATTCTAATGAAAGGCATCATCATGGCTGAAAAGTACACCCTCCCCGAGCTCCCCTACGACTACGCGGCGCTCGAGCCCCACATCTCCGCTAAGATCATGGAGCTGCACCACGACAAGCACCACGCAGCATACGTTGCAGGCGCTAACGCAGCTCTCGAGCAGCTCGAAGAGGCACGCGAGAACGGTGCATACGGCAACGTCTCCAAGCTCTCCAAGGACCTGGCATTCAACCTGGGTGGCCACACCAACCACTCCATCTTCTGGAACAACCTGTCCCCCGAGGGTGGCGACAAGCCCACCGGCGAGCTGGCAGCAGCAATCGACGAGTTCTTCGGCTCCTTCGACAAGTTCCGCGAGCACTTCACCAACGTTGCACTGACCATTCAGGGCTCCGGCTGGGCAATCCTCGCATGGGACACCGTTGGCAAGCGCCTCATCATCGAGCAGCTTTACGATCAGCAGGGCAACATCTCCGTTGCACTGATCCCCGTTCTGCAGCTGGACATGTGGGAGCACGCATTCTACCTGGACTACCAGAACGTCAAGGGCGACTACGTCAAGGCATTCTGGAACATTGTGAACTGGGCTGACGTTCAGGCTCGCTTTGAGCGCGCAGTGTCCCAGACCAAGGGCCTGGTCCTCTAATCTCAGGTTTTGTCAGCGCGGTGACGTAGCCGCGGTGGAATAACCGAAACGGGTGCCCGGCGCCTCCACATTCGGAGGTGCCGGGCACCCGTTCGTTTATCCCTGAACTGCGCGGTGCGACAGAGAGAGTAAGACTCTAGGCTGCCACCATACGGTATACCAAGCCGCGGCGTCCCGAACGCGCTTTTTGCTCCACCAAACCTCGTTGGATTAGCTTGGGCAACGCGTACCGCACCTGCCGTGCAGTCAACTGGGTGCTTTCCACAATGTCAGCGACCGTAGCTGGTCCGCGGGTCAAAGCAACGTACACCTGGGATTCCGTGGGGGACAAATTTTCTGGTATCTCAGCATGCTGAGGAGCAGAGGACGCCCCCATCGTGCTCGTAGGTTGCGTATCATCGGCAGAGCGGTAGATGATGACGCGCACCTGTATACCCTCGTCGATAATATGTGCCTTACGCAATCCAGCATCAACCAGGGCCTGTTGCGCAGCGAGAATACCGCCGCCTTCGCCTTCGATAAGTCGATGACCGTCACTGAGACGAACATTCTGGCAGATAGCGTATAACGCCTCGTTTACAGCCGCGGGACGATGTACAAGACCTACCTGGCTCGGCAGAATACCCCAAAAACCGCCGGGGCTGATAATTTCTATGCGCCCGCGTTTGATAAAGATCTGTATAAATTTTCCTGAAGCATCTTGTTCGTAACTACGGTGGACGAGTGCGTTGGCCACAAATTCGCGGAGAGCTACCAGGGGGATTTCTGGCTGATCGATGAGCCCAGCGCCATTGGGAACTGTTACGGTGCGATTCTTAATGTTGCGCATAAGCCATGCAAGGGTATCTTCAAGCATGGCAGGAATAGGACCTTCGCTTCGAAAACGGTCATCATTACGGGTTGTTCCGCTTGTAGACACTACGCCAATAACGCTCGCCCCGGAATAAAACTGCTGAGGGTAGTCACCTAGAGCGCACATCCCGGCCAAGGTTAAATGATTATCTGCCGCAAGTACATTGCGTTTATACAAAATTTCTTGGTCAGAGCTCTGACGCAAACGGGCTGAGGAGAGACGTACCTGGTGCAGGAACTCCTGGGTGTAGGACTTATCTAAATCGTCAATGGACGTATGAGCGATGCTTTGTAGGTCATTGTGTGGTTTGTGACGTTGGGCGTACATCAGACTTAGGGCGTAACTATCCATCGGATAGTCACCATCCCCAAGCCGTTGATACGCTACATTTCCTTTGAAACAGGGACGTTCCTGAACCGGCAACCCTGGAACAGACACAATAAGTAGCTGATGGTCGTCCAGGACCATGTCATTGGTTTCTACTGCAATTTTTGTTTGAGATTCTGCGCAGCATCAATAATTTTTGCTCGTAAGTCTTCGACGTCGTAGACACCTACTGGAGTGAAATCTTGGGATTCATCCACGCCGCATATGATGGTGCCTCCGTCTGGACGATTAGCAAAGCTACAGATAGTTTCGGCAATGGAGGAGGGGTAACCCATGTGGGCTGACTTAACTTCCACAGTCAGGCTGTCCCTGCCTAGAAGTCGTAGCTCATTGAGTGTTTGTGTTAGTTCTTCAGGCGTATACATGTACATATTGTAATTCCTGGAGTGACAATTTGGGCCTCATTGTGGAATATTAGTTACAAATGAGGATAATTTTTGTGATAAAGATGTAACTATTGGCGATAATTTGTCATGTCAATAGGAGGCGGCCTGCGAACTTGGGTGAATTATGTGGCTGTTGCTATGGCGGGTGCCCGGCGCCTCCATAGTCGGAGGCGCCGGGCACCCGTTCGTTTAACGGCTTAATCGGGGTATGTCCGCAGTTTTAAACGTGATGATGTAACAACTGGGATGTGAAATTTACAAATATGGAGATTTTGAGTGACAAAATGTAACTCTTTGGCGGATTGTGTCACTCAAATGTAAAGTTCACACCGGAGCGCATACATGATTGCTATGTAACTTTGTCCTAGCCGGTGCTGGATGCTTATTTCCTGCCCCGGATATACGGGGAGCCCTAGAGTGCCAGCGTGCGGTCAATGCGGATGCGGCGGCAGAAATCCTCATCATGGCTCACCACGATGAGCGCGCCGGTATAGGCTTCGAGCGCCTGCACCAACCAATCCACCGACGAAATATCGAGGTTGTTCGTCGGCTCATCCAGCATGAGCAGCTGCGGCACCGGATCCGCCAAAAGAACCTGCGCCACCGCTGCACGGAAACGCTCACCACCGGAGAGCTCACCGGTCTTATGGTGCACGCTCTCACGACGGAAAAGTAGCCGCGCCAGCTGATCACGAAGATGCTGTTCGCTCACCCCGGGGTTAGCCCGCTGCACGCTCTGCAGAAGAGTCAGCTCCGGGTCGAGGGTAATGCGCTGCGGAATATACGCCCCCTCGATGCAATAGTCGACGCGGTAGGCGGGCTGCACGGGGGCGAGGTAGTCCGCATCGCCTGCGTGGGCGATAGCGTTCAAAAGGGTGGTCTTGCCGCTACCGTTTGCGCCGGTAATACGCAGGTGCTCGGGGCCGCTGAGAATCAGATGTTCGGGGTGCTCCGCCGGGGTTCCCTGCTGACTCTCGCTATTCGCCTCGGCGGGTGAAAAATGCAGAGAATCAACCTTGGTAGGTTGCTGAACAGTAAATGTTTCACGTGAAACCTGGCTGGAATCAACCCTGCTCAGCTCCAGCACCTTACGTCCCGCGGGTAGGGGCCGCTGGCTCAGCTCGGCATAGATTTTCTCCTGGATGCGCACCTGATCCTGAGCGTTCTGATACGCCTCTTGAGCCTGCTCCTGCTTGCCCACGCGCAGAACTCGAAGCTTCGCCGCCGCCTGCCGTGAGGCATCCTTGGCGAGGGCAAGAATCGTGTCAGGCTGATCATCCTTCCACACGCGGGACATGTTCTTCGAGATAATCTCCTGAGCCTGCACCCACTCACGATGTGCCGAACGCACCTCATTCTTCGCCTCGGTCACGCGACGCTGAGCTGCCTGCTGTTCGGTCTCCAGCGCCTGCCGGTAGGTGCTGTAGTTGCTCTCGAAGATGCGTAGATGAGCCAGTCCCTGACGGTCCGCGTGAAGCTCCGCAATCACGTTCACACGCTCCAGAAGATCGCGGTCATGGCTGATGATGAGCGCCGGGCAGGGTAGCGCCTCCAGTGCGGTGAAGAGCTGAGCCTTCGCCGCGGAGTCCAGGTTGTTTGTCGGCTCGTCGAGCAAGATGAACTCGGGATCAGAAATCATCAGCGAGGCAAGCGCGGCGATGACCGTCTCACCGCCGGAGAAGCTGCGCATACTGCGAGCAAAGAGTGCGCGAACAGCCTGCGGGTTGTCGCGATCAACCACGGTCGCCGGGGCAAAACCGTAGGTTGCAAGAGCCGCGAGGGTGCGCTCCTCAACATCCCAGTTATCCCCGATGGTCTCGTAGAGTTCGGGGGAGTACTCGCCAGATTCCACTGCCTGTAGCGCCCGCAGAATCTCAGAGATTCCGCAGAGCTCGGCAAGGGTCTGCTCCCGACCCAGGCCCAAATCCTGGGGTAGATACGCCATCTGCTCCGGGACCGCCAAAGAGCCAGAATCCGGGGTTAAATCACCCAAAATCAACCTCATAAGGGTTGTTTTTCCGCAACCATTGTCACCAATGAGCCCGGTTAGAGGTGCCGAAAATACCGCCGAAAGATCCGCAAAAAGCGGAGGCTGGCTCGGGTGCGCGTACGAAATATGGTCGAGTGTAATGTGGCGTGACATGGGCCGAGTTCCTTCGAGTAGGTGCTCGGATTCCGGCCAGTGCACATGAGGTGTGAAGGCATGAAGAAACCCGAGCGTAACGGTGGATGTACCTGTGCCCGGGTGCGTGCGCGCTGATTGGAACACGTAGGAAACGTGTCCGTAGAGCTGCTGCGTGAGCGCACGAAAAAATTCTGTGAGGTCCGGGCTTATGCTCGGTGGGTCATTTCTTTGATGCCTCCTAGATTCCGAATACCGCCCCGGTCGCGCCTTGGGTGGCTTCGGTCAAACGATACGTTCAACTCCGTAACTACCCCCACGATGGGGCAGTGTCGGAAGAGAGCTGAGGACTCCAGCATAGGAACTGACTGGGCGCTGAGTCAAACACCTTCCCATGTAGGAGAAGATTCAGCGTGCTGATTCCCCGAATGGTTCCTTCCCGAGAGTTTTTGTTGAAAGGTTGAGTGTGCGGTCAATGCGGATGCGGTGGCAAAAATCCTCGTCGTGGCTCACCACGATAAGCGCGCCGGTATACGCATTGAGCGCCTGCACCAACCAATCCACCGAGGAAATATCGAGGTTGTTCGTCGGCTCATCCAGCATGAGCAGCTGCGGTACCGAATCCGCTAGAAGAACCTGCGCCACTGCGGCGCGGAAGCGCTCACCGCCGGATAAATCCCCAATGCGCTGATGTACGCTTTCGCGACGGAAGAGCAACCGTGCCAGCTGATCCCGAAGATGCTGTTCGCTCACCCCGGGGTTAGCCCGCTGTACGCTTTGCAGGAGGGTGAGCTCCGGGTCGAGGATGATGCGCTGCGGCAGGTATGCGGTGTTGTCCAGGCGGTAGAGCACTTGGTATGCAGGCGGCACTGGGGAACGGTAATCAGGGTCATTTGCGTGCGCTATCGCATTGAGAAGCACAGTCTTGCCACTGCCGTTTGCGCCCGTGATGTGCAGGTGTTCGGGTCCGGTCAGGATAAGAACCTCGGGAAAATCTTGGATTTGAAGCAGGTAATCAACTTTATAAGGTTGTGTTTCACGTGAAACAGTGTTTTGGGTGTATGCATTCTTAAGGTCGGCGCTCTGCGGTGTAGACGCGCAAGAGTCGTTCTTCACCCGATGTAATTCCAGTACCTTCCGCCCCAATGAGAGCGCATCCTGAGCAAGTTCCAGATAGATACGCTCCTGCATGCGCAGGTTCTCTTGGGCTTCTCCAACTGCCGCCCGCGCATCCGCCACCATGCTTTCGTGGGCTGTGTGAAGTTTCCCGGCAGAGCGCTCTGAACTGTTCTTATCCAGGCCCATAGCCATGCCAGGTTTCCGCTTTGACCGCTCAAATTCGCGACCTCGGCGAGTGTTGCGATCGAGCTTAATCTGGTTCTCGGCACGCTCACGCTCAGCCTTACGCGCCTCATTCTTCGCCTCGGTCACGCGACGCTGAGCTGCCTGCTGTTCGGCCTCCAGCGCCTGCCGGTAGGTGCTGTAGTTACCCTCGAAGAGGCGCAGATGAGCCAGTCCCTGACGGTCGGCGTGAAGCTCGGCAATCACGTTCACGCGCTCCAGTAGGTCGCGGTCGTGGCTGATAATGAGCGCCGGGCAGGGCAGCGCCTCCAGTGTCGTGAAGAGCTGGGCTTTCGCTGCGGAGTCCAGGTTGTTCGTCGGTTCGTCGAGCAGAATGAACTCTGGGTCTGAATACAGAAGCGCGGTGAGTGCGGCTGTGACCGTCTGACCACCTGAAAAGGTGCTAAGGGGACGCATCAGAAGGTTGCGACGGGCCTGTGTATCGGTCGTAGTGAGGGCAGGACCAAAACCATGTTCGGCAAGGGCTACGAGGGTGCGTTCTTCAATATCCCAGGCATCGCCTATGGTGTCGTAGAGGCAAGGGGAATATTCGCCCGATTCCAGCGCATCAAGCGCCTGCAGTATTTTTGTAATTCCAAAAATATCGGCAAGATGCTGATGCCCACTCAACCCTAAATCTTGCGGTAGGTACGCTATGCGCGGTGGGGTGCTGATTATGCCTTGACTAGTGTTTATGTCGCCAAGAATAAGTCTGAAGAGGGTAGTTTTTCCGGCGCCGTTATCGCCGATAAGCCCGGTGAGTGGCGCAGAAAATACCGCGGAAAGGTCGGTGAAAAGTGGGGGCTCACCCGGATGTGCATACGAAATATGGTCGAGTGTAATGTGGTGTGGCATGGGCCGAGTTCCTTCGA
>ERZ773018.1800-NODE-1800-length-11178-cov-7.409422_pt1 | contig 11178 bp, 8 predicted proteins | sample MGYA00580840_ERZ773018 | MGnify/ENA primary metagenome ERZ773018 (study PRJEB29015, sample SAMEA2738125) | human oral metagenome | biome: human oral; feature: human-associated habitat; material: saliva | place: China | collected 2256 ... | reverse complement strand
ATGGTCAGACTTGTGCTTATCATATTTCAATCCACGCTCCCGCGAAGGGAGCGACTTGCTGCAGATCATGGTCAGACTTGTGCTTATCATATTTCAATCCACGCTCCCGCGAAGGGAGCGACTTGCTGCAGATCATGGTCAGACTTGTGCTTATCATATTTCAATCCACGCTCCCGCGAAGGGAGCGACGCTTCTGGTCGTATGATCTATACGATGGAGAACATATTTCAATCCACGCTCCCGTGAAGGGAGCGACGCCACCACCAGGCACCAAATAAGAGCCACTAAAAATTTCAATCCACGCTCCCGTGAAGGGAGCGACTTTAATCATCTTAAAGCCCTAACATTTTTTTGATATTTCAATCCACGCTCCCGTGAAGGGAGCGACCATACAGATGAGGGTTCTTTTCCTTCCACTCATTCATATTTCAATCCACGCTCCCGTGAAGGGAGCGACTTGGAACGGTCATCATCAATAGGTCACTAATATCATATTTCAATCCACGCTCCCGTGAAGGGAGCGACATCTGGCTATCGTGCTGGGATAAGGACGATCTAGTATTTCAATCCACGCTCCCGTGAAGGGAGCGACTGATGGAGCGCCTCAAATCAAGATGCTTGGTCTTATTTCAATCCACGCTCCCGTGAAGGGAGCGACCCTGAACAATCTGTGTAAAGATATTGACCAACTTATTTCAATCCACGCTCCCGTGAAGGGAGCGACTTCTCCTCATGCTCTAATTTTACTAAAATACTGAATTTCAATCCACGCTCCCGTGAAGGGAGCGACTTCGACCCTTGGTGTGGCCGTCTGGTCTTCTCCATTTCAATCCACGCTCCCGTGAAGGGAGCGACACTCTCAAGGTTGATTATCCAATCACAGACACTATTTCAATCCACGCTCCCGTGAAGGGAGCGACTCATGAGCTTGAAGCATGATGTCATGCTGAAGAAATTTCAATCCACGCTCCCGTGAAGGGAGCGACCTGTCTTTTTCAAGAGTTGGAAGCTATCCTTTTTATTTCAATCCACGCTCCCGTGAAGGGAGCGACTATGATGCAGATTTCATCAACTGTGTGATGTGGCGAATTTCAATCCACGCTCCCGTGAAGGGAGCGACCCATATTTTCTCCTTTCTTTGTTCAAACAACTTATTTCAATCCACGCTCCCGTGAAGGGAGCGACGGCTCCGGTTCGTCTAGTTGTTTTAAGTCATCTAATTTCAATCCACGCTCCCGTGAAGGGAGCGACGTTCATAGAGCTTGTTAGATTCAGTTAATTTTTGATTTCAATCCACGCTCCCGTGAAGGGAGCGACCGTGTAAGTTTCGCCATGATAGATTTTTTTAACATATTTCAATCCACGCTCCCGTGAAGGGAGCGACCCCGCTTACTGGGGGAACATTAGGGCATAGTTACATTTCAATCCACGCTCCCGTGAAGGGAGCGACGTCAGCCTCTTTCGTAGTTTTTGTGCTCTTAAAGATTTCAATCCACGCTCCCGTGAAGGGAGCGACAGAGTTTGGTAGGTCCACACACTGCGTTCCCCAAATTTCAATCCACGCTCCCGTGAAGGGAGCGACTTGATACTTTCCTGGACTAGTTTCCCAATAGTAAATTTCAATCCACGCTCCCGTGAAGGGAGCGACATCAAGCATCATACAAGATCCGTGCTGTCACTGTAATTTCAATCCACGCTCCCGTGAAGGGAGCGACGTGCATCAGGTCAAAATAGAAATATGATAATCATTAATATTTCAATCCACGCTCCCGTGAAGGGAGCGACAGTTACCGACTTCTTTATTTGTAAAATCAAAATCATTTCAATCCACGCTCCCGTGAAGGGAGCGACTCTGTGATTTTAAAATTTGTTTATGCTATTACTAATTTCAATCCACGCTCCCGTGAAGGGAGCGACGGTAATCACTACACATCAAAACTTGAAGCAGTATATTTCAATCCACGCTCCCGTGAAGGGAGCGACAAGGCGCACAATCACGATTTGAACAGACCACAGAATTTCAATCCACGCTCCCGTGAAGGGAGCGACTGAAGAACTATCAGTTCATTGCTGGTACAAGAGCCAATTTCAATCCACGCTCCCGTGAAGGGAGCGACACCAATTTTAGCGATAGATGATGCAGCTTCTTCTATTTCAATCCACGCTCCCGTGAAGGGAGCGACTCGACCAAACCAAAACTATACATTAAATGTACATGATTTCAATCCACGCTCCCGTGAAGGGAGCGACCTTGCGATTTCTGGTATTTCGTACCATCATCTGGATTTCAATCCACGCTCCCGTGAAGGGAGCGACCAGCCAGTCGCACGACCATAGCCGATATCTTTCATTTCAATCCACGCTCCCGTGAAGGGAGCGACCCTGCGCAAAACTAAATTCACCCGCAAAGAGCTAATTTCAATCCACGCTCCCGTGAAGGGAGCGACGCGAACCTTACACAATTTCATTCTACGCTAAAAATTTCAATCCACGCTCCCGTGAAGGGAGCGACACACATCTGTGGAATATAAACAGCCAGAACCATCAATTTCAATCCACGCTCCCGTGAAGGGAGCGACAGCGCAAAGTTGCACCGTTTATGGCTAACATTGATTAATACAAAGGAATTATTATTCCCTAAAATCCAATTTTGCCATTAATTTTTCTAATTTTTTGCGCGAAACTCCTGCTATTTTATGAGCAACTTCGATTCGCACTCCTTATTTTAAAGTATTAATACTCCTATATCAGGATCATAACTTGTATCTTGTCCAATAGTCTCCACTCGATTTTGCCAATTTTTTCCAAGAAAATAAAATCGAATACTGTCGGAATCAGGGTCAATAATATCTAGTAACTTAGACTTTATTTCCACAAACTCTGCGGGAGCAACTGAACATTCAAATACTGAATTTTGAACACGTTGGCCATAATCAACGCACAGTTTTGCAACATGGCGCAGACGCTTCCTGCCTTTTGCTGTTTCAGTATTGACATCATATGTCACCAGTACCATCATATATAAACTCCTATATCATAAATGGTGGATATGACTCTAATTCCCCACGAATAGCTTTTGCTAATAATTGGGCTTGAACATAAGGTAAGAGCATCATTTTCACCTTTTCTTTAGTATATGGATGTTCAACTTCCATATGTTTTCTTTTCTGCCAGAGTTCAAGGAATGTTGCACGTCCTTTTTCTGATAGAAAAACACTACCGTTTTCTTTAAATTCAAAGTCTTTTTTCGATATTTGACCTTTATTTATAAGAGAAAATACAAATCTATCTACAATAAATGCACGAAACTCCTCTACTAAATCTAAAGCTAAACTAGCACGACCCGGTCTATCAGTATGAAAGAATCCAACATAACTATCTAGCCCAACTGCTTCCAACGCAGACTGACACTCGTAAGTTAATAAACTGTACCCAAATGATAATAAAGCATTCACACAATCTAACGGTGGCCGTCTAGTACGACCGTTAAACTGGAACGTCTCTTTATCATTTAGGATAAAATCATTAAAAATTCTAAAATATTGGTTTGCAGCTCGTCCTTCAATTCCCAGAAGGGAATTTTTATCCTCAACTGACTGAACCTGTTCCAACGCCCAAGTCAACTCTGTGTTTACTTCTTCGAAGAGATGAGTATCGATTCGATCTCTATGATCTCGCTTAAAACGGAGAAGATATTTCCTGGAATTAGAGATTTTTGCAAGAATGAATCTTTGCGCATATTCTAATGACAGTTCTACATCTGCTAAACGATACTGTTGCCTTCTAAGTAGAACATTCCCATTTGTGGCTCCAACAAATCGACCGCAAAAACGCCCCTGAGGAGTATGAAAAGATAAATTAATCTGATTTTCAGCGCACAACTCAATTAAAGATGGAGATGCTCCCAAGTAAGAAAAACATACAATACCATCAATAATTCTATACGGGAAACGACTGATGACTTTTCCTTCTTGTTTTATGACGATATTATCTCTTTCTCGCGTCAAATAAAAGTTATCTTGCGTTAAATATAATGTATTAAGAAGTTTTTTCATAAGCCTTCCTCACTTTTTAGAGCATGAAAAATATAATTATCAATATTGCGATTCTTCTTGCTTAAGCGTGGCATGCAAATATCAACCAAAGAACATAATTGACAATTTTTAAAAAACTCAGCTTTCGGAACTACTTTCTGCTCATAATATTCGTGCATTTGAGAGGCTAAAGAAACTACTTCTTTTCGTAATTCAGGAGTAATTTCTATTCGTTTCTTTTGATTGACACGATGATAATAAAGATAGCTGTACTCGATTGTACACTCAAGAGTCTCTTCTAGACAAATAGCTTGTGCAACTAATTGAACTATATCGTAGATATCTTTTTTATCTTTTCCTCGCTTATATTCCACGATAATTGGTAGCCACTTGCCACTTCTCCCGTTAAGCTCAATTCCTCTTTCATCCTTATGAAACTCAACAACATCTAATATCCCATAGAGCCCTAGCTCTTTTGAGGATACATGCATTGCCCGTGAGATAATAACATCATTACGTTTCTCTTTTATATAAGGATCGTCCGCTTTTTTGTGTAAAATCTGTCCATGAGCTGTAGCCTCATTATCAGACCATTGTTGTTCAATATGAATTAGACTCCATTGCCGTTTACAAAATTGGAAATGTTGGATACCAGATAACATCAAATAGTCACTTTCTGCGTAGACCATTTTATAGTCCTTCTAGAATATCAACTTTCAATCCTTTATTTTCATATTCTGCTAACTTCTCTTGATTAAGATGAATACCATAATCTTCATAAGTATTCTTTTCTTGGTTTTCTTTGTCAAATTCAAACAAGTCAAAAACACGCGCACTAGAAATATTTCCTAACTTATTGGAATGAGTAAACCAGAAGACTTCCCTTACACGCATTGATCCTTCAGGACGTGCAGAAGAGGCATCATTTTCGAAAAGACTTACTAGTGCTTGCTTAATCACCTCTACGTCTTCCGTAGAAAATCCGGTTTTTTCAGCAAAATTTGGATTAATAGATCCCTTCAACAAATAAACTCCGTAATCAACAAAGCATTTCATTCCCATAGTGTCAGATGAACGTCCACTTTCATTTTTAGCTTCCATTCCATTTGTACTTCTTGTAATCTGTAAACTAGAGATTACGATTGGTTCCAATGATTTAGCCATATTTATAGATACTGGTCCACGAACACCAATTGATTTTTTCAAATAAGTAAAAACTTGACCGAATGAACGAACATCTAACCACAATTTATTAGCTTTTTCTTCAATATCTTCATCAGAATCTTTTGCATTAAATTGATTAGAAAAACGTTTTTCAAGTGAACGAAACTCATCTTCAATACGGTCTCCAGCTTGAACAAAAGTTGGATGACCAAAGTCTTGCATACGATTTCTAATTTTGCGCTTAATCGCTACATCAGAAATTAAGCCATGTCCCTTAGCATCTGTTCTTGGCATATTACCCGATAATGGATCTCCGTTAGCATTTGCTTCGCGTACCTCAATTGTTACCATAAAGTCAATTTTATTTTCTAACATAAGCTAGTTCTCACTTTCGTTTTTTTCTTTTTTAGTATAAAAATATTGTTTTTCGCTATAATAACCAAAAATAAATTGATAATCTAAAGGATCATTTATATCTTTATTCGTCATTAAAGGACTTAATAGAGAAATGATTTCTTCTCGCTCTTTTTCCAATTTATTATAGATTCCTCTAGAGTTTAATTTGACTGTCTCTTCATAAGGTTTTATTTTATTTGCGAGGTTCATCATCAACTTAGCTGGTTGGCTCGTATAGGCATTCCAATACCTTTCAGCATTTGTTATCCTTTCTTGATTACCACCTTCTATTCGATATCTCTGAGCTTCCATTAACTCAAAAATAGCTAGTAATCGTCCAAATAGATAAGAACGATTAGTGTTTTCATGGTCTACCATTGGATTAAACTCCCTTCCATATTGTTTATGTAGAACTGCTAAACTAACTTGTTGCAATGAACGCCAACATTTAGGATAATTTTGCCGATGTTTAATATTAGCTTCTAGTTTTTTAACGATTGTATTTGGAATGGATTTCCCATCAATTAAGGCTGTCACTAATTGCTGATATTGATCACTTCGAAAACTATCATTGTCTAATTCTAGATAACGTCCTCTATCTACACCATAGGCTGCATTAATAATCTCGTTGAAATTCGGTGTTTTTTGTTTATAAATTCTTGATTTTGTTTTTGCTTCCCAAGAATAGGTATCCTGCCAATCCTCCAGATTTTTTAATAACTGAGAAACTTGAAGTTGACGGAAATATTTTAAAGCGATACGTCCATCATTTGTCTTATTGAGAATTCCTACACAATAAGTAGCATCATTTCCAAAAAATTTTTGTCCCTTAATAAATGAAGATCCAATCTCTTGATTTACTGCGTTTGGTCTAATATATTGATGACTTTCTTCAATGTCATCTTCTTCATCTTCAAATAGGCTATCAAACTCCGGTTTCACAATATCTAATTGACTTCTATTTGCCAAATCATCACTAAACCAGTTAATAAGATACTGTGATGATCCTAACCAAGTACTACTGTTACTATTTTCAAGTAAATACTTAATCATCAAATGGATTTTTTCAGAAGTTTCGTAACCAACTCTTATAATATTATTCGATGATTCTTTCGTAGGAAATCTATCACCGATAAAAGCAATTTCACTATTCTGTGAAATAAGTTTAGCGTTTTTAAACACTCCCTTTGGACTTCGATGATTTTTAATAATTCTTTCTTCTTTCCCACTAATATTGCATATTCCTTTATCAACTGAATTATAATTTTGAACTAGATTAATAAAATCAAGGTGCAACTCTTTAAAATTTGAGACTGATATATTTTTAAAACCATCAAATTTTACAATTGTAAAGGATAATTTTATATCTTTTAAAGATATCTTTTTATTTTTTTCACCGAAAGTAACTGACCCCTCTTGAATTTTTCCATTTTTATCAATATATTCATCCTCAAGTTGATAATCTGTACCAAATGTACTTGTTAATACTAAGTCGACTGATTTCGGTTTCTCCACAAAATCTCTGATTATTTGTAAAAATTGTTTTACATTTTCATTTTCGGTTTGACTAATCCAATAATCCAGATTTTCTAGATATTTCTTTTGCTTTTCTTTCCTTAAGTTAGAGGACATCACATAGTACCAACTATCAACAATTGGATGTGGAGCTATTTTTGTACTTGTCCTATTACTAGATTCATAGGTTACAGGAAAAATAACATTTTCACCCACATCAATTTTTCTCGACTTATAAAAATTACCTTCCTTATCAAATAATATTTCAATATAAAAGTCATTATTTTTAATTATTTTATTATCATGATAAATAGGTAACAATACAGGATCATTCTCACCTGTTTGTTGATCTACTAATCCAATCTCCTCTGCTTTTTCATATGCTTTTAATAGAGAAGTAAAAAAATCCATTAGCTTTCTCCTTTCTCCATCTCTTCATATCCGTTAAACTCATCATCAACTGATTTAATTTGACTAGGCAGCTTAAAAGCGTAGCTGGATAATGTATTAACTATTTCACATTCATTCTGTGACTTAAACTTAATAATGCCATTCTCCATAACTGTTTTTGCGAAATAAGATTTCAATGGTGTTTTTTTATCTGTTGGATAGGCAAAGGAATGAAACATAATTCCTAAATCGATGGAGAATCCATCATAATAGGATGGGCAGTTCTCATATTCTTCTTGACTAATTTCATCCACCAAGGCAAAGCACTCCCTTGTTCCAAGGAAAACATCCCGTCTTCCACCTTTTCGAATAGACCGCTCCATAATCGCTTCGTGTTTATTTGCCTGTCTATCTTGCATCAAATCTTCGCGATTCTCATTCCAAACAAAATAAAACTTTACAAGATACTCTACATCACTCAAATAAGAAACATAGCTCAGGTCAGCACTGTAATCGTGTAACAAAGCACGAACACCGTGCAACTCTGTTTGTATTTGATTAACGACTTTAACTTCAGTTATAACATTTGTAAATGTAGGTTTATGATAAATCCCGTCAACTATTCCTTGTAAAGCCTGCCGAGTCGGAACCGAATACGACGATCTTTCACTCCCACCTTTAGTTGCTGGATTCGTAAATAATGCCTTATCGCCACGAATTCTAGCATAGAAATTTCTTGATCTATACAAGGTAAAACCCTCCTTCTGTTTTTTTATATTGCTATTTTTAATCTTGCTATAGAAAAAATACTTAACTTGTTTACATAATAAAGTTTAGCATCTCTATGGTAATTCCTTTCTTTTCATGATAATACCCATCTGATAACACTAGTACATTTCCATTTAGATACGATTTTGTTGCTTCTAAAATAGGATCATGCTCACGCACATTTACAGTATAAGATTGCAATTCCTTTAAGAGGCTTTTTATAATCTGAAATTCTCCTTCTGAAGGATAATCAGACTCACAAATTTCTTCCAACCGAGATAACTTTTCTATTGCATCACCGTATGGAACTAAAACTCCTATTGTCTCATTATTGATCAAGTTCATCTTAAGCCCAGCTGTTTTAAATGCTTGCTTCATTCTTCCTTTAAAGTTGGGTCTTAACTGGTATTCATTTATACTTAAATAATCAAAAACTGACTCCCCATGCGATAATGGATAATCCATTGAAGCCTGATTCTTTGCATAGTAATATTCAAAGAAATCTTTATTTAAAAGCGAAGTATCGATTGGAGAAGAATTTTCATGTAGTATGAACTCTGTTGCTTCTTTCTTATTTTTTATTTCTTTAAGTCGTGAGATATTCTCCTCCTCATTTTTAAGGTTCACTAATGTAACTTGCCCTTTTTGACGCTTCCCTTCACGGTTACAACGTCCACTAGCCTGAACAATTGAATCGATTCCAGCATAAGAACGAATAACTTGATTAAAATCAACGTCCACTCCTGCTTCAATTAACTGTGTACTAATACAAATAATTGGTACTCCATCTTTTAAATGCTGCTTTATTTCTGATATCATATCAAATCTATGCTGAGCACACATATTTGTTGATAATTGATAGAGAGGACGATCTGTCAATTCTTCAAGCATCGTATAGAACTTATCAACTGTTTTTTTCGTGTTAAAAATTGCAAGTATGGACTCATTATTATCTAAAACAAAGTCAACTAATTCTGCCAGGTTTGTATGTTGATTCTCTTTATTATATTTTCTAAGTTCTGTTCTTGAAAACACTTCTGTTTCATCACGTGTTAACTCAACTATATCAGGACATTCTCCATTCTTCCCACCATAATCTAGACGATGAGTTATTTCAGCTGAATCATATGTTGGTTGAGTTGCAGTACAGAGGATGATTGTCGTGTTCATGATTTTATTTAAGAAGTTCATTGTTAAATTAAACAAAGTTGTGACTTCAATAGGTAAAGATTGCACTTCATCTAGGATCAAAACACTATTTGCTAAATTTGAAAAACGTCTAATATTAGATGATTTTGACTTAAATAAAGTTTGAAAAAATTGAACCATAGATGTGAGAATGATTTGACTATCCCAACTATCAATTAAATAATCTAACATCAATATCTTTTTATTATCATCATCATCATCTTGATGAATTACATTTGAATGATGTTCTAATACTCCAGCATCACCTGTTATTTTTTTGATCTCAGAAGCATTCTGCTCTAAGACAGATAAAAAGGGAGTAATGTAAAAGAACCTTGATTTTTTCTGCTTCACAAGCTGATGGAAAGCATATCGCATACTGAGGTTTGTTTTACCTGCTCCAGTTGGTAAATCTAATCGATAGATTCCAGCTGAATCGTTTTCTCCTCTTTCCTTCACTCTCTCACTAATTTGTAAACGAATTTCATTTAGTCGTGTAGTTGGATTTCCAAAACCTCTATACTTTTCTTCGATAGCACTTAAATAGGACTGATTTAATTCTTCCCTTTCTTTAGATTTTAAGGGTTGGACAATTATACCGTAAGCATTGATAGTATCTAATATATCTGCATTCTTTAGTAATGACAAATAAAGTCTAATAAAACAACTGGAATAAAAATCTTTCTCACTTTCATCACTCCACTTTAGATTAGACCAAGCTTGTTGATAATTCTCAAAGGATTTTTTAATTAAATCATCTAATGAACAATATCCATAATAAGGTAATTGACTTTCTAATTTTTGTGCAAAAGGTTCAATATCTTCTTGATAACGATTGCTTTCAGTTCCTTCAATTATTCGATACCGTAGCCTGTTATAGGCATATTGAGAGGCATTTATTGTTTCATCTTGAAGTAAAATATCATACATCCCATGATGTGATGATATAACGTAAGCACATATTTCTTGAAAAAACTCTCTATCTGTTTTCTCTACATTTAAACTCTTCAAACAGACTTGTATCTTTTGGAAAAGATACCTTGCTCCAGCCGAGGAGTGATCAACATGCTTATTAGGATGCAATAAGAGTTTATCTTGAAACTCTTGATTAGCTTTTCCTAAATCATGATACAAGCCCAATAAAAATAGAATATCTCCTTGATCAATATCGTTCGCGTCTTCTCGTGCCTTAGTCGCAACATTAAAAGAATGATCTTGAAGGGATTGAACATTCCCGTTATTATCCTTATGAGCTAAAATCATAACAAACCTCGCAAAATTCTAGATGTTATAATATTAACTACATTTTACTCCTTCCCTCCTAAAAAATCAATTCATTACATGGAGATATTACATCTTTTCTTGACTTTTAATATACACACAAAAAGGGGAATAACCCCTATTTATATAAAATTTCTAATTTATTTTCTATAGACTTTCCGCTGTGAAAAAAGTGCCTGAAACTCAATCGTTTCAGACACTCGGAATTCTTGAGAGTAAAACAGTTTGGGAAACTGTTTTAGCCTGAGCCTAGAAATTAAAGAGCGAAGAGGCTCAAGAATTAGTCATGGAACTTCTACGAAGTTCGCTGACGTCCGTCCTCACCTAAGGAAAGTCTCGAAAAAGGAATTTCTATTCAACTAGAAAATCCCTCTTCGTCATAAATTTATGTCCCCTGCCGGAATCGAACCAGCAACTACTCCTTAGGAGGGAGTTGTTATAT
>ERZ773018.1798-NODE-1798-length-11184-cov-14.530057_pt1 | contig 11184 bp, 3 predicted proteins | sample MGYA00580840_ERZ773018 | MGnify/ENA primary metagenome ERZ773018 (study PRJEB29015, sample SAMEA2738125) | human oral metagenome | biome: human oral; feature: human-associated habitat; material: saliva | place: China | collected 2256 ... | reverse complement strand
CGCCTGGCTCGTAGTCGCGCAGCGCGTGGAAGGACACGTCCGAGCTGGACAGCTTCGCGGTCACCACGCCCTCGACGTCGACCTGGAAGCCCGTCGCCTCGAAGGGAATACGCACGGTACGCGGATGAACGTAGAGGGTCACCGGGTTGTCCCACGAGCGCACGCGGCGCAGCAGACCCAGGCCGTCCGAGCGCACGGTGCGCGCCGGGCCGATCTCGATGACGCCGCGGCGGCGGGTCAGCACGGAGAAGAACTCGTCCCACGTCTCGTGCGAGGAAACGCCCGGGATCACGAACTCCGCGACGCCCGTGCCGATCGGCAACTCGATGACCTCCGAGCCGCCGCGGCGCGCTGTGTCATTGACGACCCGGATTTCACCCAGCGCCGTCTGTCCGGCGACCACGCGCTCCTGAGCCAGGCGCAAAAAGACGCGGTACGGGGAGGGTGCCGCCACGAGGATGATGGCGATGATCAGCAGGGACAGGCAGGCGACGAAGAGCGCAAAAGCCTCCGCCCAGCCCGCGAGGATCGCTCCGACGAAACCAGCGATCGCCGCGCCAATCACAAGCCAGCCGAAGGACGTGACGACCGAGCACGCGTCCATGACGTGACGTATCCCCGGGATCGCCCGCAGGCGCGCGGCCACGAACGTGCGTGCCGAGTCCACGACGCGCGCCGCAAGCGGTCGCTGAGTCTGGCCGAAACCGGCATTCATGCGCTCCATGACGTTCCTCCCATCGTTTCTCCTCGGCGTGACTACTATCGGCGCGGCTCGCAGCTGTGCACCACGACCTTGCCCCTCATGGCGATCTGGGAGCCCGCCAACGTCGCGACTCCCGACTCAACGCTGGGACCATCCACGACGACGCTGTATTGACGCGCGGGGTCCACGTCGGAGGAAACCTGACACACGTGCGGCACCGACACGTCGGAGACGTAACCGGGCGCGGACAGGGAGAACGTGTGGCACGTCTGCCCGCCAGGCACCTGGGTGGCCACGTCCGGCGAGCAGGTCTCGACCCACGTCGGGGACACACTCAGCTCGGTCGTCGTCGAGGTCGAGTCAGCCGAGGCCTCGCCCTCGCTGTTCTTGGCCACGACGTGGGCACTCACCGAGGCACCCTCGGTCAGGCCCGTCACTGTCTCGCTCGTGCGTCCCGTCATCGTGACCGTCTTTCCGCCCACGGTCACCGTCATCGACGTGATAGCCGGGTAGGCCTCGGCGACGGCGACGTTGACCGTCACCGCTCCCGGACCCGCCTTCGCGATCGTCACGCCCGACACGTTCGGAGGAGCAGTCGGCTGGCCCTGCGCGGACACCGGGCTCGAGGACACCGGGGTGCCCGAGGTCGCGGTCCCGACCTGGCAGAAGTAGTAGGTGCGCGCCGAGATGCCGTTGCCCTCGATCACCGCGCCGTCGCTGATCTCCGAGCCGGAGGAACAGCCGTCGGACGTCGAGGCGTAGCGCAGGGTCAGCTCGGAGCTGGAGAATCCGTTCCCCGCGGCCTTACTCAGGCCCGAGACCCGCAGCTGACCGGCATAGCCGGTGCCCTCCAGCCTCGGGGCGCTGATCGGCATGGGGACGGTGAGCAGCGAGAACGACTTGTCTCCCGAGGAGGCGTGGTCGCCCTCCGCGTTCGATACGTCGACGTTGACGGTCAGCGAGGAGCTGGCCGAAACCCCGTCGAACTGAACGGAGGTGGTGCCACCGTCAACCGTCTTGGGCTTGTTGTCCACGGTCACGGTCGTCGGCCCCCAGTCGCTGCCACCGGACTTGCCCAGAGACCAGGAGATGACGACGGAACCGGTGGATCCGTCACGCGAGGACCCCACGTGCTCAAGGCCCACGTTGCTGGGCGTGTCGGGTTTACCGTGCGGCGTGCCGGTGGCCTTCTCCGACCACTCGGCCTGCTTCTCGGCATTGTTGCGCGCAACGATCGACACATAGTAGGTGACACCGTTCTCAAGGTTGCTCACCGTCGTCTTCGTCAGGCCGGCCCCCGCGCTCTCCTGGCGGGTAGAGCCGTCGCTGCCGTTGAACGTGATCTCGTAGGAGGTAATCGGGGAGCCCTCGTTGTTGGGCGCGCTCCACGTCACGTCCAGTGACCCGTCACCGGGGGACAACGACGGCGTGCTCATGCGCTCCGGCGTCACGTCAACGAGGACCTCGCTGGAGGGGGCGGACGCGTCGGAGTCGCCCACCGCGTTGCGCGCGACGACCGTGAAGGAGTGCCGCTCGCCGTTGGTCAGACCGCTCACGTCGCACACGGTCTGCTCGCACTTCGTGGTGCCCCCATGCGAGCTCGTCACCAGGTATTCGGTGATGCGCGCGCCGTTGTCGGCGCCGGGTGTGAAGGACACGGAGGCGCGTCCCGGACCCGTCGCGGTGGCATGAACGTTCTCAGGGGCGTTGGGACGGTCGCGCACGGTCACCGAGACTCGCCCCTCGACGGTACGCGAGGACTCCAGTGTCTTGTCCATGACCCGGTAGACGATCACCATGTTCCCGTGGAAGCCCGCGCGCGGGCTCACGGCCAGGACCGTGCCCTGGGGGTCCACGGTGCCCTCGCCGACCTCGACGGTGGCGCGCTGGATCGTGATCGGCGTGTCCGGGAACGGGTTGGTCGTGTACTGCGTCAGGTCGACGTTCACGGTGGACCCGGCGTCGGCGATGATCTGCGCGAGCGAGGTCTGGATGAGCGGGCGCGTCGAGGCGACGACCTCGATCGGCACCTTCGCGCTGACCGCGGCCCCCGATCCGTCGTCGACGCTCAGCGTCAGCGAGCCCGCCGTACCGGACTTCGTGCCGGCCGCTGCGCTGACGCGCAGCTGTGTATCGGAGGACTGGGTGACGGTGATTCCCGAGGGGATGTCGGACACACGGTAGGTGAACGAGGCCGGGTCTGGGGTATCGGGGTCGCTGACCATGAGCGGCAGGTCCACGGTCGTCTCTTCGCCCGATGCGACGCGGATGACCGTCGGCGTGATCGTCGGCGGGTGGTTCTGGGTGGCCTCGACCTGGATCGGCAGCGTCAGCGACGCGGAGGTCGCGGAGTCGTCGCCCTCACGCCCGTCGAAAACCTCCACGTTGATGTAGGTCTTACCCACGTAGCTGGCTTCGACCGTGAAGGAGATCGAGCTTTCGTCCGCGTTCAGGTTCGTCAGGCCGGCGCCCCCGCGCACGGTCGACGTGTCGCGGATGTAGGCGTGCGCGTCGCGCTTAACCAGCACGTAGTCGTCCAGCGTCAGCGTCTTCGTCTCACCCGCCTTGAGGCGGATCGGGATGCGCGAGGGGTTAACGGCGGGGACCTTGCGCTGCGCGCCGGGCACCGAGACGACGGCCGAGGAGGACAGGCCGTCCTGATCCGTGATCGAGTAGACGACGAGGCGCCGGTCCGTCTCGGGGGTCACCGTCACCGTGTGGGCCGTGTTGTCCACGCTGACTCCATCGGCGTTCGACGCGATCGACAGGTCGGCGAGGGAGCCGTCGGGGTCCTCGTCGTTTGCCAGCACATTCACCGAGACCGGGGCGCCGTCGCGCGGCACGTCGGACAGGGAGACCACGTCGTCGCGAGCGATCGGCGCCATGAGGGGCGCGTCGGTCTCGACGTTGACGGTCAGCTGACCGGTCGCGGAGCCACCTCGTCCGTCCTCGACGACGTAGGTGACGACGAAGGGGTTGGTCTGCGCGGGGGTCGTGATGGACACGGACGTCGGGGACACGACGGTGGCGCTGACCTGGTCGTTGGAGGATTCCAGGGATCCCTCGCGCAGCTTCAACGTGTCGCCGTCGGGGTCGACGTCGTTGGACAGGACGTTGACCTCGACCGTGCGCGAGGGCCTGGCCTTGATGACGTCGGGCAGGGCCACGGGGTTGTGGTTGAGTTCGGAGGGCGGGGCGACGCCCACGCGCACGCGGGCCTTGGCCTGGCGGCCCAGGCGGTCCTCAACCGTGTAGGTGAAGACGTCCGTGCCGGACGCGTTCTCGCCGGGCGTGTATTCGATCCATTCGGTGCCCAGCGTGGCCGTGCCCATTGTCGGCGGCTGGTCGATACCAACCAGGGTCACCGAGTCACCGTCGGGGTCGATGCCGTTGAGGGGCACGGGGATGCGCATGGTCTGCCCGGCGCTGGCCCAGGCCGTCAGTGCCTTGGGCTGGGGCGCGGAGTTTGCCTGGTCGGCGCCGATCACGTTGAAGCTCGCGACGGCGCTGGCCGTATTGCCGGCCGAGTCCGTGACCGTGTACGTCACGTCGACGCGGCCGGTCGTGTCCAAGGCCTCGAAGCGCACCAGGTTTCCGGTGACGAAGGCGTGGCCGTAGACGGAGTCGACCGTGCCCGACAGGGTCGAGGAGACGCTCATCGCCAGGCCCGACGGGGAGTGGTCGTTCGCCAGGACCGGGATCGAGGCGATGTCGCCCACGCGCACCTTCGCGGAGTCGTTTTGTAGTTCGAGGGGGGCGCGGTCGTCCTTGGCGAGCGTCGGGATGACGGCGACCGAGGCCGTGGCCGAGCCGGAGCCGTTCGAGACGGTGTAGGTGAATCGCGCGACATCGTCGAGGCCTGCCGGGGCCGTCACCCGCAGGAGGTGGCGGTCGATGAGGGCGACCTCGATGCCCGAGTCTGAGTCGACCTCGATGGACTGGACGACGAGGACGCCGCCGGAGGGGTCGGTGTCGTTAGCCAGGGGCGCGACCAGGGCGGAGCCGCCGGAGGGCAGGATGGCGATATCGTCCTCGGCGACGGGGGCCGCATGCTCGTCGCCCGATACGACGTCGACGCGCACGACACCGACGACGGCCTCGGGCCCGTCACTGACGGTGTAGGTGAACTCGTAGGAGCCCACCTGCGAGGCCGTGAAAGTCACGGTGCCCAGATCCAGGTCGGGCACGAGGGTCGTCGAGGCGGGCGCGGTCGACACCTTGGTCAGCGCGAGCACGTCCCCGTTGGGGTCGGTGTCGTTGGCCAGGGGCGCGACGATGAGGGGTTCGGAGACGCGCGTGACGTAGAAGTCGGCGTTCGCGATGGGCGCGATGTTGCCGTTTTCCTGCACGAGGACGGTAAGCTCGCCCTCAGTGGTGATCCAGCCGTCGGACACGGACAGGGTGACCTGACGAGGCCCGGGGCCGCCGCCGAGATCGTGGATCGAGACGGTCCCGTCCTCGGAGAACTGGACCGACAGGCCCTCGGAGCCCTCGGCGCGCTCGAGGAAGATCTGGTCACCGTCGGGGTCGATCCAATCGGCCAGCACGTTGTATTCGATTTGGGCGCCCGCGCCGAGTTTGACGCTGGCGTCGTGGACGCGCTTGGGCCCGGCGTTTTCGCTCCAGGGGTGGACGCGCAGGGAGACGTTCGCGGTCGCCGAGGCCAGGCCGTCGGACGCGGAGTAGGTGAAGGAGCTGGAGCCTTCCGCGTCGTCGGCGACGCCTGTGATCTGTAGGGCGCGTCCGCCGCGCGTGACGACGACGGAGCCGAAGGAGGGCTGGGACATCGGCTCGGCGGTGAGCACGTCGCCGTCGGAGTCGGAGTCGTTTTGGAGGACGGGCAGGAGCGTTGATTTGCCGGGCCGCACGCCGAACTCGTCGTCGACGGCGGTGGGCGGCGTGTTCTTCTGGTCGCGCTTGGGGTCGCTGATCTCTTCGAGCAGGTCGGGGTTTTGATCCTCGGAGGAGGACTGGGACTCGTCGGGGTTGTCCTCGTCCCAGGTGTCGATCATGATCATGTCGCGTTCGGGCAGCCACACGGTCCCGTCCTCGATGTCGTTGAGGACGATGCGGGTGCGGTTGACGCGGAAGAGGGGGTGCTTGGAGGCGGCCAGGCGCTCGACGCTCGTGTAGCGGGTCAGGCCGGACTCGCATTGACGCAGCGCCGCGCCCGAGGAGGCCCAGGCGCCGTACGCACAGCCCTGGTGGAAGGCGGGCGGGGCCGGAGTGCCCGAGATGGAGGTGCCCTCCTGCGCGGGAGTCACCGTGGAGGCGGAGCCGTTGAGGGGGACGCTCACCAGGGAGTCCGGTGTCGCCAGGAGCACGGAGGACGAGGCCGGCCCGGGCATCTGAAGGACCGCGCCGGGTGCAACACCGTCGGCGTCGAGGGCGCGGGTGCGCCCGCCCGGCAGGACGAGCGTGTTGGTCGTCGCGTCGTAGATGACGGGTTTATCACCCACGGCGGTGATAGACAGGTCGTCGCCCACCGACATGCCGCTGAGGGTCGCCTTGGTGGTGGACCACGTCGAGCCCGCACGGGTGACCGTGGTGAGCGTGGCGTACTGCGGCGCGTAGGCGAAGACAGTGCCGCCGGTTGAGACGGTCACGATGCCGCCGGCTAGGCCGTCGGCGATGGCCGAGGTGTCCTCGTACTTGATGGCGTCGGGACGATTGGCCTCTCCCACCCACAGGTAGCCGGCCAGTGAGTCCAGGACTGCGATCGTCGAGGCGCCCTGAACGACGCGCGAGCCCTCGGGAACGGTGCTAGCTCCGCCCAGCTTCATGGCGGCGACATCGACGGAGGCCACGGAATGGGTTGTCTCGTCGCCGATTGTCACGGTGCGCCCGTCCTGCCCGAGGGCGACCTGGGCGCTGGGGGTCGACACGAATCCGTCGAAGGTCAGCGCGTCGTAGTTGAGGTGGCCCAGCGACAGGTCCGCGCCCTTCGCGACCCAGATGCCGCCGTCGTCCACGTCGAGTTCGGTGACCTCGATGCCCCGATGCAGGAAGGCGACAAGAACAAGGATGGCCGTCAGGAGCACAACGGTGATGGCAGGGAAGCGACGCGTCGCCCGACGCAACAGCTGCATCATGCGGTCACTTTTCGTCACGACGCTCACCACTTTCCCGACAACTAACACCTTGGAGGTACAGGTTTTCGACCAGCCTACCGCATAAGCATAGGCTGAAAGCGTGACGTGCTACGCGCCGGAAAGATCCATCCGGTTGGTCAGGGAACGGTCACGCACGCCCGCATGGGATCAGACATGCGCCCGGACGAACGTGAGACCGTAGAGATTTCCATACAGTTTTCGCCGGCGACCGCATCCACACTCACCGTCGCCTCCTCGACGCTGCCGCGCGTCGTGTCCGACGGATTCGTCGCTTCATAGGAGTAGGTCACATCTGCCTTGGCTAGGCCATCGGGCAGCGTCCACGTCCACGTCACAGTTCCGCCCGCATACACGCCCGTCAGCTGCGTCACTTCCGGCGGCGCCGATCCCAATGGGTCACCCGCGCCCGCCGACGCAGTCGTCGACTCGGACTCGGGGGTGATGCGCGTGAAGGTGCCCTCGCCGCGCAAGATACCCACCACCAGGCCGGCGGCAATCACCGCAGCCAGCAGCGCCAACCCCACGGCCGCCACGGGGCTCATGCCCCGCTTGGAGGCGGACGGATCGTCGACCACGCGCCCAGCCGAGGCCTCGGCCGCCTGGGCGGAACGATCGATCTTCCAGGAATCAGCCACGGCCTCGACGCCACCCGAGCCCGCCCCACCCTCGAAGGAGTAGAACGACGAGCGCATGCGCGTCTTATCCGGGTCGATGACGGGGGCGCCACGCAGGCGCGTCTTCTGGTCGCCGGAGGGAGCGGCGGTGCTCTTGGAGCGCTTCTCCTTGATCTCCATCTCGGTGCGCGCGTAGCCCAGCTCCTTCTGGACGCGCTGGAGGCCCTGGCCAAACGCCATGGCCGTGGGGGTGCGCTCGTCCGGGTTAATCGCCATCGCCGCGCGCAGCACGCGCTCCAGCTCCGGCGGGGCATCCGCGCGCCCCAGGCCGCGCATGCGCCCACGCTGGACACGGTTGGCGATCGACGCCGCCGAGTTGTCACCAATCGGGTCCTCGAAGGGACTGCGGCCCGTAATAAACGTCCACATCGTCGAGGCCAACGCCCACACGTCCTGCGTCGGTGCCGCAGGGGAATTGACGTCCTGCTGCTCCGGGGGCGCCCACAGCACCGAGAAACCGTCGAAGGCGCCAACCTCCAACTTGCCTATCCTCGAGGCCACGCCAAAGTCTGCGAGAACAGGCTTGCCGTAAGCGTCCAGCATGATGTTCGACGGCTTGATATCGCGATGCACGTAGCCCTGGCGGTGGAACATCTCCACGACGCCGCAGACCTTGATCATCGTCTCCAGCGCCGTCTCCAGGGACATCGGCCGGGCGCGCACCTGCGTGAGCAGATCCGCGACCGGACAGTACTCCATGACCAGGTAGGCGCGCCCATCCGCGGTGGTGCCCACGCCGTGCAGCTCGACAACCGAGGGGTGCCCGGCCAGCAGCGTCATCGCGTCGGCCTCGCGGTGCAGCTCGAGGGTGCCACGCTCGTCGCCCTGCGCGCGCACGACCTTGATCGCCACGTCACGGCTGGGCAGCTCCTGTCGGTACAGGAATACGTCGGCGAAACCGCCCTGCCCCAGAGGGCGCACCCATCGGAAACCTGGGATCTGGGGGCCACGCATGCCCGCGACCGCTGGACTCACTTCTCGCCGCCCTCCTGCATCGTGCGCGCAACCGCTGCGCTCAGACGCAGTTTACGGCGCATACGCAGCGAGCGCAGGGACAACGCGTGGCGAATACGCGGGAAGAAACCGGCGTTCTTACCCACCTGGGAGCGCAGGTCGTTCACCTGCATCCACGCGTCGCGGGCGCGGTCGCGCGAGGCACCGTGATAGGCGAAATCCGCGACGTCCGCGTAGCGGGCGATGACGACCGGGGTCGGCACGTCGTCTCCGAAACGGCTCCACCCATCGATCACGTAACGGCCCTTGGTGGCCGAGGCCTCGTCGAACTCAACCGAGTCGATCGACCCGTCGTCGCCGTGGCGCACTTCGCCCGTCACCAGGGTGAAGGGGTCGCCCGGGTGTTCGCCGAGGTTCCACTGCGAGGCCAGCGACCAGGCGGTCTCCTGGCGCGTGCGTCCAACCTCAATGGACAGGCCGGAGTCGGCGGCCAGGTCCACGACCTCATCCCACGAGCCGATCAGCGCGTTGGCGGCGGCGGAGCGGCGGCGGTGGCGCCGGCGCGCGGCCTTGTAGGCCAGGATCGCCAGCGGGGGCACGAGCAACAGCAGCAACCCGCCCGCGACGCCTGCGACGACACCCCAGGGGAAGCCATCGGTGGGCGGCTTGACGGGGTCGGCGTTCTGGTCCCGTGTCGTCGGCGGCAGCTCGGCCGGAGCTTCCGGGGGCTCCGGCGGCTGGAGGACCTGCGGGCGCGGCACGCTGCGAGGCTCGGGGACCTGCGTCTGGGGCGTGTGGTCGCGCGGGGGCGTGGGATCGAAAACGGCCCACACGCCGCCCTCGAACTCGACCTCAACCCACGCGCGGATGTCGGAGCCACGCAGGGAGGCGGCGCCCCCCTGGGAGCCGCCCTCGGGGTAGGCGCCCATGACGACGCGCGCGTTGATGCCCAGCTGGTGGAGCATCAGCGCCATGAGGGCCGTGTATTGCTGGTCGTCGCCGATCAGGTTCTCGTCGCCGGAGAGCATGCGCTCGAGTCGGTCGGCGCGCACGCCGGGACGCGAGAACTGCGTGTTCTCGTTGAGGTAGTAGCCGTGGGTCGACAGGTGGTGCTCGATCGCGCGGGCCGCGCCCAGGGAGGTCGAGGCGTTCTGCGTCAGGTCCGAGGCCATGGTGACGACGCCGTCGGGCACGTGCGTGTCCTTCGACGTGTTGGGCATGACTGCCAGCGCGGACAGGTCCTCGTCGCGCACGGCGGGCGCGAACGTGGTCCGCACGTCGTAGGACATCGTCGCGGTGGGCCCGGTCGTCAGCGCGGCGTTGGCCCATGTGTCGACGAAAAGGCCGTCCTTCTGCGCGCCCGCGTTCGCGCCGCTGAAGGTGAGCTGCGAGGGGGTTCCCAGGACGGGCACCCACGGGCCGGACATGCCGGTCGTCGACACGGTCACATCCGCGTCGCCGGCCGCGCGGCCGGGGATGGTCGTCTCGACGGGGATGTAGCCGGAGTGGCCGTCGCCTCGGGTATCGGACATGCCGAAGGTTGTGCCGTCGTAGACGTCCATCGCGGCGATGCGCACGCGCTGGCCCTCGGGCAGGTCGGAGACGGTGATGAGCGTCTCGTCCTTCAGGTCCGTCGTGTAGTGGCGGAACGAGGCCATGGGCGAAGGGTAGGCCTGAATGTCCAGGGGCGGCTCGACCAGGTCGCGGCCAACGACGCGCGTGCTCGAGCGACCCAGGAAGGAGGCGGCGGGCAAGGCGATGCCCACGGAGATCGCGAGCATGAGGAGAGCACCGACGACGCGCGTGCCCACGTAGACGGTGGAGCGGGAGCTGCGCCCGAGTGTGTTCTCAGTACCGCGCGTCCCGGAACGGCCCACGAGCACGTCCTGACCCAGCGTGATGCGCTGATACTGGGCGGCCACTGCCCACCAGGCAGCCAGAACACCCCACCAGATCAGGATCGACCACACGGGCAGCGGCTGGCCGGACAGGCCAAAGAACAGGGCGATCGCACCCATCACGATGACCGGAACGGAGCCCAGGAGGGCGCGACCGGCGCGGGCCGTGATCAATCCGGCCGCCGACGCGAACAGGAGGCCGCACATCCACGGCACGAGGGCCGGGCCCGAGTATGCGGACACGGGCGCGGTCAGCGTCAGCAGGTCCTTCCACGCGCGGAAGGAGCCCAGGACCATGACCTGGAGGGTCTTGCCGGTGGGCAGAACGCCAAAGAGGGCTTCGGAGCGCAGGGCAGCGGCGCTGCCCAGCAGGAAGTATGTGGCCAGGACGGCCAGGGCCGTCGTGATCGCGTCCCAGCGCCACTTGGTCGACGCGAAAGCGATCGCGAGGCCGCACGCGACGCCAGCGCCGGCGGCGATAGCGCCCACTCCCCCGCCGAAGACGGGCTCAAAGGCGGCGACCGGTCCGACGAAGAGGACCGCGAGGACCGCCAGCGACCACATCGGCATGCGCGTGCGGAAGGACGCGAAGCGCTGCGTGATCGTCAGCAGGCGGTTGCGCGTCGTCTTGAACCTGGGCGTGTACGTGTCAGCTCGCGGCCCGGGGTCCCTCTGCGTGCCCGGCTGCGTGGGCTCCTGCACCGAGTGGCGGTCAGTCTTGACGGGCGGGCTGGAGGTGGCCTCGTCCTGAGAGTCGATGCGCTGAGCGCGGGGCTTGGTGTTCGTATTGCTGCTCATGCCAGACCCCCGGCGACGATAATGCGCGGCAGGTCATCCAGGGT
>ERZ773018.1797-NODE-1797-length-11187-cov-11.725117_pt1 | contig 11187 bp, 15 predicted proteins | sample MGYA00580840_ERZ773018 | MGnify/ENA primary metagenome ERZ773018 (study PRJEB29015, sample SAMEA2738125) | human oral metagenome | biome: human oral; feature: human-associated habitat; material: saliva | place: China | collected 2256 ... | reverse complement strand
TTAGGCTCGTCCTTCTTAGGCTCGTCCTTCTTAGGCTCGTCCTTCTTAGGCTCGTCCTTTTTAGGCTCGTCTTTAGGTGTTTCCTTCGGAGTTTCTTCTTTCTTCGGATTCTCTTTAGGATCCTCTTTTGGTTTTTCGTTGCTGTTGTTAGGATCACCCGGTTCTGGTGTTGGGATTTCTTCGTTTTCACCAGATGCGATACCCTTACCACCTACGAGAGCGATACGCGCACGATAGTTGTCAGCGAGCGGATCTTCTGAGCCGTTAGTCGCCCAAACCGCGTTGATTGGGTCGGTTGATTCTTTAACCGGTGTTTTGAGACGAGTGCGGTAGTTGACGTACAAGATACGGTCGAATGTTTTCATTTTGAGGTCGAATCCGCCGTTTAATACGTGGAAGCTATCCAAGTAATCTTTAGCGCTTCTATAGTTTGTCCATTCTTTGGCATCGTCTACGAAGAATGGTTCCAAGCTACCTTCAACGAATTCTTGATTTGATGACCAACGGTCTTTGATGATTAAGTTTTCCAATTTTTGTTTAGACAAATTCAAACGGAATGTCCAACGGAGAACTTGTGCATCTTCTTCAGCTTGTGAACCCCATTTAGAGAATTTTTCTTTTCCTGGATCGAGTTCTGCTTCGGGATCGACTTTGACCTCTTTAACGGTTCCATCGAAGTTTGGACGTGTGATTTCGCCTGATGTTACGGCTTCAGTCCACTTGGCGTCAAAGGTCATAGCCATTTGTTTCTTCAATGGATGTTCAGTGAAGTAATTGTTGAAGGTTGTTGTTACAGTTCCTTTTTCGACGCTTGCTTGAGCGTGACCGATTGTTTGATTTTCTGGGTTTTTCACGTCGAAGTCAAAGTTGGTGCGGAAGGATACTTCCTTCGGCATCGTGAAGACAACTTGATCGCCTTCGTTGATGGTCATTGAATCAGGGAAGTCGATGTTTTTGTATTCGACTTTAAAGTTGACGTATTTACCAGTTCCGTTTCCGGTTTCACCTTTTGTGAAGTGCATGTCAACGTCTGGATTCTTAACTGTGATTGTAGTGCCTTCTTTTGAAACTTCTGTTGGTGCTTTCTCAATAGTTGGTGTCTCTTCAGATGCGTTAGCTGTTGCGTCAGTAGTCGGTGTTTCAGTTGTAGGTGCAACAGTTTCTGTTGCAGGCTGTGTTGAAGTGACCGGTTCTGTGACGGGTGCTACTGTTTCTGTGGTTGGTTGAGTGGAAGTGACCGATTCTGTGGCAGGCGCTACGGTTTCAGTTGCAGGTTGTGTGGCTGACACCTCATCAGCGTGAGCGCTTGGTGCCATGATTGCAAGAAGTGCCGCAGTTAGAATAACGCCACAAAGGCCGAAGGCTTTAGATTTTACAAATCCGAGTTTGATATTTTTGTTAGTCATAATGAAATAAAAGCTCCTTTATAATATAGTGAGTAGTGATTGTGCAATATGTAATTTGTTCAGATTATTAGTTTGTGATCCGACTCCTTTCTTTGCGTGAAGCGATAAAATATGCTATAATAGTTCTTTGTAGGAGGTGTGTATGCGATATAAATTAATAGCTTTTGCAGTGATTTCTAGCTTGTTGTTATCTGCGACGCCTGTTTATGCTGATGGTCAACTGTCTCGAATTACGAAATCAGTTAACGAAGCACAAATGAAAGTAAAGACAATTGAAGCTGATTTGACAGCTAAGTCGAGAGTTTTGGCTGATAAGAATAAAGCTGTAGAAAATGCGCAAAAGATTTTAACATCGAATCAAGCTGATAAAACTCAAGCTGTTGAACAATTAAGTCAAGCTAAAGAGAAATTAGAAAAGGCTCAATCTGATTTAAGTAAAGCAAAAAATACGCTACAGAAAACTATTGATAAAAGGGACTCTAAAGACAAAGCAATAGAGCAACGCGATAATGCGCTTAGAGACTCTTGGAACTTAGCTAAGTTGAAGAATGGTTGGAGTGGTATGGTTAATCTCGTACAGAATAAAGATCCTGAGTTGATTACCTTAACCAAAGATCGTGATCGTTACAATGAAGAGATCAAACAAGAGATGAGTGATGTTGATACAGCTCAAGAACTTGTTGACCGTGAACAAACACGATACAACCATCAACTTACTATTGAAAGTAAGTTCAAGAAAAGCCTGAATGAAAGAATGAACGCGGTGAAGACCGCGACCGATGCGAAGTCTAAAGCTGAGCAAGAGGTCTTGCATGTTAAATCAGATCTCGATAAGGCAAAAGAGACTCTTAATGAGCTCACATCGAAAAAGCAAGATGTGGAAAAGAATCTAGCTAAATATGCTGTTGGAAATGCGAATTCGAAATTCACTGATGAAGAAGATGTAGCCCTGTTCAATCAGGTGAAAGACAAACAAGATGCCGGAAGCGAAGGTCTCACAACTCATACTCGTCAAATGAGAAATTTCATTATGGCTAAATTCAATGTAACTAACGCAGGAGGCTTCCGTAACGATGATGACGGTACAGGGCATGGGCACGGAACTGGTTTGGCCGTTGACTTCATGGCTGATAAAGAAACTGGTGATAAGATTGCTAAATATATCGAAAACAATTTCGATGCTCTAGATGTGTATTATCAGATTTGGGAACAGCGTTACTTTATGAATATGCGTAACATCTACGGTCCGGCGAATACTTGGAATAAGATGCCTGATCGTGGTGGCGCGACGGCCAATCATTACGATCACGTCCATGTTTCCTTTGCTAAATAAAAGACCTTTAACGGTCTTTTTTTATTCGTCTTTCGCGAATAGCCATTTATTTACAGGCAATTTGACATCGCTTAGATCTAAGTTTTCGTCAAAGTTCTTTAGCCAGTAGCGTTCGTACGTTTTATCCGCTTCTTTACTTTCAATGATATCGTGCGTGAGCGGAGGTACATAGACTTCGTTACGGCGATTCTTGCGGTGTTTCTTTGCGCCTGTAGTTGAAAGAAAGCCTAAGCGGGTTAACTTACGGAGCTCTTGGCTCAATTCTGCGTTGAGTTTGAGGCGGGTCGTTGGCTTAGGCTGTTCGTCGCAATCGATGATGTAAGCGTGTTTCTGCCGACGGGTCGTTGGAATGAACACGCGATAGTTGTTGTCGCGCAGTGCTTGCACCAGTTTGAAGATTGCGTATCTTCGTGGCGTGATGGGAATCCAAGCGTCTTCGCGATAGAGGGCTTGGTGGATTTTCGAGCGAATTGTTAAATCGTTGGCCGTAGAGTCAATCTCTTGAAAGGCTCTATCGTAGCCTCCGTTGTGGTCGCTCAAGCGAAGTACGATATGGTAATAGTCGTCATCGCTCAGGCAGAGATAAACCGATTGCGAGATCTGTGAACGATATAGTGACACGATTTTCTCGCGATTGAGCATCGGTTCAATATATTCTTGTACGTGTTGTAAGTATGCATCGTCTTCGACGCGAATACGTGCCATGTTGGGGCTCCTTTCTATGGGTTATGTTGGTTAAACGATTTGTAATGGCGGTTGAACATGTGATCGGTTTCAACATCGAACAAGTTGTTGATGTTAAATTGAGATTTGAACTTGGCGTACCAGTATTTTCTGTAGGCTTTATCTTGTCCTTTGATATTAATGATGGTTGTCGCCATCGTAGTTAGTGCAAGTTCTTTTTCAGAATTTGATGATTTCGAAACCAACAGTCCGCAACGTTTAAAAAAGCGGAATTTGCTTTGAAGTTCGTTATTTAGGAAGATGTGCGTTTCTACTTTTGGGAATTCGTGTAAGTCAACGATGTAGATGTCTCCGTTATGGTAACATAGCTGATAGTCATTCTTTCTAAGCCAGATTGGAAGATACAAGCAAGAGTATTCGAATTCGTTGATTTCGAACCAGTTTTCGTTGCTGTAAAGGGCTTGTCGAATTTTCGATTTCAAATCAGATTCGTGATATTTAGTGTCGATCGAATCGAGCTGTGTGGCGCTATACGTATAGTGATCACTAATGCGAAGTATCTTAAATAGCGAATGACGACTGTCACTAATCAAAATGTAGATACTATTTGTTAATTTCGATTGATTGACGGCGAGAACTTCATCTTTGTAAAGTAAGGACTGGACATATTCATGGATTTCGTCTAGTTTGTTTTCGGTTATAGCGATGTCCATAAGATTCTTTCTAATGTTTTGCTTTCTTGATCATGTCGCTTCGGAATTCTTCGTAGTCATTGTAATTGATTTTCTCAAAGGTGATGGGGTCAATTGTTGGTAGATTACGTGTCATTTCATAATGATTGGCTGTGAAAACAAGAGCAACGTTTAAGTCTGGATTTTGGCTTTCGACTTGTTTAATTTTGAGGTCTAGGTTGCGAACGATAAAGTCAATTTTATCGACAGATAGCCCTGAATCAATTCCGTCAACGATGATGATTAGGTGTTCGAGATTTGGATTTTCGTTAGCAACAGCTTGAGCGTTATCGAATAAGTCTGCGAGCGAAATCAAATTGTTTTCGCCTTCAGATGATTCTCTACGTAGAAGCAATTGTCGCATATTATTGTTAACGAGAGACGCAGAAATAGAATTTGTGTGATCATCGGCATGTGAATCGTATGAGATGAATCCGATATTTGCACGGTCTTTTGCAGATTCGTCAGCTTCAGCTAATTCAAATGCTCGCGCAAGACCTCGCGCATAGGCATTGTTGCTGAATGAAATAGCACCGTCTCTTTCGAGTGCTTCTTTAAGCATGTTGACTAAAGTTGTTTTACCGTAGCCATTTGGGCCAACAAAGACAGTGACTTGATCCGTTAATGTTAATTGATCTTTTTTGAAGAGATATTCTTCTTCGTAATAAGGATCGCGAGTGATGTTTGAAATAGTAATTGGTTCTTTGAGTTTTTTAATAGACATATTATGTCCTTTCTAATAATTATCAAGCCATTGACCGATTTCGTAGCATTCTTGATAAGTCTTAAGCGTTGGTTCAAACGTATGTTGACGCGTAACGTTGAAGAATGTAAACGAATCATCTTTTTGCATAGTCATTTCTAGGAAGTAACCGTCAGTGATAATGATAAAATCGTTATTTTCACGAATAATGCGACTATGTTCTGTCGGATGAGTAATACCTTGTTCGAGTTTTTCAAAGGCCGGTTTAATAGTAGCAGCGACATCGGTTCTGCAATATTGATCGATCATTAGACGAGTCGCAATAGACAGATGCGTGTCTTCGTCCATGTCGTTTTCAGCGAACCATTTGAAAAGACGTCCGTCGTTGAAGAAGACGTATTCGATGTAGGTTTTAATGTCTTCCTTTACGCTACTTGTGAATGGAACCGTTACGTCGATTTGTCCGTCAGTGATAATCGTTTTAATGATTTCTTCTTCGTTTCGAATAATAGTTAATTCTTGAGATGCTGGTTTGTAGAATCCATGAAGACTGCCGAGTTGTGGTAGTTTAATAGTTGGATCGAATTTGGTTATGAATTCAGGGAATTTCGGTTGCGTAATAGTAACAGATAATTTAGATTTAAAAACGAGCATAATGGCTTCCTTTATAGTTTATTGAGGATTTCTTGAAAAATACTTGGATGTTCTTTTGCGAGAGTTTCCATGATGGTTTGTTGTGCTGTTTTATATGTTTTGAATCGATCAATGTCTCGTTCGGTTAAAACAGGCAACGTTCCTTGATCTAAGTTGTCGGTTAGATCTGCAAGTTTAACGAGCATTGCGTCAACGTTTTGGCAAATATGCGCGATATAGTCTTCGTAAGTAATTGTTTCTTTATCGTGTGTCAAAAAGCGTAAGATTTCGAGAATAGCGTCGTCAATACCTTGTTGACGTAGAAAATCTTCATCGAAGGGTGTGTCTTCAATGACGTCGTGTAGGATACCTGCTGCTTTTTGTGTCTTTGTGCGGATATAGGTTGAGTTGTTAGCAACACGTAACGCATGGAAGATATATGGATCCCCGTTTCGACGTTGTACATTTTTATGCGCCATTGTTGCAATTTCTAAGGCTAATTGTAATTGTTTATTATTGGTCATTTTTGTGACTCCTTTCTTTATTTAAAAATAAAGCGAGCCATCCGAAATCGGATGGCGCTTTTTAGTTATTGAGGTTAACTGATGGAACAGTTGTTTTAGCTTTTTCGTCAGCTTTTACGAGTTCGACTTTTTCGAATCCGAACATGTTTGCCATGATGTTAGACGGGAAGCGACGAATTTTGTTGTTGTATTTGGTTGCGACTTCGTTGTAGTCGTTACGTGCGACGAAGATACGGTTTTCTGTGCCTTCGAGCTCAGTGATTAAGTTTTGTACTTGTTGATCTGCTTTTAGTTGAGGGTAGTTTTCTTGTACGACGAGCAAACGGGAAATAGCTGAGTCGAGTTCGCCTTGAGCTTGTTCTTTTTCAGCTTTTGTTGCAGTGCTTGATCCGATTTTCGCACGAGCATCAGCGATGTGTTCGAAGATATCGCTTTCGTGCTTCATATAGCCTTTGACACTGTTGACAACATTAGGAATGAGGTCATAGCGTCGTTGAAGAGTTGTTTCGATTTTCGATTGAGCTTGCTCTACTTTTGTTTGAGCACTGACAAGGCTGTTGTAAGAGCCTCCGATGAAAAGTCCGATAAGTACGAGGAATCCAACGATTCCGCCAATGATTGTGTATGTTTTGTTCATGATTTTTTTCCTTTCTTTTTACCAACCGCTAGATGCGCCGCCTCCGGAGAAGCCACCGCCTGAGAATCCGCCACCAGATGAACCGCTAGACCCACCAGAGAAGCCTATGAACGAACCGCCTGAGCTATCGTCACCAATACCGATGATGACAACAATGACGAAGAGAATGAATATGATAATTAGTATTTGCCATACTATATCATTGGATAAGAGATCTGTTTTGATTTTCTTACCGTCATTAGCATCCGTGATACTTTTGACAGCATCGAGTACGGCACCGTCGTAGTCTTTAACTCGCAATTTTGGTTTCATGTTATCCAAAATAGCTTTGCTTTGAACGTCGGTTAAGCGTGTAGCGAGGTTGTCTGATACTTCGAGACGTGATTTTTTGTCGTTAATAGCGAGGAACAAGAGTACGCCGTTGTTGGTGTCCTTGTCACCGATTTTCCATTTGCGAGCAATTTCTAGCGAGGTGTCTTCAACGTCTTTGCCGTTTAGGTCATCCATGATGTAGACACCAATTTTTAGTTTCTTATCTGTATTATCTGCTTCTTCGTTGATTTTGTCAATCTTTTGAATCGTTTCTTTTGACAAAACTTTTGCTTGATCATAAACCGCTGAATTTTCAGGTTTATCGGCAATTTTGTTTTCGGAACAAGCAACTAAAGCGAAGAAACTACAGAATAGCGTTAATGCAACGAGTAGTCGTTTCTTTAGTTTAGACATGGTCAGCCTTTCTATTTTACAACATTGAGTGAGATTTTATATGGCGCGTCTAAGAACGGCATATAAGTGATAATGAGTTTGTTTTCTGTTTCGTCTACGTTTACGATTTTAGGTGGCGTCATTTCAGAATTTTTATATTCTTTGTGGAGAATTGTGAGACCGTCCTGGATGTTTCTTGATCGAACAGGTACGGCAATATCTGTAGCGAATTCTTTAAAAACGGTCATCTTAACAGATTGACCGTTTAGTCGTTTGACCTGAGGAATTCGTTCGATATATTCTTGAATGGCTTTAAAATCGAATTCGTTTGAGAAATTAATGGTTTGTAACATAATTTTCCTTTAGTTTTCGAACGAGTTGATGCTGTTTTCAAAAGCAGTCAATTTTTGTTCGACTTCTTTAAGTAGTTTTTTGCGATTATATTTGCGCGAATCTTCGTCGAGGAAGAAACTGAACAAATGTACTGATTGCGGAAGTCCAATGTTGTCGGATTCTTTATCAACGGAAAGAATTAAGTAGTGATTACCGTTGCTGTCGAGATTTTCGCTGATTGCGACGATAACAGAAATGTCAATGTCGTCGTCAGGGTACCATTCGTCAGCATCTTTAATGTAATCGACGATTTCTTTCTTTTGTGATCGCGCGAAGTCGATGATTTTTTGGAATGTTAGCATAAGTTTTTCTTTCTTTCTAGAATTTATCGATTAATTTGTGAATAGTTTCTCTAAGATCTTCGATCTTTGTGCGTCGCAAATCGCTGAATTCAAGAGAAATTTCAAAGTTGTTTCCGTTCTTGATAAAAGTGATTTGATTATCATTATTGCAATAATAAACGGCTTTTTCTTGTCGAATGCGAAGTTTGTAGAAAACATCATCTTCTTTAAAACAAATTGTTTTATCGTTTGAACTGAAGATTAGTTGACGAATAAGATCGTGTTTCGGGGCTAGTTCTTGTTTGATAAGACCTTTGGTATAAAGATACTTCAATGTTTCTTTGATCGATCCCCAGTAATAACTATAGTTTTGGAGCATATCCATAGCTTTATTGATAGGTTTAAGGCTTTGACCTTGTTTGACAGGGAAGACGACAACGGTTAGATTTTTATCATCATATTCTAAGTGCATCGGAACGTCGATTTTTAATTTATAACGTGTACCACGATAGAGGTAGTAATCGTCATCTTCTTCAATATCGACATAATTGTTATCGATGATCCATTTTGGTCCATATTTGTTTGCTTCGAGTGTGACGGCAATATCTGTGATTTTATCGATATATGGAACAAGTTGTTTTGGTAATGGCTCATTTAGACTAAGTCTTAATTCCGTTGGTTGATTGAAGATAAGATTTTTGATTTCTGTACAATCTTCTTTGAAATTCTCGATAAGACGTTCAGGTAGTTCGTCATTTAACATCCAATGATCTGTGAGATCTGATTTGATGAGCTCGAATTCGTCTTTTGGGGTATAAAATTTAATTGATCTTGAACTTGTGAATTCATATCGGAAATACAAGTTATGACCAATACTAAAATTATCTAAACAGTCTTCGAAATATTCACCGAACATATTGTTTAGTTCTGATGATGTACATTCCGAGATGTTTTCTAATGCGATATTTGCAATTGTGTCTTGTAATTGATTTTGAAAGGGTTTATTTGAGGCTGTTTCGCACATTAATTTTTGCAAGAAATCTTTTGAGAAACGAGTTTCGTCTATGTTGAAGCGGGTTACATCCCATAGATGTGAAAGATCGGGTCCAGGGAGATATGCTTCGTTGTTTACGATATAAATATGTAGGTCAACGGGCTGTACCGTTTCGGTTGATGCTGTTACAATCAAGTTATTTGTTTTTAAGTAGTTGACAAATTTATAATCACTAACGTCTACTGTGAAGTAATTTTTTATTTTGTTAAACAGTACATCGTAGTCGTAGTCTAACGGATTGTCTTGAATATCTGAGAAACGCATGTTTTGTCTTCTTTCTATTTTATTTAATTAAATGATTTGTTCAAGTGGTGAATGGAGATTGATGTCGGCTTCGAATTTGACATCGGCGTTGCTTTTTTTGAGATATTCTTTTTTAAACTCAATAGCTTCATCTTCAGATTTGAAATATCCGAAAATATCTGTATTAATAAGATCCCATTTTTGATAAGAATCTTTAAAGTATCTTCTGATTTCAACATCGTAAACGGGGCGCACGATTCGAATCATATAATGATTGTGTGTTTTGTGTTGATCGGAATAGGTAGAAACGAGGGTTACGTCAATGACGTGGATTCCTTGAGCCGCGAATTCATTTAGGCACATGTAAAGGTCGAATGGTTGATCGTCATGACGAGTTGTTTCTTCTAATTTTACAATTTCGATATCTTTGCGTGTGAAGAGTTTAGGTTTCATTGTCTTGTCTTCTTTCTATTTTTTCTTTTTCGAGTTGTCGGTCACTTCACCTGTGTGGTAGTCAATAGTGAATCCTTTTGCTGTGTTATATGTGATGACTTTTTCGTCGATAGCCCCATCACTCGTTAGAGCTCGTACTTCGACAGTACGGGGAATGAGTTCATCACCACGATAGTATGGTGTGGCTTGATAGTAGAGCTTTACAGAACGGTGCTTTTTCAAGTAGTCAACGCATTTGCGTTCGATATATTGCATACCACCGGTGTTTGAACGATTTCCGACATTTTGCATGCGCGTTCCTGTGATGGCGTTGTAGCTTTCTGCTACGCCACCTAATGAATCAGCAATCAAGTGACTGCGATTGTAGAACCAACCGTCATAGGTTCCTGTTGTTGTGTGGATGCGTGTTTTAAAGTTCTTCGCGGGATAACCACTTGGGTTATCGCCATCTTTGAATTGACCGCGGTAGTTCATTGAATCAAACACGTCTTTTGATGTGATGGTTGCACGAGCTTGACCACTGCGACCTAGCTCATCTTTTTCACTATAGACGAAGTTAGATGTTTTGTTAAAGGTTTCTGGGTCAAGCCCCGATGAACCAGCTACGAGATAGTAATCATCTCTTGTATTTTTGAGAAGCGGAAACGGATTGAAGTTTTTAAGCGGTCCGTTTAATAGAATTGCTAAAACGAAAAACGTTAAGAGACTTAATGCGGTGTTTGTTAATTTTTTCAATGTTGATTCCTTTCTAGTTATGTTTTTCAAGAATTCGTAATGCAATAACGGCTACGATTGGCAATACAATAATGCTATAAAGCACGAACCATGCGACTAGTGGTAGAAACATGTTGAATGATTTCGTGAAAAAGAAAACGCCCAGGTAGAGTGGTGCATAAATGATCAAGACTGCGAGAATGCCCGCGAAAGTTAAGCCTAGTGCTAATTGGTAATCTTGTAGTTTTTCAGATAATTTAGTCATTTTTGTAATCCTTTCTAATTTTATCAATGGTTTCTTTTACGGTTTGTGGTAGATTCTCTAGTGTAACATTTGAAACTGTATCATCCCATTCGAAGAATGATGTTTCGTAATTGTAAATGTGAACGTCTACGTCCCATTTTGAGTTTTTGTTTGTGATGTTTGGTTTTGGGTATAGTTTTAAGAAACAAGAACCGTGCATTTTTGCAAATGCATCAATACGGATGTGATTATAGCCGTCCTCGGCGTTAAAATCGGTAAAAACTTTGATTGATTTGTCATTTAAAATTGAATCAATATCCCGAATTAGTTGTTTAATATGAGGTGAATCCGGTTGTGGACAAAAATCCTCGTCGTCGTAATAGTCGAACATGTAATATAATCCTTTCAAAAAGTCTGAAATAAAAAACGATTGCGTCTTGGACGCAATT
>ERZ773018.1793-NODE-1793-length-11193-cov-3.497217_pt1 | contig 11193 bp, 14 predicted proteins | sample MGYA00580840_ERZ773018 | MGnify/ENA primary metagenome ERZ773018 (study PRJEB29015, sample SAMEA2738125) | human oral metagenome | biome: human oral; feature: human-associated habitat; material: saliva | place: China | collected 2256 ... | reverse complement strand
TTGAAACAACAAAATAAATTTTAATTGATAGGAGCATGTTATTTTGACATGCTCTTAAAATAGTTTGAGATACTTTGAATAGGAAAAGTGACCTTATTTTGGTGAAATGATATTTGTTGAAGAATGAAGGAATTGAGTGTATGATAAATTGTCATAAGATTTTAGGAGGAAAAGAAGTGAAAAAATACCAATATTTAATTTTTGATTTAGATAATACAATTTTTGATTTTTGGGGAGCAGAAGACTATGCTTTATCTCGTATTAGCCAAGAAGATGGATTAGAGTTTACTCCAGAAGCTTTAGAAGTTTACCGTACAATGAATAAAGGATTATGGGAACAATATGAACAAGGAGAGATTTCTCAAACATATTTAAATGAAGAAAGATTCGTTCGCTGGTTTTCTTATTATGGTATTCAAGTAGATGGAAGTGTTTGTGAGAAAAAATTTCGTCACTATTTAGCAGAAGCAAATACAATGATGCCAAATGCATTAGACATTATTCATGAATTGAAGAAAGACTTTGTCATGGTTGCAGCAACAAATGGAATTGAAGAAACTCAGTTACTACGTTTGAAAACAGCTGGATTAGAAAACTTCTTTGAAAAGTTATTTATTTCTGAAGTAGTGGGATATCGTAAGCCAAGTAAAGAGTTTTTTGAAGCTGTAGTAGATCAAACAGAAGGAATGACGATTGAGAATGCCTTAATGATTGGGGATAGTTTTAAGGCGGATATTTATGGGGCAAGTCGTATTGGAATGGATACTTGTTGGTATATGGAAACCCCTGAACGACCAACTGAGCCGGAGGAATTGTTATCTGTAGAGGCAACGTATCAGATTGGGCATTTATCGGAACTGAAAGAGTTTATTTATTAATGGATTCTATATAGTAGCATTAGGACGCAAGCAGCCACCTAACGGTGTCTCATTGCTAAAAGTTGAGCCTAAGGTCTCAACTTTTCCTGTGATAAAAGCTGCAAAAGCAGATTTTATCACTTTTGCTACTATGAGAATCCTTGGGGTTCGGTCATACATGTAGGGACGTTTAAGATGTGAATGGATTTGTCTATAGTAGCATAAGGATGTTTCCTATAATAGAATCATCAAAATAAAAGGGATAAAACCATGGTTCCGTAGAACGTGATTTTATCCCTTTTTTATTTTATGCGGCCGGCGGGACTTGAACCCGCACAGGTATACACCCACTGCCCCCTCAAGACAGCGCGTCTGCCATTCCGCCACGACCGCTCAATGTATGTAATGGTATCAAAGTTTCTCTTAGAATGCAAGCATTAAAAGTGGCTGTATTCTTATAACTCAGAAGTAGAATCCAACACTAAATTTCCACGGCATCGACCACAACGGAATTTTTTGGTATCAATTTTTCTCATACGATGAAAAGTCGCTCCGCAAGAATTGCAAGTATAAACGTATCGATAAGGTTCCATTCGTTCTACAAAACGATGCCCTCCAACTTCTCGTAAGAGCATTTTAAAATCTCTATCTTGATGTCGATAGCCTTTTCCTTCTTGATGTAAGTGATAATGACATAATTCATGTTTCATGACACCGATTAAGATTTCTCTTCCTAGAATCGTTTCAACTTTAGGGTTAATTTCAATATTACCTGTTTTCAAAATATAACGTCCACCACTTGATTTTAATCGGGCATTATACAAAATTTGATGACAAAACGCTTTATGAAAGTATTTTTTTGAAATTTCTTGGCATAATTGTTGTAATTCTGATTCTTTCATTTTTATTTCTTCCTTTATTTTAATGTATCCATTGTAATATAAGAATAGAGTTTATTGCAATTCATTGACGGAATTCTATTATAAGAGTAAAATGACACTCGGATGATTTTAAAGACATGGAGGAAAATGTGTGAAAATAGTAATTGTTGGTGGAGGAAAGGTCGGCGAAGTACTTTGCCGAGAACTAACTTCAGAAACAAATGATATTGTTTTAATTGATAAAAATCCTTTGATTATAGAAAGAATGATGAATAAATTTGATATCATGGGGATTGTCGGAAACGGCGCAAGTTATGATATCCAACAAGAAGCGGGAGTTTCGAATGCAGATATTTTTCTAGCTGTATCTGAAATGGATGAAATTAATATTATTGCAGCCATTTTAGCTAAAAAAATTGGAGCTGAATATACAGTTGCTCGTGTTCGAAATCCAGAATATTCTCAACAGTTGAATTTTGTTCGAGAAAGTCTAGGAATTTCCTTATTAATTAATCCAGAATTATCAGCAGCACGTGATATTTTTAAAATTTTTAAGTATCCTTCTGCTTTAAGTGTAGAAAGTTTTGCCAGCAATCGTGTGAGTTTAATTGAGTTGGAAATTCAAGATCACTCTCCATTAATTGGATTAAGTTTAAAAGATTTCAGAAATCGATTTGGGACTATTTTAGTGTGTGCGATTCAACGTGATTCTGAAGTATTTATTCCAAGTGGGGATTCTTTTATTCAAAAAGGTGATCGTATCCATATTACTGGAGCATATGAAGATATCTCTACCTTTTTAAAAATTACAAATTATATTACAAAACAAGTTCGTTCAAGCTTAATTGTTGGTGGAGGTAAAATTGCATATTACTTACTTGATATGTTAAAAACAACTAAAATCCATCCAAAAGTGATTGAAGTGAATGAAGAACGTGCGAAGTTTTTAAGTGAACAATTCCCAAATGCAACGATTATTCATGCGGATGGAACAGATCATGATGTATTAGAAGAAGAGATGTTAACAAATTATGATGCATTCGTTTCATTAACAGGAATTGATGAAGAAAACTTAATTTTATCAGTATATGCAAAACATCGTGGTGTTCGAAAAGTTATTACTAAAATGAGCCGTATCGGTATTTTAAAAGTATTGAAAAATGTTGATCCACAATCCATTATTACACCAAAACAAATTGTTGCTAATGAAATTGTTCAATTTGTACGTGCACGTGCGAATACTAAGGGGTCAAATGTAGAAGCTTTATATCGTGTAGCAGATAATCAAGTAGAAGCATTGCAATTCCGTATTGAAAGAAATAGTCGTGTTTGTGGGATTCCGCTCTCTAAATTAAAAACAAAATCGAATTTATTAATTGCCTTTATCGTTCGTGGAGAAAAATTAATTTATCCGGATGGAAATGACCAATTGGAGCCGCATGATAGAGTAATCGTCGTAACAACTCAGAAAAACTTCGATGATATTATCGATATTTTGGAATAGGAGTTGATGATTTTGCAAAGAAGAACAGTATGTTATTTGGTAGGGAAAATTTTACAAGTGGAAGCTTTATTATTATTACTACCATTATTCGTTAGTTTGATTTATAGAGAAAGTCTTCATCAATTCTTAAGTTATGCTGGAACAATCGCTTTATTAGTCGTTATTGGTACAATTTGTACACTAGCAAAGCCTAAAAATATGAAAATTATGCCACGTGATGGGATTGTAACAGTAGCTCTTAGTTGGATATTATTATCCTTTTTTGGGGGACTCCCATTTGTTTTTGTAGGAGAGATTCCTAATTTAGCAGATGCATTTTTTGAAACAGCTAGTGGTTTTACAACGACAGGTTCGAGTATATTAAGTGATTTGTCTATTTTAGGCTATTCTTCATTATTTTGGCGTAGTTTTACTCACTTGGTTGGAGGAATGGGGGTACTAGTATTTGCATTAGCCATTTTACCAAGTACGGGATCTGATTCCGTTCAGTTAATGCGTGCAGAAGTTCCAGGTCCTGTTTTTGGGAAATTAGTCTCTAAACTAGCAAAAACTGCTCGTATTTTATATGCGATTTATTTAGTGATGACGGCGATATTGGTCATTATTTTAATGCTTGTTAAAGTTCCGTTATTTGATGCCTTATTATTATCATTTGGGACAGCTGGAACAGGTGGATTCTCTATTAATAATGCAGGATTTGCGATTTATCAAAATCCGGAAATGGTTGAGTGGATTATAGGAATTGGAATGATGCTCTTTGGAGTAAACTTCAATTTGTACTATTTCTTATTATTAGGTTCAATTCGAGAAGTGTTGACGGATGAAGAAGGTCGTTCTTATATTGGAATTATTGCCTTTGCTTCAGTAGCTATTTTTGCTTCATTAAGCATTGTTCAATCTCAGTTAGATGTTCCGTTTAGAAGTGTGTTTTTCACGGTATCATCGATTATTACAACAACAGGATATTCAACAGCCGATTTTGGTCTGTGGGGAGTATTTCCACAAGTTGTCTTATTATTATTAATGTTTATAGGAGGATGTGCAGGTTCTACAGCAGGAGGAATTAAAGTTTCTCGTGTAGTGATTTATGTTAAAAATTCCATTGCTGAAATTAAGAAAATGGGACAACCTCGTCGAGTGATTATGCCGAAGTTTAATGGCAAAGTAGTCGATGATAAAATGTCGAGTGGAATTGCGAACTATTTATTAGTCTATGTAGCTGTATTTTTAGTGTTGTTAATTTCTGCTTCATTTGAAGCTCCTGATTTTTTAACGGCATTTTCTTCTGTTGCAGCAACCTTTAATAATATTGGTCCTGGTTTAGGAGAAGTGGGACCAACAAGTAATTTCTCTATGTATTCTGATTTTAATACGATTTTATTATCTCTTGGAATGATTGCTGGACGTTTAGAAATTTATCCAATGATTTTATTATTCTCTACCACTTCACTAGGAGCATTCTTCGTTTCTGAAAAATAGGAGGAATCGTTTTGAATAAATTAGTAAAGGGAAGAGTTTATACATTAATCGGAGCAGTTTCATGGGGATTATCTGGAGCTTGTGGTCAATATTTGATGAATGATTCCTCAGTTTCTCCAATCTATTTAACAGCACTTCGAATGATGATAGCGGGATTGGTTTTAACTCTTTTTGCATGTTGGAAACAACCAAAGCAATTTCGTGAAGTAGTGAAGTCTCCAAAAATAATGGGAAGAATGTTATTTTTTGGAATTTTTGGATTGATGTTATGTCAATTAACGTATTTATTTGCGATTCATTCGTCTAATGCTGGAACAGCGACTGTACTGCAATATACTTGTCCAATTTTAATTGTTATTTATGTGAGTTTAAAAGAGAAGACAGTACCAACAGTAATGGAATTTGTTGCGATATTTTGTGCGTTAGTAGGTACATTTATTATTGCAACTCATGGGAATCCATTTAACTTATCCATTAGTCCGACTGGATTGTTTTGGGGAATTATTTCTGCATTTACCTATGCATTATATACTTTGTTGCCAGGTAAATTAATTCAGCAATGGGGTAGTTTAATTGTAACAGGCTTAGGACTATTATTTGGTGGTATTTTTTTTATATCGGAAGTGCGAGTTGGCAAAATAGTATTCAATGGCAACCTTACACGTTATTTGCCTTTTTTGGAATTATCGGAGTAGGTACGATTTTAGCGTATACTTTATATTTAGAAGGGGTAGCATTAATTGGAGCTGTACAAGGAAGTTTATTAGCTTCAGCTGAGCCGATTTCTTCAGTATTCTTTTCAATTGTATTATTAGGAGAAGTCTTTCAAATGATTGATATGGTAGGGATTATCTTTATTTTAATTGCTGTGTATATCATTACAATGAAAGAAGACATACAAGAAAAACATATGCAAATGAATCATTAAAAAAGTGTCACTACGTAAAAAGCGTAGTGGCATTTTTATAAATTCTTAATAAAAATCTCCACATTTATTCAAAAAAATAGAGTAAGATAATAGAGTCAAAGGAGGTTAATGACATGAAAAAAATAGTTCGCCCTATCATTGTTGCTGCAATGCTATTAGGACTTGTTTCTCAGCAAGTTTATGCGATTGATACAACAGCCATTAATGAGAAATGGGGAAAACCAACCGTTGTTTATGGTGGAGGATTAAATGATCAACAAATTAAAGAAACATCTAAATTATTAGGAATTAAGGATGAAAATACTGTAACGACAACAAAAGCTACAGGAGAAGATTTAGTAAAATACTTAGGAGCTGGTGAAGCGAATACTTCTGTAATGATTTCATCTGTAATGGTTCAAAAGAGAAATAAGGGGGAAGGGGTAAAAGTTCATATTGCTACTCCGAAAAATATTACTCTTGTTACTTCTGAACAATATGCCAATGCTGCTATTACAGCCGGGGTAGCTGATGCAGAAATTGAAGTTGCAGCTGTGTCAAAAGTGACGGGTGAATCAGCTTTAACAGGTGTGTATAAAGCTTTTGAAGCAAATGGAGTAGTATTAGATGAAAAACGTACAGCAGTTGCCCAAAAGGAGTTAGAATTAACCAATCAAATTGCTCAAGAACAATCAAAAGAAAAAGGCTTTGATGCTGCAAAATTAGATCAAGCTATGATTGATATTAAGAAAGCTCTAGCAGAAATCAAAGAAAAACAAGGTCAAGTAGCGACAAAAGAAGATGTTAAAAGAATTGTAAATGAGGCATTGAAAAAATATGGCTTAGATAAAGTGATTAGTCCCACTCAAGTGAATAATATTATTCAGTTCGCCTTAAGTTATCAACAAACAAGTGCGATTGATTCTAAGCAAGTGTTAGAACAATTAAATTCATTGTCTAATACTGTAAAAGGGAAAATTGGTCAATTAGTGGATCAAGCGAATCGTGAAGGTTGGTTTGATAAAATTGTGGCATTCTTTAAAGAAATATTCAATGCTATCTTTCATTCAAAATAGAGAATAACAAAAAAGTCCATAGAGCGAATCTATGGACTTTTTGCTATCTAAAATAAAATAAATAAGAAACTTAGTACAATAATTAATTGAATAGATAAACCAATTAAAGCAATATATGGAGTATCTAAACGAGTATCATTTTGTTCCTGAGCAATGGAAATGACAAATGTTACAATAAATGTAAACAAATGCAATGTAAAGAAGAATAAAATAACGACTAATAAAGCAATTGGAGATACAAATGTCATAAATGCTGTAATGATTAATAAAATAATCGCTAAAGCATTCATCGATTCATATTGTGTTAACCAATAATGAAATACATGTTGTCGTTTCAACAAAATATGTTTTACTCCAAAGGCAATGACTGGGAATCCAAAATAAAATACAGCATAGAATAATAATAGTTTTAAGAAAACTAAAATATAATTCGGAGTAACCGTTAAACTTGGTAGGATAGAAATATCCGCCAGTAATTGGTATTGAGATAAAACTGCACGAATTCCATGCGTTGTAATATAAGAAGATAATAAGGTTGAAACAAAAATCATAATGTAACCAAATAATCGACTATTTTGACGTTTTCTTGAATAATTATTGGTTGGATGGATTAGTTTTCCAAAGAAGAAGCTAAAGAAACGAGTAATTCTTCTCCAAAAGCTTGAATAAATCGCTTGGTTATTTTTGATGCGATATTCTTGATCACTCCTGTTTTCTACAGAACTTGGTTGAGTAATTTTATTATCTTCATCAAATAAGGATGTTTGGATTGTTGTTGAATTTTCATTTAAATGTTCATCTTGTACAGTGCCACAAAAAGGACATAGTGGTTCTTTCTCTTCAATTAATTCGTGGCAGAATGGGCAATTTTTCACGTAAATTCTCCTTTATCAATCAGAATTGATTTTCTCTGTTGTATTGTATCATAGAATGCAAGTGGACAAAAGAAAAAGGACTAGAAATCTCTAATCCTTTTATAGTGGCATATACTAGTATATGTGTCATGGTGTTCACATCACACATGAACAAACAGCTACATCCGGTAGTGTGCAAGCACATCTGTTCCACTTGACTTAGCAGACTTCTATGTCTGCTTGTCGCCTCATCGCATAGATAGTATTATAGCAGACAAGAGAGTAGCTGTCACGTAAAAACACTAAATATCCAAAATTTTTGTAATATAAAAAGCACCCCAAAAGGTGCTAGTTGATTACATTTCAGTAAATGCTAGTGGAACTAAATCACGTAAAATTGTTTCTTTTAATTCGCCTTTATTATTAGAAAGGTAAATTGGAGTATCGGCAAGACATAGTTCTACTAATACTTGACGGCATAAACAACATGGAGGTAAGAAGTAGTCTGTTTTACCGGCTACTACAAGCATTTCCACATCTTCTTTTTGATAGCCTTTTGTTACCCCTGTGAATAAAGCTGTACGTTCTGCACAGTTTGTTGCTCCAAAAGAAACATTTTCCACATTAACTCCAGTAATTACTGTTCCATCTTTATATAAAATGGCACAACCTACTGGGAAGTTAGAGTAGGGACAATAAGAATGTTCCAATGCTTTTTTTGCATGTACATATAGTTCTTCAGGTTTCATAAAAGTACTCCTTAATTGGGATTATTTTTGACGAATAATTTCGATTTTGTATCCATCTGGATCTTTTACAAAATAATAGTTTGCTGGATTTCCAGGAAGTCCTTTTAATTCTGTAACATCATAGCCTTTTGCTACGTGTTCAGCATGCCATCCTTCTAAATCATTGCTACTAATTGCAATATGACCGTAACCATCTCCGATTTCATATCCTGGATGTCCGTAGTTATACGTTAATTCTAATTCGTAATCATCATCTTCAAAAGCTAAATAAACGATTGTAAATTTGTGTTCTGGGAAATCTTTACGACGAGTTTCTTTAAATCCAAATGCTTCTTGGTAGAAAGCTAAACTCTCTTCTAAGTTTTTAACACGAACACATGTGTGCAACATTTTTGACATAGTATTCTCTCCTTTTGGATGTTTTTGTCTTATTAGCATAACGGATTATAGATTTTAATGCAAGAAATATACAACTTAGGATGGAAGGGAATGTAACTCAAAATGTAAACACTTGTTTATAAAATAAATACACTTTTTGATAAAAATCAAGTAAAAATGATTGAACTTCAAAAAAGAATGAAGTTTCTTCCTAAAGGCATCCGTAAATCGCAAACAATGCGAAATTCAAGGAGAGGTTAGCCTCTCCTTTTTTTGATCGGTTTTCCTCTTGTATTAGGTGTCGAGTTTTGTAGAATGACTGGAGTTTTATTTGAGTAAGAAAAAAAATGATGGAGCCTATTATTATTTGTGTTCGTGCTGAGGAATTGATCCCTGAAAAAAAGTCGCCTGAAGCGATGTGTTGGGATATTAAAGCGGATGAGACTTTTACTCTGCAGCCTGGAGAGCTTAAATTAGTGAAAAGCTGAATTAAGACCTTTATTCCTACAGGATGGTGTGCTAAACTTCATGCGAGAAGTTCTCTTCCGTTTAAGAATGGGCTTTTGCTAGCAAATGGTGTTTGATTGATTGATTCAGACTATAGAGGAGAGTATTGGATGCAGTTGTATAATTTTACTCAAAATCCAGTAACTATTCAACAATATACGAGACTTTGTCAACTAGAATTTGCTCCGCATTATTGGTGAGTAGCTCAGTATGGAACTGCTGAGATTCCTCAGGTAGAGATCAAGGTGGATGAGCAGCTTTTTGATACTTTTGATCAAGTATATAGTTCTGAGAGATGAACTGGTGGATTTGGTTCTACGGGTGCTCATTAAAGCGTTATCTCCCCATTTGTGTTTATTTTTTTGTGTTAAAAAATGATAAAAAATCTGATCAAAACTCCTGAACAAATCAGGAATATTACTGATTCTTGTAAATATCTCAATGAGCATCTCTACTATCTTAAGGAGCATACTAAGGCTGGAATGACGCTTTTAGAACTTGAGGAGTTGGCTCAGGCTTGGCTTGATGAAAGGAATTTGATTTGAGCATTTAAGGGATATGAAGGATTTCCTGCGAATCTTTGTTTGTCTGTAAATGACTGTGTGGTGCATGGGATCCCTGATCATACTATCTTGAAGAATGGAGATTTGCTTAAAATTGATGCCGGAATTATTTATAAGAAGTGAGTTTCTGATTCTGCTATTAGCTTGATTGTTGGTGATGCAAGTGCAAATCCTTTAGGTGCTCAACTTATTAAGGTTACTAAAGAAGCACTAGATCGTTGAGTTGCGACTATCAAGACTGGAGGTTTTGCGTATGACTATTCTAAAGCGGTCTATAACCATATTACTAATGAAGGATTCAGCGTTTTGAAAAGCTTGAGTGGACATGGGGTGTGAACAGATGTTCATGAGCTGCCTTATTTCATGAATCATCCTACTGCTGCTATGAAAAAAATCCAGTGGAAACCTGGTATGGTGGTGGCTCTAGAGCCTATTACCGCGGTAGAGTCTGATGATGTGGTTTATCATGAAAGTGATTGGAATCTTTATTGTAAAAAGGGAGATTTAGGAGCTCAGTGGGAATATACGGTTTTGATTACTGAGAATGGACCTGAAATTTTGGCAGGAATTCAGGAAGATTGGTATTAATTTATTTGTATGTTGTCAGATGAAAATTATTTCTCGAAATGTTAATGGGATTAGGGCTGTACTTCAAAAAGGTTTTCTTGATTTTGTAAAGCAGGAAAATCCTGATATTCTCTGTCTGCAGGAGGTGAAAGCCTTTGAACATCAATTGCCAACTGAGGTAAGGTTTGCAATGCAGGAGTATGAGTATGTTTGGCATCGTTCAGAGAGGCCTGGATATGCGTGAACTGCTATCTTTTATAAAAAGTCGCTTCCAATCTTAGCAAAGCATAATGCTTTTCAAAATCCTGCATGTTTTAACGATGATGGGAGGGTAACTGCCGTTGAATGGTCAGATTTTTTGCTTTTGAATATTTATTTCCCTAATGGAGGAGATAGAGCGGATGGAACAGAGATGTTAACTTATAAGCTCGATTTTTATAAACGGTATCAAGAGTTTGTTGCTCAGAAAGTTAAAGAATGAAAAAAGGTAATCACAACTGGTGATTTTAATATCTGTCATCGTCCGATTGATATTGCGAGGCCAAAGGAAAATGAGAATTCAATCTGATTTCTACCAATTGAGAGAGCTGAGATGGACAAAATGGAAGAAAGCTGACTTATTGATGTTTTTAGGCTTCAGAATTCTGATTTAGGAGAGAAGTATACTTGGTGGAGCTATAGGGCTGGAGCGAGACCAAGAAATGTTTGATGGAGATTGGATTATTTTTGGGTAAGTGAAAATTGTTTAGATCAGATCTGAAAAATGGTGCATTACGATCAAGTTTTGGGTTCTGATCACTGTCCGATTGGAATTGAGATAGGGAAAGCATAGTTTTGCTTTCTTTTTCATATTGATTTTTTGTAAATATGT
>ERZ773018.1792-NODE-1792-length-11195-cov-8.783034_pt1 | contig 11195 bp, 9 predicted proteins | sample MGYA00580840_ERZ773018 | MGnify/ENA primary metagenome ERZ773018 (study PRJEB29015, sample SAMEA2738125) | human oral metagenome | biome: human oral; feature: human-associated habitat; material: saliva | place: China | collected 2256 ... | reverse complement strand
CTTCTACGACGATGGTTTCTCAAATTACATCTATTATATCAGCAGCTACGATTAGCGTATTATTCTCAGCATTGTCACGTTTACAAGACGATAGAGAACAATACAAGCAGATCTATTATAAATTTCTGCGATATATTGGATTGTTTGTAGTCCCGTTAGGAGCCGGAATCTTCGTGTATCGCGATGTTGTTACAAATATTCTGTTAGGAAGTCAATGGAAAGAAGCATATCTACTTATTGGTTTTTGGGGATTCATTCTCTCTGAAAGCGTAATATTCCATGATATGAGTGGGACGATTACACTCTCTAAAGGAGAGCCAAAACTGTTATTTGCAAACAATATGCTTCAAGCGATATTGATGGTACCTGCACTATATTTCAGTGCAAAATATGGTTTTACAGCACTTGTAATAACAAGTTGTATTGTACGTATTCAACTTCCGATTGTACAAACATTTTTTGCACAAATGGTATCAGGTATTAAAGTTCTAGATATTTTTAGTGAGATTAAGAGTTATATTATTGCGACAGCCGTGATGGTTATTATGGCACTAGTTATGAGAAGTTTTATTCATGGTGGTATATTGTTGTATCTATCTATTTTTGTATGTATTTTGATTTATTTTGGAATGTTATGGATACAAAAAGATAGTAGAGATATGATTACGAATATACTAAATATCGCAAAAGCAAAAATTTTGCGTAAATAGTATAAAGAGGAGGATGAAATATGAAGGTTATTAGCTGTGCTTCTTACCACGGAACAGGTTCAAGTGCTATTACAGATTTTTTAAGCGAATTCGATAATGTTTATTCAATGACAAATTATGAATTTCGTTTCGTACAAGATCCAGATGGAATTTCAGATTTAGAATATAATCTAGTTGAAAATCACAATCGTCATAATTCTGGACATGCATTAAAGAGATTTAAGCGATTGACAGACTTTAATGCAGGTACAAAGTTTAATAAGAGATATGAACCATTCTTTGATAATCAGTATAAGAAAATTTCTTACAAATATATTGATCGTTTAACAGATTTCACATTTAAAGGATATTGGTTTTACGACCTATATGACAAGGGAACATTCTATTATTATTTAACACGTCTTCCAGAAAAGATTATGAGTAAGTTACATGGTAGCCCAGAGGACGTTGTATTTACAAACCCACTACCAAATGAAATTACTTATTGTTCGCATCCGACGGAAGAACAGTTTTTAACTTATACAAAAGAATATATTGATGAGTTATTGACGATTGCAAACAAGGAACACAAACCTTATTTAATGGTTGATCAAATTGTACCGCCATCAAATATTCAAAGATTTGTTAGATACTTTAATGATCTTAAGGTAATTGTTGTAGATCGTGATCCACGAGATTTATATATCCTTACAAAATATATGTGGAAAGATCCAGTCGTTCCATGTGAGAGTGTAGACTTATTTTGCAAATGGTTTGCATATATTCGTGAACATAGAAAAACAGAGGTATATGATCCAAAGAATGCAATTCTAGTTCAATTTGAAGATTTGATTTACAAGTATGACGCGACAACAACAAGAATTATGGATTGGCTGGGCTTAACAAAGGAACAACATGTTTCTCCGAAATCCGTATTTGATCCTGCGAAATCGATTAAGAATACAAAATTATGGATTAGCCATCCTGAATATCAAAAAGAAGCTGAAGAAATTGCGAAAAAACTACCAGAATATTTATATGACTATGCGGAGTAGATAATGAAAAAGCGAATTGTTTTTGTATTAAATAATCTTCAATACGCAGATGGAGTAGCTAAGGTATTAGTTGAACTCTGTAATTTCTTGGATGAGAATTTATTTGATATTACAATTATTCCAATTTATCGATGCGATTCAGATTTTATTAAACTCTTAAAGCCTGCTATACATATTCAGAAAACTTTGGGATTTTATTTTAGAGGGCTTGATAAGATAGTAAATGCATTACCAATCCGCTTTCTTTATCAAAAAATAGTGGGTGGAAATTATGATATTGAAGTTGCATTCCAATATGGACTTGCGACAAGAATGATAGCAAATTCAACGAATCGCAATGCGATACATTACGCATGGATGCATGGTTATGATGAAGGCCTAACATTAAGAAATGAATATCCTAAGTTTGATAAAGTTTTCTGTGTTTCTAAGTTCAATGAAGAGCGGTTACGTAAAGAGTCAAATGGTACAGTCAATGTTGAATGTTGCTACAATATCATTGATGAAAGTAAAATCTTGGAAGCATCTAAAGAAAAAATATCGGAGGTTACTTCAAGAAAACCTGTGTTTGTTGCAGTGGGTAGACAAACTCCCGAGAAGGGGTTTCTACGCCTTGTTGATGTTGCAAATCGATTAAAAAAAGATGGCTATAATTTTACACTTTGGCTTATTGGTGATGGCGTAGAACACCAACAACTAATAGATAAGGTAAATAGCAATCAATTAGAAGATACTGTTAAGTTATTGGGGATTCAATCAAATCCACATAAATTCACTTCTAAAGCCGATGTATTTATATGCTCTTCTTTTAGTGAGGGTTATAGTACAGCGTGTGCAGAAGCTATTTTACAAGGTATACCTGTTATATCAACTGCTGTAAGTGGTGCTCAGGAAATCATAGATGATAGTCAATGTGGAATGGTGTGTCAATTAGATGATAACAGCCTGTATGAAGCTTTGAAGTATGTATTAGATAATCCAGAAGTCATACATGAATGGAAGAAAATTCTAGAGACAACAAAGCTCAAATTTGGATCTGCTGAACGTGGAAAGAGAGCAAGTAATATATTCATTTAATAGAAATACTTAAAAAACTATAGCTAATTCAAAACACAATGTAATATGGGATGTCATATAAATGAAGACACATTCGCAGACATCCCTTTTAAATTGCAATAATACTATTTGTGAAAAATTAGGTTTAGCTCATCATGTTTGGTGTTGATAAAATCAGTTGTTGGAAGTTCAATAAACAGAATCATTTATGGTATAATCATAACGAATAATTTTTGGAGATTAGAAATGAAAATAGACTTAATAAAAGAAAGTTATGTAAATATCTCTGGTAATATTTATGATTCAGATTTTATAAATTTAGCAAATATTAAAGACGGAAAAATAAATTTTGATGAGAATACTTTATTTCTTTCTGAAAGTAAAAAGAAAAAGTTGAATGAACAACCCATAAAGAAGAACCTTGAATGTATTTATGTATTTGATTGCAACGGTTCTTATGGTTTGGTTGCATCCCTTCCAATTCAAGAGTATGTTGATGAGAGAATTAAGTGTCATGAACTCATTTTACCTGATACTGTACAGGGAATGATTGCTAACTCTCATATTTATAACTCTGAAACTGCACCTGTTTTGGTAACACATCAAAAAAAGATTGATTTAAAGAAGTTTGTTACATCTGAGAAATATATAAATAAATATGAATATCAGAACATCACATTGTTTGAGTTTGTTGGTGATGAGGCAAAAAAGATCTTAGAACAATATGATGATATTGAGACAATGTATGTGGCTGATGGACATCATAGACTATATACAACATCAATGGTACGAAACAAAAAAAATATTCTAACTTGCTTTTTGGGATTTTCAGAAATTCAAATTCTGCCAATTAATAGAGTAATTAAGAATGTTGATGCTTCATCTTTTGAAAAAGCAAAGAATTTTATGGTAAATATGCTAGGAATCTCAACAGATGAAGAATTATCAAAAGGATATGTTAGAATCACATATCAAGATGATTCGTTCTTAGTAAAATTAAAAGTTGTAGAGGGAGACTTATTCTGGAATAACGATGTGTACAGATTGAATACACAAATTATTTCAACAGCATTTAGAATTTTAAATTTCTCTAATGTCGAATATGTGATGCAATATGATTTGGAGAATAAGAAAAAGAATTTAGATAGTAAAGATGTACTATTAGAGGTTACAGCATTATCTTTAGAAGAGTTTTCTGAACTATCAGATAGTGGATGTATATTGCCTCCTAAGTCAACATGTTTCGTTCCAAAGTTTCCATCATTTTTGATTTTTAATAAATATAGATAAGGATAATGATATGCAAGGATTAATATTAGCTGCTGGAATGGGTAGTCGATTAAAAAAACTAACTGAAAACAACACTAAATCAATGGTTGAAGTAAATGGTGTTTCTTTAATTGAAAGAATGCTACGTATTTTAGATTCAAAAAAATTATCAAGAATCATTGTGGTTACTGGATATAAAAGTGATTTTTTTATCCAGTATATAAATGGTCTGAATCTATCTACAGAAATTGTATTTATTAATAATGATATTTACGATAAAACCAATAATATCTACTCAATGTATCTTGCTAAAGATGAAATGATTAAGGAAGATACAATAACATTAGAATCTGATCTCATCTTTAATGATGAGATGATAGATACAATTTTAAATGATACTAGAGAGAATCTTGCGTTAGTAGCAAAGTATGAACCTTGGATGGATGGTACTTGTCTTAAAATTAATGAAAAAGAAGAAATTCTAGATTTTATATCAGGGAAAGAATTTAACTTTCATGATGCTGATCAATACTATAAAACAATCAATATTTATAAGTTCTCTAAGGACTTTTCAACGAATACATATTTCCCATTTTTAGAAGCGTTTATGAGTACCAATGGAAAGAATGATTACTATGAAGCAGTTTTAAAAATAATCATCGGACTTGGTAAGAACCATATTCAAGCAAAATGTATTGGGGATTCAGTTAAATGGTATGAGATTGATGATGAACAAGATTTAGATATTGCAAGTTCTATCTTTTCGGAAGGTGAGAAGAAACTTGGTAAAATGCAAGAAAGATATGGTGGGTACTGGAGATATCCAAAACTACTAGATTTTTGTTATCTAGTAAATCCTTACTTCCCACCTAAAAAGATGATTGATGAGTTTCAATATAGTTTTAAAACTCTCTTGGAGCAATATCCTTCAGGATTAAAAGTGAACTCATCATTGTGTGCAAAAATATTTGGTGTTCCGGCAGATAAGATTGTTGTAGGTAACGGTGCCGCAGAACTCATCAAATCTGTGATGGGAACACTTCAAGGAAATGTTGGATTTATTCGACCAACATTTGAGGAATATCCAAATAGATATGATAAATTGAACGAAATTATTTATATTCCAAATAACAATAATTTTAGTTACGATGCAAATGATTTAATTCAGTTCTATGCAGATAAAGATATTAAGGCGTTGGTTTTAATTAATCCTGATAATCCAACAGGAAACTATATAAAGAAAGCTAATGTTCTTGAGCTTCTTAAATGGTGTAAAGAAAAAGACATTACTTTTATACTTGACGAAAGTTTTGTGGATTTTGCTGAGGAAGAAGATTTATCCTTTATAAATGAGGAATACTTGAATTTATATGACAAGTTTATTGTTGTAAAGAGTATCTCAAAATCATATGGCGTTCCTGGTGTGAGATTAGGAGTATTATGCACTTCCACCACTAATTTGATAGATCATATTAAAAAAGATGTCTCAATTTGGAATATTAATTCATTCGGAGAGTTTTACCTCCAAATTTACGAAAAATATAAGAAAGATTATGCTGTTGCTTTGAAAAATATTAAGCATGCAAGAAAGACTTTTATTGATAAACTTCAAGAAGTAAAGGAATTTAGAGTTATTCCTAGCGAAGCTAACTATGTAACGATTGAAGTTCTGGAAGGTACTTCAAAGGAATTGTGCATATCTATGCTTGAAAAGAATATTTTCATTAAAGATTTAACGCCAAAGATTCACTGGCTAAATAAGCAATTTATACGTGTTGCAATTAGAGATGAAGTGGATAACGATCTCTTTATACAAGCAATTAAATCCTATTACAAGGCATAAGTTAAATAAGGCAATGTCCTAAAAAATCTAGATGTTATATACTCTAGATTTTTTCATGGTTACTTAAAAAGTATATTTTTATAAAATTGGAACTATCAATAACCAAAAAGAAGAGTAGCGATGATTTTAGAGTATTTGACAATTATGATTTTTTAATAATACAATGTATTCACATTATCGCAAAGTGCGCTATATATACGTTAAATGTAAGGAGAGAAAGAATGAGGAAGACTACACCAGCGAGTATTTTTGCTAAGTTGATGATTGCATCAGTTTTTTGTTCATCAACTGCAAAGTTATATGAAGTTTATGCAACTAATGTTGCTAAATATGTTAGTAGACAGTCAAGAATTGTAAGTCCAAAACCATTATATTATGTAAATGGTGCTCTAGCTAATGGCTGGGTAGTTCATAAGCCACCAGTAGATGGCTATTATTACCTGTTCTATAAAGATGGCGAACGTTTAACTGGTATGGGTACAGATGGCAATGGTGAACATCTATTCATCAACGGTCTACTTGCCCAAGGCTTGCAGACATTTGCAGGACAAGAGCGTATATATAAGGATGGCAACTATGCAAATGGTTGGGTAAATGGCATATATGCAATCAATGGATACTATGCCCATGGCTGGGTAGTTCATAACCCGCCGGTAGATGGACAGTATTATCTGTTCTATAAGTATGGTGTACGACTAACGGGAAAGGGTACAGATGGTAATGGCGAGCATTTATTTATCAATGGTTTGCTTGCGCAAGGACTACAAGAATATGCCGGTGGAAAACGTTGTTATGTAGATGGTAATCTTGCCAATGGTTGGATATTTCACAAAGAGCCAATCGATGGAAAGTATTATCTATTCTATAAAGATGGCGAACGTTTGACTGGTATGGGTACAGATGGTAATGGTGAACATCTATTCATCAACGGTCTACTTGCCCAAGGATTGCAGACATTTGCAGGACAAGAGCGCATATATAAGGATGGCAACTATGCAAATGGCTGGGTAAATGGCATATATGCAATCAATGGATACTATGCTAATGGCTGGGTGAAAACCGATTCAGGAGAAGAAATCTATTTTATATATGGGAAGAATGCGTCACCTAAAACGCTTAGAGAAAATTACACGAATGAGGAGTTTATTCAAGTAATAGCGTACTATGTTCGTAAATACTCTGCTCAGTATGGTATCAAAGTTAATAGTGGAATTATTGCACAAGCAATCCTTGAAAGCAATTGGGGGAGATCATCTTTATCTGCCAAGTACCATAATTATTTTGGCCTGAAGGCGGGGCCATATTGGAAAGGAAAATCAGTTAATATGGCTACGCAGGAAGAATATGTTCCTGGAACATACACAAATGTTCGTGACAACTTTAGAGTTTATAACAGTATTGAGGAAGGGGTACGTGGATATTTTGAGTTTACGAAGTTTCCTAACTATGCAAAGATTAAAACGGCTACAACACCTGAAGAGTATTTGACTTATATTAAGCAAGCAGGATATGCGACTAGTTCAACATATGTTCAAAATACGCTTAGAGTTGTAAATACGTATAATTTAACAAAATATGATTAAAATACAGTCTACTAATTTCTAGGTTTGGTGATATAATCTGTAACTAGATATAGTAGACTTTTTAAATAAATGCTAGTAAAACGAAGGGAATCTATATAAATATCTAAAAGAGGGTTTATTTTGTCGCGTCAGATTTGGGAATAGAATAGGAAGATATAATATACGATATAGTAAGAGAATGATATAATCAACATGTTATATATTCAGAAAAAAAAGAGGGATTAGAATGAATAAAATGACAAGTGAGAAGATTATCTTCCTAAATTTTTTGATGTCTTGCTTTATGGTGTGTTACCATACTATTTCAATTAATGATAGTTATGCTCTTAACACTTGGGATGTACGATTTGCAAGAGGGTTTGGAAATGTTTTTTCTGTAATGGGAAGTTTTGCAATGTGTTATTTCTTCTTTATAACAGCATACTTATTGTTTCGGAACTATGAATTAAAAGACTATAAGAGGAAAATGAAAAGAAGGTTTTTTTCATTATTAATACCTTATGTAGCATGGCAAATTATCATTACATTTATCGATATTTTGCAAAAGCAATATATATTTGAAAAAACAGATTTTTTATTCAGAACGTTTTTAATTCAAAAGTATCCTCTAGATGGACCACTTTGGTATGTCTTGGCAATATTTTTACTTGCACTCATCTCTCCTATACTTCTCTTAATGCTTAAAGAGAAAAAGGTAGGATGGGGATTTATTATGATTGTCTCAATTTTAACGCAAGTTATGTACAAGCTTCCTTTTAAGATTGTTCAGGATATACTGCAGTTTGGAGTAATGGATAATGTTATATATTACTTGCCGTGCTATCTTGTTGGTGCATTTTATGGTAAATATGAAGAAAATCTTCATCCACAAAATTTGTTAGGATATATATTATTGCTACTTGGAGTATCATATTTTTTAGAAGGCTTTATCCCTTCTCTTTTTGGGGTTATGACAAAAATGATGTTACCAGTATTTATGTTTTTCTTAATACCTTCATTTAATAATTTCAAGTTATTAAAAGTATATAATTTGACTTTTTTAATGTATGCGATTCATCAACCGTTGATAAATGATTTGTGGGATGGTATGTTCAAATTTTATATTAAGCAGAATTTTTCCGTAACTGTATATAATGTTGGATCGCGTTTTGTAATTTTGTTACTAACACTTTCTGTATCTGCATTGATTTATTTTATATTAAGCTGCATATCTCCAATGTTTTTGGGAATCTTAACAGGTGGCAGACAAACCGTTGTACAGTGAAGCATTTCGACGAATTGACTGAATTTGTTAGAAAAAAAGAATATCGTCCATAAAAATGATTTTGTGCTACACTTTGGATAAAGTAAGAATTGTTTGTAAGACGCGTCAAGTTATACACAAATTATTGTACGTTTATTTCTAAAATAGTTTTAGAGATTAAAATTTGGGAGAAGTAATTAGAAGAGGCCATTATAGAAGGATTAGATGAAAGTATCATTCAAAAAAACAAGATATGTTAAATCAGGCAAAGCTAGAGTTAGAAAAATATAATACTGATCGAACGGAAGTGGAGCTGGCAGAGGCAGAACTGGCACGATGACAGATGAAATCTATGAGCGGTTATATGGAGGAACTGGAGAAATAGTTGCTGAAGTTACTGAACCAGTTGCTGATGAGGAAGTAATAGAAGAAAAAGAAGCTGAAAAGCAGTTTATAGAAGAAATTGAGGAACAAGAATTTCCGATTCAATTTGCTGAACCGCCGATAGAATTTAATATGCAGTTGTCAGAGATTCAGGAAAGTACAGAACATCCAGTTGCACCTATTGATTTTTCCGCATTGTCTTTCACAGCTCTTGCAGGTGTTGGAATCTACTTTGCAAGAAAGAAGTATTAAGCAAATAACTAAAAAAGTCTCTGTTAGGGATTGCAAAGCCTACGGAGACTTTTACATGCTTGCAAGTTATTTTAGATTACCTTTTTTGATATGACTCTGAAGGATATGATCCGTTACTTCATAAATAGCTTCGGAACCAAGTCTTGTTTTAAATTGACGACCATATACTTTTTCGGCAGTGACCTGATGTTCCTTCCAGTCACCACCGTCATTTGAGTTGTTTAATAGGAGTGGCTGGAAGTTATCCATTGCATGTGCAAAACGTGCTTCTGGAGTTTCATTAGCTTCAAACTCATCAAATAGATTGGTAAGCTCAGTCTTTTGGTCGTCTGGTAGAATTGAATATATTCTTTCTTTGGCAAGGTCTTCTCTTGCCTTTTGTGTCTTTAGACCTTCTGTATCGTATGCGTAGGTATCACCTGCATCAATTTCAACAATGTCATGGATAAGACACATCATCATTGTTTTAGCGACATCAATCTTTTCATTTGCATGTTCCTTTAAAAGATAGGTCATGATAGCCATGTGCCATGCATGTTCTGCGTCATTCTCATTTCTTCCATGATTGGTTAAATGAGTCTGACGGAAGATATTCTTTTCTTTATCGATTTCTAGGATGAAATCCATTTGTTTTTGTAAACGTTCATTCATGATTGATACGCTCCTAATTATTTGCTAAAATCAACAGTTTTTAAAATTGCCTGTTCCATAACATAAGCAGCGATTGTACCTACAACATTGATGTCTGCTGGTATGGTACTAGAACTCATTGCATAGATGGAATCTCCATCAAATGTAGTGTGTACTGGTTTAATAACACGTGCATATCCATCATGTGCCATGCCTGCAACTTTTGTAAGTGCTGTCTTATCCAGTTTTGCATTGGTAATGATTGCACCGATAGTTGTATTTTGATGGAATAAATCACGACCTAAGATTGCAGTGTATAACGCCTCCTCAGCATCGATAAAACCACCATCTTTTAGATTGCGAATACCAGAGAGTATGTTACCGCTATTAGAATTATAGATATTACCGACTGCATTGACTGCGACGATAGCTCCAACTTTTAAATTACCTAGTTGTACTGCGTAGGTTGCTAGGGCAGAAGGGGAGGCTTGTTTTGGACCATATATCTTCCCGATAGTAGCACCAGTACCGGCTCCGTGTCTTCCTTCTTCAAAGATTCCTTGATATGCATTTTCGCATGCTTGATAACCAAGATTAGCGTCCGGATATTTTTGTGTTGGATTACCATTTAAATCAAATAAGCAGGAAGCACAGACAATAGGTACAACACCTGCCGCAGTAGGGAAACCGATGTTGCGCTCTGCTAGAAACTTCATAACACCACTAGCAGTATCAAGACCAAATGCACTACCTCCGGATAGTACAATCGCATGTACTCCATCGTTAGCAGCGAGTGGATTTAATAATCCACTTTCTCTAGATGCAGGAGCACCACCACGAATATCGATTCCGGTAGGATATCCTGATTCACTTAATATGACAGTACAACCGCTATTAGAATCTGGATATTCAGCACTACCTAATTTGAATTCTGTGAATGCATGGATGGATATTTCTTGTAATAAACTGTTTTTCATATAAGCACCTTCATAGAAATAGTATAGAAAAAATAATGAGAAATGGAATATTTTATGAACGATATTCCATATAAATGAATACTTTCATTTCCTTTTGATAAATGTTAGGGAAAAGAACTTTTGCATCTATTATGAACATGTTAATATAAAAACAGTATAAAACAGGAGGCCGTATAATGGTAATTGAAGATTTAAAATTACACGCGAAGAATAT
>ERZ773018.1791-NODE-1791-length-11196-cov-3.326003_pt1 | contig 11196 bp, 21 predicted proteins | sample MGYA00580840_ERZ773018 | MGnify/ENA primary metagenome ERZ773018 (study PRJEB29015, sample SAMEA2738125) | human oral metagenome | biome: human oral; feature: human-associated habitat; material: saliva | place: China | collected 2256 ... | reverse complement strand
AAGATGTTGAATGAGCTTAGTAAATATATTGAACTTCCTAGCATGTACAAGAGCAATAATAAGGGGAAGCGTGTTTACGGAAGCACTCTTGGTGACGACGGAAGCGTAAAAGACGCATATATTAAGAGTTATATTCGTAGGATGTTTAATATTAATAATGAAGGTCAACCAAACGGCCGTAATTATAGTGAAAGGAAGTAAAATGGATTTAAGTAGTGTTATGCAGAACATCGAAAACATCCGCAACTCTGAACTTAAAGATGTCAAGGCAGTTAAAGATAATGAGCAAAATACGGGGGAAGCGACGGCTCAAACTATCGATGATTATTCAAAACAGGCTTTTATGCGAAACAGAGCACTCAAAAAGCCTGTACATCATGGGGCAAGAGGAAGAGTCTTCTTATTTACTGATTTGCTTGTAAACGGGGATAAAGCTAAACGTATTAAGGGTTTAAGAAAAGTCTATGCTGAGGTGAAATCTGAGATGTCATGGAATAAAGACTTGCGTCCAGAGCTTGTAGACCCAATAGCCGAACGATATATGGAAGAAAAGTTTTTACCAGTGGTAGAGGCAATTATTATGCAGACATCGCCAGAAGAGCTATATAATTCGAGCAAATCGTTAGCTTTACTAGATAAATACGTTATTCTTTCGGCAAAAAGTGGGGGTAGTGGCTATACCAAACAATATATTAAGACGGCATATCTAGATAGAGGTATTTTTACTAGTGGTGAATATTCAAGCCCAGAAATAATTGAGGGTATTCAAAAGCTTCGCAACCTGTCTAGCCAAGTCGAAAATCGCACGATGTTTCTTCTCGCTAAACGACTTAAAGAGCGTGTAGATACTGGTAAAACTATGGCGACAGGCGACGATTATGCCTTACTTTCCCGTATAGTTTCTTTCTATAATTAAACAGGTGATAATATAATAATATGAACAGTAATTGTGGTATTGATGGACAAACAGTAGGAAGTTTGAAGAGACAACTTCCTGACCTCTTAATAAAAATTATTCCAAAGGAATTTGGCGATAGTGTAAATGGCTCTGACCCTGTACGGATTGGGTTATACCGAAATGCTATTATTACCTACCGAGCGGACGGGCTGACCTATTTATTTGACGAAAATGGGTATTTTGCGTTATTCAAAGGTATTTCCGCTGAACATTTTATTATCGACACAGAGCTTTTAGAAAACTCAGAAAACGCCATTTCAAATAAGGCTGTGTACGCAAATCTTAAAGCATTAAAAAAGAAATACGATGAGGTATTAAAAGCTAATAAAGCCTTATCCGATAAGGTAGTCGAATACGGAAATAAGATTGAAGAATTAAAAGCCAAGATTTCTAGTGTTGAACAAAATAGCTTGAAGCTTGTAACCGTTACGAATGTGAACAACATCTCAAATCCAGTTGAAAACACCCTCTATGCTGAAATACCGAATAACTAGACATTTTTTATAAAATGCAGGTTGTCCGTTTATACTTAAACTATGAATAAGTGTTGCAATAATAACTGTGGTTGCCCAGACCCAATTCTTGGAATAGATATTCCAAATCACGACGACAAAACTAAGGTTGAATTTGATTTTGGTGGCAAAGCAGTCAAGTTTGATTTTAGTGAGGTAGTGAAAGCTGGTGAAACTGATACCGCTCTTTTAGTAGACGGTGTAAAACGAATATTGAAGTTTATGGCAGAACGACACGTCGACTCTATTTCAGCAGAAACTCTTGGAAAAATCTTGCACCTGTCTGATATCGGTGATGTTAAGACCCTTGGGGCAAAAGAGAACGCCTTGTTTGTTTACCAGAAAGGTGAAGCTTGTGGGGATGGTTGTGCGACCGTTGGCGACTCATGGACAACTTGGAACGCTCTTGACCACCAAGTGAATACCTTGCAAACAGTAATGGGGTTTGATAAAGAGGGGAAGCCTCAATCTCTTTCTGCACCACAAAATAAAGACCAAGTCTTTTTACTTGGCTGGAATAAAGATAAAGGCGTGTCATATCTCCGTCCAGTTAAAGTTTCCACCGCCCCGAGAAATGGCAATAATAAAAAGCTTGCGTTATATCTAGATGAAAAAGACGGTTCTATTGTAGCCGTGGAGGAAGACTAAGATGTTTAAGATTAGGGATTTTTTTCAAGAAGATGAGTGCCAAAAAACCGACGCTCACACCATTAATGCTAAATTGGAATTAAAGCTAGACCCCTTTAACCCGACTGGTTTTATTTTAGAGAACCCGTGGGGCGATACTGGGTTAGATATTAAGAAGCTAATTAAAGCTGGCGAAACTATTACTTCAATAAAATTAGCACCTGTTATAGCACCAACAGCAATACGCTATGAGCGTGAGGATGGCGGTGTTGACTGTATTGAGGGGGACAATCTGTCTAAGATTATCTCTATGAAGTTGCTTGGTGATGTTGACCAAGCGGAAAAACCGACTATGGGTGATGTCTATATCTATGGTGCCGATGAAAAATTCCACCCATTTCAACTAGGGTCAGTCATAAAAAAGATTACTCAAAACGCCGATAGAGATAAAATGATGATTGAGCGTCTCTTAGGCGAGATTGAAGATTTAACAAAAGAAATTGAAAATCTCAAAGAACTTCTCACTAAACCAAAGGGTGTTCCAGAGAATGTTGGGGTGGCTTGGGGAAATATCAATGTTTATGGTGATATATCAAATGCTAATATTAAAGACTCTGGTATCTATACCCACGACATTACCGAAGATAAGACTAATGATTTAATTTTTTCATAGAAAGGAATAATAGATGAATTGCAATCAATCAGTTGAAACAACATATCTCGGCGACTTGCCAATTGACACGCTAGACGCTTTACCTGATTTCTTTATTGTGGAGCGTGATATTTATGATGAGACAACTGGCAACACCACAAGAACTCTGACCCGTGTACCGTCGAAGAAGATTTTGCCAAACGGTAATTTTGACAACATCGCTTTTATTGAGGCAAACAATACTGCTATTGAAGTACCAGAGGGTCAAGTGCGTGGTGGCTACATTAAGAATGAGGGTAGCCGTATGGTTATGCATTTTGCTAACCTCGATACCGCACCTGATTTCCTAATCCTAGGCAAGCGTGCAGGTCTTGTGATGATACAAAATACTGGCTTCGTTCACATTTTGGGTGGCCATGATTACATTATCGGGCAGGAATATTACCAAGGTAAAAATGGTGAGCCGACTACCGATAATACATCAGGCAGAAAACTATTCAAGCCATTGTCTAGGACTATTCTAGCCGTTAAATTGTAGAGGGTGTAATGGAAAAAATCGAAACACTAAGAGCTACCGATGATAATAAGCTTGTCGTTAAGTCCTCTAATACTCAGTATAAGGGGACTTTGGCGGTCAAAAAGGGTGGGGCTTATCTTCCGATTTCTTTCGATATGGTAGACTACATTGACTGTGATGAGGTTAAAACTCACAGGGTGTTTTTGGCTGGTGAAGATAATATTGGCTATCACTATAAAATCAATAGATGTAAATTTGTAGACACTAATTATCTCTTACATGATAAGCGTTTTCATGGGCTAAAACAACTTCCGAAAGAGTTTGGTGAGGGGTTTTATGAAGAATTTTTGGAGAGTCAATCTTTTACTAATGCGGATAATGGAGCTATGGGTATGACAAATAGTGGTATTTTAAGAGTGGGGACAGATTATATTTTAGCTAAGGAAACCTTGGAGGCGACAGAGTAATATGCCAACACCAAAAGTTATTTTAGGTAAAACCGTTAGAGACGACCAGAATAAAAGAACCATAGTACTTGCCTATACGATATATTTGCCTAAAAATAGTAAAGCCAACTTAGTCATTTCAAGAGTGCCAAAAGATACGACTAAGGAATAATAGTAAGCCACGACTAGATATGAGTATGCCTGCATTAGAGCATAGTGTTTTTTATTTTGAAGATGAACAGCTACCAGATAATAAGCGTTTTTCAAGTGCAAACGGCGGGCTGAAACTTTCGGTCGGCTCGGAATATAAAATCGCCGTAAAGTTGACTGCTGGTAGTGATAGTGATTTAGTTATCTCGTCAGATACTTTTAAGGTTGAGAAGCAATTTAAGAATTATGTAATTGCTGGCGGAACGATACCAACTCCTATCGTAGATTTAATCGTAAAAAGTGCCAACACAAAAAAGAAAGTATCAAGACTTTTCATCACGAAAAATAATGGCTTAGACAGGGTAGCTTAGTCGTTATGTTCGTTAATGTAATCGATAATTTGATTAATAATTCGAGCTGTTTGGTCTGGCTGTTTTTTTAACATCTCAGGCGTAATATGTTGAATATTCATACTAATATTATATAATCGAATAAGACAAATAAGAGGAGAAAGTTCAAAAATGGAAACACCAGTTTTAGATAAAATGAAAGCATTCTTAGACCATGCTATTGAGGCTATGAATGAAAACGATAAAGAAGTTCATCTAAAAGAAAAAGAAGCCTTGGTGGAAATGGAAAACACCGAACTTAAAAAGGTAGAAAAAGACCAGGTCTATGGTTTGCTACATGCTTTTTATGTAAATGTAGTTAAGCAAGCTATGTTTGACTTATTCATGAGTCAAAAAACCACAGATGAATTATCTGCCGAATTTTACTCTATCGACTTTAAGGCGGCAAAAGCTAAATACGATGAAGTTATCAAAGCACTAGCAGCTAAGCAAGAAGATATCGAAAAGCAATCAGCTGAGCTTGCGGAAGTCCAGCAAGAGCTTAATTCTATTGGTGCTATCTTCAATAAAGCACGAGAATTAAAGAGCGAGTAGTCTCATATATGGGCAAGTGGTGGTACACTGATAGTCAAGGCAAAAGGAAGCGTACTAAGGCTGGCCTAAGGCACGATTACGACACATTTCAGAGTTCAGAGGAGCAGATTAAAAAACGCTCCTCAAGGAACTCCGCTAGGCGGTCGGCAATTAAGTCTGGTATCATATCAGCAAGGGACAAAAGGGTTATAGACCACAGGAACTCTAATCCGTTAGATAATAGAAAAAGCAACCTGCGTGCCATGAGCAGAAGTGCTAATGCAGGCAAGATAGAAGACTCACGTAAAAAGGGAAGCAAAAGAAGGACATGGAGATAGAAGATTTTGATACACCGTCTGACGGTTTTTCTCATAACTACGATAATCCATATAAGATACTGGCGATTAAAATCGTAACGACACATACCCAAGCGGAAATAAAACGGATGATGTCCGAGCGAGCCTTCTTTAAGAGACTAGTAACGATTGAAATACGAGATAGTATAGATATAAATAGCCCATATGTGGATTGTGTAGAGGAATTGCTGTTAAGAGATAATCAAAAGGTACACCTTAGGTCAGCATATGAAAAGCTGGGTGAATTCTTCTTTGATGAACTTGACCTGTCGATACTTCGAAAACATATTAAATCTTTTTGCGAAAAATGCCACATAAAAATCTAGGTGGCTTTTTTTGGTTATAATGGGGATATGGAACGTTGTAATTGTAATAAATGTAATCACGAAAACGAATGTGGACAGGCAATTATTAAACAAGATGTAATGCCAAAATGCCCAATCAAGGCGGTCATTCCCTCTATCGTGGTTGAAGACTCTTCTAATCTTAAAAACCTCGCGGGGTGTTTTGTTCATGTGTCAAATATCAACACCACTTATTATATCGACGATAAACACCGCATTATTTTAGTGTTCTCTGGCGATATTTATGCCGACCACTATGACGCTAATGCTAACCCTCTTAAAGTCCGTAATCAACGGGTAATCGATTTTTACGACGATGTAATGTATATCTTTAACGCTACTGGCGAATATCGCAAGATTAAGTTGCTGAAAGGAAATGCCTAATGGATTGTAATTGTGGTAACAAAAATGAGGGGAACTTCCCACCGTCTGTTTTACAGGTGAACTCTGCCCAATGTCCTGTGCTTTTTCATAAGGTGGTAATTCCAGCTACCTTTGGTGATGAGACGGAAACCCCTGTTTTAATAGGGAAATACAAAAACGCTCTCGTTTATTATGAAGTAAATGGACATGCCTACCTCTATTCTTCCGACGGCGTACCGACAAGACTTGACCGAGGTGGAGCGAGTGTTCTTTGTGTCGAAGAACTGCCTGAGACAAGCAAAGCTATGCAAGACACTCTCTATGTTTCAAGTAGAGGTGAATTAACAGTTTACAAGAGTGGCGACAAGAAAATCCTAAACGAAAAACCGACCTACTACACAACTCTTGGTAATAATACTGACGGAGCGATGACTCAAAAAGCCGTTGCTGACGCTCTCTCTGCTCTTTCCGAGGAAATTAAAAACAAGCTTGCCGAGTTTAAGAATGGTGTAGTCGATAAGGTTATGCCAGAGGTAAACGACAAGGTTTCTGGTATGGAGCGTTTCGTCACAACCAAGATTGAGGATATGAAGAGAGAAACCTCAACCCTTGTCAACACGACTACTAATGATGTCAACTTGATGAAGAACAGCTTGAACAAACATATTGAACAGGCTGACATCACTAAGAATGACTTGCTTGATAAGATTAGGCGAAACACCTGAGATTAAGGTTAAGTATATGAGGAAAATAGGAGAGTAAAATGGAGAATTGTGAAGATAATAAACATGGTTTAATTACTACTATTATCCCTGCTAGCTTAGGTGATGAAACGAGCGTACCTGTTGAGAATGGTAGATATTACAACACTATCGTTAAATACGAGGCAAACGGCAACCACTACCTCTATGACGAAAATGGCGTACCGACTATTCTAGGTAGACAAGGTATTCAGGGGGTAAGGGGTGAACCTGGACAACGAGGTGAGCGTGGTGAACCTGGACAACGAGGTGAGCGTGGTGAACCTGGTAGGCAGGGGGAGTCGGCTGCCATCACTGTGGTGAGAAGTCGTTCCGACCTGCCAGCAACAGCAAGAGAAAATAGTATTTTCTTTGTAGAGAATACCGAAGTTGGTGGAGCCGAGTCGGTTACTTTCTTAGACTATTTCTACCCTATTGGCACCTACTATGAAACATCTGATAATGATTTTAATCCGAATACCGCTTGGGGTGGGACATGGGTTGAAGACACAAAAGGAAAGATGTTGGTAGCGATTGATAGAGGTGTAATCGATTTTAATACTATTAATAAGACTGGTGGCGAAAAAGAACACACTCTATCTATAAATGAAATGCCTTCTCATCAACATAAAATGAGTTTGGCAAATTATAACGGCACAGATAATGTGTCTGGTGTCACATGGTCGGCAAGCTCTTCTAAGAGATATGCCCATTCAAACGATATGGTTGAACCTATTGGTGGAGGTCTAGCGCATAATAATATGCCACCATATATCGTAGTTAAACGCTGGCACAGAACAGCATAGGAGAAGAAAATGGAAGGAAGTAAAAATAATCCAAAAAAGGCAGTTCCATATTGTTTTAAGGACGGTAAGTGGTATGCAACAATGCTTGTTGAACGACCAAAGACCCCACAGCCGTCATTAGATGTGTATTCTTCAAATCGCACGGAGGTTGGCACATGGATTGACGGTCGTAAAATCTATCGCAAGGTTTATTCTGGTAGAGGTGATGTCCCACGAGAGGTTGCAGTTGATAGGTGTGCAACTATTATCGATATGAGAATGGTTGTAAAAAACAAAGCAAATAATGGGTCTTGGAGAACCGTGCCTTGGCTATATGATACGGCAGACAATAGCTGGGTTGCTGGCTTCTATTTAGACTCCCCACGTAGCGTCATAGTAATGCAACTAAAAGAGAATATGCGTAGTGCTTATTGGTGGCACGTTATTATTGATTATTGTATCGATGTAGAACAATAAAAAATATATGAATAAAATTTATATATAATAAATAATGAGAAAGGGTGAAAAAGATAGATGAATACTGAACAACAGTTATATCAGAAACTTGGCAAAATGGAAGCCGACATTGGCAACATTAATAAATTAGTAAACGAAGTTAATCAAAAAGTTGACACCTATAATACTATCTCTCAAAGGGTGACCGTTCTTGAAGAGCGTGCTATTGATAGGAGTAATCGACTTCACAAGCTTGAAGATAATCAAGCTAAAATCGTCTGGGCTATCGTCACGGCGGTTATTGGTGCGGTATTAAAATTCGTTGTAGTAGACGGTGGAATACATAAATGAAAAAGGTAAACTGGCTGGCTATTATTGCTTGGTCAGTTCTTTTTATGCTTGATATTCTTTTCTGGTGGGCGATATGTGTTTTTAATCTTTTGCCTATTACTATACTAGCTTTAATTGTGATTACGGTTATAATTATAAAAAAGGAGAAACTATGAGTGAATTATTAAAAGGAATTGATATTAGCTTCTGGCAAAGAAACGACTTTAAGCGTTTAATCGACGAACACGCACCTGATTTCGTTATTGCCCGTGCAACTTTTTCAAAGACGGTTGACGGCACTTGCGACGCAATTTATCAGTATGCCAAAGGTCTAGGCAAGAAACTAGGTTTTTATATGTTCCCATTAACCTCAGACGGTACACCAGAAGAGAGTGCCGAATGGAACTACAATCAAGTGCGTGGTTACATTGGTGAAGCTATTCCAATGCTTGACTGGGAAGCTACTGCTGGTACCGACGCAACTAATGTAGACTGGGCATATCGCTGGCTCAAAAAGTTTGAGGAACTCTCTGGCGTTAAACCTGTTATTTACATGAACACCAGCACCGAAAACTCTCTAAACTGGGATGCAGTTGTTAAAGGTGATTTTGGTCTTTGGATTGCTAACTATGGTATGAACGACGGGGCAGACCACGGTTTTGGTAGTCTTAAAAACTGGAAGTTCGCTGCACTTCACCAGTACACCTCTGTCGGCGATGGTGGCCGTGGATTAGACAAGGACTTCTTCTTTGGAAGTCGTGAGACTTGGGACAAATACGCAGGTAAAGCTAATACTGGCACAGTTGAAGCTAACCAAACTGCACCAGTTGTGCCAACCGTAAAGTCTATTGACCAACTAGCACAGGAAGTATTAAGTGGTGCTTGGGGCAACGGTAATGACCGTATTAACCGTTTAAGGGGAGCTGGCTACGACTACAACGCCGTGCAGAATAAGGTGAACCAACTAATGGGTGCAAATCAGCCACAAGCTGAGATTTATATGGTGCAAGCTGGTGATACCCTATCTGGAATTGCAAATCGTCTTGGCACAAACTACCAGAAGATTGCAAGAGATAACCGTATTGCCAATCCTAACCTTATCTACCCAGGTATGAGATTAAAGATTTATCGTTAGAGAGGAACTATGGAAGAAAAACCTAATATCCCAAAAGTTAGTGATAAGATTGTAATAAACACTTCTGCTAATGGGCAATATATCGAAGAAATCCTTGATAGATGTGTTCAAAAGCTCTATGAGGATTATGAGATTAACCCAAGTCGTGAAGTCAATATTGCAATCACACATATTGAAACCGCTATTTTGTGGCTAGATAAGCGTGAAGATATTACTAGCGACGAAGACGAAGAGTAATAAGTTAAAGGAGTAAAATATGTTAAACCAAAAAGTATACGAAGCACTACGCTGGATTATTGCAGTAGTTTTACCAGCTCTTGGCGTGTTCTTTGCAACACTCGCTAAGGCTTGGGGTTGGAACTTGCCAACAGAGGCAATTCTCACCACCATCTCTGCAACTGGTTTGTTCCTTGGTGCCATCTTTGGTATTTCCAAGGTTATGAATGACAAGATGTAGCTTGTGCTTTTATGAAGCTGTGATAATATAGAATTAGGCTTCGAAATGTGGTCGAGGCTAAACTCACTTCTAAGAAATCGCCCAGTAAACCCGAGGGGCGATTTTCTTATATTAAACTTTTACTCATTAAGTTGGAATATGGGTTTTTATATTCTAGGTAAGTTAAATAAAAAATAGCCCACATTGTGGGGCTATTCTATCTTAATCCATTAGTATGATTTATCATTTCTTTATAATATTGGATTGTATTATAAGCGTTCAGAGCATTAGCACGGAGCTTGTCTAGCCCAGTCTGATAAGTGTTTCGCACCTTAATTAGATTTGGCATATATGTTGAAGTGTCATATTTGATTTTATCTCTTGTGGGGAAATTAGAGTACATCATACCATTAACATTAGCGTTACTCATGATGTTTGTCTGGTCATTTATACGAGTCTGGTCAAGACTTTTTTTACTAGCCTCATATTGAGCGTTTAACGCCTCTCGATATTTTTGAATAAATGGGTCAATATTGTTGCCCTGTAAGTCATTACCTAACATACTCTGATAATATCATATTTTAAGTTGGAAGCTAGTTTTAGGGTATTATTAAAGTATGAAAATACAAGTAAAACAGCTTTCAGATGAGTTTAGGACGCTGGTTGGCGATGACACTTTGGACACCCCAGACAAGTTCGTAATCTCAGCAATAAATTGGGTGTTTCGTGAGCTACCACTTACACCTAAATTATCACGCATTTTTTCTAAACATTATCAAGTAAACCTTGACGCAAAGGGGCACTACAAGTGGAACTTGAACCGTGATTTTAGGCGAATTGCTAATATTCCGATGATGAACTTCTGGACTTCGACGGGTGGAGACTTATGTAAGCTCAATCTATGTAATAAAAGCGTGGAGGAGTTATATGAAGATAGTATTCCAAGTCTAGCCAAGGCTGGTACGCCATGTTCATACGCTATTGAACAGGAAGATGATGATGTTTACTTGATTTTAGACCGACCACTTAATATACCTGTCGTGCTTGATTATATCGCCTACGGTTTCCCTAAGGAAGTTAAAAGTATAGAAGACACTATTGAGATTTCTGCTATCGTTCACAACGCTATACTCGACATCATGCGTGCGGTTTGGTATGAAGAGCGAGATGACTTTGCCTTTTCTGGCAGTGTACGAGATTACCTTGATAACAAGTTTATTCCTGAGATGACTGAACAAATCTACAAGCGTTTCGACATTGAGCAGGTTCAGGTTTTAGGAGGATAATTTCATGGCTACGAGGTTCCAAAATATGTCGCACCTCTCGCACCGACCTGCGGGATATTATGCGAATAATAAATTATTCAAAGGTTCATATCAGAGAACAGAGTGGCAAACTAGAACATCAAGGCGTATCCATGACGGCTTTTCTTTAACTGCCAACTATGGACTTGATACCACCTCTGA